>Ga0105055_10000055_pt1 | contig 117578 bp, 95 predicted proteins | sample BON03_FD_78090 | JGI IMG/M metagenome (GOLD analysis project Ga0105055, IMG submission 78090) | Freshwater microbial communities from Lake Bonney liftoff mats and glacier meltwater in Antarctica - BON-03 | ecosystem: Environmental > Aquatic > Freshwater > Ice > Glacier meltwater | place: Lake... | reverse complement strand
TGGGAACACTTTCTGGTGGTCAGCGTAAACGAGTTGCCTTGGCAAAAGCCATCTTGGAGAAACCTGATTTGTTGCTTCTCGATGAGCCTACCAACCACCTCGATCTGGAAACCATCGAATGGCTGGAAGATTATTTAGCAAAATCCAATCTTGCGCTTTTCATGGTGACTCACGATCGATATTTCTTAGAAAAAGTGACTAATGAAATCTTGGAACTTGATCAGGGTAAAATACACCGCTATCAAGGAAACTACGGCTACTTCCTTGACAAGAAAGAAGAGCGAATGGATAACGAGGATATAGAACTCGAAAAAGCCAAGAGTCTTTACAAAAAGGAATTGGATTGGATTCGCCGTCAGCCTAAAGCGAGAAGCACGAAAGCAAAATATCGTGTGGATGCTTTTGAAGATACGAAAGAAAAAGCTTCTCAGAAACGTGAAGAGCGTGATATTCAGTTGACCGTGACGACTCAGCGACTTGGAAACAAGATCATTGAAATCGAAAAAATGCAAAAGGCTTTTGGGGAAGTTCCGATCGTTAATAATTTTTCATACACGTTCAAAAAGAAAGATAGAATCGGAATTATAGGTCCAAACGGTGCTGGGAAAACCACTTTTCTTAATATGATCACTGGACAGATGGCTCCTGATCAAGGAACTGTTTCCATCGGACAGACAACCGCTTTTGGTTATTACAAACAGGAAGAAAGTAGTTTTGACGAGGAAAAACGTCTATTAGACATTGTGAAGGAAGTCGCCGAAGTAGTTACCATCGCTGGTGGAGCTACAATTACGGTATCTCAATTTTTGACACAATTTGGCTTTCCTCCAAAGCAACAGCATACACCAGTTGCAAAACTCAGCGGTGGTGAGCGAAGAAGACTTCAATTGTTGATGGTTTTGATCAAGAATCCTAATTTCCTGATTCTCGATGAACCTACGAATGATTTGGATTTGATGACGTTGAACACCCTAGAGGAGTTTTTGGATACGTTTCCAGGCTGTTTGATTATCGTTTCCCACGATAGATATTTCATGGACAGATTGGTGGAGCACTTGTTTGTATTCGAAGGAGAAGGCGAAATAGCTGATTTTCCTGGGAATTACTCTGAATTCCGTGAAATAGAAAAGAGTCAAGAGCCTAGAGCCAAGAATCAGGAAGTAAAGACACAAGTAGTAAGTAGCAAGAATCTAGAGGAGAAGAGTACAGAACAAGTTTCGTCCCCAAAGAAATCAAAAGCCAGCTTTAAGCAAAAGACCGAATTCAAGGACGTAAATGTGTCCATGGCCAAATTGGAAAAGGAGAAAGCAGAACTTACTGAGAAAATCAGCGGTGGAAATTCAGATCACGAAGAACTGATGAAAATATCAGCTCGCATGCAAGCAATCGATTCTGACTTGGAAGAATTGGAATTGACTTGGTTGGAGTTGAGTGAATTGGAGGGGATAGAGTAAGTAGCGTTCTCGGCGTCATTGCGAGAAGCGAGAAGCGAGTGACGAAGGCAATCTCATCGATAATAAGAGATTCTTGGACTTATGTTAACGCATTCTTCAGACTGCAATAACGATCGGTACAAGTCATGAGATTTGCGCTAAAATCGTAGCGTCATTGCGAACGACGCAGGAGTGAAGCAATCTCAAATCCAAAACCAGATTGCTTCACTCCTCGCAATGACGTGTAACTCGCAGTGAGGTCCAAATCTATTGTCTTACGTCTAGCTACTAGCTACTAGCTACTCTCTATAAATTTCCCCGCCCCCTTTTGATGAAACTCCGTTTCCAAAAAGTATCTAAAATCCAAGGGAGAGTTGCTTTTATCTTGATTCTAGGCTCTAGTCTCTAAATTCTAATGTCTTGATACTAATATCTAGCTACTAATAAATAAACGCCACTTTCACTCCTCCATACCAATTCGCAGTGAGGTCCAAATCTATTGTCTTACGTCTAGCTACTAGCTACTCTCTATAAATTTCCCCGCCTCCTTTGAAAGACTTTGCTATTCCAATCTGAAGGAGAAATATAAGGGGGAATTCTAGCCACCATGAGATTGCTTCGGAATTGAAATTTACTTTTTAGATGAATGTTTTCAATAAATTCCTCGCAATGACGATCAATACAAAAACGCCACTTTCATCCCGCCATACCAATTCGTAGTTGGTGCAGGCTGATAGTATCTTCCTCCGAAAGGATTGAGGTCATTACCCAGCGAGTAGCTTTCGTTAAGCAAGTTGTCGACACCTGCAAATGCTTCCAATTCCCACTTTCCCGCAAAACTTGTTGCCCAGCCGAAGCGCATATTCACTAAGTTATATGCATCCTGATAAACCGTATTTGCGTCGTTAAGTGGGATTTCATCTACAAATTGATGGGTGAAATTCAGATAAATTCCAGGTCTGGTGCGAAAATCCAATCGTGTAACCAACGTATTTGGAGAAACTCCCGTCAGATCATTACCGGAGAAGTCATTGTCTCTTTTCTGGTAATCTTTGAACTTGAAGTAATTCCCTGTAAATGCCGTTCCGACATTCAGATCTCTGATGAAGGTGCTTTGATTTCGGATCAATGCATAATCAATCGCAGCTTCTATCCCTTTTTGATCCGTGGAACCAGCATTCCTGAAAAGCACAACACCCTGTTGATTGGTATAAGTCGTGATCGTTTGATCAAGCTTGAAGTAAAAAGCAGCTAAATCTAGGTTGAACTTTCCTTTGCCCATTCTATAGCCTAGCTCATAGTTCACCCCTTTTTCTGCTTCCAAATCCAGATTTAGACTTCCCTCATTCGTACGAACTTCATCGATGGTCGGTGGAGAAAATCCGCTGCTGATACTTCCATACACACCAGAGAAATCATTGAACTGATAATTCAGCGCAAACCTTGGAACGACAATCGGATCAAACTTTCTCGTTTGCAGTCCCTTAGCTCCTCCAGAAGCATTAATTTGTCTATCTATCTCTAAACTGCTGAAATTCTCGCTAAGCGCGAAAGTCAGCAAAAAGTCTTCTGTCAAATTCCATTCTGCCTGCTGGAATAAAAATCCCTGTGTAGCACGAAGCTTATCTGCAAACCTTACTGTATCGGCTATTCCATTCACATTACCAAAATTCTGGGCATCGGTGAGGCTAGTCTGGTATTCTCCACCTGCGATAATTCTCAGCTCTTTTCCAGCTAATTTCCCATCATAAGTGAACTTCGTCCTTCCACCAAATCCAAAACCTAATTCCTTCTTGTAATCCAAAATGAAAGGATTTTCAAAATCATTGGTATTCAGGTAAAGCGTGGTCGAGTTTTTAATTTTCGGCGAAAATCTGTACAAATGTCCAATCGATGCGAAGACAGATTGCTGGGAAATTGAGCTGTTTTGATTCACTGATCCAGGTCTGGCCTGAGTAGGATCTTCTGCCAGTTGATCGGCATTCAACCCTCCTGGAATCTGATAATTCAAGTCTGAGATCAACAATTGTGTTCTGATTTCTTGTTTATCTGAAACAGAGAAAAAACCTCCCAACTGAAATACTTGCCTGTCCATCGCAGAATGTTCCCGATATCCATCCGCTTTTTGACTAACATAAGAAGCTTCAAAACCGCCATTTCCCACTTGCTGAGAAATCCCCAGCTTATAGCGGGTCATTCCAAAATCTCCCACCATAAAATCGGCCGAAACTCTTCCTCCAATTGGATTTGCTGGACTGTAAAGATTCACCACCCCACCGTTTCCAGCTCCGTAGATAGATCCAGATGGGCCTTTGATGACTTCAGCATTTTGGATGTTGGAGAGGTCGAGAAGATTTAAAGCAGTTGTACCGTCAGGAGAAGTAAATGGAACGTCATTCCAATAGACTTTTACATTTCGTACACCAAAAGGAGAACGGAGTGAACTCCCACGAATAGATATTCTATAGCTGGCAGGCGCTCGTTCTTCGATGCGGATTCCTGGCTTAGTATTGAATGAATTGACTATCGAAGTTTCATTGAAGCGGCTGAAGTCTTGCTCAGAGATCACCGCAATCGCTGCTGACTGCTCTAAAAGTGGCCGCTCCGACTCGAAAGCTCTGACAGTGATTTCGGAAAGGTTAAGCGATTTTTCAGTTAATTGTATGACATGCTCTCCCTCTCCAAATTTTGCAGATAAGGCGTCATATCCCAATTTGAAAAAGATGAAACCCTGTTCTTCCGAACCCGAGAAAGCTAAGATCCCCGAGGCGTTGCTGACTTGGTTTTGTCCATCATCAGCCTTTACACGTACATTTTCCAGCGGAGTTTGAGTTTTTGAGTCGATTATTTTGAGTTGAACTTGTGCTTTAGATACAAAACTTATTAAAATCAAAAAGAGGGTAAAGTATGTCTTCATAGGGCAAATTTAAAGGGTTTTTGAAGAGAACTATTAACCATTCAAAAATTTAAAAAGGAGTTTCTCCTCTTCTGGGTTCTGAATGCCAAATTACCTTATGCCTTGCCCTACCTTTTAGGTTATGACAGCAGGTTGTAGATTGCTTTTATGAGCAATCATAGCCATGAATGATGGCGAGGATATATTTATTTCATTCAAAATACAGATAGATCCCCACATCACATTGTACTTCCGATTCCCATCCAAAAATGGTAGTATTCCATCTTATACCTCCACTATGAAAAAAATATTTTGGCCAGCACTTTTATTAATCCTTACTTTCTGTCAAGAAAAAGTTGCCCCACCGACTCCTGTAATGCCAATTCCTGACGCAAAACAAATCGCTTGGCAAGAGCTGGAATATTACGGATTTGTTCATTTCAACATGAATACTTTTTCAGATAGAGAGTGGGGTTTTGGAGATGAAAAACCAGAAATGTTTAATCCCTCAGAACTTGATCCCAGGCAATGGGCGAAGGTGGCATCTGAGGCCGGCATGAAAGGCTTGATTATTACTGCAAAGCACCACGATGGATTTGTGCTCTGGCCCTCAGCCTATACGGAACATTCCGTGAAAAATAGTCCTTGGAAGGATGGAAAAGGAGATTTGATCAAAGAGCTTGCTGAGGCTTGTAAGGAATATGGTTTGAAATTCGGTATTTATTATTCGCCTTGGGACAGAAATCATCCTGATTACGGCAAGCCAGAATACATCACTTACATGAGAAATCAGCTGACGGAGTTGCTTACCAATTATGGAGATATTTTCGAAGTTTGGTTTGATGGAGCCAATGGCGGAGATGGCTATTATGGTGGAGCAAATGAAGCTCGAAAAGTAGATAAATTGACTTACTACCAATGGCCTGAAGTTTACAAGCTCGTTCGTGAATTGCAACCCAACGCGATGATGTTCAGTGATGGCGGCCCAGATGTAAGATGGGTTGGCAACGAGCACGGTTTTGCGTATGAGACTACCTGGTCAAATTTGATGCGGGATTCTGTCTATGCAGGAATGCCTGATTATCCAGAGAAATATGCTTCTGGGCAAGAAAATGGTACCCATTGGGTTCCGGCAGAGGCAGATGTTTCTATTCGTCCAGGTTGGTATTATCATAAATATGAAGATCATAAGGTGCGCACATTGCCTCAACTCTTAGAGATTTATTACAAAAGCATCGGCAGAAATAGCTCTTTGCTGATCAATTTCCCGGTGGATACCAGAGGTCTTATCCATGAAAATGATGTAGAAGCAATCATGAAGTTTGCTGATAAAGTGAAAGAAGACTTTGCTGTAAATCTGGCTTCGCAAGCAGCAGCAAGCGCAAATGATGAGCGGGGCAAAGGCTATGAAGTAGAAAATGTAGTTGACGAAGACTATGAAACTTATTGGACGACTGCTGACGGCTCAGCAGAAGCAGTGATTACGCTAGAATTTGGAGAAGACGTCACTTTCAATCGACTTATGCTACAAGAATACACTCCTCTTGGACAGCGAGTGAAATCCTTTGTGTTTGAAAAAGAAATCAATGGTAACTGGGAGAAAATTGCCGAAGGAACTACAGTCGGACATAAGCGAATTCTACGATTCCCTGATGTGAATGCCGAAAAAGTAAGAGTTCGGTTTATAGATGGAAAGGATATTCCAGTGATCTCCAAAATCGGAATTTACCATGCTCCTAAGCTCATGCTTCCACCGAATTATTCTAGAGCTACGACAGGAGAGGTGACATTGAATTCTCCAGACGAAGGTTTGGAAGTTTACTACACCTTGGATGGATCAGAGCCAAGTACCGAAAGCCAGAAATACGCACAGTCTTTACGTGTTGATAAAGCAAGTACTTTACAAACTATTTCTGTAGATCCTGTGTCTGGAAAGAAAAGCGAGATGCTTAGAATAGACGTCGATCTATCCAAAGCAAAATGGATAGGGACTATCAAGCAATCCATAAAAGCAATTGATGAAAATGCAGAATCCTATTTCACCAGTGAGGACAATAGCATTACTGTTGATTTGGGTGAGCCTGTGTCTTTGAAGGGATTTACTTATTTGCCTATGCAAGGGAGATATCCGAGTGGCTTTATTACAAATTATGTCTTTGAAGTAAGTGTCGACGGAAAATCTTGGAGGCAAGTTGCCGCTGGGGAATTCTCAAATATTGTCAACAGCCCAGTAGAGCAGACTATTCGTTTTGATGAAGTTAAGTCAAAGTTTATTCGCTTAAAAGCAAGTAAAACTGCTGATGGAAATGCAGCCACTTTTGCAGAAGTAGGTGTCGTGACCCGTTAAGTTCAGTTCTTAAAATGAATCAGAAAAATACAAGGGGGTTCCTATCCTCAAACTTAATATGAACTACAAAGTAATAGCCCTGATCGGGTCAGTTATTCTTCTTGCCTCTTGTCAAAAGGAAGAGAAAGCAGTTTCAGTTACTCCTTCCAAACCAAATGTCTTGGTAATTCTTTCGGATGATCAAGGAACCTTAGATTTGAACAGTTACGGTTCCACGGATTTGGAAACGCCAAACTTGGATCGATTGGCTGCTTCGGGCGTGCGATTCACTCAATTCTATGCCGTTGCTCCAGTTTGTTCTCCTTCGAGAGCGGGACTTTTGACAGGGAGATATAATTACAATGCTGGGCTTTACGATAATGTAAACATTCCAGATCATGATCCTGAGGGAAAATCGGGAATGCCTACCGAGCAGATTACGATGGCGGAATTATTCAAGCCGGCAGGCTATAGAACTGCTTCCATAGGTAAATGGCATCTGGGCCACACGGCAGAGAAGCTACCAAATGGACAAGGCTTTGATTATTTCTTCGGGCATCAAAGAGGCTGTATCGATAATTACTCTCATTTCTTCTTTTGGAGTGGGCCAAACCTTCATGATTTGTACCAAAATGAGAAGGAAATTTACAGACCTGGTGAGTTTTTCGGAGACTTGATGGTGGATGAAGTGAAGCAATTCACTCAACCATCTGCTTCTCCGTTTTTCATCTATTGGGCGATTAATATGCCGCATTATCCATATCAAGGTAGACCTAGCTGGCTGGAGCATTACAAGGATTTGCCTAGCCCTCGCAGAGAATATGCCGCATTTCTCTCTACACTGGATGAGCTTGTAGGAAATGTACTCGATCATTTGGAGCAAACAGGCCAGTTGGAAAACACGATAATCGTGTTTCAATCAGATCACGGACACAGCACGGAAGAGCGCGCTTATTTCGGTGGAGGAAATGCAGGGCCATTTAATGGTGCTAAGTTTAGCATGCTTGAAGGCGGAATTCGTGTACCGGCTATTATTTCTTGGCCTGGCGGAAATCTTCCAAAAGGGGAAGTACGTAATCAATGGGCAGGAAGTGTGGATTGGTATCCAACACTCGCGGATCTGGCTGAAGTAGCTCTTCCAAATCCGACCGAAATGGACGGCGTAAGTTTGAAAAATGTGATTTATAATAACGCCGCTTCAGGACACGATGTGATGCATTGGGCTACTGGAAATCCAGAAGTCTCTACAAATCCTTGGGCCGTACGCAAAGGCCCTTGGAAACTGATTGGCAATCCAAGTGATCCCGCAAAGAAACTGACTTTTGCAGAGGAGGACATACTTTATCTAGTGAATCTGTCTCAAGACAGTACTGAGTCGAGAAATCTGAAAATGGATCATCCTGAAGTAGCTGCGGAATTGCTGACACTTCATAATAACTGGCTGAAAGGAGTTTTAGACAACCGCTAAAAATTAAATGGCAATTAGACATTGATTTGGCTACATTGAGGCCCCTATTTATAACCCAAAACCCATAAAAATCATGAATAGAAGAATCGCCCTAAGGCATCTTGCACTGATTTCTGGAGGACTGGCGCTCATTCCTTCATGCGACTTCAGTTCAGATGATATCTTAGCCGCATACGAGAATCTCAAAGTTACAGCTTCGCAAAAGCAACTCTTGGGTTCAATATCAGATACAATTATTCCTGCTGGGGAACTAAAGGGAGCATTGGAATTAGAAGTGCCAGATTTCATCCTTGTGATGGTGAATGATTGCATGAGCGAAGAAAATCAAATACTCTTCAGCACTGGCCTCACCGCCTTCCCCGATTTTGCAAAAAATACTGCTGGGAAAAAGTATGACCAACTCAGCATTAAGGAGAAAGAAGATCTTATTCAAACAGGATTAGATCTGCAACCGGCAGAAAATCCTGAAGGAGAAAAAGATAAAGCTGTCTCCTATTTCCTGAATACGACCAAGCGACTTACAATGCAAGGCTACATGGCCTCTGAATACATTCAGACCGAAATAATTCCTTATTCACTTATCCCTGGTCCATACAATGGAGCCGCTTTAATCTCAGAAATTCAAAATCCTCGTACCAATGGTTAATCTGAATATTCGAAACAAACAAGAACGAACATATCAAGCTATTGTCGTGGGTTCAGGTGCCAGCGGCGGATGGGCAGCCAAGGAATTTGGCGACTTAGGAGTGAAAACCCTTTTGCTGGAAAGAGGAAGAGATGTGAAGCATATCAAGGATTATCCTACTACCAATTTGCTTCCGTATGAATTTAAGCATAGAGGAAAGCTTCCGCAAGAAGTGCTAGACGAAAATCCTATCGTAGCCAAGTGTTATGCATTTGGTGAGGATTCAGCGCATTTTTTCTCTAAAGATGCTGAGCAGCCTTATATCCAAGAGAAACCATTTGATTGGATTAAAGGCTATCAGGTAGGAGGGAAATCTCTCCTTTGGGCAAGACAGGTGCAGCGCTGGTCGGATTATGATTTTGAAGGACCTGCGAGAGATGGATTTGCTGTGGATTGGCCGATTCGGTATAAAGACATCGCTCCTTGGTACAGTCACGTGGAGAAATTTGCGGGTGTATCAGGCAATCTTGATGGCATAGATACTTTGCCAGATGGCGAGTTTTTGCCAGGGTACGAGTTGAATATCGTAGAAAAGCATTTTGCCCAAAAGCTAAAGGAAACCTATGGCGGTGATCGTCATATGATCTCTTCGCGATGCGCACACATTCATGAGCCAAGGCCAGAATTCACGGCTCAAGGCCGAGCTTCCTGTCAAAACAGAAATCTTTGTCAAAGAGGGTGTCCTTTTGGAGGATATTTCAGTAGTAATTCCTCTACGATTCCTTGGGCTTTGAAAAGTGGCAACGTGACGTTGAGGCCAGATTCGGTAGTTCACTCGGTGATTTATGACGATGAAAAAGGCAGAGCAACAGGTGTAAGAGTAATCGACGCTCACACCAAAGAGGTGGAAGAGTTCTATGCTGACGTGATCTTTATCAATGCCGCTGCGATCAATTCCAATGCTATTTTGATGAATTCAACATCCGCTAGATTTCCTAACGGACTAGGAAATGACAGTGGTGTTTTGGGTAAGTATTTTGCTTTCCACAATTACCGAGCTGGTGTAAGTGCTGCTTATGATGGACACAAGGAGTACACTACTACTGGAGGTCGGCCAACAAGCGGCTATATCCCTCGATTCAGAAATGTGAAGAAGCAGGAAACTGATTTTCTTCGTGGTTATGCAGGTGGATTCAGTGCCTACCGAGGTGGAGGCTATGTGGCTGATGCAAGAGTAGGTATGGATTTGAAAAATAGCATGCTTAATAAAACGCCTCCTGATGGGTCTTGGAGAGTAGGTTCTCATATGATGGGAGAGACCATTCCAAAAGAGTCAAATTATATTGCTTTGGATACCGACAAACTCGACCCTTATGGCCTTCCTACGTTGAAATTCAATGTGGATTACGATGACAACGATGAGAAGATGATCATCGATTATCAGGAACAAATCTCAGAAATGTTCTCGAAAGCAGGATTTACAGACATCTCAGTACGTGATGATCATCGTGTTCCTGGTTTGGATATTCACGAAATGGGCGGAGTGAGAATGGGTAAAGACCCAAAAACTTCCATGCTCAACGGAAATCATCAGCTTCATGCCGTACCAAATGTGTATGTGACAGACGGAGCTTCGATGACTTCTACTTCTACGCAGAACCCTACTTTGACTTACATGGCTTTTGCTGCGAGAGCAGCCCATCATGCCGTAAATGAGAGCAAAAAAGGATAATTATTTGGCGACTTAATATTCCGAAACCCTTGAGGATAACTTTTCCTCAAGGGTTTTTTTGTTTGAAAATGAATAAATATATCCTCAAAAAGGATTGGTTTTCAGTGCTTTCCGCTCGTTATTCTTTAATAATTGGATAATTAACTTTGAATTTGAACAAAACAGGGGTTAATGCGTGTTTAAAAACAGGTTATAAAACCAGCTCAAAACATTATGAAAATAGGCATTGTTTGCTACCCGACTTTCGGAGGTAGTGGTGTAGTAGCGACAGAACTAGGTATAGGTCTTGCTAAAATTGGTCATGAAGTTCACTTCATCACCTATAAGCAACCCAGCCGATTGGACTTTTTCAGTGAGAACCTTTATTATCATGAGGTAGACATTAAAAGCTATCCTCTTTTTGAACATGCTCCCTATGAACTAGCGCTAGCTAGTAAAATGGTGAGTGTAGTGAAATACGAAAAACTTGATTTACTTCATGTTCATTATGCCATTCCGCATGCATCTGCAGCTTATATGGCAAAGCAAATACTGAAAAAACAAGGGATACAGATTCCTGTAGTGACTACACTGCATGGAACTGATATCACTCTGGTAGGAAAAGATCCAAGTTATGAGCCTGTTGTGACCTTTAGCATAAACCAATCCGATGGAGTAACTGCGGTATCAGAAGATTTAAGAAAAGAAACCTATGCTTTTTTTGACATTACGCGGGAAATAGAAGTGATTCCTAACTTCATAGATTTGGATCGTTTCAAGAGACAAAAGAAGGAGCATTTCAAATTGGCTATATGTCCCAACGACGAAAAGCTTATGGTCCATACTTCCAATTTCAGGAAAGTGAAACGGGTGGAGGATGTCATTCAGGTATTTTACCAGGTCCGAAAAGAGATACCTGCAAAATTGCTTTTGGTAGGTGATGGTCCTGAGCGAGATAAAATGGAGAGACTTTGTCGTGAACTAGGGACTTGCGATGATGTACGTTTCCTAGGCAAATTAGATGCAGTAGAGGAAGTACTGTCAGTTGCGGATCTATTTTTAATGCCTTCAGAAAAAGAAAGTTTTGGTCTTGCGGCATTAGAAGCTATGGCATGCGAAGTTCCAGTTCTATCTTCCAATGCAGGAGGTATCCCAGAATTGAACGTTGACGGCGTTACAGGATTCGTTTGTAACATAGGCGATATCCAAACGATGAAGGAAAAAGCACTATATATCCTGGATGATGCTAATCTTTCTACGTTTAAGAAAAATGCATTAGAAAGAGCCAAAGAATTTGATATTTCAAAAATATTACCTTTGTATGTGTCTTATTATCAAAAGACCATAGAATTAACTATGGCACAGATTTGATTTAAAAGTGATTTTTGTCTTTAGTTTCTCAGTGGCAAAAGCGCGTTTTGCAGTATCTTTGTACATAGATTCCTATTTGTTTCTCAAGAAGTTTAGTAAAAGTATTATTCAGTAGCATATGAAAAAGATTGGAAGATTGGATAAACCGGATAATTTTGGTACAGCCCAAATTTTCTCTAACCCAATTCTGGAGAAAATTTCTAGAACCAACATATTAGTGCCCATCACTATGTTCATTATTCTAGGAATAATTTCTATTTATTTCGGGATTCAGAAAACATCTTTGGGAATCGGAACGGCTATTCTACTCTTTTTAGTAGGCTATATTGGCTTCACATTAGTCGAATATATGATGCATAAGCATTTTTTCCATATGGAGCCAAATACTCCTATTAAGGACAAACTGCAATATACCGTGCATGGAATTCACCACGATTATCCTAAGGACAAAGATAGATTGGCAATGCCTCCGTTTGTGAGTGCTGCTTATGCTGCAATCCTATACTTAATATTCAAATTAATCATGGGAGATTTAGCCTATTATTTCTTGCCAGGCTTTTTGCTAGGATATGCACTTTATTTGGGAATCCACTATTTGGTTCACGCAGTACAGCCTCCAAAGAATTTTATGAAAGTACTTTGGGTGCACCATGCAATACACCATTACAAAAATCCGGATGTAGCATTTGGTGTTAGTACACCATTATGGGATTATATTCTGGGTACAGTACCCAAGAAAGTCTAGCTAGTACAAACCTCTCATATTCTGGGAGGTTTTTTCTTTAAAATCAATGACAAAAATCTCGATAATAGGCCTTGGATGGATTGGCTTGCCTTTGGCACAACTTTTACAAAAAAGTGGCCATGCTGTAGTTGGAAGCACAACGTCGGTAGAAAAGCAGGTAAAGCTTAAAGCGCAGGGAATCGATGCCATTAAATTTTCGCTTGTTCCTTTTCCTGAGGGAAACGGTTTTCAAAAATTATTCGCCAGTGAAGTCCTAGTCATCAATATTCCTCCAAGGTCTCGTACGACAGACGGTAAATTTTATCTCGAGCAATTGAAATTTCTACGGAGTATGGTGGATCAATCTGCGATACAGAAAATCATATTCGTATCGAGCACCGGAATCTATCCAGATCACAAGCGAATAGAATCATTCACTGAAGCAGAGAAAATCACGTCTGAAACAACTGGAAGTATTACCCAATTGAAAGGAGAAAGAACATTTAAAGGTTTTGAAGAGCTAACCATTGTGAGGTTTGGTGGCTTGCTTGGGGATGATAGAATACCTGGCAAGTACGTAGCTGGTCGAGAGAATGTGAATGGTAATACGCGTGTGAATTTCATCTACAGAAATGATGCTGCAAGAATACTTGCATGGATCATTGATAAAGAACTCTGGAATGAAACGTATAACGGCGTGGCGCCTGTCCATTCACTGCGCAAAGACATATATGAAAGAAATGTACTAGACCTCGGCTTAGAAGCTCCAAAAAGCTACGTGAATGCCAAGGAAGGGGTTGATAGATTGATTTCTTGTGCTAAAATTCTAGCTACTGGTTTTGAATTTGATTTCCCAAACCCTCTACACTTCCCGTATTCCAAAGGAGTCTAATGTAATCGCGCTCCATTTGGTACTGTTCTCTCCACAGAGGTCAGTATGATATTTCCTTCTCCGTCGCTGAAACCAGTCACCAAAATCTCTGACATAAAATCAGCGATTTGCCTAGGAGCAAAATTACACACACAGACTACTTGTCTTCCAATTAAAGCTTTTGGGGTGTAATGGAAAGTTACCTGCGCTGAGGATTTCTTCAAACCAAGCTCTTCGCCCAAGTCAACCCAAATTTTATAAGAGGGTTTGTGGGCTTTTTCAAACCGTTCAACCTTCATTATAGTCCCTACACGTAATTCTATTTTGTCGAAATCTTTGTGATCAATCGTTTGCATAGTCAATTTTTTTCCTAATTTTAGGAATCGTTTACCAAGCGTTAAATAAAAGAGAAGGATTACATATTGCAAACTATGATCATAAAAATCGACTTTTTCTTTAGAAAACTAATCGTTTTCAGCATAGCTGTTTTTGGGTTGTGCCTTTGGTCAGGTAATTCTATGGCTCAAAGTGAGCAGGAAAAGTCAGAAATGCGACAGGAAAAACTAATTGATAAACCTTTGGTGGAAAACCAATCCGATCATGTCGATGTCCATGTGTCTGATAATCAGATTCCAGCTGCTGCAAGTGCAAAGAGCATAAGAGCTCCCCTTCCAAAAAAAGATAATAATTTGAGTGGAGAAGGGAAAATAGCTGAGCCAGCCCCGTCTACTTTGTCTTTTAATATTTTTCTCTACATAGTAGATAAATTCAAAGCAGATTAAGCAATAGAGATATAGACATAAAAAAAGAGACGTTAGCGTCTCTTTTTTTATGTCTAATTATCAAGCCTCCGATACGAATTTTTCTAAGTCTTCAAGACTTATCATCCCTTCGTAATATGCTCTGCCAAAAACACTGGCTGACACGCCCATATCTCTAAGTCGCTTGAAATCATCAATCCCTCTCACTCCACCACTTGCTGCAAGATGAATTTCCGGGAATTTATTCCTGATGGTCTGGAAAAGTGCGAAGTTGGGCCCTTCCATTACCCCATCTCGTGAGATATCGGAACATTTCAGATATTTTAAACCTCTTTCATAAAAAAAGTCTATATGATCGAAAAGGTCAATTTCGGTTTTCTTTAACCAACCTCTGATTTTGATTTTATTATCAGCAGGGTTGATGTCTGCAGCCAGATTGATTTTCTCACGGCCATAAGAAAGTATGAATTGAGCAAAACGCTCTGGGTGATTTGCTGCCACTGTACTTACTGTGACGGTAGATGCTCCAAATTCAAAACATTTAATAACGTCTCCATCTGTAGAAATCCCGCCTGTAAAATCGACTTTCAACTCTGTATATCCTGTAATAGCCTCTAGGATATGGTAGTTTTTAGGCTCTCCTCTACGTGCACCGTCTAAATCTACCAAATGGACTCTTTTAATTCCTATAGATTCAAAAGCCTGAGCAATTTCCAATGGATTAGTGGAGATCACTTCCTCAGTTGAAAAATCACCCCTTTTTAGTCGAACGCATTTCCCTTTGATTAGCCATATGGACGGAACAATTTCAAACATCTTTATGTAATTCAGGTTTATTGTCGGTAACTGAGATTCAGTCTAAAGATACAACATGGTAGTACTCCAAAACTTAACCAATATGCAAATCTTTTGTAACTATTTAATATAATGTAATTCAGACGTCTCAGTATAAAATTAACTTTCGTTTTTCAATACTTTAATTTAGCTATTTTTCCTTTAGAACCAGATGCCCATACCGAGCCATCTGCATGCCCTTTTTTGACAGCATGAAAGCCCTCTTCTGAAATTGGCTGCCAGATAATTCCCCCATCGGTAGAATAGTCTGAGCCTGCTGGACCTACTGCGATCAGCCATTTTTGCTTAGGAAAGTAAACTACTCCAGATCTATACCCACCTGGTCCTTGTTTTGGTTTAATCCATTCTTTTCTGCTTGGTACAAAAATAGCTGTAATACCTTCTTGCATCTCCTCATTCAAGTAATCTCCACCTACTGCTACGATTTCTCCGCCGCCGCCCATACTTGCTATTGAAAAAATGCCTTGTGATGATTCTCCTTGGATAAATGGGGTGCTATACTTTTCCCAACTTGCTCCCATGTCATTTGAAAAGTGGAGATTGGACTCAGTGCCTCCAGTTCCCAGCCAAAGTTCGTTGCCTTCTGCGAGAAGCGAAGTAGCGCTTGCTGCGAAGGCTGCTTCTCCATCCACAGCCCCAGGCAAGGAATCTATTGGATACCAAGTATTTCCTTGATTGGCGGTTTGTAGGATTGTCCATTTCCCTTCAAATGGGTCTCCTATTACAAATCCGCGACTCGATGAGGCAAAACTAATTCCATCCAGAAAAGCTAATTCATTCTCCTGATGCTTGAGCTCCCAAGATTTTCCTCCATCTAGCGTTTTGTAGATAACGGCAGGTTGCCCTGCTGAGACCACAATCGCCGTCAACGCATCAAAGGCATGAATAGATCTGAAATCCACGGTATCGAGCCCAGCTACCACGCCATGATCCCAAGTTTTGCCTCCGTCAATAGTTCTTAGCCAGACGCCATTACTACCACTTGCCCATGCTATCTCTTTAGTAAGAGGGGAAAGGCCTCTTAAAGAGGATTCTATGGGCGTCTCAAGGATGTCCCATCCACTAGGCTTATTGGCTAGGTTGTCCTCAGATTTTTTGCAGGAAAAAAGCGCTACCAATAATGATAGCGCTAGTAATTTTCTTTTGATCATTTTTAATTTGAAATCAGACTATATCAACTTTTCTATAGGCCTGGATTAATGCTTCTTCCCCATCTACTCCTGGAGAGGCATTTCCATGCTCCATACCCATTACACCTTTGAAACCTTTTTCATGGATGTACTTAAATACGTTGCTATAATTGATTTCTCCGGTTCCAGGTTCCTTCCGGCCCGGATTATCTCCAATTTGAATGTATGCGATTTCTTCCCAAGTCTTCTCCATGGTGGCAATCAGATTTCCTTCATTGCGTTGCATGTGATAGATATCATAAAGGATCTTACAAGCAGGGCTATCCACAGCTTTGCAAATCATATAAGACTGATCTGCATGACGTAGGAAAAGATCAGGATTATCACTCAATGGCTCCATCACCATCACTAAACCTTCTTTTTCCAAAACTTCAGCACCACGCTTATAGGCTTCTATGACATTACCTGTCTGAACTCCCATTGGAAGATTTCTTTCGAAATATCCGGGAACTACGGTCATCCATTTAGCTCCAACGCGCTTTGCCACTTCCACAGATTTCTTACATGTATCCACAAATAGCTCCTCATGCTCTTTTTTACCTGTGGTTAGGGCTGTCTTCCAGTTTTCACCGCCTTCTATGACAAATACACCCATTCTCATTCCTAAGGACTCCAGTGTTTTGCCAATAAGTGCTTGTTCTTCTACTGTTCTACTCAGCATTCCATTGTCTTCTAAGGATCTGAAACCTTGATCAGCCATGAACTTTAATTCATCGACAATTCCTCCTGGAGCAGAATTTTTGAACATTCCGAAGTGGGGTGCAAAATCCATTTTGAAAGTAGGCTCAGCTTTGCCTGCGGCAAAAGAAGGCATACTCATAGCTCCAGAAACACCCAATAGGGTGCTTCCTAAGCCAACTTTCTTTATAAATCCTCTTCTTTCCATGATTAAACTACTTTAGTTTTACCAGGAATAGCATGAGGATAATAGCCATCTGGACCAGGTAATACCTTAGGCAAAGCATCCCATGCTAACGTCTCTGGCATCAACTCAACTTGTCCATTCAATGCTTCTTCGAATGTCAATGTCTTACCAGAATAAGTAGCATACCTACCCATAATTGCTGTCATAGTACTATTTGCCGCGTTTTCTGCATCTGCAAACTTATAATCACCATTGAACAAAGTAGCCCAAAGCTGATCATGCTCTACTTGATATGGATTTGGCTGATTCTTACGATCATGATCAAAAAGAACATTTCCTTTCCAATCTTTCAGTATGCCGTGATTTCCACCACTTAGGTAAGCTGTTCCTTTTGTTCCTTGGAAGCTTTCATCCACACGGTTTTGTGCTCCTGGGAAGTGACGACACTCACTGTGAATCACAGATCCATCAGCGTAGGTATACGCAAGCACGTGGTGATCAAAGATTTCACCATTTTCCTTACTTGTACGAATTAGGCGACCGCCAGTTCCTTCGACTTTCACAGGTGGGCCTTGCTTCACCCAGTTCGCTACATCGATGTTGTGTACGTGTTGCTCATTGATATGATCTCCGCATAGCCAGTTGAAGTAGTACCAGTTTCTCATTTGGTATTCCATCTCTGTTTGACCAGGCTGACGCTCTCTTACCCATACTCCACCGTCATTCCAATACACTTGACCATTGATGATGTCACCAATATCGCCATTGTGAATGCGCTTGATAGTTTCGATATAGTTTGCTTGGTAGTGCCTTTGAAGACCTACTACGACATTTAGTTTTTTAGCTTTCGCTACTTCCGTTGCTTTCAATACTTTTCTGATACCTGCAGCATCTACGGCTACTGGCTTCTCCATAAAGATTTGCTTGCCTTGCTTCACTGCTTCTTCGAAGTGCATAGGGCGAAAGCCTGGAGGCGTCGCAAGTATCACGACATCTGCTTGAGCGATAGCATCCTTATAGGCATCAAAACCAACAAATTTCATATCCTCTGATACAGCAAGTTTATCGCCATATTTCTCACTTAATGCATTATATGCTGTATCTAATCGGTCTCTGAAGGCATCCGCCATGGCCACGATTTTGATGTTGTGTCCTGTAGCCAAAGCTTGGAAAGCAGCTCCAGTACCACGACCACCGCAGCCTATTAACGCAAGTTTTAATTCATTAACAGGGGCAGCATAGGCTCCTGGCAACACAAAATTAGAGGCCACCAATCCGCCTGTAACCAGAGCGGAGGTTTTGATGAAATCTCTACGAGAGTTTTCTATTTTCATAAGTATAGGTATTAAGGGTTAGTAATCAGTTATTGGTTTGGCTTGATAATATGCCATAATGTCTTCTGGACTAGGAGGCATAAGTGGCCTCACTAGTCTCAAACCTAAGAATGGTGCTTCTGGAAACCACCACTGACTTTTAGGAATCTGTGGATCGATTCGCTTCCAATCTGCAGAACTCGCAAAGCGTTTGGTAGAACTCAATTCAGAGGCTTCTGTATCGTAGCTTCCTCCTCGCACTACTCTTGGATAAAGCTCAGTTGATGCATTTGTAGGATTAACGGATGCAGATGATGCGTAAAATTCAGGATCGTACTGATCTGAAGTCCATTCTAGCACATTGCCATAAATATCATAAAGACCCCAAGGGTTCGGCTTCTTTTCACCAATTGGATGGGTTGCCTCATCAGAATTCTCTCTAGTCCACGCATATTCTCCTAGTTGGGAAGGATCATCTCCATAAAAGAATCGAGTTGTAGAGCCTGCTTTTGCGGCATATTCCCACTCTGCCTCGGAAGGAAGTCTGTAGAAAATCCCTGTTTTCAAATATAGCCAATGGCAAAACTGAATTGCTCCGTATTGCGTCATGCCTATAGCTGGCTTGCCTTCTTTGCCCATCCCAAAAGTCATGTCCAAGTAAGGTATACTCGGTCTGGTCAAACCATCTACGATTTCGCCGATTGGGCCTTCTGAAATAGCTAGTTCGTAATTTTTATCCAGGAAAAGCTCAAAAGCGTCCCAGGTTACTTCATGAGTTCCCATCCAGAAAGGAGCGATTTTTACTTCATGCGCTGGCTTCTCGTCTGAATCTGCAGATCCATCAGAACCCATCATGAAACTTCCTTCAGGAATAGGATTCATTTGGAAAGCCACCTCAGTTCCAGGGATTTTCTGCGTGTAGGATTCAAAATTGGAATCATTCACATCAAAACTCATCAGCATCAATGCGCCAATCACTGCGTATTTTGTATTTGTCTTAAACATGTTCAAAGAAAAAATCTTTTGCATTAAATATACTAGTATAGGGGTTGAAAGTTAGTCTGTTTTTGATGGATGGAGCGAATAAATACTCACTGCAGTTTCATTCAAATATATGAATATCAGATTTTTGTCTGCTATGATTTTACGTACATTTCCACTGAGGTTCAATCCACTCTGAGCTTTAGCAGCATTGGTAAATTGTCCCTTGCCATTCCCTAGTAAAACAAGGCCTTGGCTTGCGTCATATTTACCGAAATACAGCTTTCCGTAGCCAATATTCCCCCCAAGTACAATATCTAAATTTCCATCTCCATTCACATCCACTGCTTCTGAAGTAAATATCGGAGAGAACTGAGCCTGTATTGGAAGTGCTTTTGATTCAAATTTTCCGGTAGCGTTCGTTACAAAATAACTTGTCTCCAATCGATTAATATAGATAGAACTAGATCCTTGTCGCTCCTGCGCGGTAAAAAGCGCGTTCATTTTCACATTTGAAAAAGACTTAAAGTCAAGGTATCGCTTTTTAAGGAAAAGTACTTGACCAAGTATCTCATCTCTGCTGGCGGCAGGATATCTTTCTCCTAGCACATTATATCCCAAAAATGCATCAACGGATCCATTCGAATCAAAATCTTTGAATAGGATTTCTGCCGGCTCAGAGTCGCTGGCTTTGATTTGTGAGTTTGTTCCAAGGTTACCGGCTAAAATCTCCACATTTCCGTCACCATCCCAATCAGCTAGCGTCAAGTCATTCCAGAAGCCAAATTCAAGCTTTTCAAAGTAAGTAAGCGTGGTTTCTTTCCACTGATTTTCCTGGTAAGAAAAAATCTGAATTGGCATAGCTTCTCCTAATACAATCAATTCTGGCTTTCCATCCTTATCCAAGTCTACCAAACCAGCGTCGGTCAGCATTCCAAGATTTACAAATGTTGGCGCCAGTTGCTTGGTCTGATCTGTAAATTTTCCTTTGCCCTCATTGATCCAAATCCTACCTCCAAGAGAAGTCGGGAATTGACCAGGATTGATCCGAGCACCTACAAATAAGTCAGGTGTCCCATCAAAATTAAAATCCCCCACCTGCACTGTCCCTGTTGGGAATGCTTCACTAGGAAGAGCGTCTGAAACTAATGTGAAATTGCCTTTTCCATCATTCAGATACAGCCGATCTCGCAGTGCTTCATCTCCTACATTGAAATCATACACGCCTCCACTGGCCACATACAAATCCAAACTGCCATCCCCATTTGCATCAAAAGCAACAGCATCAGTGTCCTCTGAGCTAGAAGCCGATGCGAAAACACTATTGTTTTGCTTGACAAATGATCCACCCGAGCTCTGTGTATAAATTGAAGCAACTGCATTAGATCCAGCACCAACGAATAAATCTTCTAGTCCATCACCAGTAAAGTCAGCGAAAACCATCGCCTTTCCATTACCAGAAACAGGGTTAATCAGCAATGGCTGTCTTTTGTAATCATTAAATTCTCTGCCTTGATTAGTACTTAGCTTTACTTTTGCAGTGAGGAAAATATCAGTAGGAGAGACCTTTCTGACAAGTGAATTTACACCCTCACTTTGACTCAATTCAACCGTTTGATTTGTAGTAACACCATATTTCGTGCTGGTCTTTCCCCCAGGCCAAGTGACATGAAGCGAGTCAATTTCGGTGAAATCTCCCAGCCCAAAATGCAGGATCGTTGACACAGAAGACTGATAACCACGATAAGGGTTCTGCTCCAAAACTTGAAGTGTCGCTCCGGTATAGATTGCTACTTTCGCTCCTAAAGCTGAGGAATTACTTTCTGAGCCAGAAAGCTTCACATTCAAATAATTTCTGCCTTTTAGTTGAGATGTTTGATTCTCATAGATGGAAGCTGGCGAGTTAATATTATTGACGATCAGGTCAAGATCGCCATCATTGTCAAGGTCACTGTAAGCCGCGCCACTACTATTTGCAGCATGATTTATTCCCCAGGCTTTGGTTTGGTTTTGAAACGTTAGGTTCCCGTTATTTTGAAAAATGTAATTGGTCAAATTAGACGAAGGCATATTTTTCACCATATTCAGCAGGTCCTCCCGCTTGAGCTTGCCACCTGAAGTTTTGACATAATTGTCCATGTATTTCAGAAAGTCTTGGTTGTTGTAATCTCTCAAATAGCCATTAGTCACAAACAGGTCTTTCCACCCGTCATTATCAAAATCAGCAAATAGAGACGACCAACTCCAATCCGTGTTAGACACTCCTGCCAGCTGCCCAATTTCCTGAAATGTACCATCCCCAGAATTTACATGCAGCATGTTTCGCATGTATTGATGATGGAAGCCCTTTTTTACGTTCAGTTCAAAAAGCTCAAAATTATCTGCGGCGAGAAGAAGCTTTTGCCTCTCATTACCCTCAGGAAGCATATCCAGGGTAAAAATATCCGGTAATCCGTCGTTGTTGAAATCAGCAATGTCATTTCCCATAGAGAAATGAGAAGTATGACCCAAACGCTCTAAAATCTCATTTTTGAACGTGCCATCTTTTTGATTGATGTACAGATAATCTGGCATGGAATAGTCATTGCCAATGTAGATATCCGGCCAACCGTCCTGATTGATATCTGCAACAGCTACACCCAGTCCGTAGGAAAGGCTAGAGCTAGAGATACCCGCATTCTGTGTGATCTCTACAAACTTCCCATTTCTATTTTCAAAAAGCTGTGAGCCAGCTTCATGCTTCTCTTTGAGCAATACTTTTGTCAGATTCACATCCTGATTTTGGATGGATTTGGTATTGTGGTTTAGGATAAAAAGATCCAAATCCCCATCGAGATCGAAGTCAAAAAAGCTAGCCGACGTACTAGGTGCATTTGAGGCAATGCCATATTCTTCCCCCATTTCCCTGAAAATCGGAATGCCATTTTCATCATTCCCTTGATTGACAAAAAGTTGATTGGTTCGTTTCTCAGTGGGTAGATTCCCTGAGTAACACTGATAAATATCTAATTTTTTGTCGCCGTTAATATCGACGAAAACAACTCCGGTCTTCCAAGGACCGGATCTTCCAGTTGCTCCGGAAGCTTGAGCTGTTTCTTTGAATTTGAGGTTACCTTGATTTAGGTAAAGCTGGTTGCCACTTACATTGGCAGAAAAATAGATATCCTCCAAACCATCCCCATTAAGATCTCCCACGGCAACTCCTCCACCATTGTAGAGGTACTCGTACATAAGGACATTGAGGTTAAGAGACTCTTCTATTCTATTGGAAAAGGTGATTCCCGTTTGCTCAGGAGTCAAAAGATTAAAGAGAGGAGGGGAATTGGAAATTGAGGCGTCCTCAGCTTGGCTTGATTTGTCTGATTCTGAACAAGACATCATCAAAAAACTGAAACTCAAAATTGTAATGAGGCTTCTGCTCTGCATAAGATAAAATAATCTAAGCCACCCCAAAGGAATGGCTTAGATTAATAATTAAGAATAACTAAGATTACTCGTATCCAGGATTCTGGATCAAAATAGTGTTTCTATTTAACTCATCTCTTAGAATAGGAGTAAAGTAGATTTTATCCAACCAAGTCCTATTCTCTTTTCCTGGATCGATAAGTAGTACTTTATACACATAGTTGTACACTTCTGGATCGTATCTGTAAACAGGCACACTTGCACCAGGCTTCAACGTGCCAACAATATTGATGATGCTTGCTTTTCTACCAATAGTTTCTGCAGGAATCATCCAACGACGGACATCATGGTATCTCTGCTCCTCATAAGCCATTTCGATACGTCGTTCATTTCTGTACTCATCTCTCAAAGCATCACCTGTGGCAGTGATAGCAGGCTGACCTACTCTGAATCTAATCTGGTTCAACCAAGCTTTTGCTTCTGCTTCCTGACCTAATTCGATAGAAGCTTCAACGTAATTCAATACTGTCTCAGTGTACCTTAATACAGGCCAAGGAATTTCTTGCCAAGTATTCTGATCTACAATTGCAGGATTCGGATCTACAAATTTTCTGATATAGTATCCAGTATAGCTACCATTCCAATCTTCTATAGAACTGTTTCTAGTATCCAATCCGAAATGAGTCACTTTAGCACCTGATGCATCAGTAACTTGATAAGTACCTGTCTGTATTTCTCCCAATGGATCCTTTGACTTGTTTGCATTGGATCTTGGCTTCCACTGAGCTCCATCATAAAGAATAGAAGCGTAGAATCTAGCATCTCTGTTCTCATAAGGGGCGGCTGCATGTACAGGGTTTGACCAGTCAAATGCAGTACCGTCCATCATTTCATAATCATCAACTAGCAATTGCACAGGGCTATTTCCAGCCCAGTTGTTGTAGCCGTTTGGACCGTTGAAAAGACCCTGACGACCACCACCTTCTTGTTTTAAATTGATAAAGTACCTAGCCATGATCAACTCATTTTGACCACCATTTCTGGATAAGGAATTATTGATATAGTTTTGGATACCTTCAGCGTGAGGAACTGGTTCAGAAAGTCCATATAAGTTTCCATTCCCTTTATCCAATACTGCTTTAGCAGCAGCTTGAGCTCTTTGCCATCTTTCTACTCTATTTCCACTTGGATATGCTAACAGATCCAAATCAGAAAATCCTGCAAGAAGTGCCGATTTACTTTTTGCTGTTGGGCCATCATGAAGATCACTTGCAGCGTACAATAACACTCTTGACTTTAGGGCCAAGGCTGCTAGTTCGCTTGAACGTCCTTTAGCCATATTCTTTCCAGCCAGCAGCGCAGCAGCGTCATCCAAATCAGCAACAATGAAATTGATTGTTTCTTCCCACGTGTTACGTGGGACTTCGTATGACTCTTCACCTAACCCATAAGGTCTATCAACAATAGGTACGCCACCATAATACCTAGCCAATTGCTGGTAGTAGTAAGCCCTCATGAATTTAGCTTCACCCATCAATCTATCTACTATCCCACCAGCATTCTCAAATTGAGGATCAGATAGGTTCTCGATAGCAATATTAGCTCTTCTGATATAACTATACATATTCGCCCAGAAGATTGTATTGTTTACCCATCCATCATCAGCGGAGTTAGTTCTCGCTTCTGTAATGGTAGTGATACCTCTACCCGGGTGAGTGAAAATAGCTTCATCAGTTAAGGAAGCAAGCATTTGCTCATCAAAACCACCATTTCCAAGACCCTGATAGATTCCCGTCACAAAAGCATCAGCTAATGCAGGGTCTGTCCAAACTGCCGACTGAGATATTTCAGTAAGTGGCTCTGTATTTAGGAAATCACTGTTACAGCTGAGCAGCGTAAAGCATCCTGTCAGCACTAGTACTATTTGTTTTATATTATTTTTCATGTTGTCAAATTATTAAAATGAAACAGAAAGACCCGTGTTGATTACCCTAGCTTGAGGATAGTATTGACCAGTAGCAGCATCCGACTCAGGATCATATACTTGGTTCTTGCTCCATGTGAGTAGGTTCAAACCATTCACGTAAAAACGAGCATTTTTGATTCCGATTTTCTCAGTGAGACTTGCTGGAATGTTGTAACCAATCTCTACGTTCTTCAATCTGATGTAATCAGAACTTCTAAACCAATACGTATTGTTAGCTGAATAATACTGATCGTTTCTGTTAGCAAGTCTTGGATTAGTGCTGCTCGGGTTGTCGATAGTCCAAGAGTCATCATAGATATCAGATAGGAAGTTACCAATATTCCCAGATTCACCCGCACTGATTACTTGTCTAGCACCGGCTGCTCCCTGGAACAAAATGGCCAAATCAAAGCCTTTGAAATTTGCATTTAAGTTAACACCACCTTGAAATAGAGGGATATTATTATTATCCAAACGAACTCTATCATCAGGAGTGATTTTACCGTCACCATTGTAATCTTGATACTTCATATCACCTGGTCTCAGATTACCAGTAATAGCTGAATAATCAAGCGTTTCTGCATCGATAGATTGCTGATCTGGGAAGACTCCGTCATAGTTATAAACTAGACGAGTGTTAATTGGTCTTCCTGTAGACATCTGCCACTCAGGTGCTCCCGGAGATTCATCCCAGAACAAAATACTGTTCTTAGCATAACCGCCGTTTACACTAGCAGAATACTTGAATTCTCCTTTACCTCCTCTAATACCGAGATTCAAGTCAAATCCTTTGTTTTCTACCTCTCCTATATTTTCTGCAGGAAGGTTAAGTCCAGTAGATTGTGGAACTGAAGCATTTCTCTGCCAAAGGATATTTGTACGCTTATTGTAGAATAAGTCAAACTCGAAGAAGATTTTACCTTGAAGAAACTGGCCTTCAAAACCTAAGTTTGAGTTGTTTGCAATTTCCCAGGTAATGTTATTGTTAGGTACTCTTGTTTCGAAAAGCGTTTTACTTTCTGCGCCACCTACGATATAAGAGTTAAACCCATAAGTAGAAAGATACTGATACTCAAGTAAATCACCGCCGCCGTATGTAATCTGATCATTACCCAATTGACCCCAAGAACCTCTTATTTTGAAGAAGTCGAAAGTCTTGCCTATTGAGTTTTTCCAGAAAGATTCTTCAGAAACAACCCAGCCTAACATAACGCCAGGAAAGAAGCCGAAACGGGTCTCTTCAGGGAAGATGTAAGAACCATCGTATCTCCATAGAAATTCTGCAAGATATTTTTCCTTATAGTTGTAGGCAACTCTACCAAAGTAGTTCAGACGGGCTCTATTGAAAGCTCCACCACCGTTATCTTTCTGAAGATCACCACCTGCAAACATCTGATCAATCGCAGTTGATATAAAGAATCTTCTATAGGCACTAAAGTTGTTTCCCTCTATAGTTTCACGGTTTACACCGGCTACTACGTTCAAGTTATGTACATCATTGAACTTCTTGTCATAATTTAAAACACCGCCCAAAAGTATATTCAACTGATTCGAATTTGACTCACTTAGGTTTGGCTCAGCCGGCCCTCTCAAACTTGGAACCAATACTGGAGTTACTCCGTCTGCTTCAAAGCCGTTGCCTTTTTGATACAAAGTCCATGGAGTTTGCCATCTTTTAGTTGTTCGTATGTATTTATCAATTGCTGCAGTGCCAGTAAATTTCAAACCTTCTACTCCAGGTATTTTGATTTCTAAGTTACCAGTAGTTTGGATGTAGTCACGTGTATCGCGATCATATCCAGTTTGGTTGGTTGTAACTACTACTGGGTTTTGACCGTTTTCGATATCAGGACCTGGCTTACCATTTGGCCAGTAAGCAGGCTGATTAGGCTTTCCTCTCATCTGCATTCTGAAAATTGCATTAGATGAGACAGTTGGGAAAAATCTAGATTCCTCTCTTGCCATAATGCCTAAACCAACTTTCATATACTTGTTGATATTTGCATCCAAGTTGATCCGGAAGTCATATTGCTTGTATCCTGTAGCAGCATCCTTATAGTATGCATCCTGATTTTGGTAACCTAGCGAGGTTAAGTACTTCACATTCTCGCTACCACCTACTAGCTGTAGATTGTATCTGCTTTGTGGCGACCAGTTTTTAAGTGTCTCTCCATACCAGTCTGTGTCAGGATAGTTCCATTGATCTGTTCCATTTCTGTATAGCTCCAATTCGTCAGGAGAATATGGAGCAGTTCTTACTTGCCCGTTTGGTCTTGTGTATTTCCCATTTTGCTTATATGCTTCATTGGCAGCCGCCCATTCAGAGGTAGGAAGCTCATAGATATTCAGATCATTCAGCGCAGTCGCATACTCAGCAGCATTGGCTAGCTGTGGAAGTATTGCTGGCTGTGCCCATCCTTGGTTCACTTGGAAAGTCAACTCAGGAGCACCCGTAGTACCTCTTTTGGTTGTTACGAGAATTACACCATTGGCCGCTCTAGATCCATAAATCGCCGCAGAAGCATCTTTCAATACAGAGATACTTTCGATATCATTTGGATTCAATCGCTCCAAACCACCTGCTCTATCAGGAATACCGTCGATTACTACCAATGCACCCGTGTTACCTAGGGAATTGGATCCACGGATTCTGATTCCAGATCCATCATTGCCTGGCTCACCGCCTCTATTAACTGCAACCACACCCGCCATACGACCAGCGATCGAGTTGGATAGGTTCATAGCAGGAGACTTGACCAGTTCTTCACCTTTTACAGTGGCAATAGAACCAGTGATTGTCTCTTTTTTTTGCTCACCATAACCCACTACAATCACTTCTTGCAAAGATTTTGTATCAGGTAGCAAGATGAGGTCAAACATAGTTTTACTTCCAACCGTAACTTCCATCGGAGTGAAACCTATAAATGACAATACGAGGACATCAGATGGCCCAGACACACTGAGTGTGAATTTACCATCAATGTCTGTAACGTTACCGTTTGTAGTGCCTTTCACAAGGACAGAGGCACCAGGGAGAGGTAAATTATCCTCTCCTGAAATTACCACACCAGACACCTCCTGGGTCTGTGCGAATGTTGTGCTTATCAGTCCAAGACAAAGAATTAATGTCATGCTGAACAGCTTTAAATGAGTAAAGTTTCTCATTGGCATAGGGGTTTATTATTAATTAATAAGATTTAACAATGTATTTTCCCCCTATGCATTTGCAAAACCAAACTGTTTTTTGCCAAAAATTGACTGAATCTTGACGGAAAGGGCTTCTAACTATAAGCTTAACTGTTCAAAATTGTTTTATCCCATGAAACAATGGATAATAAAGGGAATAGGGCGATTTGCCTAACCATAAAAAAAAGTAAAATCCTCTCAAATTAACATTGCAATCGTTTGCTATAAGCGATTAACAACAGATTTTTTAGGAAGCTTAATTGACCACATTCCTCTCAAATCTCCAACTTTAAATCCTCTGGCCAAATCCCTTGGATAAAGAGAATCTATCATACTTAAAACATCTATTTCTATATCGTTCTTTGGGTCTCCATGACAAGCCAAACAAAATTCTGAAGAAATGATAATTGCCTTAGTGTAGAGCAAAGTTTCTCCTCCTTCTATTTTTTGAATATTGGGCTCACTTTCTATTCCATTTTCCATATTATATCGATATGCATCTAGGATCGGGAATTCTTCTTCAGTTGGCAAATTGTCTTGATTTCTAGCACGAAAAGAAGTTCGTCTAATTGAAACTCCATATTTATCACTTAACTCTCTTATAACTGGATCAGCATTTATAGTGCAAAAATCCAGAGCTCCTGAAAAATCATTTGCCGCTATAGCCTTATGGAGATTTTCCATCAGTTGCTGCTGAGCTTCATTGCTGATAGAATCTCCCCAGATCATTGCTTCTTGTGTGATTTCGGCATCAGAAAGCTTTTTTGCTTCCATCGATTTATTCACCTTATCGAAAACGTTTTTAGAAACACGCTCTTGAGGCCCACAAGCAATTAATAGCAACGCTGAGATTATAATGTTTATGAAGTTCTTCATGTGGGTAATGTAGATAGGATAGATAAAACTACTAATCATAGCTTAGATTCACATATATTCTGCTAATCTATACATGGAATTAACCATAAGTATATCCTATAACTTTGAGAAGACTTGAAATAACTTATTTTTGAGTAATTCAATTATACACATGCAAAAAACCTTTGCTTTATTTTTAATGGGAATGTTGCTTAGCACGCAACTTTTTTCTCAAACCTGGGTCAGGATGCAAAGTTGGGGACTAGATCTCGAATCTATTGCCTGGGTGGACCAAAATGTGGGATTCGCAGTGGGTGAAAATCTTATCATTCGTACGTCAGACGCAGGAAATACGTGGGAAGAACTCACGGTAAGTTTTGAAGGGAAATTATTGGATGTTTCCTTTTGGGATTCAAGCACGGGTGTGGCTGTGGGGGAAAATGGGCTAATCCTTAAAACTCAGGATGCTGGTAATACTTGGACTCAAATCGCTTCTGGAACAATCCACTCTTTGAAAAGCGTAGCTTTTTCCTCCCAAAATAGAATTCTTGCAATATCTGGTGGAGGAGAAATTCTGCTTTCAACAAATACAGGAGAAACTTGGACAAAAATCAATTCTGGAACAAATCAAAGTTTGAATGATATAGCCTTTATTAATTCTGACTCAGGGTATGTAGCAGGAAATCAAGGATTGATTTTGAGAACGTATAATGGAGGCAATCAATGGGCTTCTTTGAATTCTGGGTTGACCGCAAATCTTAATGGAATTGCATTTTCTACTCCTATCATCGGCTATGCGGTAGGGGACAGCGGGAATATTATGAAGACGCTTGACGGGGGTGAAACATGGATCACTCAAATTTCTCCTGTGACTATACATTTGAAAAAGGTTGCAATCAGCCCTTTGGACATTCGGGTTGTCAGTGTTGTTGGCGATCTGGCCACAGCTCTCCGATCCACTAATTCTGGAGTTTCCTTTGGAAAGGCGAATCTGGGCGCCACAAACACTCGGAATGTAAAAGCATTAGCTTTCAAGCCAGCCAGTAATCTTGTTTTCGCAGTGGGTCAGGATGGTTATCTTCTTTCCTCCACAAATGCTGGAAGTAGCTATACGCAGCGATTGGCAGGAATCCGAAATAATTTCTCTGGTACTGACTTCAAAACAGCTATTGGAGGGCATATTACTGGCCAGAGAGGCGTTGATTATATTACAGGAAACGGTGCCACGAGCTTAGTGTATAGGCCAGTCCCAGAAGAAATAGATATTGTGGGGATGGACTACTGGAATACTTCTTTTGGATATATAGGTGCTTCAGCCGGGAAAATTTACAGGACAGGAAACGGTGGTGTCTCATGGGTGCCTGTACCTGCACAGACACCAGAGACCATTACTGGGTTTTATCTTTTTGCTCCTTCGGTTCTATATATCACTGGGACTAATGGATACATCGCCAGATCTTTCGATTCAGGAGGAACTTGGGATGCAGCCGGTATTCAAACCAACACAACAGAAAACCTCAGAGACCTCACTTATTTTGACTATCAAGTGGGTTTTGCTATGGGAGACAATGGTCAGATCAGCTGGACAAATGGTGGAAATATATGGGAAAACCTACCAAAATTAACCTCGGAAAATCTGAATTCATTAGCGAAGTTGGATTCCAAAAGTGCTGTCATTGTAGGAGATGCAGGAGTAATCTTGAAGTCTGTCGACATGGCAAAAACATGGAAAAAGATCAATGTCCCTTACGCTGAGAACTTTAATTCTGTGGATTTTTGGAATGAGTATTTAGGCTTTATATCTGGGGAGAATGGCCTTGTCCTTCAGACGAAAGATGGAGGTGAATCCTGGGTGGAAATACCAAGTGGAACAATTCGAAACTTAACTGGTATAAGTGTTGGCACGCCAACAGTAGCTTTTGCGGTGGGGGATGATGGAACAATTTTGAGATATGAATGTATTCCACCGATTAGTCTGAGTGAAATTACTGGGGAAAATCAACTTTGCCTCACTACGGGAAATTATTCAATAGCAGATGCTGCAATCCCTGGCGCTGAATTAGTATGGCGAGCAGACGGAGGCGAAATTATTTCTGGACAAGGGACCAGTCAGATTGAGGTACTGTGGAAAACTCCTGGAAGAAATGGTGTGTATGTAAGCATGGAGAATTTTTGTGGAAATGGTAAAACCTCCTCGATGGAAGTGATCGTGTCAGCCATCCCACCTGCTGATTTTCAAATGCAAGGTAATGGCTCCGTTTGCTTAAATGGGACTAACATTTACTCGCTACCAAAGCTAGACGGAGTTACCTACACTTGGGAAGCTAGTGGTGGTGAACTCGTAGAGGGGCAAGGCACTTCAGAAATACATGTGAAATGGAATGCTTTTGGAAGTCAAGAGCTTAGCGTCATCCGAGAAAACTTCTGCGGAGCGGCTGCTCCCATTCTAAAGCTAATATCAGTAAATAGGAATCCAGATCAACCTGGAGAAATTCAAGGAGAGGCTCAAACAGGACTATGGATAACAAAATATGAGGTGCCTGCGCAAGAAAAAGTAAATTTCAAATGGAAAATCTCAAATCAAGGGGGCAGAATTCTGGAAGGACAGGGAACCGAAAAAGTAACTGTACTTTGGGAAAAAGAGGGAGACTTTCAGCTTAGCGTCACGGCTGAAAATGAGTGTAACGAAGGTGAAGCCAGCATGCTGGATGTTAACATAAATGTGATCACTGGTTTGCCAGAGAAGGAAGATTTAAATGTCCGTGTATTTCCGAACCCATCCTCGGGAACAGTTAACCTTCATTTAGGTGATGGGAATTATAAAAGCCTCCAAGTGATCAATGCTTTAGGGCAAGTGATTCAGACTGTTGATCTGACGTATGTTGCTAAAGAGGTTACGTTGGAACACTTACCCAGAGGAATGAATTTGATCCAGCTTTATTCTGAATCCAGCGTCGTGGTAAGAAAAGTGATTGTTCACTAATTACAAAGAGTTCATGGTGCTACTGCTCCCCTCGGATATTGACATATTGGAAAATATCCCCTACAGTAGCGTTTTTTACAAAAGCATTTTTCAAGATTGCCTCGGGAAAATAGCCTGCTTTTTCCAGGACATTCATGGACTGTCCGTTGAAATCATATACTTGGGCGAATATTCGCTCGATGTCAAATTTCTCAAAAATATACTTGGTATAAATTTTTACCGCTTCTGTAGCTATTCCTTTTCCCCAAAAAGGCTCGCCAATCCAAAAGGCCAGTTCCATATTGGTGCGGAGTTCATCCTTTCCTCTCTCAGAGCCTACAGAGCCTGCCAATCTTCCCTCAAATTCTATCGCAAAGTTTTGAGGAGGATTAAATTTTTGATTATGCTCAATCCAATGACGGGCATCGTGGATGGTATAAGGTTGCGGAAAACTATCCTTTAAATTCAGCGCAATTTTTGGATTATTGGCCAAAGGATAGAGTTGATGAAAATGAGCCTCATTCAGGTCACTAGTCGTATTTCTCTTTCTCCGATAATAATCATAAAAGTCTGATGGTTAATTCTTCAAGATAAAAGCCTAATCGCAGAATCAATAAAATTCTACGGAAATTTATACAAACGCCAAGCCTATTCTTCTAATCCGCTGTTATTCATCCTGTCAAGGTTTTCTGCAAATCTCAATGCGGATATAAAATCCTCAATGTGCCCATCCATTACCTCGGGGAGGTTATACACAGTTTTATTGATTCTATGATCAGTTACCCGTGATTGCGGATAATTATACGTTCGGATTTTGTCCGATCTATCTCCAGATCCCACCATCAACCTGCGCTGTGCACCTACAGCATCGTTGTGTTTTGCAAGCTCTATTTCGTATAATCGAGATCTCAATACTTTCAGCGCTTTTTCAAAGTTCTTAATTTGAGATTTTTCATCCTGACAAGTAACTATAAGTCCAGATGGCTCATGCGTTAGACGCACGGCAGAATAAGTAGTATTTACTGATTGTCCCCCAGGTCCCGAAGAACAGTACGTATCTTTTCGTACTTCATTCATATCGATGTTTACTTCCACCTCGTCCATCTCTGGCAATACAGCAACTGATGCTGCTGAGGTATGAACTCTCCCCTGAGACTCCGTGGTAGGTACCCGTTGTACTCGATGTACGCCTGATTCGTATTTCATCCTGCCATATACATCGTCCCCGCCTGAAATAGTGGAAATGATTTCTTTGTATCCGCCAGCAGAGCCGAAGGTCAAATCCAAAACGGTTAGCTTCAGATTCTCTCTTTCACAGAATCTTTGGTACATACGGAATAGGTCTCCGGCAAAATAGATGCTTCGTCACCACCGGCTCCACCTCTGATTTCCAGAATACAATCTTTCGCATCATTGGGGTCCTTAGGAATCAGAAGTTGCTTAAGGTCTTTTTCAAGCTCCACTTTTCTAGGTCTTAGCTCGTCTAGTTCAGCTTTGGCCATTTCTCTGAAATCCGCATCTTTCTCCTTATCCAGAACCTCTTTAGAGCTGACGATATTTTGTATGACTAAACTGTATTCATCATACACATTTACAATTTTTTCTAAGTCCTTGTATTCCTTATTTAGTTTGGCATATTTGCTCATATCGGCCATGGATTCCGGCATAATGATCAATTGACCTACTTCTTCAAAACGTTCTTTAATTGATTGTAATTTGTCCAGCATAGTATTTTAATCGCCTCGTAAAAGTAGGCAAATTTATCCGGAGGGGGAATACCTCTTCCAACTATAAAGCGGAGGGAGTGTAGCGCTTTATTGAGTTATTGCGTCTTAAATACATGAAACACCCAAAAAACTTACTCTTCGTCATTGGCTTCTTCTATATCCTGGGATGTGAAGAGGAAAAGCCTAACAACACTTGCATAGACCCAGACAAAATAAGGGGAGGGGCTTGTACTTCAGATTACAATCCTGTCTGTGGTTGTAACGGCATAATATACTCAAACGCTTGTGAAGCAGACTTATCTGGAGTTAGATCATGGACAGCCGGAGAATGTAAATAAAAAGGCTGTCCGTTTGGACAGCCTTTGAAGATTATTCTACCGTTACAGATTTTGCCAAATTCCTCGGCTGATCTACATTACAGCCACGCATCACTGCTATATGGTAAGAGAGCAATTGTAATGGAACTACAGCAACCAACGGAGCAAAGGCCTCATGCGTTTCGGGTATTTCGATCACATGATCAGCAATAGCTCTCACTTGAGTGTCTCCTTCTGTGACTACTGCAATCACTTTTCCTTTTCGAGCCTTTACTTCCTGAATATTACTTACTACTTTTTCGTAGGAGCTGTCCTTCGTAGCAATAAAGAAAACAGGCATTTCTTCATCTATCAATGCAATCGGACCATGCTTCATCTCTGCAGCCGGATATCCCTCTGCATGGATGTAGGATATCTCTTTAAGTTTCAAAGCTCCTTCTAGAGCAACAGGGAAATTATACCCTCTACCTAAATACAATGCATTTCGTACATCTTTGTATTCCCCAGCGATATACTTAATCGCATCATTGGTTTTTAAGGCCTGCTCGACTTTACCGGGGATTGCTTCAAGTTCATGTAGCAACTGGATGTATTTTCCTTCTGGTAATGTGCCTCTTTGATATCCCAGCTTCAGCGCCATCATAGCCAAAACAGAGATTTGAGCAGTAAATGCTTTTGTAGACGCAACGCCGATTTCTGGACCCGCATGAGTATATGAACCTGCATGCGTAGTTCTGGGAATGGATGAACCTACCACATTACAAACTCCAAAAATTGTTGCTCCTTTTGATTTAGCAAGCTCTATAGCTGCCAAAGTATCCGCTGTCTCACCGGATTGTGAAATGGCAATGATAAAATCTTTTTCACCTACAACAGGATTTCTATACCTGAATTCAGAGGCATATTCCACTTCCACTGGTACACGCGCAAATTCTTCGAATAAATATTCCGCTACTAGGCCAGCATGCCACGAGGTGCCACAAGCAGTAATAATAATTCGCTCCGCATTTTGGAATTTATTCATGTAATCTCTCAAACCTCCGAGAACCAATCGTCCAGACTTAGCGTCAAGACGACCTCTTAAGCAATCAGCAATTGATTTCGGCTGCTCATAGATTTCTTTAAGCATGAAATGCTCGTATCCACCTTTTTCGATAGCTTCCAATTCCATTTCCAATTGATTGATGTAGGGATTGGTTTCTACATTCTCAATGGTTTTTATCTGAAGACGATTATTTCGGATTACTGCTATTTCAAAGTCATCCAAATAAACCACCTTGTTGGTGTACTCTATTATAGGGGTGGCATCAGAAGCAAGGAAATACTCATCTTCTCCTACTCCAATCACCAATGGAGAACCTTTTCTAGCTGCAATCAGTGTATCGGGCTCTTCTTTATTTATCAATACGATAGCATAGGCCCCAACTACTTTGTGAAGCGCAAGTCGTAGTGCTTCTTCGAGGCTGCAATGGTTATTCAGCTGAATATCTTCAATGAATTTGATGAAAACTTCGGTATCAGTATCTGATTGAAACGTATACCCTTTTTTCAGCAAATCCTTCTTGAGAACTTCGTAGTTTTCAATGATTCCATTGTGGATCATTGCGATTTTTTCGGACGAAGAATAATGTGGATGCGCGTTGGCATCATTTGGCTCTCCGTGAGTGGCCCAGCGTGTATGACCAATTCCAATGGTAGATCCTAAGTCGGAAGTGGACTCAAGATGTTTCTCCAATTCGGAAACTTTTCCCTTTTTTTTGTAAACACTAAGACCATTGCTGTCTAATAATGCAACACCAGCACTATCATAACCGCGATATTCTAACCTTCTAAGACCTTTGATAATTATAGGTAGAGCTTCTTGTTGCCCTACATAAGCTACGATTCCACACATATTGAAAAATTATATTAGTTAAGTTGAACTTTTGCAAAGAAACAGCTTTTGTCCCAAAAAAAATAATCCACTTCCTAAAAATTAGAAAGTGGATTATGAGGTCTTCATCGAAATAGCTTATTCTATCTGGATTTGGAGTAGATTACTTTTATTTTAACTTTATTCTTATCTACTACAAATTGGCGCAAAGACTTTTTGAAATCATCTCCATTTGTACCTGGTGAATTGCCGTACAATAGCCAGTCTTTTCTTGTTATCTGCCTCCTAAAAATAGCATTGACATGCGATGTAATGAGTTGGCTATATTTCCTGTCTACCGCATTATATATTAAAGTGGTAGGCGAATTGGTATTTGGAAATACATTCCCATTTTCATCTGTATAAACTTGTGGGGAACCATCCACTTGAACTGTTAGGGGTGCCCCAGAAGACGTTTCCAAAATCTCATTTGTAGCGTCAGTAAAATACATAATAAGTGACCCGGGAGGCTTTTGAGTATCCGCTTGTGTTTGTATTTCACCAAGTTCTAAAGACACTTGGTTGAAGATAACTCCGGAGAGTGTATCCAAAAAGGCATCGAATGGACTAGTATCCAATTTGATCGCCATTCCAAGACTTGATTTCAGGCCAACTAATGACCCAACATTATAAGCCTTTTTTGTTTCCGTGACCAATCCAGTTGGGGTTCCACTTCGATTACTTTTAATACCATTGAAACTTCTGGAAGATGCGGTAGAGATATTATACAAAGTAGAAACAGTATCACCTTCATTATGGTAATAAACTTTCAAAGCTGTAGAGGACCCTACACCTATACTTATAGATGAGTTATCTTCCTCTCTTGCTTTCACTGCAATACCAGGGAAATAGTCTCTAAAAGTAAATAGGTTGTTGAATTCTAATCCTAGTTGCATTTTACTAAAAATTTCATTAGCAAATTCTTCTTCTACCTGAAAGGATGCAAGTGAATCAGTTTTTTCTCCGAAAATTATTTCTCCAGAAGATAATGGGCTTGTAACATAAGAAAGCTCATCAAAACTGTAATACAATGTATCAAGAATAGATTCTGTCAACTTATGAATGGAGAACAACTTTGGTTTGTCCAAATTTATCCCGTCTATATTCAAAATGTTCACACTGAAGTATATAGAATCAAGTACTGCTTTTGTATCTGGACGTTTTGCTCTTGAATCAATATACAATCTAGAATACCCGGTAGCGGAAGTCTTTCCGAAGAAAGAATCATCTTCTTCTCCCACCACCAAAATGGATTGATTGGTTGTGTTAAAGGAGTCAAGTAAAACTACCTCAGCGGAAAGCTCAAACTCCTCGAAAACTACCCCTATTTGGTTGTTTCCGGGAGAAAGCTCAATACCCACTGTGGCAGGATCACTACAAGAACTGATAAGAAACAGGGACAAAATTGCCCCAAAAGCCAGATTAACCGGCGAGGTTGGTATATATGTCGAAGAGCTCTTCATGAGCCTGCGCTTCTGATTCTGATTCAATACTGATTTCAAACTTTTTGTCTTTTGAGAAACCCTCGATTAGTTGGTTTAATTCTGCGGAAACTTCACCGCCTTTGACTATCAAGTCGGCATACTCCATGCCCATCTTGATAAATCCTGTGTAGTCTTTGCTCATCAAAGGTGCTAAAATAGCGTCATCTATATCGACCATCTTAACCTTGTTTAACAAATCATCGCCAAAGGTATGCGAAAATCCATTGTTATAGACTGCGAAAACAGATTTCGTGTTTTTGAAGAGTGGCTCACTCTTATAAGTAGTCTTCAGATACATAGGGATCAAGCTAGTCATCCAGTCATTGCAATGCACAATATCTGGAGCCCAGCCTAGTTTCTTCACTGTTTCGATAACTCCCTTACAGAAGAAAATTGCACGCTCGTCATTGTCTTCATAGAACTTATGCTGCTTGTCATGAAATACATGCTTGCGCTGGAAGTAATCTTCATTGTCGATGAAGTACACTTGAAGCTTCGCGTTTGGAATCGAAGCTACTTTAATTACCAAAGGTTTCTCCTCTTCTCCCACTGCGATATTTATACCTGACAATCTCACTACCTCGTGAAGTCTATTCTTTCGCTCGTTGATCAGGCCGAATCTTGGCACCAAAATTCTGATCTCCATACCACGCTCCTGCATAGCTTGCGGTAGGGCTCTTAGGAAATTGGCGACTTCTGATGTTTGGAGAAAAGGGTTGATTTCACTGGCAACGTAGAGGATACGTAATTTGGACATGCTTATTGGATTTTAAGTTGAAGGTGAAAAAACAACTGGACAAAGGTAATAAAAAAAGGCTTAAAAGCCTTGTTTTGTTGAATAATAATATACATTTGCCCCTATTTACCCATTCTAAACCCTGTACCAGTGCACGTAGTCTATACTGGAGCCGATTGGAACAAATACTGGCTTAAATCTCTTAAAAACGATAAATCGATAGGTTTTGTACCAACAATGGGAGCGCTTCATGAGGGGCATCTCGACTTGATAAGAAAAGCAAAACTAGAATCTGATATTGTGGTCGTTTCTATCTTTGTAAACCCTACCCAATTCAATAATCAAGAAGATTTTGACAACTATCCTACTACTATAGAGGAGGATTTAGATAAACTTAAGAATGAAAATGTTGACTTTGTTTTCATCCCTAAAACAGAAGCTATCTATCCCGAGAAACCAAGATTAAGTATCAATTTCGGCGAACTCGAAACGGTACTCGAAGGAGCATTCCGCCCCGGGCATTTTAATGGTGTAGGAATAGTTGTATCAAAACTTTTCAATATTATCAAACCGCATAAAGCTTATTTTGGGCAGAAAGACCTTCAGCAAACTGGTGTCATTAGAAGGTTAGTCAAAGATCTGACAATGGATGTGCAGCTGGTAATCATCCCTACGAAAAGAGAAGCTGACGGGCTGGCAATGTCATCTCGAAACGTACGGCTTTCACCCGAAGAAAGGATTCACGCTTTGATTTTAATTAAAAGTTTGACCAAATCCAAGCAGGAACTTTTATCCAATAAGTCATGGTTTGAAGTGCAGAATCAAGTAAAACGCGATTTTGAGGAAAATCCCGTGGCGAGTTTAGAGTACTTCGAACTTATTCACCCTGAAAGCTTTACGATTTACACTGATTTTGAAGTAACTCACAAGGCATCAATTTGTGTCGCAGCTTACCTAGGGAAAATTAGGTTAATAGACAACCTGCAAATAATTCCTTAATTTTGCCGCAAAATTAAACCAATGCAAATTCAGGTACTGAAATCCAAGATTCACCGGGTGAAAATTACCCAGGCAGAATTGCACTACGTAGGCTCGATCACCATAGATGAAGATCTGATGGACGCAGCTAATCTTATAGAAAACGAGAAAGTCCAGATAGTCAATGTTAACAACGGTGAACGTCTTGAAACGTACGTAATCACTGGCGAAAGAGCCACAGGACAAGTATGCATGAATGGTCCAGCTGCAAGAAAAGTACAGGTTGGTGATATCGTTATTATTATTTCTTATGCTGGGATGGAACTAGAAGAAGCCAAAAAATTCAAGCCTGTTTTGATTTTCCCAGACGAGCAAAATAAACTCATCTGATGGGTAAGAAATTCATGAAGCAATTTATCCAGATTGTGATTTCTCTGGGAATTGCAGTCTGGATTTTTTGGTTTATGTACAAGGACATAGCCTTAGATTCATTAGTCGATCAAATCCAATCAAGCAATTGGGCATGGATACTATTTTCCCTGTCGATCTCTATGCTTGGTTATCTGGTGAGAAGTTGGCGTTGGACGTTACTGATAGATACAGAAGAAGGGGAAAAAGTAACAGTAACCCGGGCATATCACGCGGTAATGGTCGGCAACTTAGTCAACATGCTTTTACCAAGAGCTGGTGAAGTTGCACGATGCGGAGTACTTACACGTACAAATGGGATCTCCGTCGGCTATCTGATAGGGACGGTAATTGTGGAGAGAAGTGTCGATTTATTATGTCTTGCAACTACAATTACGCTTGCTTTTTTCATAGAAAAGGACTTATTTTTGAATCTTGTAAGTCAACTAATCGATATACACGCCCTAGGGCAAAGTATCCTTTCCAATCTTCCAATCTTAATTGGTGGAATAGCAGTTCTTATGCTTTTGCTGTGGTATATATTAAGAAGGTTTCGGGATAAAGGATTAATCAATAAAATCCAGCATTTTTTTAGAGAAATAATGTCTGGGCTCAAGCGGATTGGCAAATTATCAAACCCCTCAGGTTTCTGGATAAGCTCAGTTTTGCTTTGGGTTATCTATTTTTTGACCATGTATACCATTTCTTTTGGAATACCCAGCACTGCCAATTTGTCTTCAGGTGAAGTGCTATTAGTCATGGTAATGGGCAGTATTGGCATGGTTGCACCTGTACAGGGTGGCATTGGAACCTTCCATGCGTTGGTGGCCTTCATTTTGATACAATTGGGTATCTCGGAAGTAGATGGGAAAATTTTCGCTGCAATTATCCACGGGACTCAGGTAATACTTGTATTAGCAGCGGGTCTTGTAAGCTGGTTAATTATGATGAGATTACCCTCTTGGATCAAACCTGATGAAGCTTAATACGTATTCAACTTTGCAAACATTATAACTTATGATATTACTTATTTTAATCGTCGTCGTTTTCGCCATTGCTGGATTTGTGGTGAGCAGAAAGCTCAAAAGCAAGTTTAAACAATACTCCCAGGTAGCACTCAAGGCAAATCTTTCGGGTGCGGAAATTGCCAAGCTGATGCTTGCTGATAACAACATCTCTGATGTGCAAGTTCTATCTGTAGAAGGCAAACTGACAGATCACTATAATCCTCAAAATAAAACCGTCAACCTAAGCCCAGATGTGTTTTACGGGAGAAACGCCGCTGCTGCCGCAGTAGCATCACACGAATGTGGTCACGCTGTCCAGCATGCGACTTCGTACGCTTGGCTCAATCTGAGGTCAGCCTTGGTTCCTATTCAGAATGCCTCTGGCAAAATCCTGAATTTTGTTCTGATTGCCTCCCTTCTTGGAGGTTTTGCACTAGGATTACCATATGAGTGGGTTGGTTATATTGTCGTGGGTGCATACAGTATTATGACTCTCTTCACAATAATTACATTGCCTGTGGAATTTGACGCTAGTAATCGTGCCCTCGCATGGATCCAAACCAGAAACATCGTGACGCCAGACGAATACGCCATGTCCAAAGATTCACTGAAGTGGGCAGCGATGACGTACGTAGTTGCAGCTTTAGCTTCAATGGCAACATTGGCCTATTACATTTTCATCTTTTTTGGTATTCGAGATTGATACAGATCAAATAAGATTTTGGAAGAGGGGCAAGCTTTGTCCCTCTTCTTTTTTTGACATATATTCCTAGTAGAATAGCTAAACCCAAAGAGAATATTATGCATTTTGAACTTACAGAGGAGCATTTGGCAGTACAAGAAGCGGCGAGAGATTTTGCAAAAAACGAGCTGCTTCCGGGAGTGATCCAAAGAGATATTGAGTCAAGATTTCCTGCAGAGGAAATAAAAAAAATGGGAGAGCTTGGCTTCATGGGAATGATGATTGACCCAAAATACAATGGAGGAGGAATGGATACTGTTTCTTACGCCATCGCTATGGAGGAATTGTCCAAAATTGACGCTTCTGCTTCAGTAGCTATGTCAGTGAACAATTCCTTGGTATGCTGGGGAATAGATAAATATGCTTCAGAAGCTCAAAAAGAGAAATTTCTTAAACCGCTGGCATCAGGACTCATGCTAGGTGCTTTTGCTCTATCGGAGCCAGAAGCAGGATCTGATGCCACTTCGCAAAAAAGCGAAGCATACCTTGACGGAGATCATTATATATTGAATGGTACCAAAAATTGGATTACCAATGGATCCAAAGCTGATATATACTTAGTTTTTGCTCAAACTGATCCAAGTAAATCTCATAAAGGTATTTCAGTCTTTTTTGTAGAGAAAGGCTGGGAAGGTTTTACATCAGGCCATAAAGAAGATAAGCTAGGCATCAGAGCGTCTGACACTACCTCACTCATGTTTACTGATGTGAAAGTACCAGTTGAAAATAGAATTGGCGAGGAAGGCTTTGGATTCAAATACGCTATGGAAACGTTAAATGGAGGTAGAATAGGTATCGCTGCGCAGGCACTTGGGATCGCAGCTGGAGCATATGAGTTAGCAGTAGCTTATTCCAAAGAACGCAGGACTTTTGGCAAACCAATATGTCAGCATCAAGCTATTCAATTTAAACTTGCTGACATGGCGACCACTATTGAAGCTGCTAGGCTTTTGGTCTACAAAGCTGCATGGTTGAAAGATCAAGGTGAAGATTATTCACTTGCATCGGCTATGGCAAAACTATATGCTTCGCAAGTGGCGATGGATGTAAGTATAGAGGCTGTACAAATACATGGGGGCTACGGTTATGTGAGAGAATATCATGTGGAGCGTCTTATGAGAGATGCGAAAATCACTCAGATATATGAAGGAACTTCAGAAATTCAAAAAATAGTTATATCCAGAGGGATTCTCAAATCGTAACTATTCTGCTTTAAAACGGGGATAGTTTTTTTTAACTATCCCCGTTTTTATTTTATTGATACCATTTATAGAAATTCCATGAATATTCGTTAGAAAAATTATATTTTTGTAATTCTGTTTTTTTAATACTTATTCATGGAATATTACAACAAGGTAATCGAATCAGTCAATGTTAGGTTTATTCGAGGAAATAATTTTCGAGTTGAAAAACCTATTTCAGTGAATGATTATACAGAATCAGATAATACACTGATTTTACTTCACCATGGAACGCTGAAATTTGGTGACGATCAAGAGCTCTTGAATGAAGGTGAGGTACTTTTCTTACCTGCCGAGCAAAAGACAAAATTGACTATTGGTAGCAGTGCAAAAAAAGGAGAAATATCAAAAGATCAATTTCAGGAGAATAAGAAAAAGTACCTACAGAGCATAAGTTTCAGAGATATTAAGAGTACCGAAGATGATTGTATTTCCATTCTAGGGTTCGAATCAAAAGTTTTCGATGTTGTTAACTTTTTTAATTCGCTAGATATCCCTCCGTTTATCATTCGTTTTAACGATCGCTTGGCTACCATAATGGAGGATCTGATGAAGGAAGTAGAGGTGAGTAATGTAGGTAAAGAAAGAGCCTTAAAATCTCATACAGAACTATTAGTTATTGAACTTCTTCGACATATTCTGAAGAACAGATTATTCTTGGAGGAGCTTTCCACCAATGCTACTTATTTCAAAGATCCACGCTTGATTGATTTGTTTAATTACATCAAGACAAACCTTGGAGGCGACCTGTCCAATAAAATTTTGGCTAAGGTTGCAAATGTGTCTGAAGACTATGTGGGTCAGTATTTTAAAATGCTTACTGGAATCAATCCTCAGGATTACATCGAATATCAAAGAATGGAGGCTGCTGTCGAGCTCTTGCGAACTACCAAAAAGTCAATTCGAGATATAGGCAAAGAGGTTGGCTACAAAGACACCGCTTATTTCTGTAGAAGATTTAAGATGATGTATGGAGTTCCAGCGGGTAAGATGAGAAGAAGGGAGTCCTTAATTAACGTTTAAAGACAGATTTATTAGCAATTTATACGCTAAGACCTCAGTCAAAAAACTGGGATTTTTTTCTATTGCATTACCTATTACCAAAAGGTCTGCGCCACTCTCATAGGCAGTTTTTACCTTTTCCATTGAATCAAGCCCTCCACCCACAATTACAGGGTTATTTGTTACAGACTTCACAGATTTTATCACCTCGCCAGATACAGGAGATTTTGCACCACTTCCTGCATCCATATAAAAGTATTTCATACCCAAATAGAGCCCTGCAAGTGCTGTTGCCTTAGCTAGATTAGGTTTTGAATTGGGTAATGATAGTGTTTGACTTATATATTGAACACTGGTGATTTCGCCCTCATTTACAAGCATGTAAGCGGTGGGAAGAGCTTCCAATTTCATTTTCCTTACTATTGGGGCAGCAAGTACTTGATGACCAATAAGGTATTCTGGATTTCTACCTGATATCAGCGAAAGGAATAAAATTGCATCCGCTTCTGCTGCTAGCTGCATCTGAGAACCAGGAAAAATAACGACTGGGATTTCCCCGGCGATTCCTTTGAGTGAAATAACGACTTCTCTGAAATTGTCGCGACTAAGCTGGCTTCCGCCTACAAAAATTAAATCTAAATGGGAATTCTTAACCCAAGCATATTCTTTTTCAAAAACACCTGAATTTTCAAACTTGTCAGGGTCAACCAGCCAAGCTAACCCTTTCCTACCAGTAGAATGAAACTCTTTTAGTATCTTACTTACTCTATTCTTGGACTGTGGCATCGTCTGGATGAGCTGCAAATAGGTTAGGAATAAATTTCTCCTTGGCAAAAGAAAGCCCTAAAAAAAGCAGACGTTGGCTTATACTAGGCCAAAACGTGGACGTGGTGCCCTCTGTTAGTTTTTTCTCAATATCCTTGGTAAGCAACCCTTCTCTCTCAAGGACTAGTAGAGCTTCTTCTGTTTTTCGATCTTTGCGTTTACCGCGGGTTCTGATAATAGCAAAAGCTATCAGTCCACCGGCCAGTACAACTCCACCGATTTTTAACCAGTCTTCTGATTCGGCCTTGAAAAGTTCCAATTGTCTACCCAGAGATTGTGCTAATTCCTCTTCTTTTTGTTTCAAGTCCTTATTCATTCTCTTTTCGTTTTCTGAAAATTCTAGCTCTGAAAATAAAACCGTTTAAGCCCTTCTGCATCTTTTCTTGTGTTAGATCATTATCCCGTATTAAGTATAGAATTACTAAGATTAAAAGATACAGTAACCCAACCATCAAAAATCCCATATGCGGAGATTCGAAGTACTGACTTAAGTAAAATGCCAGGGACAAACTCATAAACAGGAGCACTAACAGGAGACTACCTCCCATTAATATCAAAATAACTACGCGAGACAAAATCCCTGAAATCTGTTCCTGAATTTCCAGCTTGACCATTTCTACTTTGGTCTCGACTATACCTTTAATAGTTTGTATTATTTCTCCGATTCTTAGCATAATTAAAAACTTGTGAGACGTTACCCTTGAAATATGATACAATATACTTCAATTGGCAGGAGCAAAAAAATCATGCAATCACATCCATTTCTTGCTCTTCATAGAACTTATATCTCAAAACTAGTTCCAAAGCAAACGCAATAGCCTCATTGATTGTAAACTGTTGGCATAAAGACTGGTCAATCTCTTCTAAACGTGAATAGAAAGCCGTTGCCAGAGGAATATCCATGTCTTTATTAATTCTTTCACTTGTATTTGCAAACTCTTCTGCTTTCTCGCCTTTCAAAACTTTGCAGATAATGAGATCTTTTTTGCCATATTTGGTTCTACGTGCCGAGGCAGCAAATAACCTGCAGATCATTCCTCTTTTGGCATGGTTTCCACAAAAACCCTTCGTCCCATCTTCAGACTGTGATCTATACATCACACAGCTATCTCCTTCGTTCTTGCTTTCTAAGAATGCCAAAGTGGACTCGGCCAATCCTTTATCATAGAGGTCAAAGGCCAATGGGAGAAATTCTAATGGGGAAGCTGGTACTTTTGGATTTGCGCAGCAAAAGCCGCATCCGGATAGACAGCTTAATCCACTTTCAGCAACAAATTGCTTTGTTTCTGACTCTAGCTCACCGAACACGTCCAGTGCAGCTTGAGATTTTTCAGCGAGATTCATCTCTTTATATTCAAATTGTCCGCAAAAATACATCAGACTTTGTCGATTGATGCCTATTAATAGACTATTTTTTTATATTGATAGTCAGTTATTTAACAGTCTATCAAATGAATAGTGGGTAATACACCGTCCATTTCAGCCGAGAGATCGTTTTCTTTAATAAAAAGAAGGATATGAGTAATCTAGAAAATAAAAATGCAGAAGATAAAATCCGCCTGGCGTTCAAGGAAAGGGACTGGAGTGAAATTAAAAGCGCGGATTCTTGGGTAATTTTTAAGGTCATGTCTGAATTTGTGGAAGGATTTGAGAAGCTCGCCAAAATTGGACCTTGCGTATCAATATTTGGATCTGCGAGGACACCTAGAGATCATCAACACTATAAAATGGCCGAAGATATTGCCGCCAAGCTTGTTAGACATGGCTATGGAGTGATCACAGGCGGAGGTCCCGGAATCATGGAAGCAGGTAACAAAGGAGCTCATTCGGAAGGTGGAAAGTCCGTCGGGTTGAATATAGAATTGCCTTTTGAGCAATTCGACAATATTTATATTGATCGTGATAAATTGATGACCTTTGATTACTTTTTTGTGAGGAAAGTAATGTTCATTAAATATTCCCAAGGGTTTGTTGTGCTTCCAGGTGGCTTTGGCACCATGGATGAATTTTTTGAAGCGTTGACATTAATACAGACTAATAAAATCGGAAAATTCCCCATAGTGCTGGTGGGAAAGGTCTACTGGACAGGATTGGTAGATTGGATCAGAAAATCACTGCTCAGCCATCATTACATCAACGAAGTAGATCTGGAACTTTTCTCTGTAGTAGAAGATGCTACTGAGGCGGTGCAGGTGATTGACGATTTTTACAACAAGTATTTGCTAAGCCCAAATTTCTAATTTCCTTTATGAGTACTGAAAGCTGATAGCTTCCAAGAAACTTAACGTAATAAATGAATAGATCTCACCTAATTCCACTTTACCTTTTAGTAATTATCTGCATAGGAATGGCAGGATATGCGATCTGGAAAACCCCGGAAGAAATGGCTTCAGAGCCCAGCGTTGCAACTGTTCAAATGCTACAAACAATGCCAATAGCTTCTGGTGATACAGTTCGGCTATTTGACCTTCCTAAGCAACTGACATTCGCCGGCGAGAAAGTACCGCTGGAAATTGAAGATGTAAAAGAACGGTTAGAGCGAGAAATCTATGTCAATGCCTATTGGCAATCAAACATGATATTGCTGATGAAGCGCTCAAGCAAGTTCCTTCCTGATATAGAGAAAATGCTGAAGGAACACGGTATTCCAGATGATTTTAAATACCTCGCAATGGCAGAGTCTGCACTGATGAATGTGGCATCTCCCGCTGGCGCAAAGGGATTTTGGCAGATAATGGAATCCACAGGAAAAGAGTATGGTCTTGAAATATCCAACGATGTCGATGAGCGATATAATCTCGATGAAGCCACGCTTGCTGCTTCAAAATACCTGAACAAGGCGCATGCTAAATTCGGTGACTGGACTGCTGTGGCCGCAAGTTATAATATGGGGCAATCTGGATTTTCAAGAAGACAAGAGGATCAATTGGCCAAGAACTATTACGACTTGTATTTGAATGATGAAACGAGTAGGTATTTATTCAGAATTTTGGCTTTTAAAGTTATATTCGAGAATCCAGGGGAGTTCGGATTTCACCTTCGAGAATCAGACTTTTATACAACCCCCCCTCTCAAAAAAGTAACTGTAACCTCCGATATTAAAAATCTTGCCAATTGGGCAAAATCTCAAGGGAGTACCTACAAAGATTTGAAGCTTTATAATCCTTGGTTACGCGATAAAGATTTGAATATAAAACGTGGAAGAACCTATGAAATCATGCTCCCAGAGTAATTTTAAAAGTTGCGTCTCGGCTTCTATGTTTTAAAGCCAAAAGCATTGCTTGTAAATTTTCGCTACTAGATTCGAGCGTTTTTGAAACATTCATATTCCACTCCAAGAAAGACAATAAGTGCGAGGCGAAAAGCCACACCTTCCTTCGATGAACCAATCTTGTCATCTTGGGTTATACACTTTGAAGTTAACTACCGTGTGCGAATGAAAATTCGTACCTTTGCGGTTTAAAATTGCCCGTCGATTATATGAGTCAAGTCACTCCTGCACAGGAAGAGTACATAGAGATTTTTGGAGCCAGAGAGCACAATCTTAAAAATCTAGATCTAAAAATCCCCCGCAATAAGCTAGTAGTAATCACTGGTCTCAGTGGGAGTGGTAAAAGCTCTCTTGCATTTGATACGATCTATGCGGAAGGACAGCGTAGATACATGGAATCTTTTTCAGCCTACGCCAGATCATTCCTCGGCGGGATGGAACGCCCTGATGTCGATAAAATCAATGGCCTCTCTCCAGTCATCGCAATCGAGCAAAAGACAACTTCCAAAAATCCGCGATCTACAGTCGGCACAGTAACTGAGATTTACGATTTTATGCGCTTGCTATATGCTAGAGCTGGTGAAGCATATTCTTATTTGACTGGGTCAAAAATGGTTCGGCAAACTGAGGACCAGATCATCGATTTGTTGTTTACTAACTTTTTGAACAAGAAACTTTATATCCTTGCGCCAGTAGTAAAGGGACGAAAAGGGCATTACAGAGAGCTTTTTGAGCAAATTCGAAAAATGGGATTCTCAAAAGTTCGAGTAGATGGCGTAGTGATAGAGATGGTGCCCAAAATGCAAGTGGATCGATATAAAATCCACGACATTGAGATAGTAATTGATCGCATCGTTGCGGAAGAATCTGACCGTTTTCGCATTACCCAATCCTTGAAATCTGCTTTACAGCACGGCAAAGGAGTGATCATGATTCGTGATGAAGAGGGAGAAATTCACCATTTCTCGAAATACCTGATGGATCCGGAGACCGGACTTTCTTACGATGAACCTGCTCCAAATACATTTTCTTTCAATAGTCCATATGGAGCTTGTCCTACGTGTAATGGTCTCGGGATTACAGAAGAGATCACTCGTGAAAGCATTATTCCAGATCCAAACCTCAGCATAACGAGAGGAGGAATAGCACCCCTTGGCGAATACCGAGATATCTGGATTTTTAAGAAAATCGAAGCCATTCTCAAGCACTATAAGTGCAGTATGAGTACGCCCATCAAAGACCTTCCAGAGAATGTAGTAGAAATCCTTCTCAATGGAGACAAAATAGAAGTGGCCGTTGATTCTGTGAAACACCCGGGCACCAAATGGCATACTACTTTCGAAGGAATTATTAACTTTTTGAAAAAATATCAAGAGGGAAGTTCTGACAAAATCCAAGATTGGGTAAGTGAATTCACTATTATCCAGACTTGTCCAGATTGTCAGGGCTATAGACTTAAGCAAGAAGCTCTTCACATCAAAATAGATAATACTCACATTGGCCAATTGGCAATGATGGATATTCGATCTTTAGGAGAATGGTTTGTAGGATTGGAAGACAGACTTTCTGAGAAGCAAAATGTGATTGCATCGGAAGTATTGAAGGAGATTCGGAAAAGAATCGGTTTTCTACTCGACATTGGCTTGGATTATCTATCACTCAATAGACCACTACGGACTCTTTCTGGAGGTGAAGCACAACGAATTCGACTGGCTACACAGATAGGTACCCAGTTAGTTGGAGTACTCTATATTTTGGATGAACCTAGTATAGGACTTCATCAGCGTGACAACGAAAAGTTAATTCAAGCTCTTCAAAGCCTACGTGACCTAGGCAATTCGGTTTTGGTTGTAGAGCATGACAAAGACATGATGCTGGCATCAGATTATCTTCTGGATATGGGGCCTGGGGCAGGGCGACATGGTGGTCATATCGTATCTGATGGTACACCAGCCGAAATCTTAAAAACGGATGGACTGACAGCAAAATATCTAGCAGGAAAGGTAGGATTACCTGTTCCTAAAGTAAGAAGAGCAGTTAAAGACAAGGCGTTTGTGATTAAGGGTGCCACCGGTAACAACCTTAAAAACATCGACCTCAAACTTCCGCTTGGCACCCTTATATGCATCACCGGAGTTTCAGGGAGTGGAAAAAGCACCTTGATTCATGATACGCTTTATCCAATTCTGAATCAGCATATTTATAAATCAAAGAAAAACCCGATGCCTTACGAAAGTGTGGAGGGATTGGAGCATTTGGATAAGGTCATAGAAGTGGATCAGTCACCAATTGGAAGAACTCCAAGATCAAATCCTGCGACTTACACGGGCGTATTCTCAGATATACGAACACTGTTTACTGAACTACCAGAGGCAAAAATTAGAGGCTATAAACCAGGTCGTTTTTCCTTCAATGTAAAAGGAGGGAGATGTGAGGATTGCGAAGGAGCAGGCATGAAACTGATTGAAATGGATTTTCTTCCCGACGTTCATGTCCCGTGCGAAACATGCAAAGGCAAGCGCTACAATCGGGAAACACTGGAGATTCGCTACAAAGGAAAATCGATTTCCGATGTGCTGGACATGACTGTAGAGCAAGCCGTAGAATTCTTTGATAAGCTTCCCAAAATCCTGAGAAAGATTAAAACCCTGAATGATGTTGGTTTGGGGTATATCACGTTGGGTCAGCATGCCACCACACTCTCTGGCGGTGAGGCTCAACGCGTCAAATTAGCCACAGAACTCAGTAAAAAAGATACTGGCAAGACGTTCTATATACTTGATGAACCTACTACGGGTCTCCATTTTAAAGATATTGAATTATTGATGCTTGTGGTTGATGGTTTAGTGTCAAAAGGGAACACAGTCTTGATCATTGAGCATAATATGGATGTGATCAAAATGGCAGATTACATAGTGGATTTGGGGCCAGAAGGAGGGAATAAAGGAGGAACAATCCTCGTTCAGGGAACTCCTGAAAAGGTAGCCGCTACAGCAGGCAGCTACACGGGCAAATTCCTTAAATTGGAATTAAATAGCGAGCAAGGGTTATAATCAAAGGTATCCTCCTTTTATCAAATTTAGAAAGAGGTGACAACGACGTTATTTATCTTTGAGCGATTATGAACAGAACAAAGCTGTATTGGTTTTTGCAAATACTCGGATGGGGAGGTTTTGCGTTAGTGAGTATCTTTTTAGCCTCTCTTTCCCAAGGAGTTACTGCTGTTCAAATCTGGGCATTTATTGTTCTAGCTGCGACAAATCTTATCTCTACTCATTTTCTACGCTTCATAGTCAAAACGTACAATTGGTTTAAGCTTAGTATTCCTCAGCTTCTGTTCCAATCTTTTCTGGCAATTATCGCTTTAGCATTTGTCAATATCGTTGCTCAAATCCTTATCAACGTTGCCTTTGGTACACTTAGTCCTCAGCAAGATTTTAAAATACTTGTAATCCTCGCTAACCTTCTTCAGGCAGTTCTACTGTATGCCCTTTGGTTTTTGATGTACTTTCTGGTTCACTTTCTTGACAACTATAATTCCACTCTGAAATACGAAGCCAAAATCAATGAAATACGGCTCAATCACCTGAAAAGTCAACTCAACCCACATTTCATCTTCAACGCACTCAATAGCGTCAGAGCGCTGGTGGATGAAGATCCTGTAAAAGCAAAAACGGCTATCACTAGAATTTCGAATATGTTACGCTTTTCGCTTATGATGGACAAAAAGCAAACCATTGAATTTGGAGACGAACTAAATACCGTAAAAGACTATTTGGAACTTGAATCTATTCGTTTCGAAGAAAGACTACAAGTAGTGTATCATATTGAAGAAGAGTCATATAGCTATAAAATTCCTCCAATGATGCTACAAACCATCGTAGAAAATGGAGTCAAACATGGTGTGTCAAATCTGGTGAAAGGTGGAACGATTGAAATCAAGTGCAGGGAAGGATTGTACGATGATTTGTATATTCAAGTCAAAAATAGTGGTCAACTTACCCATCAGCCTTCTTTGAACTCTGATGACGAGCAAGGTCACGGATTAAGTAATACTGTACAAAGACTTAAGTTAATATATGGAGGTAAAGCAAGCTTCCGTATCTTCAACTCAGGGAATCAATTCGTTATCACTGAAATAAAGATCCCGAAACAAAAAGTTACATTCGAATAACAAACTCAACAAAAATGCGAGCCATTGTAATTGATGATGAAAGATTAGCACGCAAGGAGCTGATCACCCTCTTAAATCAACTTGAAAGTGTAGAAGTAGTAGGTGAAGCGGTAAACGTGGATGATGCCAAAGAAAAAATAGATCAGCTGAACCCTGATGTTATCTTCCTAGATATCCAAATGCCAGAGAAAACCGGCTTTGAGCTTCTTGAAGAACTGGATAACGTCCCTCATGTGATATTTACTACAGCTTACGATGAATATGCTTTGAAAGCATTTCAGGTTAATGCGCTGGACTATTTATTAAAACCAATAGAGCCTAAGCGCCTCGAAGAAGCGATCATCAAGCTTCAGGGAAAAATAGATGGATATTCGAAAGGTGAAGAAACATCGTCCGCTCATAGCCAAAAGAAACTTACACTCGAAGATCAAGTTTTCGTCAAAGACGGAGATAGATGTTGGTTTGTGAGACTTTCTAACGTTCGTTTATTTGAGTCTGACGGCAATTATATTAAAGTGTATTTTGACAACTTTAAGCCAATGATACACAAATCACTGAATGCCTTGGACGAGCGCTTAGACGAAAAATCATTTTTTCGCGCAAGTAGAAAGCATATCATCAATCTCGGTTGGGTGGAAGGAATAGAGCCTTGGTTCAATGGAGGCCTCGTAGTAACTCTGAAAGGTGGGGATAGAATTGAAGTCAGCAGAAGGCAGGCGGCGCGATTTAAGGAAATGATGAGTCTATAAAAAGCTTTCATATCCAATAAAAAGCATTTGATTTCATAGATAATTTCTGTAAATAGAGACTAATTGCACTAAACTGTAAGATTTATTAGTTTTCACTCTAAAACGCAACATCTGCCACTACTTATGAAAGAAGAGCGGATTTTAATCGTCGAAGACGATATCAGCATAGCAGAAAATATTCAGGAAATATTGGAACTCTTGGGGTATGTCAATACTGACATAGCAAATTCTGCAAATCAATGCATTAAAATCATCAAGAAATATCGGCCGGATTTGATATTCATGGATATCAAACTCAAAGGGGATAAAGATGGAATAGAGCTTGGAGAAATAGTAAAGCAAATGGTAGATGCACCGTTGGTTTACGTGACTTCTTATTCAGATCCTACGATTATTGAAAGAGCAAAAAGAATAAATCCAGCTGGATTTATCGTCAAGCCCTTTAATACAAATGACATTCACGCAATCGTAGAGATTGTTCTCTATAATAAGAGGACGAAACCAGCTACTGAAACAGCTGCAATTAGCACTTCTAATGACAGTCCTTATTTAGTTGCTGATGCTGTTTTCATTAAAGCTGACAATGCATTTGAGCGTGTTTCTTACGTGGACATCTATTATGTAGAAGCGAATGGAAATATGGTGACTATTTTCACCAAAAATAGAGACTATAATATCCGAAAGTCTATGAAGGAAATTGAAGAGATTCTTCCTTCTCAGTTATTTCTTCGAGTACAGAAGTCCTTTATTGTTTATCTAGGACAAATAGAGAGTTTCAATACTAAAGAAATCACTCTTCGCTCAGGCGCAATAGTGCAGGTAGGTCGACAGTATTACAACAGTTTCTTAGCAAAACTAAGTACCATCACAGAAAGCTAACAACAAAAAGGTGGGCTATCACCCACCTCTTTCGATTTAACCAATCAACCAAATCTACTCTCACGAGTATTCGTTATGGGAGTTTCACCCAATTAGCTTATTAAAGGATCGAAACTTCGATCCTTATTTTTTTGAAGTCGTAGGCTTTTTCAGCTTCCGAATTAGATGTTATGCCAGTGTTGTGGGTTGGTTCAGAATATTCAATAAGTGCAGTTCGCTGTGAAAGATTTATCTCCTCTTTAGCTTTCCAAACAATGGTAATTGCCATTACTAAGCCTATAGCAGCACAAATATTTTTCTGGGAAAATAATGAAGTAATCATGGCAGTAATACGTTAAGTTAATTTCTATATCAACTATATGCCAAAAAGTGACCCAGAAATATAATCATCTTATAATCAGTAAGTTAAAACTGTGTTAGGGTAATAATATGTACGATTGTGAACATCAATTAGCCAGGGGTGAACATTTATTTTAAAACTATCGGGTTACACAAGGAGAAATAATACTTTCAAAAAAGTTGTTCAGCTATTCTGCTCCTAAGTCTGAAAAAGTGAATTCATAACTAGCATTAAAAAGGAAAAGCTCCGATTGGAGCTTTTCAATGAAGTTAGATAAGCCTATAAAAGCTCATTCGCAAGATTTGCAAGTTCAGATCGCTCTCCTTTCTCTAGTTTGATATGTGCATAGAGCGGATGATCTTTTACTCGATCTATCAGATACGACAAGCCGTTTGACTGTGAATCCAAATACGGTGTGTCAATCTGGAACACATCTCCTGTAAAGATGATCTTGGTGTTTTCACCTGCTCTGGAGATGATTGTCTTGATCTCGTGCGGAGTCAGGTTCTGAGCTTCGTCCACAATAAAGAAGATATTAGACAGTGAACGGCCACGGATATAAGCCAATGGCTGGATAACCAGTTTCTCTTGATTCACTAACTCGGTGATCTTCTGAAATTCTTTATCTGTCTCCTTGTATTGATTTTGGATAAATTTCAAATTGTCCCATAGTGGCTCCATGTATGGGTTCAGCTTTGACTTGATATCTCCAGGCAAATATCCGATGTCCTTATTGCTTAATGGGACAATCGGTCGAGCCAGGAAAATCTGCTTATACTCTCTTCTTTGTTCCAAAGCTCCAGCCAAAGCCAACAAGGTTTTACCTGTTCCAGCTACTCCTTGGATAGAAACTAGCCGTATATTAGGGTTAGTGATCGCATGAAGGGCAAAAGTTTGCTCTGCATTCTTAGGCTTAATATTATATGCCAATTTTTTATCTATTCGCTCAAGGATGCTTTTATCTGAGTTATAATAGGCTAAAACCGAGTTTTTATCGCTTTTTAAAATATAGTAAGCATTGGATTGACTTTTTCGAGTGCCCAAGACTGTTTTTGCCTCTACGAAGCCCTTGTCATAAAGTGTGTCAATATGCTCTGGGTCTATATTATCGAGAATGTATTTGCCGGTATTCTCAAGCTCAGTGATATTTTTAATCTTGCCGGTTTCATAGTCTTCTGCAAGCAAATCGATTGATTTGGCCTTTAGGCGGAGGTTTATATCCTTACTGACCAAGATCACTTTTCTACCCTTTTCGTTCTGCTTGAGGTAGAGTGCACAATTGAGAATCTTATGATCATTCTTTTCCTCGCCAAAAATTTCATTGGCATTGATCTGATTTTCAGGATTCATCAGCACCCTAAAATTCCCCTTAGTTTTCCCGTTCAAAGGAGTCCAATTGTGAATCATATGATCCTGAGAGAGTTTATCCAGCAATCGGATGAATTCTCGGGCTTCAAAATTCTTGGAGTCATTGCCTTTCTTGAATTGATCAAGTTCCTCCAGCACCGTGATCGGGATGACCACATCGTGCTCGGCAAAGTTCATTATGGAGTTGTGTGCGTAGAGGATCACGGAAGTATCCAGCACAAAGATTTTCCGATCTTTATCGGATGTAGCTCTAGGCATGCGCAGGTAGTGTAGTGGGTACTATGTTATTTAATTTAGAAAAATAATTGGGCTATTGACAAGGTTTCAATGATAATTTATGGTTAATAAAATGTTACTATTCTCTATGCGGTTGACTATCAATCCAATAAAAAAAGGGTAGGATTTATCATCCTACCCTTTTAAGAAAAATCATACTTTTTTAATCTAATAATGCTGCAATATCATCTTGACCAAGACTCTTCATAAAGCTTTCTTCCGTGTTGATCAGCTCGCCCGCGAGTGCCAATTTGCGATTTTGCAAAGCCATGATTTTCTCCTCCACAGATCCTCGCGTGATGAATTTATAAATGATGACCTTGTTTTCCTGTCCGATTCTATGGGCTCTATCAATTGCCTGAGCCTCCACAGCTGGATTCCACCATGGATCGAGTAAGAATACATATTCTGCTTTGGTCAGATTCAAACCTACTCCACCAGCCTTCAGGGAAATCAAGAATACCTTGATATCTTCATTTTCCTGAAATTTCTCCACCTGAGCCTGACGGTCTTTTGTAGAACCGTCCAAGTACGCATAAGGGATTCCTTCTTTCTCCAAGTACTCCTTTACTATCCCTAAATGTCTTACGAACTGACTGAATACAAGTACTTTGTGCCCTTCAGAAATAGTGGACTGAAGCATGTATGTCACATCTTCTAGCTTGCCAGATTCCCCGGCATAATCATCCCGGACTAATTTGGGGTGATTCGCAATCTGGCGAAGCTGCGTAAGACCACGAAGTAAGGTGAACTGCTGATTGTTTCTGCCAGTATTCTGAATGTCAGAGATGATCTTTTCGCGATAATAGTTTTTCACTTCCTCATAAACCTCCTCCTGTTCAGTAGTCATATCAGAATACTTCACGTTAGTGATCTTCTCAGGTAAGTCAGTGGCTACTTGAGATTTCAGTCTTCTGAGGATAAATGGCTTAATCATCGCATGCAGCTTTGCGGATTTCCCCACATCTCCCTGCTTTTCGATAGGTAGCAAAAACTGCTTCTTAAATGTATTCTGATTGCCTAATAACCCTGGATTGATAAAATTCATCTGTGACCAGAGATCCATCGTGCTATTTTCCACAGGCGTACCTGTCAAAATCAATTTTTGTTTACTCTTCAGCTGATTTACTGCTGCAGCAATGTTACTACCGGGATTTTTGATGGCTTGGGATTCATCCAAAATGATGTAGTTGAAGTAAAAACCTTTTAGTACTTCTACATCCAACCTAGTGATCCCATAGGATGTCAATACTAAATCATAATCTCCGAATCTCCACGGATCTTTGATACGCTGACTACCAGAATAAACTAGGATTTTCAATTCTGGAGTAAACTTTTTTGCCTCAAGTTCCCAGTTATAAATCAGGGAAGTGGGCATCACTAAGAGTGAAGTCAATCCTGGATTTTCCTCCATCTCATGTGCAAGTAGAGCTAGCGTCTGGACGGTTTTACCCAAACCCATATCATCGGCAAGGCATCCGCCGAACTTAAATTCATTGAGGAATCTAAGCCAATTGTATCCAGCATGCTGGTAAGGGCGTAATGTACCCTCAAAACCACTTGGCAATGTATATTCTTCAATGGACTCAAAATCTCTAAGTCTTTCAAGCTTCCTGCTCAAGGTCACCTGTACCAAATTCCCAATCTCCATCTCTCTGGCAAGTGCCAAATGATGCTTACGCAATACCATGGAATTCTCATCTCCGCGATCTTCCATGAAATTGAAAAGTTCGGAATAATTCACAAACCATGAGGCGGGGATCACAGCAATCTCTCCATTTGGCAATTCAAACTCTGTTTTACCTTGAAGTAAAAGCTTTCTAAGCTTAGCAAAAGGCACGAGGTAAATGCCAAATTTGATCAGTGCTTTGACATCAAACCAATCAATGTTTTCATTGACCTCTATAGAAATCTGTGCTTTGCCGATGTTATAAACTTTGCCTTTGGAATTCGGCTTTTGAACAATTTTGATTTTTTCTGTATCCAGAAAATCTTCATTTTCCCCAATCCATTCAAAAGCTTCAGTCTTCGGCAGGGAGTCTTTACCTATTTTGAATTCCAGGCCTTTATCACGAAGTAATTTCAGATAGGCTTTTTCCTTCTGAGTGCTACGGATCGTCTTATAAAATGTGTAAGTATCATCTCCTTCTTCCAGCCTTACCGAAGCGCCGTGCTTTTCTGAACTTGGTGTCTGTACAGGAAAATCTATATTTCCATACTTGAATCGAAGCTCGAAGGCTATTTTATCCTCTTCCAGCTTTTCTCCTTCCTCTCCGAAGAGATTCTTTCCTGATCCTCCCTGTAAATCACTAATATTTATAAAAACCTCTGGTGTACCGCGCTCAATGTTAATATCAAAACCAACTGATTCTACATCGAATTGAGAAATCAAATTGGCCATAAAACCACGGTAGTAACTTGGCTCAATTCGCTTGTCGATGACAACGAACTTCTTGCTCAAAAACGCCCTGAGTTTCCTTCCATCAATTCCTTTTTCGAAGTGAAAAAGCTGCCCTTGAAGCACCAACCATCCAGGCTCATTACTAATGAAATAGCCATTCTTGTATTGCCAATCGAGTTTCTCTGATTTGAATTTGATTGTAGGCCAATAATGCGTGTTTTCCTCATTTTTATGAAAATGGAATAACACACTAGCACGCTCAGCGTTTACAACTATTTCTCTCCAGACTGGATTTCCATCACTTCCCATCTCAAAAAGTCTCTTGCCGATGAGAAGAGGCATTATTTTCGAACGCTTCTTCTCGATCACTTCTTCAATAGCATCCTGCGTCTTTTTGTCCTCGGTTTTAGGGTCAAAAATCTTTGCCAGATATTGCTTGGGTCGAATATTCCCGCGTTTTATAAATGGCTTCACAACTACTTCTGGGCTCATTGAATCCATGATTTTTATCAAATCATAGTCTGTTTTATTAAATCCAGAATCAAATTCGCTCGCATTTGCAGAACTTATATTTTGATAGGCCAATGAAAGTCTTCCTTGTGGATCTATCTGAACTACAAAAGATTCAATAAGAAGTCCCAGAAACTCATGGTTGTAAATAGAATAAACTATCTGAAAAGGTTTATCAGAATCAACTATCATATAATTATCGGAATGACAGAACTTCCACAAGCTTGGGATTAAACAAAAGGAAGCCAGTCGGGGTTAGGTGTCCCAAAAAAGGGAAAAGCAAGTCGAAAATTACAATAAATACTGCTCAAATTCATGATTTAAGCGAATTATCTTAAAAAAAACGAAAAGTCCCTAAAATCAAAACCTTTGATTTTAGGGACTTTTCGGGAAATCAGTAGGAAATACTACTTAAAGCTTGTGCCTGATTTTTTCCGCTTTGAATGTTTAGGATTTTAAACTTTTTCAGGGAAAAACCTGCTTTGAAATACTAGAATCAAAGCAACTCCAACAAAAATAGCAGCATCTGCCACATTGAAAATTGGCCAAAGAGCCGTGTAACTACCCCCCCATACGGGAAGCCATTCTGGCAGATAGCCCTCCCAAATATCGAAGTAAAACATATCTACCACCTGGCCATGAAACCAAGGTGTTGACGCATTATATGGCGCATTATTTAACCAAACGCCATAGAAAACAGAATCAACTAAATTGCCAATTGCTCCTCCCAGAATCATTGCTATACATACTATATATAAGTTCGGCTGTTTTTTCTCAATGACGTAATAAAGGTAATACCCTATTCCAACCATTGCCACCAAACGGAAAGATGTAAGAAGTAACTTGCCGTAGTCAGAGCCCAATTCCATTCCGAACGCCATTCCTGGATTCGTAGTATAATGTAGCTTAAACCAGTCTCCGAATATTGGAATCTGCCCAGGTGAACCAAAATCCATTTCAAAATGAACTAGCATTTTAACCGCTTGATCAATGATGATCACCAATAATGCGATGCCAAAGTATTTCAGGTATTTATTCATTATATACGTTTTGCTAGTTGGCTTTTTCTACCAAAACAGCTAGTTTAAAATCATCCATATCTAGTGCAGTTGCGCCTTCCAGTTGAGATGAAAGTTCTAGTTTCAACGCTTGTACTTCAGTTTGGATGTATTCCCCAAAAGACTCAATTGCACTTTTTACCAACTCATTATCATTTGCGAGCTTGATATTAATTTTATCCTGCACTTCCAGACCCATGTCTTTACGAAGATTTTGAATGCGATTTACGATATCTCTGGCGATTCCTTCTTGTTTCAGTTCATCAGAAAGCGTCACATCAAGCGCAACAGTCACTCCCTGATCAGATGCTACAGACCAGCCGGGAATATCCTGAGAACTGATCAATACTTCTTGCAAAAGCAGTTCTAAACTTTCACCTTCAAGAGCAATGGTGATTTTACCTTCACGTTCGATTTCAGCGATTTCTGCCTGTCCCCATTTGTTGATTTCAGCTACTACGAAACGCATTTTTGGACCCAACTTCTTTCCTAAAACAGGAAGATTTGGCTTAACATTTTTCACTAAGATACCTGAAGCGTCATCGATAAACTCAATGTCTTTGATATTGAGTTCGGATTTGATTAGTTCTTCCAAATGCAAAATTTGAGCTTTAGTCTTCTCTTTCAGAATCGGAATCAGGATCCGCTGCAATGGCTGACGCACTTTCATCTTCTCTTTCTTTCTCAGGGAGTGAACCAACGAAGAAATCGTCTGTGACAATTCCATACTTTCTTCCAGGTCAGTATTGATCAAAGTCGAGTCAGTAGTAATCCAATCTGTCAAATGCACAGAGGCTTTCGCATCTGATCCAGACTCAGTCAAATTCTGATATAACCAATCAGCATAGAAGGGTGCAAAGGAGGACATCAATTGCGTCAGTGTAAGTAGAGATTCATAAAGTGTCTCATAAGCTGCCTGCTTATCCGCATTCATTTCGCCTCTCCAGAATCTTTTTCTTGCCAATCTTACATACCAATTTGATAACTGATCAACCGTGAAACTCATGATTGCACGAGTAGCTTTAGTAGCATCGTAATTATCCATGGCTTCCTCTACCTCAGCAATTAAAGACTGAAGTTTGGAGACATTCCACTGATCAAGCTCTGCTCTCTCCGTCACTGGAACTGATTTGGATTTGTCGTAGACAAAAGCATCCAAATTGGCATACAGCGCAAAGAAGTTATAGGTATTCTGAAGTGTGCCAAAGAAGCGACGTTGTACCTCAGTCACACCATCCAGATTGAATTTCAAATTATCCCATGGATTGGCATTGCTTATAAGGTACCAACGCACTGCGTCTGGGCCATATTCCTTCAGTGTTTTGAAGGGATCCACTGCATTTCCCAATCGCTTGGACATTTTGTTGCCGTTTTTATCGAGCACAAGTCCATTTGCAATTACGTTTTTGAATGCGACGCTGTCAAATAACATCACTGAAATAGCATGGAGCGTAAAGAACCAGCCTCGCGTTTGATCTACTCCTTCAGCAATGTAATCCGCCGGAAAGTTAGCTTTGAAAATAGCTTCATTTTCAAAAGGATAATGCCACTGCGCGTAAGGCATAGCTCCAGAATCAAACCAAACGTCAATTAAATCTGGCTCACGGAACATCTTTTCACCTTTGGGAGAAACCAAGAACACATCATCCACAAATGGACGGTGAAGATCCAGCTCTATCCCTTCATAAGGAGATTTTTCCATGAAGCCTTTGGTAATAGATTCTTCAATCCCAGTTTCCAATTCGGCAATCGATCCGATACATAGCTCTTCAGTTCCATCTTCTGTTCTCCAGATAGGAAGTGGCGTACCCCAGAATCGAGATCGGCTAAGGTTCCAATCAACCAAGTTTTCTAGCCAGTTCCCAAAACGACCAGTTCCAGTAGCCTCAGGCTTCCAATTGATCGTCTTGTTCAGCTCTACCAATCTATCTTTGTAAGCCGTGGTTTTGATAAACCAGCTGTCCATCGGATAGTAGAGAACAGGTTTGTCCGTTCTCCAGCAGTGTGGGTAGCTGTGCTCGTATTTCTCAACCTTAAAGGCCTTATTTTCATTTTTTAAGATGATAGAAATGATTACGTCGGTACTTTTGAAGTCCGTTGCATTCTCATCATCCTCGGTATAGTTTTTCACATAGAAATCATCTGCGCCATACTCCTTATGGGCCGTGATGCCATGTTCAGCTACTTTTTCCACTAGGAATTCACCCACCATCGTGATGAATTTCCCGCGCTTATCCACAATCGGAATGTCTTTCCCCTGCTCATCCTTTACGAATATGCCGGGTACATTATTTTGAGCCAAAGTTCTAAAGTCATCCGCACCAAATGCTTTGGCTAGATGCACGATTCCTGTACCGTCTTCAGTAGTGACATAATCACCAGAAACTACCGTAAAGGCTGGATGCGGAAGTTCCAAGCCTGCTATAGGAAGCAATTGCTCGTATTCCCAGCCTAGCATATCTTTCCCTTTTAATTCCTCGATTACTTCGAAAGGAATTAACTTGTCTCCGCCGTTATAATCTTCCAATTTCAGCTCAGCAGCCTTTGTATTCAAGTAAGAATTAATTCTCGCTTTTGCCAAAATCACTGTGCAAGCATCAAAGGTATAGGGGTTGAAAGTCTTTACTTTCACATAATCCAGATTCTCCCCGATAGCCAAAGCCGAGTTGGCAGGTAAAGTCCAAGGGGTCGTCGTCCACGCTATGATATAGGTATTTTCGGCATCTTTCAGTTTGAACTGAGCGGTAATGGAGGTGTCCTTTACGTCCTTGTAAGTGCCAGGCTGATTCAATTCGTGCGAACTCAAACCCGTACCTGCAGCTGGAGAATAAGGCTGAATTGTATAGCCTTTGTAAATCAGATCTTTCTCGTACAGCTTCTTCAGCAAGCTCCACAGTGACTCAATATATTTAGGCTCAAAGGTGATGTATGGATCATCCAAATCCACCCAGTAACCGATTTTCTCTGTCAGGTCATCCCATTCATTTTTGAATCGCATCACCGTCTCACGGCACTTTTTATTATATTCTTCTACTGAGATCTTCTTGCCAATATCCTCTTTTGTAATACCCAATTCCTTCTCAACCTGTAATTCTACAGGTAGGCCATGGGTGTCCCAGCCGCCTTTGCGCTTCACTTGAAAACCTTGAAGCGTTTTGTAGCGGCAGAAAATATCTTTCAACGTTCTCGCCATCACATGGTGAATTCCCGGCGTGCCATTTGCCGAAGGCGGCCCTTCAAAAAACGTAAAAGTCTCCGCTCCGTCGCGGTTGGTGACTGATTTTTCGAAAATCTGGTTTTCTTTCCAATAGGCTAGAACCGACTCTCCGATCTGCGGATAATCGACTTGTTTGTACTCTTTGTATGTCTTCACAATGTCCTTTCTTGTAGGCAAGTAGGTGATAATTTTTTTTTGGGCGTGTCCCCGTCTGAAAAGCCGGGGTCGGGCTATTCGCTTTTATCGGCTTGCTACGCTTCACCGATACCGCTGCTATCCCTCACGCAATCAAGGAAACATCCTCCTCAAAACAAGGCACAAAGATAGGAGAAATCCCCTTTTTTGGGAGGGTCAAAAGGAAAAAATGGTGGCTGGTGAAAAAGTTCGACCCTCGCTGGGGTCGTGCTTCTAATTTTCACGTCATCTTTTCTAGTACTATGTGACGCCGCTGGCGTCTAATACATATCAAGGTTAATCATCATGCAGCTGGTGATACCATGAGAATTATAGTTGCCTAAAAAACCACAACTATCGACTTGATCTCAGAGAAATCGAAGATTACTATAACTTTCATGCATGCTTCTACCTCGATCCGAGAGGGATCAAAGACTACTAAAAAATGGTGTAATAAGGAATTTTCCTGATTCCAGAGGAATCAAATACTAAACAATGCAGCTCCGCGATCTTGTGCTTTGTCTTTACCAACGATCTATTCAAGTTCGACCCTCGCTGGGGTCGTGCATCTAATTTTCACGTCATCTTTTCTAGTAATATGTGACGCCGCTGGCGTCTAAAAAATCTGTAGGATAGTTATCAACTAGCTTGCGACGCACAAAGAATTATAGTTCTCAAAAATAAAGTCGCCTATGCTATGGCAGACAAGATTACTAGATTGTGGGAGCGAATTGATACAATTCTAGAATCGGATACTACGATCGCTACAGGCGCAGGTCACAATTTCGTAATTCAAAAGCCAGAAACTGATGATTGGTACATGGTGTATCATCGCAGACCGATTCCTAATGAAGGAAGAGATCATCGAGTGAAAGCGATAGACATCGTGGAATTCAATGAAGATGGCACAATCAAACCTATTAAAATGACTTTTGAAGGGGTGGCAGCGAACCCAATAGATTAAGAAGAGCAAACTGGTAATTCATGCATTAGAATCGTCGTCTTAGAAAAATATTTAAAGGTTATCGACCCTTAAGGGTGAAAATAAAATAAGGATTTATGTGTTTTTCTTTTGGTAATAAAGATAAAATAAAAGCCCTGAGATCAGTCTCAGGGCTTTTGCATTATAAATTATCTAGAGTCTTGATACTAACGTCTTGCTTCTAACTACTAAAGAGTAACTTTTACTTCCTTTTTCTCTCCACCTCTCTCATAGCCAAGAGGCACTTCATCGCCTTTCTGAAAAGCACTCAACGCACGCATATAGCTCATCATATCTACTATTGTTGAGTCGCCCATCTGCACAATTACATCGCCCTTCATCAGACCAGCCGCTTGAGCGGGCTTGTCCTCGGACACACCATCGATTCGCATGCCTTTTCCATCATATAGATAATCAGGCACTACTCCCAAGGAAACTGTAAATCGTGGAGAATCACCAGTGCTGTCTTTGGTTTTGGTGAAAGCAAGCTTAGGCTCAGCGTCCAATTGATCAACCAGGCGATCGATGTATTTCACTACAAGCAATAATCCATCGTAATTAATCAATTCTGAATCATCAGAAGGCTTATGATAATCATCATGTTGACCTGTGAAAAAGTGAAGAACTGGCAAATCTTGCAAGTAAAAAGAAGTATGATCTGAAGGGCCAATGCCTGATTCTGAAGTGACTAATTTCAGGCTATCTGTATTCGCTAGATCTAAAGATGAAACAAAGCTAGGGCTAGTGCCAACACCATAAATAGCTAGTGTTTTTTCTTCATTCATGCGACCAACCATATCCATGTTGATCATATAATTGACACTCGTAAGATCAATGGTAGGATTTTTTACGAAATAATTTGACCCCCAAAGACCATTTTCCTCACCTGAGAAAGCAATAAAAAGAAAGTTGCTGTTATGCTTCTCGTGCTTTAAGATTCTGGCTAAAGCTACCAAAGCAGCTGTGCCGCTGGCATTGTCATCAGCTCCGTTATGGATCGCCGAATCGCCACGGTGAAGTGAACCGCTACCACCCATTCCCAAATGATCAAAGTGGGCTCCGATCACGATCGTATTCTCAGATTTATTGTCGATAAAGCCAACCACGTTTCTGCCTGTTACTCCTTCTCCATCTGTGCCGACTATAGCTTCTTCATGTGGATTTGTAGGTTTTGATACAGTGAAAGACTGAAAATATTCTTCAGTTCCTTTTGGCTCCAGTCCGATTTCTTTGAATTCTGCGGAAAGGTATTCAGCTGCTTTTAGCTCCCCTTCTGTACCTATCGCACGCCCAACAAGATCGTCTGCTGCTAGAAAGGTAACATCCTCTTTCAAGCCATCTTTCAAGCTTTCATCTGAAGGGGCGGTACTACAACTCCACGAAAACAAAGCCACTGCAGTCGCAATAAAGCTGTATTTGGATAGATATTTCATATGAATATAATTGTTTCTTGAAGGTCATATGGAATCTCGCATGATTACAACCGTCCCTGTATAAATGGTCTGCGATATGCTCGATTTCATGTCATTAGTCATCTTCCGCCAAAGATAATAAACATTAACTTTACGCAGCATTTCAAAAAAAATCAATTCAAGAATGAAGCAAATCCTTATTGCTCTGCTGCTATTTTCATTTGCATGCAGCTCAAAAACTGAGGTTCAAACAGAAATCCAAAATGAAGTGCATTCAGCTTCTGACTCTTTGCTGTTGACTACAGAAGAAATGAAGTACTTGAAAAACATCAAGCAGCTGACGTTTGGTGGAAATAACGCGGAGGCATATTGGTCATTTGATGACTCTATGTTGGTTTTTCAATCTGACTACAGCGAGTGGGGCGTTGAATGTGATCAAGTTTTTTATACAAATTGGGAAACTGATGACTTACAAAATAATCAGCCTAAGCGTCTAAGCACTGGTCTTGGACGTACGACTTGCTCATATTTTCTTCCTGATAATAAAAGTATCGTCTACGCCTCTACACATTTGGGAGGAGAAAATTGTCCACCTGTGCCAGAACGCAGAACTGATGGCAAATACGTATGGCCTATTTATGATTCCTTTGATATTTTCATGGCTGATATGGAGGGAAATATCATTTCTCAGCTGACCAATGAACCTGGCTATGATGCCGAAGCGACGGTGTCACCAAAAGGTGATAGAATGGTATTTACCTCTTTGAGGTCTGGTGATTTGGAACTTTATACCATGAATATTGATGGCTCTGATGTGGAGCAACTCACTTCAGACTTGGGTTATGATGGAGGAGCATTTTTCTCCCCTGATGGCACTAAAATCATCTGGAGAGCTTCCAGACCAACTTCTGATGAAGACGTAAAGGAATACAAAGACTTGCTGGCAGAGGGTCTGGTGATGCCGACAAGTATGGAGCTTTATGTAGCAAATGCAGATGGAACAGATGTCAAAAAGATAACCGATCTAGGAAAAGCTAACTGGGCACCTTTCTTCCATCCTTCTGGAGAAAAGATCATTTTTGCTTCAAATCATCAAACAGAGCGTGGCTATCCTTTTAACCTGTTTATGATCAGCCTGGATGGAACAGGCCTGACTCGCATCACACGCGATGAAACTTTTGACGCATTTCCAGTATTCTCAAACAATGGTAAATACTTGGTCTTCTCCTCTAATAGAAACAATGGAGGAACGCGGGACACAAATCTATTTGTAGCAGAATGGATAGGAGATTAATCCTTATATTAGGTGATATATTAGTTGAATTAAAGGAGAAACAATGTCAACTTTGACGCAAATCTTTTATGTTCAAAAGAAATTAAATTTGAAATAGGCAAACAACGAAAATTATGAAAAGATTAAAGACAATTTTAAGCCTTACTCTGGCTATGTTATTTATCTCAGCGATGAGTTTTACCTCTTGTGGAGGGAAAAAAGAAGTTAAAAACGAGAATGAAGCGGAGCAGGTAGAAGATGCTGAGCATCCAACAGAAACTCCAGCTGTGGATAGTGCTGAGCATCCTGAAAAGAAAGATAGTGCTGAACATCCAGCAGGTAACTAATCTGTATTACTCAAAAAAAGGAGATTCATATGAATCTCCTTTTTTTATGACCCAACTTTTCGCTTGAAAGAAAAATGGGAATTTACTTTTACTTGTTTTCCATTGATTTCAAGGTAAGGATAGGCCAGAAAGTTTATAGCTCCTGCTTCTGGACCTGGTTTGATTTTTAGGTCTCTACCTCGACTTAGCTCTATTCTATTGGCCGGGTGACGTCCAAAATAGTAAGTAGCAAGGGCAGTGTATTTATTTCCTTCACTAATGTCTACAGGCCACCATTTCTCATCTGCATAGAACTCTGCCCAACAATGATACCCATCAATTCCTCCTTCATTTCTATCTGATGGAATAGAAGCACCAATAGCAAATCTGGCAGGAATATTTACCGATCGTGCTAGTGAAATAAAGAAAGAATGAAACTCAGTGCAGTTTCCGGTTTTTGAATCACAGGCATAGTTTGAATTACCATTCCCATAATCCCCAAACTTCATATAGCGCATATTATCAATGATGTAATCATACAATACTCGCGCTTGTATCAAATGCGAATCGTTGATTTTATCACCAAGTTCCTCTTTAGCTATTTCCTCAAAGCGTCCGCCTGTGGGCATGAGTTTAGTAGAAGCTAGATATTTGGATTTGTCTGGCTCGGGAGCAGCATATGGCCCCTTTTCTCTTCGTTTTACAGCATACTTAAGCGTAATTTCCTCTCCGGAATTTTCAGGACCCAAATCAAAATACAATACCGTATTACCATAATTAGCTTCTTCGATTTGCTTTGTGCCTTCAGGAACTTCAATACTTAATAGTTCGATTTCCTGAAAATCATCCGATTCAGCAAGCGGAATCCACATTTTAGCTGGCCCATCCAACTGTGGTAGCTGGGCGGAATAATAAAACTCAAATTCATCTTTTCCTTCAACTACCCCCATCAAATCATTATTAGATTGTTCCAGAGGCAATCTAAACCAAGTTTTATCCTCTTTATTTTGCTTCCAGGAGTAATACGGTTTGCCGTTGAACTTATGAACAGAAGTAGAAGTGACACCCATTGCTCCCGGTTCTCCATCCATAAAAAAATCTACATCATAGACATCTCCGCTTTCATCCACCAAATCAACACAGGCAAAATGGCTTTTGGGACCAAGATTTGATAAATATTCTGTATGTACCCTGACCAGTTTCATCTTCAAATCATGGTTCTCATCTTTTACAGGAAATACTCCACCATTCTTTTCGGTTTGATCTGCGATAAAAGCTTTTATTCCCTCCTCAATCTCAGTAATATTTACATTTGTGCTAGACTTTAGTGCAGAACCTGTTTCGTTTTGAGTGGACTTTTCTTCTTTTGAATCGCTTGTAGACTGCGTTTGCCCACAGCTAAAAATAAAAAATAATCCAATTATAAAAAGGAGGCTATATGTTACTTTTTCTTTCATGGCTTTTTGAGATTTAGGTCAAAGATAATAATCATTATTTAAGCTTAGAAATTCAACATCATAATCCCAAAGGGACACTAGTATCACCTGTTACTATTGAGAATTACCTATACCCCAAATACAGAAGTTCAATTTGAAGCAAAAAACGATGTCCATTATACACCGGACTCTCATTTGCTTAATCCTCCACAGATAAAATTGTTAAAAAAACACGGCAATTATTTCTGGTGGAGAAAAGCATGTGTGTGCCTATTCATCACTCCAAAAGTGTGCAATCCTCTAGCTAAATCTGTTTAGGCTTTTCAACTACTTTTGAAAACCTAAAGGCCTTTCGGGCAGCGGCCTTCTAGAATTTAAATCAAGGTCGCTTGCATCATCGATAGCTAACGGATGCGGATAATCAGATGTCTTTTTAAGATATTCGGTTCGCCCAAAAAGACTTTAGGTGATTGTTGAGTGATTCCCGGTTTTTTCAAACGACAGTAAATACGTAGTCTTCGCCTCCTGTAGAAACAATGGCGGAACTTTTGCCCGACAACCCCTCTGTAGGATATTGGATAGGTGATTGAACAGTTAAATTGTCTCCACAATGAAAAAAACCGTCACACTTGGCGGTCTTTTTGTTTTTCATATAGTCTATCCAACTGAAAAAACGCCATGAAATCTCTACCTACATTAATTCTAGTTGCTGTAGTGATGGCCGCTTGTAATGAACCTAAAAAAGATTCCCCAATTGAAGCAGCGTTTTCCCCGGATGCTGAGCACTTGGAAGAAATTAATACAGAGTGCTTTCAATATGTGGATGATAAAGATACAGTCCGACTTACCACGCATGTCGATGGTACTAACTTAACGGGTACGCTGGACTACGAGATTTTTGAAAAGGATAAAAATAGTGGGACTATAGAAGGTGAGATACGCAATGGTGTGATAATCGCGGAATATACTTTTATGTCTGAAGGGGTGTCTTCTAAGCGACAAGTAGTATTTAAAAATACTGAAGATGGATGGAAGGAAGGATATGGAGAAATGAAGTCTGTGGATGGAATTCCTGTGCAGATCAGCATAGATTCTTTAAATTATAGTCACAACATGTCTTTAACTCCTGTTCCATGTGACTAGTAGGTCTGCATCGTTTTGGGTTTCTCCTTTCAATTCCCTAATTTCTAAGCTAAAATCACCTTTTTCTGTGACTGAAAATCTCAGTCCAAGTGCTTTGAACCCTTTTTGAAATGAGTTTATGAAATACTATACCCGCTTGGTTTTACCCTTACTGGTGACGCTTGCTCTTGGATTTTCAAAGGTTTATTACGGTGGTGTGTCCAAAGACTGGGAAGGGATTTGGTCATATTTTCCTCATATCAATACAGTTTTAATTATCTGTGGACTTTCTTGGTGCCTATTTGTTTTTATTAAAATCCTGAAAAAAATCTTCATCAAACAATACGATATATCTCAGGAAGACAACCTTAAAGCCAGAAAAGTCCTCACTCAAATCAATATCCTAGTCAAAGTTGCCAACTTCCTTATCGTACTTTTAGGAATAGGCTTAATCCTCATCTCTTTCGAATCGGTACGGAAAGTTGGTGTTGGTTTCTTTGCCTCAGCTGGGGTAGCAGGGATTATAATTGGTTTTTCTGCCCAGAAAGCTATTGGTACTTTGATTGCCGGGATTCAGATAGCTTTTACACAGCCATTTCGATTGGAAGATGCTGTGGTAGTCGAAGGTGAATGGGGATGGATTGAAGAAATTAACTTGAATTATATCGTAGTACGAATCTGGGATCTCAGGAGACTTGTGCTTCCTACTACCTATTTTTTGGAAACTCCCTTCCAAAACTGGACTAGAACTTCAGCAGACTTATTAGGTTCTGTTTTCCTCTACACGGATTATACCATCCCTTTTGATGAGCTACGTAAAGAATTGGACCGAATTCTGGAAACGACTCCTCTTTGGGATAAGAAAGTGAAAGTGCTTCAGGTCTCAGATGCTAAAGAGCATACGGTAGAAACAAGGATTTTAGTGAGTGCAAAAAATTCTCCTACTGCCTGGGACCTACGGGTTTTTGTGAGAGAAAAAATGATAGAATTCATCCAAAAGAATTATCCCGAAAGTCTTCCGAAAACAAGAGTTGAGATGATCCAAAAAGACATCACCAAGTCATGACATACGAAGTATTAATGTTTAGCCACTTGACTACGGTGGTTCCCTGTATTTTTTTGGGAGCTTATTTACTCCTAGCTCCTAAGGGAGGATTGGCACATAGAAAGCTTGGTATTGTGTATATGAGTTTGATGATGATTACTGCGATAATTGCACTTTTTATTCAGGCACAAGTTGGGCCGATACTTTTCAATCACTTCGGTTACATACATCTTTTTTGCATTCTGGTATTTTGGACAGTACCCACTGCGTTTTTGGCGATTAAAAAGGGCAAAGTGAAAATTCATCAACGCAAAATGATTCTCCTTTACATAGGTGCAATCATTTTGGCTGGAGGGTTTACGCTAATGCCAGGCAGATATTTGCACGCCTTATTTTTTGGCGCTTAATCAATCCATTAAAGCAGCCTAGCTATATTTATTTAAAAGATTTAATCAAATGATTAAAATAAATTATTAAATCACTTGATTCATACTGTTTACTGTCTTTACTTTGTATCCTAAGAAAAGAAAGGAGAATGGCTAAAGAAGCAAAGGATAATTCCACTGAAGAGAAAATCAAAAATGCTGCTCGAAGGATATTTCAGCAAAAAGGGTATGCGGGGACGCGTACGAGAGACATTGCTGAGGAGGCTGGTATCAATCTCGCACTTCTGAATTATTATTTCAGGAGTAAGGAGCGGCTGTTTGATCTCATCATGACCGAAAGTCTTGAGGAGTTTTTTCGTTCTCTACGCTCCGTTTTTGATGATCCCAGTACAGATTTCGAAGAGAAAATCCGCCGTATCGTGGAGAATTACATCGATAAACTGACTGCAAATCCTAACCTTCCGATTTTTATTCTCAGCGAGTTGAGAAACCATCCAGAGGAGCTGATCAAAAAAACCGGTGTCAAGAAAGTTTTTCTCAATTCTGTGTTTATACAACAACTTGAAGATGAGATTGCAGCTAAGCGAGTGAAGCCCATCAAATCGCTGCATTTTATAATGAATATGCTCGGGATGACTGTGTTCCCTTTTATCGCCAGTCCAATGATTAAGGGGATGGGAAATATTGATCAAACTGAATTTGAAAATCTTATGCAAGAACGGAAAACCCTCATTCCAGTCTGGATAAAGATGATTCTGACTTCCTAACTTTTTTTTGACCAATCGTTAATCATTTGATTAAAAAAATGAAAATATGAAACTAACAATCATGAATGTGGTGCTATTCTCGGTTTTACTGTTGATGGCAAATCCGCTTCTGGTAAGTTCACAGACCTTGGCGCTGGAGCAAAGTCAGGAATTGGCTCGACAGAACTACCCGTTAATTAATCAATTGGAGCTGATCCAGCTTAGCCGTGACTACTCCGTAGAAAATGCGGGAAAGGGAAATCTTCCGCAAATTTCTATTAGCGGGCAGGCCACCTATCAATCTGATGTCACTGGCTTCCCTATTGATCTACCAAATGTAGTGATCCAGCCTATCGCCAAAGATCAATACAAGGTATATGGGGAAATATCTCAGTCGCTTACTGATGCTACTATGATTAATAATCAAAAGATGCTCATTCAAGCCTACTCAGACACCCAAGCTCAGCAGATCGAAGTACAATTATATCAGGTGAAAGAGCGGGTCAATCAACTTTTTTTCGGAATGCTCCTGATCGATCAGCAAGTGATGCAAATCGAATTACTAAAGAAAGACATTCAGAATGGTATCAAGCGAACCGCCGCTGCGGTACAAAATGGGACATCACTGCGATCTGCCGTGGATATTCTTAAGGCAGAACTCCTCAATGTGGATCAAAAAGACATAGAGCTTCAGGCCACCAAAAAAGGTTTTGCAGACATGATGACCTTGTTTATCGGGCAGGCCATTTCGTCCGAAACTAAGATTATTCAGCCTGAAAATAGGGTTATCGTCCAAGAAATTAATCGCCCAGAATTGGCACTATACCAAAGCCAAAAGCAATCACTTTTGATTCAGAGCGAACTGATTTCAAATCGAAGTATCCCAAGAATCTACTTGTTCTTACAAGGCGGATATGGGCGGCCAGCGTTGAATTTCCTGAGTAATGAGTTTGAATTGTACTACCTCGGCGGCGTACGAATGAACTGGAACATCTCGAATTTTTATACCTCCAAGCGAGACAAAGAAATTCTGGATGTGAATGCCGCATCCATAGACCTACAGCAGGAAACGTTCCTTCTCAATACTAATATTACACTCAGTCAAAAGCAGCAGGACATCAATAAATACATGAAACTGATGCAAACCGACAAGGACATCGTAGAGTTGCGGGAATCTGTAAAAGCTTCTGCCAGTGCACAACTCGAATATGGCACGCTCACTAGCAACGATTACCTGACTTATGTCAACGCCGCTGATCAGGCACGTCAAAATCTCATTTTACATCAGGTTCAGCTCTTGATGGCCCAATACTCTTATCAACTCACTTCGGGAAATTAAAAATACTAGGACTATGAAATCTCTAAATTCACTCTTTTTAGGCTTGGCCTTCAGTTCGTTTTTGATTGGCTGCACAGAGGAAGAATCCTTTGACGCTTCTGGGTCTTTTGAAGCGGACGAAACGATAATTTCTTCGCAGACTGCCGGAACTATCAAGGAATTCACGATAGAAGAAGGGCAAGTTCTTGAAGCTGGACAAGTGGTAGGATATGTAGATAGTGTGCAGCTTTATTTGCAAAAAAGACAGGTAGAAGCTCAGATTACGGCATTGACCGGTCGAAAGCCAAATATTTCCCTACAACTCGCAGCACTGAATGAGCAACTGAAAACTGCCGAACGAGAGCAAGGACGAGTGAGCAATCTAGTAAAAGCAGATGCCGCTACTCCCAAGCAACTTGACGATGCTACAGCCCAAGTGGATGTGGTCAAAGCGCAAATTCAAGCCCAGAAATCCACCTTGAATATTTCAAGTCAAGGGATCAGCAATGATGCCACACCAATGGAAGTTCAGATCGCTCAGTTAAACGATCAGTTGGAGAAAAGCATAATCATTAATCCTTTAGCAGGAACTGTGTTGACTAAGTATGCGGAGCAAAGTGAAATGACTGCCCCAGGCAAGCCACTTTATAAAATCGCTGACTTGACAACGATTATCCTGCGTGTGTATATAAGTGGTAACCAGCTTTCGCAGGTGAAGCTTGGCCAAAAAGTTACCGTCCATACAGACAATGCTGAAGGAGGTTTTGATCAAACGGAAGGAACTGTTTCTTGGATAAATGATAAGGCAGAATTCACTCCCAAGACGATACAAACCAAAGATGAGCGTGCCAATATGGTCTATGCCATCAAGGTGGATGTGCCAAATGACGGCAAGTTCAAGATTGGGATGTATGGCGAAATCAATTTGCTGTAAGGTTCATGGTTACACTCCAAAACATATCGAAAACGTACAATGATGGCGCATTAACGGCCGTTGATCAGGTTTCCTTTGAAGTGAAGGAAGGCGAGCTTTTCGGACTCATAGGCCCTGATGGGGCTGGCAAAACCAGTATTTTCCGCATGCTCACCACACTCCTTATTCCAGATGGCGGTGTAGCATCGGTAAATGGTCATGATGTAGTCACTGGCTATAAGGAAATTCGAAAACAGGTGGGCTATATGCCAGGAAAATTTTCCCTCTACCAAGATCTCACGGTGGAGGAAAACCTAAACTTCTTCGCTACACTTTTTAATACGACTGTCAAAGAAAACTACGAGCTGATCAGGGAAATCTATGTGCAGATCGAGCCTTTTAAAACCCGAAGAGCAGGGAAGCTTTCTGGAGGGATGAAGCAAAAATTGGCACTTTGCTGTGCGCTTATTCATAGACCGACAGTTTTGTTTCTAGATGAGCCTACGACTGGTGTGGATACTGTTTCCCGGAAGGAATTTTGGGATATGCTGAAACGGCTGAAAGCCCAAGGGATTACGATTCTGGTCTCCACTCCTTACATGGATGAGGCGACACTTTGTGAGCGGATTGCTTTGATTCAGGACGGTAAAATAATGTCAATAGATACACCTGAGGCAATTATCAACTCTTACCCTGAGCCACTTTTTGCACTAAAATCATCGAAAATGAGTCTGCTGTTAGAAGATTTGCGAAAGCAAACTCAGGTTAAAAGCTGCTTTGCTTTCGGAGAATATCATCACCTGACGTTCAGAGAAAATACGCCTGAAAATCAGCAAGTACTTCTAAAATACTTGGAAAAGCTAGGACATGCTTCGCTGGAATTGAAGGGAATAACGCCAACGATAGAAGATTGTTTTATTCAATTAATGAGCCATTGATATGAAAAACATAGTCATCAAAACGGAAAAGCTCACTAAGAAATTTGGCGATTTCACAGCCACGGACGCGATTACGTTCGAAGTCTATGAAGGTGAAATATTCGGATTCCTCGGTGCCAACGGAGCTGGAAAAACTACTGCGATGCGAATGCTTTGCGGTTTATCCAAACCTACTTCGGGTGAGGCCACGATAGCGGGGTTCGATATTTATAGAGAAACCGAAAAGATCAAAGCCAACATTGGCTACATGAGCCAGAAATTTTCGCTGTACGAAGACCTGACGGTGATTGAGAATATTCGGTTTTTCGGTGGAGTTTACGGACTTAGCGACAAGGAAATCAAGGAGAAAAGTGATCATTTGATTGATTTGCTTGGGTTGAAAGAAGAAAGTAAAAAGCTTGTTGGCTCGCTTCCACTGGGCTGGAAGCAGAAGCTTGCGTTTTCGGTAGCGATCATTCACGATCCGAAAATCGTATTTCTAGACGAACCAACGGGTGGGGTAGATCCTGTCACGAGACGACAGTTTTGGGACTTGATCTATGAAGCATCCAATCGGGGAATCACAATTTTCGTGACTACTCACTACATGGATGAGGCGGAATATTGCAATCGCATCTCGATGATGGTTGATGGGGAAATGAGGGCGCTTGATACGCCGGCGAATCTTAAGAAAACGTACAATGCTACTTCGATGGACGAGGTTTTCTTTGAACTAGCCAGGGGGGCAAGACGACAAGCAGACTAATATGAAACAGTTTTTCACTTTTGTCAAAAAAGAATTCTACCACGTTTTTCGAGACCGAAAGACCCTTTTGATGTTATTTGGACTTCCCATTGCGCAGATTATGCTTTTTGGATTTGCGCTGACGAATGAGATCAAGGATTCTAAAATTGTGGTGGTCGATTACGCAAACGATCCTGCATCCAAGGAAATCATCCAAAAGCTCGCGGCCAGTGATCAGTTCGAATTACAAAGATCACTGATGAGCCACCGAGAAATAGAAGCTGCTTTTAAGCAAGGAATTGTAAATCTCGCAGTGGTTTTTCCAGCCAATTTCAATTCAGATCTTTTGGCACAAAACTCAGCGCAGATTCAGGTGATAGCGGATGCTTCTGATCCGAATAAAGCGAACACGTTAACGAATTATATTAACAACATTTTGCGGGATTACCAGCAAGAACGAGTGAATGAATCTCAGCTCCCGTATCAAATCCAGCCTGAAATCCGAATGCTCTATAATCCTGAATTGAAAGGAGCAACGAACTTTGTGCCTGGCGTAATGGCGTTGGTTCTAGTGCTAGTTTGCGTATTGATGACCTCCATTTCTATCGTTCGGGAAAAGGAAAATGGCACAATGGAAATCCTTCTGGTGTCTCCGTTCAATCCCTTTTTGGTAATCATCTCCAAAGCTGTGCCCTATTTCGTGTTGTCTATATTCAACTTGACGGTGATCCTGTTTCTCTCTGTTTATTTCATGGAAATGCCGTTCGAAGGGAGCCTTTTACTCTTTTATGTTGAGAGTAGTTTGCTAATTATTACGGCACTTTCACTTGGACTTTTGATCTCAAACAGCACGGATTCACAGCAGACTGCGATGTTGATTGCATTGATGGGTATGATGATTCCGACCATGCTTTTTACAGGTTTTATGTTTCCGATAGAAAATATGCCAATGCCACTCCGCATCATTTCCAATGTGGTTCCCAGCAAATGGTATTACATCATTGTGAAGTCGATTATGATAAAGGGTTTGGGCTTCTCTGCGATCTGGAAAGAAACGCTGATACTAGCGGGAATGACTGCATTCTTCCTTTTTGTGAGCTTCAAAAAATTTAAAATCAGACTCGCATGAGAACGCTACTATTTCTACTTAGAAAAGAGTTTAAGCAGATATTTAGAAATAAATCCCTGCTTCCGATGATTTTTGCCATGCCTCTGATCCAACTTCTGGTGATGCCTTTAGCAGCAGATTATGAGATCAAAAACATCAATATTTCCATTGTAGATCACGACAGAAGTCCTTATTCTAGGCAGTTGATTTCTAAGATCACTGCATCAGGGTATTTCGTCTTGGCAGATTTTGGCGATTCTTTCGATGATGCCTTTCAGCAAATCGAAGAGGAAAAGTCAGATCTGATTCTGGAAATTCCAGTGGATTTTGAAAGGAATCTCGTGCGAGAAAAACGTGAAAAGCTCTTTATCGCAGTGAATGCAATCAATGGTACCAAAGCGAACCTCGGTGGCGTATATCTCAACCAAATCATCCAAAATTACAATGCAGAAGTTAGGCTAGAATGGATAAATCCGGCTCGATTCAACTCCATGCCCCAAGTGCAGGTAGCCTCTTCCAACTGGTTTAATCCCTTTATGAATTACCGGTTCTTCATGGTCCCCGGGATCCTGGCATTTCTAGTCACCATGGTAGCGGCGTACATGTCGGCATTGAATATAGTGAAGGAAAAAGAAGTCGGAACCATCGAGCAGATCAACGTGACACCAATCAAAAAGTATCAATTTATCCTCGGGAAACTCTTGCCTTTTTGGATTATTGGCATCGTTATATTCAGTTTAGGACTGTTTTTCGTTTCACGGATCGTTTATGGAATAGTACCTCTGGGAAGCATAATTCTCCTTTACGGATTTCTGGCAATTTATCTCGTAGCTCTTTTGGGATTGGGATTGCTGATTTCCACCTATAGCGACACACAGCAGCAAGCGATGTCGGTAGCCTTTTTCATCATGATGATTTTCCTTCTGATGAGTGGACTATTTACTCCGATTGACAGCATGCCCGAGTGGGGGAAAGTTATCGCATACTCCAATCCTCTTTCCTACTTCATAGAAGTCATGCGGATGGTAGTGCTGAAGGGAAGTGGATTTCAGGATATCTCAAGGCATTTTCTTATTATGATTGGGTTTGCAATCTTCTTTAATACCTGGGCGATTTTGAATTACCACAAGACTTCTTGATACTATAATGGGTTAGAATAGCGGTTTCTTTTGGGCACTCACTTGATGTTGAAATTTGACAATAATTTATAAACGAGATTTTTTATTGGACAAATTACGTTATCTTAATAGACATATTACGAACTTGAAGTATGGCTAAGAAAAATCAACAAGTAATTGATCCTGATACACTTACGTATCGGACTTCGGCAGTTTCAGTACGGTCTATTTTGGATTTGGCTGCTGGCTGGCTTGAAGAGCCGTTGCGCAGAGTAGAGACTTTTCGAAATGGATTGAAAAAAAGCGCCTTCGAAAACCTCAAAGAGCTATCGGGTTTGGATTACAATACACTAGCAGCAGCTTTAGGTATCTCTGCCAAAACCCTCCAGCGTAAGGAAGTTTTTGACACAATTCAATCTGAAAAGATCTATGAATTGGCTGAATTATATGCTTTAGGTATTAATTACTTTGGGCAGGACGACTTTAGACGATGGATGGCAAGACCGCTTTTTTCGCTCGGTAATCGCAAACCGCTTGAGCTGATTGATGTATCTGCAGGAATTGACCTTCTCAAAACAGAAATCATGCGTATGCAGCACGGGATCGCTGTCTAATCCTTATGAAAGTCTATAGAATAGCCATGACTCAGTATAATGATACCAGTGGCGAAGGGGCAAAGTTGTATGGTGGCAGATGGAATCTTCCGGGTTCACCCGTAATCTATGCAGGATCTAGCGTTTCGTCTTCTCTCCTAGAAAGACTGACTATTGACCCTGAATTATTCTCCTCGAACCGCTATGTATTGTATTCAGTGATGGAAATCTTTGTTCCAAATGATTTGATAGTTATTTCCGAAGTGCAAGACCTACCGATTGGTTGGAATTCAATTCCGTCAGTTAGTGCTTCTCAGAAATACGGTACAGACTTATTGAAATCTGGAATGGTATGTTTTGCTGTCCCGTCGATAGTAGATTCCAGTTCGTTGAATTACGTGATAAACCCAGTATCTGAACAGTTTATTCGCTTAGAATTCAAGATATATTCTCTTGAGTTGGATAAGCGGATAGTCAGGTAATTTAAAGCGTATCCAAATTCTTCAAATAAAACTCCGCCTGATCAAGCAATTCTTCCTTATTTTTCAACTTGTCCAGCGTACGATAAGCCATTCCTATTCTAGGGTTTTTCTCTAATTTATCCCTATTTCTATCGTAAAAATGCCAGTATAGACTATTGAATGGACAAGCTCCTTCTCCTACCTTTTTAGTGTGGCTATAGGCACAATGACTGCAATAGTTGCTCATTTTATGGATGTAATTTGCGGAGGAGACATAGGGCTTGGTACCCACGATTCCCCCATCTGCAAACTGACTCATCCCACGCGTATTGGTGATCTCTACCCACTCTATTGCGTCGATATACACGCCCAAATACCAATGGTCTACTTCATCTGGATGAATTCCTGCCAAGAGCGCAAAATTTCCAATTACCATCAATCGCTGTATGTGATGCGCATAAGCCAAATCTAAAGACTGACCGATGGAATGACTCAAGCATTTCATCTTGGTATCACCCGTCCAAAACCAATCTGGAAGCTTTCTTTGGTGGTTGAAGAAATTCAATTCTGCGAACTCTGGCATTTTTGCCCAGTAAATCCCCCGCATATATTCTCGCCATCCTAGGATCTGACGGATAAAACCTTCTGCCTGAGAAATATTAATTTCGTCCTGATGCGTCTTCCAGTAATCCTCTACCTTTTTCACTACCTCCAGCGGAGATAGCATTTTGGTATTCATTGCAAAGCTTAGCCTAGAATGGAAAATAAATGGATCCCAGGTAGTCAACGCATCCTGATAGTCTCCGAAATGAATGAGGAGATGGGTGCAAAAGTGATCCAAAACTTCCAGACTTTCTTCACGTGAGCATGGCCAGTCAAATGCCCCTATATCCACCTTCCCAATAGTTTTCACCTTGGCTGTTTCAATCATTTTGAGAATATCTGTCACGTCTTTAGTATGAACTTTAGGCTTGCGCAAAAGCCCCTTATCCTTCAGAGCAGCTCTATTGTCATGATCAAAATTCCATTTGCCTTGTGCAGGTTCTTTATCCTCCATGAGAATGTCAAAATCTTTACGCATTTGTCGATAGAAGCTCTCCATCAGGAAGGTTTTTTTTCCCTGGAAGAAGTTTTTGAGATATTTCCGCTCTGTCAAAAAATGCTCTGAATCTACGCTTCGGCAAGGAATAGTTATATTCTTAATGATTGATTTCAACTGCTCATCTAATCTATATTCGTCTGGAAGCTGATATTCGAATTGATCAAAATCGTGTTTCTTAATTAGTGACGCAATCATTGTTTCCAAATCCTGCGTGTTATTCTCGTGGTCCAACGGTATGTAGTTGACCTGATGCCCTTGTGTTTTGAGATAGTGCGAAAAGTTGCGCATACTCAGAAAAAATGCAATTACTTTTTGAATATGATGTGAGACATAATCCGTTTCCTGTTTCAATTCAAGCATTAGATACGTGATCGAGGAGTCTTTCTCTTCATACCAGGAGTGCTGGGAATTCAACTGATCACCTAAAATTAATCGTAGCGTCTTGGGCATAAAAAGAACTTTTATCTAAAAGCCGTTTTACTGATACTTTGTTTGGAACTGACGTTTAAATAAGTCTCTAAAAATATAAAGTCAATCTTGGAATTGCAGAATTAAGTTTAAAAGTAGTGAGGCAATATTTGACTCGAATAAGCATACTTAATACTTGAAGCAAGGAATAACGCGATCTCTCTGATTTCTACTCTTCGAATCTCCCCATAAAAATGTATAAGTGAGAGAAATTTCATGCGCACCACCACTATTTTTCAAACCTAACTTAGAAATTGTCACATCATAAGAATAGCCGATGTCAAGACCATTTTCCAAGGATACGCCCATTAAGCCAATTATAGCTTCATTGTTAGGCAGGTTGTTTTTGGTAGGAAGTCCTCGATACCAAATCCCAAGAACCAAAGGATCAAGAAATAGCTGAGCACCTACATCAAGTTGATTGAAAGGATCTTGCTGCTTGTAATTAAAGGCAAAAGAAATAGAGCGCTCTGCATAGGCATGCGTGAAGTAGTTTCTGCGTCCACCGGCAAGATCAAATTTTATCCCTCCCTGAGCAGAAAGTTTCATAGGAAGTTTTGAGATTTGGCCATCAACGAATGAGGTATTCGGTTCGGAAAGATGATGCGCCGATACCCCTAGCCAGATTTTTTTGGAGTAAAACATTCCTCCAACACTGTAATCGACAAAACTGTAGCGGCTATCAATAGGAATCCCGTTGAGCTCATCAGTGAGACCGCCCACGGTGCCGTTTAGGATGTCGATTTGGGTGCCAAAAACAAGATCCGAAAACAAGGCGTCGCGCTGCATATAGCTTACCATTCCGCCAATTCGGAAAAACATATCTTCACTCAGTTTCAATCGATAAGCATAAGATAGTCCTATTTCATTGGTCGATAAATTAGCCATGCTTTCTTGGCTACCATTGAATATTAAGCCTATGCCGCTATTATAATCAAAAATGTAATGATCAATATAGGCTGAATAAGAATTGAAATTTTGGTCTAAACCAGGCCATTGGTTTCGGTAATTCATGCCTATTCTTGTAAGCTCGCTAGCACCAGTCAATGCAGGATTCAAATATAAGGGGGCAGCGTAGAATTGAGAATACTGAGTATCCTGAGCTATTACATTAGCAGAAATGCAACAAATAGCCCCAAAAGTAATGAATACACTAAATATTATCCTGAACATAGACAACTACACCATCACCGTGCAAATCTATGCATTAGTAAAATGGCAAAGGTTAAATAATAATGATTTATAGATTTGAAAATACTAGGGCTTATGATTGGGGTATTCAATCAATCGAATTTCAAACCTGTTCAAAATGGGAAAGGCTACTAGAAGCGCAATTGCAATTTGTCCTTAACTATTCAATAATTATACCAAAGGGGATAAAGAGATAGAATTAGGAATTTAAATATTATGATTATCAGCAATATATGCCAGCAGCCATAGTCTCTTTGATCAACTGGCTGGAAGACACCTGCCCGAACTGCAGGCGGGGATCACGGGAGATCGAAGTGGCCTCAATCGGTGAGTTAACCAAATCTTTTGATGCTTTTGACGCCATACTGGTAGAAAAGTGGATACTCACATTACATATCCAAAATAACCTGATGCCTTATCAAATCCTCAAATTCCTCTCTTTTTCTTATTAAGTGTGCCTTGCTTTCCCACACTAATACTTCCGCGGGACGTAGCCTTGAGTTGTAGTTGGAGGACATACTGAAGCCATAGGCGCCAGCATTTTTGAATACCAAAAGATCACCTTTCGTGACCTTTGCGAGCATTCGATCTTTGGCTAGTGTGTCCGTTTCACAGATATAGCCAACAACATTATAAGGTGTTAGGTTTCCATTAGGGTTGCTCAGGTTATACACATCATGGAATGCATCATACATCATCGGTCTGATGAGGTGATTTAAGCCTGAGTCCACACCAACAAATGTAATCTGAGGCGTATTTTTGACCACATTAGATTCCACTAGGAAGTATCCAGATTCACTTACCAGGAACTTGCCCGGCTCAATCCATAAATCCAATTTTCGGCCATATTTCTCGCAGAACTCATTGAAAGCAGCAGACACTTTTGTGCCAACTTCTGCAATATCAGTAGCAGGGTCACCAGACTTGTAGGCTACTTTGAACCCACCGCCAAAATCCAAGAAGGTGAGATCTGGGAAATTCATTGCTGCATCAAACAGCACATTTCCTCCTCTTAAAAATATCTCAGCATCAAGAATATCTGAACCTGTATGGATATGAAGGCCTGTGATTCTAAGATCAAATTTCTTCACTATTACTAAAATATCAGGAAGCTGCTGTATAGAAATACCAAACTTGCTTTGGATATGTCCTACGGAAATTTTAGCATTTCCGCCCGCCATAATGTGTGGATTGATTCGAATGCAGGCAGCGACTCTGTTACCATACCTCGCTCCAAATTCCTCCATCAAGGGGATACTGTCCAGATTAACGATGACACCCAGTGTCACAGCCTCCTCTACTTCACGGAAATTCACGCCACTTGGAGTGTACATGATTTCTCCTGCAGTAAAACCTGCTTTCAAACAGATTTTAATTTCCTCGATTGATACTGCATCTACGCCTTCTCCAGCCTTTTTCACCAACTTCAAGATATTGATGTTGGAAAGCGCTTTAGTGGCATATTTAATTTTCAATGGAACGGTAGCGAAGGCAGATTGAAGTGATTTGATCTGACTCACTATCTTTTCACCGTCATAGATATAAAGTGGTGTACCAAATTCTTGGGCTATAGATTCTAGGCTTACTCCTTGGAGCTGAATAGGATGTTGAGGTGCTGACATTATCTGAAATTTGCGGGCGAAGATAGCTAAATAACAAAAAAAGGAGGCATAAGCCCCCTATTTTCATAAGTTATGGTGTAATTAAGAAATGCTGTTCTATTGGCTACATATAGTAGAAGGACTTGAGATTGATCTACTATCAACCCACTTTCAGGCGGTTAAATATTGTTAAGCCCACTCTATGACCTAATTATAGGATTAAATTTGCGCAATGTCGAAAAGTAACATCATCCTAATCGTTGTCCTGATGGCTCTGGCTAGCTTTGGTCTGATGGGATTCCAATTCTATTGGGTTAAAAATGCTATTCGTATAAATAGGGAGCGATTTGATCAAAATGTTCTTCAAGCACTGAATGGGACTATTGAACAACTAGAGAAAGGGGAAAATTCTGATGCTTTTTATAGTTATCTGATCCAAGATTCTACCTTACAAAAAGCCTTATTTGAAAAAATTGATCCCTTAGAACTACAAATAAGATCTAGACCAAATCGATCAAATCGACCTTCTTTAATTGATACCTTTTTTCAAGAACAAGCACCTCAGGTTAGCCCAACTTTCAGGCGAATTCTAGAATCACGTGGAGTAGATTTGAAAGTGTTGGAAGAATTGGAGACTTTCTTTGCCTATATGACTCCAGAAGTGGCATCGACTATGTTTACGCCAGATGAAATGGAAGTATTGCTAAAGGAAAAGGAAAACCAATTTCAATACTTGAGCAGAGTTGAGAGTTCAGGGAAACAGAGAAAAGCGAGGATGCCCCAGCCAAGTTTGCAGGATATACCTGAGATTAATCTTACTTCAGATGCCTTGGAAAAAATTGTAAAGACAAATATCAAAATTGATTTCTACAACAAAATGTGGGATGAAATGGCTGCTGGTCAGCAGGCAATTTTAGATAGATTAGATACCGCACGTGTTCGAAAGTTACTAAAAGGCTACCTGCTTGAACAGAATATTTCTGAGGATTTCGAATTGGGCTTACTCAAAGAAGACGGGTTAATCATGCCGATCGGAAATGTAAAAGAGCAGTTCACCTTAGTCCAAAAAGGAATTCAAGCCAAGCTTTTTCCAAATGACATTTTGGGCAAAAACAACTACTTGTATTTGTATTTCCCAGAGAAAAGTAACCATGTGATCCGCGAGGTATGGCTTCCTATATCCAGTTCAGTACTTTTTATTTTAGTGATTATCTCCTGTTTCATCTATGCGATCAAGGTGATCATCCGTCAAAAAGCACTGTCTGATACCAAGAATGATTTCATCAATAACATGACGCATGAATTCAAGACACCTCTAGCAACCGTGAGCCTGGCTGTGGAGGCGCTGCAAGATCCCGAACTATCCAGTCAGGACAAGTTTCGTGCGAGATATTTGGGTATCATCAAGGATGAAAATAAGCGTTTGGTTTCACAGGTAGAAAACGTTCTGCAGGCCGCTGCGTTGGATAGAAAGGATTTCAATCTGAAAATTGAACTTTTGAATCTGGCAGATATTTTGGAAAGTACGGTTGGTCATTTTGGCCTACAGGTCGAGAAAAAGGGAGGTCAAATCATCTTTTTTAATGAGCTGAACCAACCTATGATCGAGGGTGATCTTTTTCACCTTACACATATTTTCAATAATCTACTGGACAATGCAAATAAGTATTCTCCAGAAACTCCAACGATCAGCATTGAGGCTAGAGACGATTCCGATCAGGTCTTCATCACCATCAAGGATGAAGGAATAGGATTGAATAAAGATGCACTACGGAAAATTTTTGATAAATTCTACCGAGTTCCTACGGGTAATGTACATGATGTCAAAGGCTTTGGTCTCGGATTGTCCTATGTGAAGGCCATGTTGGAAGCTCATAAAGGAGGAATACGAGTAAGTAGCGAACTTGGAAAAGGAAGCTCATTCACCATTAACTTACCAAAGAAACAATGAGTAAAGCGAAATTATTAGTGGTCGAAGACGATCCAAATTTGGGAGATATCCTACAGGAATATTTGGAAATGAAAGGTTATGAACCTACGCTTTGCCGTGATGGTGAAGAAGGTTGGAACAAGTATAAGAAAGGGAAATTTGATCTTTGCCTTCTCGATATTATGATGCCGAAAAAAGATGGATTTACCTTAGCGAAAGAAATTAAGAAGGTAGAAGAAAATCTTCCTATACTTTTCCTTACTGCAAAAAATCAAAAGGATGACATCATCGAAGGGCTTAAACTCGGAGCGGATGATTACTTAACGAAGCCTTTTAGTATGGAAGAACTGCTACTGAGGGTAAATGCTATCCTTAGAAGAACGCATAAAAATGAAGAAGTCAATCCGCTAAAGGTATACTCATTTGGAGGCTTTGTACTTCACTACGATGAGCAACTGCTTGACGGGCCAAAAGGCCGTCATAAGTTGACCTCGAAGGAAAATGAACTTATACGCTTACTGGCTTCAGAAATAAACAATTTGGTGAACAGGAGCCATGCTCTGAAGCAAATTTGGGGAGACGATAGCTATTTCAATGCACGGAGTATGGATGTCTATCTTAGCAAAATCCGTAAACTTCTGAAAGACGATCCAAAGGTGCAGATTATCACTGTGCATGGAGAGGGCTTCAAGCTGATCGTGAGTGATACTTAAGGAAGAAAAATGTTGGATGTCCGATGGCTTTAGTGAAACTGATTCAAGCCAGATAAAAAAGTAACTAAAAAGCCAGAGTGATTCATTTCTATCTGGCTTTTTGTATTCATTTATAACTCGGCTGACGGATTTTAAGCTTTTGTGCATCAGTACTGGATTGGATAGTCTGCGCCGATTTCCCAATCAGAAAGACACCTCTCAAGGACGCTAACATTTTAGTATTTGCTACTCAGACAATCATTTCAGCACCGATTCCATTCCCGTCGGGGAAAGTCACTTTTTCAGTAGTTATTACTACTCCTTTTGCAGGATCTTTTGATAAGAGCATCGCTCCATCCATATCTACGTAGTCCAAAAGTGGTGCGATATGCGCGATTGCTGTGATTCCAACGGAGGATTCAGTCATACATCCTACCATTGTTTTCATCCCAAGTTTCTTAGCCTCATATATCATTCTCAATCCTGGTGTGATCCCTCCGGCTTTTACCAACTTCACATTGACTCCGTGAAAAAGTCCATGGCATTTCTTTACGTCAGATTCTATGATGCAGCTTTCATCTGCGATTACCGGAAGTTTACTGTGCTTGAAAACTTCCTTCATCCCCTCCAGGTCATCTTTTCCGAGCGGTTGTTCCATGAATTCTACGCCCAACTTCTCCAGCTCGATAGAATATGCTATCGCTTGATCCGCTGTCCAGGCACAATTTGCATCAATTCTGAAAACAGCGTCGGTGTGCTTTCTGAGCTCACGGATGATCGCCAAATCATCTGAAGTTCCCAATTTGATTTTATAAATCGGCCAGTGAACTTCCTTCATTTTTGAGACCATTTTTTCCATCGTATCTATTCCAATCGTAAAGTTGGTCAATGGGATATCAGCAGGATTTAGACCGAGTAAATCATATAATTTTTGTCCCTGTTTTTTTGTATGAATATCCCAAGCAGCCAAATCCAATGCGCACTGTGCAAAGGGGTTTTCCTTGAATACCTCTCTACCCAATTCCCAAAGCTCTTCCGGGGTTTCCCAATCACCTTTTTCTACGATAGGCCTGATTTTATCCAAACATTCCGACATATTAGTAATCGTCATGCCGTAGAATGGATTGGTAGTAGATTCACCCAACCCGTGAAATGCACCATCTTGCAGTTTTACAATAAGTGTATCTTGCACATCTCTACTTTGATGAGCAATAGTAAATGTATGCTTGAGAGGAAGATCTACGACTTGATAAGATAATTTCATTTGGGATATATTCGTTTTGAAGCAAAATTAACGTGTTTTTGCTTGTATGATAGGTAGTTTTTCAATTTATTCAAGGTAAATATAAATAATTATGAAAGCCAATTCTAAACACACAATCAGCTTGTTTTTGCTGTTTTTGATTTCGGTGTATAGCTGTAAAACAGCAAGTGTTCCAATTTCCGAATCTACAAGTGTTGCGACTCTTGAATCGGCCTATTCCAAATTTAAAGAAGCTGGAATAACGCACAGGAGGTTTAAGCATGTAGATCTACAGCCTCTGATCCAGAAGCATACAACTGCTTTTCAGCTGACAAAGCTTGGGGAGTCAGTGGAAGGAAGAAGCATTTTAAGTTTGGATTGGGGAGTGGGCAAAACTAAAGTCTTGCTTTGGTCACAGATGCATGGAAATGAAAGTACGGCAACCATGTCTCTTTTCGACTTGTTCAACTTTTTGGAGGCAAGCGGCGACGAGTTTGATCAACTTCGTAGTCTGCTGAAATCAAAGCTAGATCTCAAGTTTATTCCAATGATCAATCCTGATGGCGCAGAGGAATTCAAGCGGAGGAATGCGTTGGATATAGATTTGAACCGGGATGCTATTTCGCAGATTTCTCCCGAAGCCGTGATTTTAAAAGGTGCGAGAGACGATTTTGAACCTGAGTTTGGATTTAATCTTCACGATCAGCAGATTTATTACAATGCTTCAGGCACGCCCAAACAGGCTACAATATCTGTTTTGGCACCGGCTTACAATTATGAAACTGATGTGAATGACGTGCGAACAAGAGCGATGCAAACCATCGTGGGAATGAATGAAATTTTGCAGCAAGTAGTACCAGGACATGTGGGGAAATACGACGATGCTTTTGAACCAAGAGCCTTTGGAGACAATATTACCAAGTGGGGGACAAGTACTATCTTGATCGAATCCGGTGGCTATCCAAATGATCCTGATAAGCAATACATTCGTCAGCTAAACTTCATGATTATCCTCAATGCATTGGAGCAAATAGCTACGAGAAGCTACGAGCAATACACTACAGCGGAATATTTTGCCATCCCTGACAATGATCTGCAGCTGGTTGATTTGCTTATTAGTGAAGTTCAGGTTCCCGTAAATGGAACGTATTATGCAGTGGACTTAGCTGTTAGAAGACGGGACAGCAGTGCAGGAGACACGTACTACCTCACTGGATCCGTGGATGATTTGGGCGACATGCAGGTTTATTTCGGCATGGAGGAATTTGATGCATCGGGATTGAAATACGCAGAGGGGAAAGTCTATGAAAGTGCATTTGAGTCTGTTGAAAGCATAGACGAGGGAATAGCAATGGAGTTATTGAATCAGGGATATTTGGCGGTGAAGGTAAAAAATGGCTCTAAAGGCGATCTTCATCAGCTTCCTATTTTGATATTGAAAAGTACTGAGAAATTTGGCTCTGGCTGGAAAACAGGTGAATCGACGAATTTCTTTTTGGAGAAGGATGGCGTCAGAAAATATGCCGTAGTAAATGGTTACCTCATCAATCTTGAGAACACACAAGAGCAGGTATTTAAACAGCGTATTTATTGAGTGTTAAAATTTTAGAGTGTGTTAACATATGGAGCTCCTTGGCGGGCTATTTGTTAACTGATCAGAAATCCATACTTTCTACAATAATTTTTACAGATCATGAAAAAAAATCTCTCCGCCATTCTTTTCGCAGTTGCCATAGTGATTGCTTCGATTGTCTTGGGAAATGCCGTTATCAACCGAAATCGACCACAGGGCACGATTAATGTCACAGGCTTAGGTGAAAGTAATTTCACTTCAAATTTGGTCGTTTGGGAAGGGAATTTCAGTCGTGAAAGTTTCGATTTGAAATCTGCCTACGCTGATTTGGAAAAAGACAGAAAACTCGTTACGGAGTATTTGATTTCAAATGGTTTTTCTTCTGAAAAGCTGATTTTCAATGCTGTAAGTACAAATCCAAATTACGATCAGAATTACTCGAATGATGGCAGGTATTTGGGACAAACCTTTAAAGGATATACGCTTAGCCAGTCCTTGAAAATAGAGTCTACTGAAGTGGAAAAAGTAGAAAAAATCTCCCGCGAGATCACTGAATTACTTAATCAGGGAATAGCTTTTTACTCTCAAGCCCCACGCTACTACTACACCGAACTGGAGTCGCTGAAGCTGGAAATGATCGCTAAGGCAACTGAAGATGCAAGAATCAGAGCTGAGCGAATTGCCGAAAACTCCAATGGAGATCTCGGCGATCTGATCTCAGCAAACATGGGAATCTTCCAGATCACCGGACAAAACTCGGGTGAAGACTACTCTTGGGGTGGCACATTTAATACCGCCGACAAAAATAAGACAGCTTCGATTACGATGAAGCTGATCTTTGAAGTGGATTAAAAATTCTCAAATCCAAACAATTTTTAGTGTCAAAGCTTTAACAGTATGTGAAAGCTTTGATTCTTATGTCTTTAATATCTACCTCAATGATGCTATACCAGTTTGACCAAAACTCCGCTACTTCAGATTGGAGAATAGTTGATGATGTAGTGATGGGTGGAAAATCATCCGGTGACTTTCATATCAATGAATCTGGAAATGGAGTATTTGAGGGCAGTGTATCTCTAAAAAATAATGGAGGCTTTTCTTCTCTTAGACATAGTGAAACTTTTCATATTCAGTCTCGAAAGAACATCAGAATCCATTTAAAAGGAGATGGTAGCAATTACCAATTTAGAGTAAAGTCAGACGATTCTGATCGACATTCCTACATCGCAGAATTTCCAACTAGCGGAGAGTGGGAAACGATAGAAATCCAGCTTTCAAGTATGTACCCTGCCTTTAGGGGCCGGAAACTTTCCATCGCCAACTTTGACCAAGATCAGATAGTGGAAATGGCGTTTTTGATCGGTAATAAAAAGGCTCAGAAATTCAAGTTGGAAATAAATTCCATTGAGTTATTCTAAGATCAAGAATCTTGCAGTTTGATTAAATAACGCTTTTTGAGATGTATGCTCGGACAGGGGAAAAAAAATCGGCTTTCACCCCAAGGAGGTATATCTTTGTGTTAGATTGAAAAGATTTGAAAGATAATAAAAATATCAAAACCGCCCTTCATCCCCGTAATTCCCATCGCGATCGATACGATTTTCCAGACCTAATCAGTTCTCAGCCAACGCTCGAGCCTTTTGTCTCGGAAAATCAATACGGTGATCTCAGTATTGATTTCGCTGATCCAAAAGCTGTCAAAGAGCTTAATCGAGCGTTGCTCAAGTCTTTTTATAAGATATCTGCGTGGAATATTCCAGACGGATACCTCTGCCCACCAATTCCGGGTAGAGCTGATTACCTTCATTACGTAGCTGATTTGCTTGCGGCAAGTAATGGGGGAGGACTTCCTAAAGGTGAAGAAATTAAAGTTTTGGATATAGGTACAGGGGCTAACTGCATCTATCCAATGCTGGGAAATGCTATCTATACATGGCAATTTGTGGGCTCAGAGATAGATGAAATAGCCTTAGATGCTGCCCAGGACAACTTGTATGCGAATCCTCAGTTTAGAGGGAAAATCTCGTTACGCCTTCAAGAGAATCCCAAAGAAATTTTGACTGGAATTATTAAGTCTGAGGATGTATTTGACCTTGTCGTTTGCAATCCTCCATTTCATGAATCCCAAGCAGCTGCTGATGCGGCGAGCTCAAGAAAAGTTAAAAACCTCAAAGGCAAAGTTGCCAAGAAGGTCACCTTGAATTTTGGTGGACAAAGCAACGAACTCTGGTGCGAAGGGGGTGAGTCGGCATTTATTCAGAAAATGATTCGTGAAAGTATGGTCTTCAAATTCAATTGCTTTTGGTTTACCTCAATCATTTCCAAAGAAGATAATGTGAAGGATATCATTTTGGCGTTAAAAAAAGCGAGGGTTTCGGATCGAAAAGTTATCGAAATGACGCTTGGTAATAAGAAAAGCAGATTTATAGCCTGGACGTTCCTAAATCCCGAACAACAGGAAAATTGGAAAAAAATGAGATGGCAATAAATTTAAAATTTACTTTTATCAGACAAAATAAACGGCGGTTTGAATATTTTCAAACCGCCGTTTTAATTTTATGTACTTGATGATTCAAGTTACTTTTTCAAACAAGATTTTAACTTATTGTCTCTTGACTTTAAGCTCTTGGCTAAAAAATCACTCAGGCATTCAATGTGCTTTCTACGCTGATTTCCAAATTCAATACTTTTGAGATAGGACAATTCTCTTCTGCATCTTTCACCAATTCATCGAATTTTTCCTGAGATATACCATCAACTTGAGCCTTTAGCACCAAGTGAGATTTTGTAAGTGTACCTTCTTCAAATGTGATATTTGCTGTGACATCCAACTCTTTTGCTGTGTATTCGGCTTCCTGCAAGTTGAAACTCAATTTCATTGCAAAGCATCCCGCATGTGCTGCAGCGATTAATTCTTCAGGATTTGTACCTACACCACTTTCAAATCTGGATCCGAAGGAATATTGTGTTTTATCTAAAACATTACTTTGCGTGGTCAAATTACCTTTGCCATCTTTACCTGTTCCTTGCCATACGGCGGTTGCTTTTCTGATCATGGTTAATCTATTTAGGGTTAAAAATTATAGTTATGAAAGGAGAAAGCTGGCCTAAAGGTTCGCTTGGATAGGTATTTTCTTACGATTCTATTTTTTCTAATTTTGATTTTCCAGGTGGATTGATGAATGGTTTTTTTCCTGACAACTTCTGAAAAACCTCTAAATACTGATCCGTTACATAATCCCAATTGTAACGCTGAATTAACCCTTCCCTAGCTGTACTGCGGAAATATGACATCCGTTCTTTACTGCTTTCGGCTGCTTCTACGATATCCTGAACTGATTCTGTTGTCTTTTTGAAATACCATCCATGCTTACCGTTTTGAAGCATTTCTTGGTTAAATGGCGTATCCAAAGCCAAAATTGCACAACCAAAGCCCAACGCTTTTAGCATTGCTGGATTGGTGCCGCCATATTCATGACCGTGGAAGTACGCATAGCAATGCGAATACCAGGCTGCTAATTCATTTTGGTCTGTGACATAGCCTAAAAATAGTAACCTGTCATCCTCCTTATTTTTCAGAATAGTCGCATAATCATCATCAAAAGGGACATCACCGACTATGACGAGCTTTCGCTTAGAATCTGATTTTAAAAATCCATCGATAATTAAATCTGCATTATTATCGGGTATTAGTCTGCCGACGATAAGGAAATAATCATGCGATTTTAGCCCCCATTTCTCGATAGGTTCAGGATCTGCATCTGCACGGGGATTAGCTCCGTAAGCGATAACTTTGGAATCTGCGTTGAACAATTCCTTGTAAACACGCTGCATTTCGTCAGAATCATTAATTAACTGATCAAAATGTTTGGTTGCCATTCTAGAAGCCCAAAAGAAATATTTGGAAGCAATGCCATGCCATTTTGGTCTCAACCACTCTAGGCCATCTACGTTAATCACCGTCTTTTTTCTAAAAAGCCGAGAAATAACTCCAAAAGGACCGTTGGCGGAGTTCACCACGAAGATCACGTCTATATCTGAAAAACAGGCGTGAACCATGGCAAAAAAACTATGAGAAAGCTGGGTTAATTTTTTTGATTCGATAGCTGGAGTATAGATACATTCAATACCATTTACATATCTTGGCTTTTGTGGGAATAAAGCGCGATGGTTATAAACTCGTACATGCACACCCTTCTTCACCAAGCGTTCACCCAATTCTCTTATCATCGTATCATATCCTCCGTAAACGTATGGATATCCTTTTGCACCCATTATGGCTACTTTCAATTTTTTCCTAGATGCTGCCATAAATGGTTTTCAATGTTTTCTCTAAAACTATCCAAACTGAATTTCTCCAACACACGATTCCTTCCAGCACTCCCAAACTTTTCTCTAAGTTCACGATCCGAAATTAACTTATTTAACGCATATACGCCTTTTTCTATGTCGTTTATTGGAATTAAGTAGCCAGTTTCGCCATCTATTACCATTTCTGAAGCCCCGCCTGAGCGAGTGGCTATCACTGGACAACCAGCTGCCATTGCTTCCAAAATAACTGTAGGCAATGAATCAGGCAAAATTGAAGGCAGTACAAAAATATCTGAAAGCTTCAAGATAGAAGCAATATCCTCCCTGAAACCAAGATTTGTCACATTACTTTCGAGCTGATTTGTAATTATATAATCCGTGATTTCACTGTTAATATTTTCATATCCCGGATAAGGGTCTCCTACCAAAACAAAATGGCAATGTGGATAAGAGGTAATAATCTGTTTGGCCATTTGCAGAAAGAACAGTTGACCTTTACCTGGATTTATCCTGCCAATCATCGTGATTATGAGACTGTTTTCGGCTATTCCAAGGTCTGAAATAGCTATTACCGCGGGATTTAAAAATTGTTCATATGGAATTCCATTGTGGATAACTCTCGGTTTAGATTTCTCTAAGCGCTCATCCCAAAGATTCTTAACAGCTTCTGAGACTACAATAGGAGTGGGAGTCGTATTATCCAACATTCTCTTCAGCAGCCTAATCAATGGAGATGATCCAAGTAACATCTCATGAATATGCCATATATGCGGCAGGTTGTTCCATTTTGCCCATTGAGCACCGACTACCACAGCTAGCGTATTAGAATAAACCAAGTCGAACTTGAATTCACGGTGCAATTGATCTAAAAATCTGTAGGCTTTGATATTCTTTCCTATCCTGTTTAATACACCAGAAGGGTTTACATACTTACGCCTTAGGATGCCGAGATTTTGAATACGTACAACGATTCCCAAATCAGAAAGATGATTCTCTAAAGGGCCAGGCTCCGACAAAACCACAACTGGTATCAATCCGGCATTTTTATAAACTTTTATTACTTCAATCAGAATTCTGGATGAACCATAAAGATCTGATGAACTATTGAGGAAGAGTACTGTCAATGGGAATACGGTTGTTATTTCCTAAGGATTACATTTTGAAATCCCTCAATAAACTTCTGAGCAGAAAATTTCTTGGATTGCTCAAGACCTTGACGGATCATCGAATTGATCTTGTCATTATCTAAGATCAAAATTATCATTTTTTCCATCAAATCCCGCTGATCCCCAGTTTTGAAAGCAAGTCCAGCCTGTCCTGCGACCTCCATTAAAGCAGACTGGTCAGAGTGTATCACAGGAATTCCCATTTCCATAGCTTCTATGATCGGAATTCCAAATCCCTCGTTCTCGGAGGGAAATACATAAGTAAAAGCATTTTTGTACAATGTCTTTACCAGATTGTCATTTACATAACCAGTTAATAACACTTTATCCTGAAGCCCAAGTTCTTCTATAAGCTTTCCTACAACTGGGTAATCATTCGACTTGGCACTTTGACCCGCGCCGCCAGCTAAAACCAGTTTGAAATCTGTCTTTGTCTTTTGAAGAAATTGATCAAAAGCCCGAACGAGTAAAGGGAGGTTTTTTCGTTTATCAAAGGTTCCTATATGCAGAAAGTATTTAGAATTCACCAAATCATTTTCCTCCAAAAAAGTAGAACCCAACTCATGCTTTAAAGTTTTTGGAGCTTGATAAATAACTGAAATGGGATGTTTCTTCCCAAGGTGTTTTTCCAGCGAGATTTTGGAATATTCAGTGGTGGTAATCAACGTCGTGTCCTGTCTCAGACCTTTTATTATTAACCTTAGAAAGTAAGTTCTCCACCATTTCGGGTAATTCTGTGGCATCTGCCAGAAGAATGCATCATGAAGAACGGTCAGTCGACGGCAAGACAAACTCGCAACAGGAGAAACGAAGTCAGGGCAAATAAGCACATCAGGTTTATGCTTTTTTACCAAATCCGGAAGTTGAAACTCCTTCCATCGAAAGTAATCCAAGTGATAATTGAGACGCTGGATTTTAGATTGAGGACCTTTGAAAGTCTGGTCTGCGCTTTGAGTTTGGGGATCGTGGGAGAAAACCCACTCTATATCTGGGTGCGGATAAGCGATTGCTGCATGCGCCAGTTCCATCATATAGGTTTTGATACCTGTGGTGGCGACATTTAGATATTGTAGATCGAGGAGGACTTTCATTAGGGTTTTACTCTTGCTCAATTAGTTTTATTAATTCTGCTTCTTTCGGTAAATAAAGGAGGTACTTGCTAGCAAAAATCTGCTTATTTTCTTTTGGCAAGATGACTTCAACTATAGCTTCTTTTTTGTCTTTGCATAGAATTATCTCTATGGTTGGCATCTCATACTATTGGGCTCTAAACTTCTAAATGGAGCTGTTTGATCAACTTCAAAAAAAAAGCAAATTTGTCTTCCGGTATTTTAAGGGTTATTTCACTCATGATTTTTCAGCTATATCTAAATTCCTTTTGGTAAGTAGCGATCGAGCTTTTCAAAGTTAAACCTTACTCAGTAAATCACTAGTTTTCCAATAGCCAAAAATCGAATTCTATTTTTTACACACAATCCACTGATTTACCTGAAATGCATTCTGGACTAGTCTGTTCAATTTTTTCTTCAAAGGCATTTTATACTTGATCAGATTACTGATTTTCTCTCCAAAATTTTGAGTGTAATGATCAATTGTCTCTAATCCTTGCTCTTCGCAGATTTCTCTAAGCAGCTTTTTTGGAAAAATAAAGGTGTGTTCCAAACCATCAATCACGTCTGGTACGTCCATTTTTAGCAATTTCGACCAGCGATGAAAGCGGTACAAATTGCTGGACATGTTTGGGGTTCCTATTGCGATGTGACCTCCTGGTTTAAGGACTCTCTTCATCTCATGTAGGTAAGCCTTTGGATCTAAAACATGCTCGATCACATGAGAAATATGAATAAAGTCAAAGTGATTTTTTGGATACTTTGCCTCCCAAATGTCGCCCTGAAAAGTCTCCACTGGAAAATGCTCCTTCACAAATTCTAGTGCCCCAGTATCAAATTCTGTAGCAAATAGTTCACACTTCAGTTGATTTGCGTAAGCCAATCCCAAACCTAATCCACAACCGACATCTAGAAACTTAGTCCCCCCCCCCCTAACTTATTAAGGAACCGGGCTTCCTGTTTTATTTGAGCTTCATTTAGCAAAGTAATCCTATGAAAATGATTAAGAATTAGGTTCTTGTAATCAACAGATTCATAATGATCCTTCTCGTAATAATTGGTATAGTAATTCGCTAACTCTTGACTGTCAGCCATAGGATTGGCAAAGACTAAATTGCATTTATTGCATTGAACTCTCGAAATATGTGGCCCTTTGCGATGTGTATCTATTGCAAATCCCTTCAGACTTTCAGATCCACATATTGGACATTCTCTATATAAAATCATAAAACTAAATTACTGTTTCTTTTACGCTCCAATTTGATTCTAGAATACTCATTCACACTCAAACCAACCATCCACCAAGAAATCCAAGATACATAAGTATAGATTTCCACATTTGCGGTAAATAATGGAAGTAATAATCCTGCTTTAACTGTCCCTGCTACAAATGCCATCCGAGCTAGGTTAAGATTATCAGAATTTTTGAAAACATAGATCGAATTCCAAATTCCTGTGAAGAGTGTGCTGATGTATAGAAGCATTCCGATCCAGCCCAATTGTACTCCGTAAATCAAAAACTGATTTTCGCCACCTACCCGCAGTTCATCTGAGACGCTTCCAAAATTCCCACTCATCGCCAGTCCTATTCCTCCTGGATTGGCAACCATAGAATCCAATGCCATCACCCATTCTACCACATGGCCTATGCTGGATGTGTCTGCCAAAGTAAGTGTGTCTACCACAAAGAAGTAAAAATCCTCCGAAGCGAAGAACACCACATAGATTACTGACAAGGCAAAACAAAGGAAACCAAAGCCAATCAGTTTATAGAGCTTGAAAACTAAGGCGATAAAAATTATCATGAAGAAAAAGGCAGCGAACGACGCTCGTGAGGAAGCAAAAACAAGGCTTCCAATGCAACAGAGCATAATCAATACGTATTTCCATTGTTGGTCTCTTTTGGTAGTCAAGAACCAAATCAACCCCGCAGCAAAACCCATCAAGACCGAACTAGCCAGTTCCAGCGGATCAGAAAAAAAACTTCCAAGTCGCTTCATGGCATTGGTAGTCTCAAAAGTCCAGGTCAGGTTGTAATTTCCTTCTGGATCGATGTCATTAAATTCCTGATTGAAAAGTGCATATCCGGTGTATTGTTGTATATGAGCACCGAGTAGGAAATTCTCGACCAAATTGAGTAAAAATGCTCCTATGGCTATTATAAATACGATCTGAAATATTCTCTTCAGTTCAAAGTCTCCGAACTGCGTATTCCTCCCCAGTAAATAAACCAAACTAGGAATCAGTATGCTCTTGAAGTATAATGCCTTATTGATGAAACTAGCCTGACCTATTGGAAGAAAAAGGAAAAGTATAGTCAAGCCTATAAATGCCAACATAAACCAGTCGGTGGATTGTAGTCGGAAGGGATAATTCGCCAGTTTTCGTTGGTAAATTACAAACACCAGGCCTGCAATAAGGACTATAACTTCCTTGCTGATCTGAAACAAACTGACAAGGATGGGTGATCTGGTTGCTAAAAAAGTTACACTCAGCGAAGTGATGTAAAAGGGTAGAAAGGCTGCTAAGAAGAAGATAAAATAGCTCCATTTTCCTTTGAATACCATTTGCTGAACTGTCCAGAGAAATCCAGCAGCCACTGCAAGTGCGATTAAAAGGAAAAAGACTAACGCCATACTTCTGCTTTTTGTATCGGTGATGTCCAGCCATGGTTTATTCCCCGGGCTACTGCTTTCAGCTTTTGAAATCTTCCTCTCACACAAAAATAACCCATCCACAGGATAAAGCGCGATAGATGATACGTGGAAGCGAATAGGATCTGGGGACCTTTGGATACCGCACGAAGTAGATAGAATTGATTGCGCACATGGTAATAAAAAACCGTTGAACTCAATGTTCCTTCGGAATGCTTCTTCTTGGAAGAGGCCCCAGCCTCATGATAAATCACTGCTTCAGCAGCTAATTCAATCTTGAAACCCTTTTCACGAAAACGTAAAGACCATTCCACATCTTCGAAATAGGCAAAATAGTCTTCATTAAGCAGACCGACTGACAAAAGTGCATTTCTAGAGATCAGCATGCAGCAGCCAGTTGCCCAGTCTAATTCGAGATTTTTTGCTTGGTATTCTTCGTTGTATTTTCGATCGCCTAGGGTGATTGATCTGCATAGTAATTGATTCCACTTTCCTCCGGCGCTCCAGATTTTTTTACGATCATGAAGGAAGAATATTAGCGGCTGTACCACGCCAAGCTGTGGATTATTCTGAAATCTTCGAATCATCTGACCCAGAAAATCTGGCTCCACCACCGTGTCATTATTGAGTAGCATGACATGAGAATAGCCATCATCTAAGGCTTTCTTGATACCCACATTATTTCCACCGGCAAAACCCAGATTCGAGGAATTCTCAATTAAATCAATTTCTGGAAATTCCGATTTCAGTTTTTTCCCTTCCTGATTTTGCGAAGCATTATCCACCAGAATGACTTTGAAGTCTGGGAATTCAATCCTTCTTATTGATGCCAAGCAATCAACGGTGAAAGCGTACCCATTCCAATTCACAAGAATAATTGCTACAGAAGAATCAGGAATAAAAGCCATGGAAAAGTTTACGATTTTGCGTGTATAAAAGCACCATACAGATGATATAAGCTGCAATTTCTGTTGATAAAATACCGAAACACAAACCAATACCACCGAAATAATTGGTCAGGATAGACGTCACAAAGATCATGTAAAGGCACATCATCCAACTGGCTTTGAAAAGTAGTTGCTTAAGATCTGCCACGAGCATCATCGTAATATTCGGAATATTCAGACAAGAAAGGAATAAAAGGGGAGACAAGACCTGCAGATAAGTAACAGATTCGGTCAGTTCCGATCTTGATAAAACCCGAATTATCCAAGGTGCTGCAAGATATGTCAGGGTAGCAATCACAGCTCCACATAGAAGAACTCTTATATAAACTAGTTTCAGAAATCGATAAAAGGACACCTGATCTTTCTTATAAAGTTTGGAAGCATTCGGGAATATCGCCTGAATAATCATTGCGGGAAAAAGGCGCAAGACCATCACTACACGCTCTGCTAAACTGTACATCCCCAAAGTTTCCGCTCCTGCAAAAAAACTCAAAATGATCAAGCCGCCATTAATGGAAATATGGCTGGCAAGATTGCTGAAGCAGAATAAAACATTCTCTTTCAAACTGTCCCAAATCGCTGAAAACTGCGGTCTGTAAAAGCGGATTTGTAAGAAGGTGTGAATGTAGGTGAGTAAAAGCAGATTGATCATCAAGCCTGTAAATCCCATCATAAAATTCACCCACTTGCTCAGCTCTGGACTATGGATGAAAAGTACAATTCCCATCAGGAATAGCAATTTGCTGAAAATATTTGCAATGCTAATCAGCTTCATTTTTTCCATTCCCTGAAAAAACCAAAGCGGTAGAGTCGCCTCTGAAAAGAGCAGGAGTACAGAATACACCAAAATCAACTGATACTCTTTAAAAAGATTTAGCCCAAATACTCCGGCAAGAATCAGGAATGTGGCAAATCCAGCAAGTAAGATTTTGGCAGAAAAAACATTGGAAACTAGGTGGGAGAGTGCGGTTTTATCATTCTGATTTACAGCTACTTCACGGGGAGCGCTCAGATTGTAGCCAAAGCCCACCATGATATTTAACAGGATGATGACTGAGAGAGACAGATTTACCAAACCAAATTGATCCACTCCGATTCCCTGAATTAGCAAAGGCATCGAAATGATGGAAATCAGCACATTTGAGGATTGAATAACCGCCAGGAATAAAAAATTTTGGATTGATTTATTCTTGATAATATCGCTAATAGGAATAAGACCGAGTTTTTCTAGCATGCCAGCTTATAGTTTAGCTTTCCTGCACATGCTTCTGAAATAGTCGCCGGAAATAAACTGCAACTATCGCAAGCATTCCTAGAATTGCACAGCCATATACCATCCCTTTTACTAAGCGGATCTCAGATCTCTCCAATGGAAATCTTGGTGCATCGATGATTTGAATCAAAGGAGAATTATTTCGATGATTGACTTTGGCGATTTCTAGATTTTTGACCACCTCTTCATATACGGCACCCGTCGCTCTCACATCGATTTGCTTCTTCTGAGTTTCAATCGTTGCAGATGAAAGTAGTGGGTTTGCGTTGGGAACACGGTCAGTCGCAGAGGCAAAAGCGCCAATGCTTTCATTTAATAGTTTGCGTACACTGTCTGCCTGTGATTGAAGAATCATCAGATTTTCGCTCGTCTTTTTTGTCTTAGTTTCTCGGTAGAATTCATTTACATTTTCTACCAAGTGTTCATTGAAAGCTTTTGCGTAAGCCTCGTCTTTGGAGGAGACCGTGACTTGGATTATTGTCAATTTACGATCTGGCTTGATGACCGAAAGCTGATTTTCCCTTATTAGTTTGGCAATTTGCCTTACTACTGAATCCTGAGAAACTGTAAAGTTTTCTCTGGGAATAGAAAAGTCCATAGGTGAAATATCCACTTTTGATGCCCACTTTTTATCAATCTTTTCAAATTCTATAAAGCGGTCAATAAGCAGTTGACTCTCATCAAATGGACTCAATAATGCCTCATCCAGCATACGATCTGAACGATAGAGCTCCATGATGTTGTCACCTTGGAAAAGCCCACTTGTGCCACCCATGGAGCCCAAGTTCACACCCATCAAGGACGCCAATCCCGACATTTGTCCCACACCTCCAGCATCCCCATCTTCTAACACAAATGAAGTAGTCGCTACGAATACAGGTTTTTTATAAATAGAGACCAATGCGCCTAACCCTATGCCCAGCAATCCGGCGAGGATTAAAATTTTCCATTGCGAAATAAAATAAGCAATCCATTTGGAGAAGTTTTGAATGACTTCCTTGATCGTAAATTGATTATCTGTAAAATGTTTTGATCCTGACATTACCAGTTGATTTGAGACATAACCAAACCTAAGGTCGCCAATCCAGTAGTGATACCTACTACTTCACCTAATCTCAGAGGTACTTTTGGTCCTTTGGTAGGTACGATGACTTCTGCTCCCGGCTCCACGGGAGGATAATTTCTGATGCCCATAAAGCCTTTTGTTCTCTTTACGGCGCCATTGGCATAGACTACATACGTTTGCTTTTTATTTGCACGACGCTCAAAACCACCTGCACCATTGATGTAGTGTTTTAAACTTCTTCCGGACTCATGAAGAAGAGTGGTTGGATACACTACATCTCCTCTCATTCTCACCGTTTGAAATAATTTTGGAACAGATAGGACATCTCCTTCTTCCAGTAGGAGATCATTTTCTGAGCCAGGGCTTTTCAGGATTTCTCCTAGATTGATAGCAACAGCTTCAGTCTCCTTTATTTTCACAGCAAATCCAGGCGTTTCAGAAGCAATTTGATCCAATGACTCTCTCTTATTTTGTGCGAGTTGATTATTTCCGAGTGGTATCTCCTTTGGTGAATTAGTCAATAAACGCTGTAGCAATTCTGCCTGCGCCTCCGAATTACTTGGATCTTCGGCAAGCTTCATTTGTAAGCCTTCCAAATTTCTCTGCCGGCGAAGTTGCTCGGATTCAGTGTTGAAAAATTCCGTACGACGTATCAACGTTGCCCCTTTAGGATAAGCATATTGATTGAGACCTCCAGCACGCTTGATTAGATCGGAAATACGTTCACCATTACTTTGGATCGCAAATATTCCAGGGGAATTTACCTGACCTTCCACCGTAGTCAATCGCTGCATGGTGAAGCTTGCTCTTTTCCTTACTATTACCTGATCAAAAGGTACCAGAGAAGGTGAATTTGCGGTGTATCTTAAGTCTGGATTTACCTTCGTAGGGATAATATCTGCTAGCGTTCCCGAATCAGAATTTTCTAATCTTCGGGCTATTTCTATATCCTGTGAGTTGGCAGATTCTTGAAATCCGCCTGCCATTACAATTAGATCCTCCGCCTTCATCTCGGCGGAGTAAGGATAGACACCAGGTCTTTTTACCTCGCCTAAGATCTGCACATACTTTTCGTTGTTGATATCATAAATGCTTGCTATTCGAACCACGTCTTCACGTTGCAGCGGGATATCAGGTGAAGTTCCGTCCAAGACTTCCCGCAAGTTCACCTGAATCATCTCGGTACTCAGGTCATCTTTCGTCCTTAAAATACTTGCCTGTGTGGTATAGGCCTCTCCTCGGAGACCCTCTGCATTTTTCACTAGTTGAGAAAGTGTGAGACCTTCGGTCAAAGCAAATGTACCTTCTCTGTACACGGCGCCTTTGATCTGTACACGATTGGAATAGCGATCAAGAATCCGCTGAACAGTGATCTCATCGCCACCTTTCAGGATGAACAGGTCAAACTGATTTTGATAGACATCCGACACGGAGCGTTGGTTTCCTGTGATTCGGGAAATAGCTACCCGGTCTTTGAACGCATGATCTGTGAAACCTCCGGCATAATTTAATAAGTCAGTGAAATTATCATCTTCGCCTGCCTCAAAAATCATCGGACGCTTTACTTCGCCTTTGACTTTCACATGAGAAAGATAGGGAGGGACTAAAATTACATCCTGATCTTGAAGCTTCAAGTCAAGTTTGGCAGTTCCGTTAATCAACAAATCATAAACATCAATCTCTGCGATTTGGATATTATTTCTTACCAATTTGATCTTTCGCATGGAGCCGTTTTTATTTGGTCCACCGGCAGAATACAAGGCGTTGAAAACTGTGGAAAATGCACTCAGCGTAAATGTTCCTGGAAGTCGAACTTCACCGAGAATATTCACTTTGATCGTACCTACATTTCCTAAGGTCACTTGTAGAAAAGTATTGGGATTACTGCCTAGTAGGCCAGAGTAATACTTTCCTATTCGATTTTTCAGAATTCCTGTAGCTTCCTCTATGGACTTGCCGGACACAAACACAGGGCCAATATTATCAAGAAGTACAAATCCATCAGGGTTGACCGTGGCTTCGTAATACTGCTCTGACTGCCCATAGATATCCACATAGATCAAGTCTCCCGAGCCTAGAATATAGCTTTTTGGTGTAGCTTGATTTAGACTTGGCTCAAAGCTTAAGCGTCTATTTTGATTATAAAAAAGTGATGTTCCAAATATTTCATGCTCATCTGATTTTTTTGAGTTTCCATCAGAAAGTTGAAACATTCCTTGGGAAATTTGATCTAAATCAACCTGCTCGCGTGCATCCCGCTTAGACACTTTAGTATTTCTGCCGGCATCTGCTTTTTCTTCCCCAATTCTTGTTTTCATCTTAGCCAACTCACCAGCGGACATTCCCTGAACTTCTAGTGCTTGGAGAAACTCTGCTTTAGTAAGTCCAGCGTCGTACGCTCGGTCTAATAATGTCTGAACTTGGTCATCGGATAGTTCATCGACTTTAATCTTGTCGGCTTCGTTTATTTCCTGTCCGAAAGTTTGAGGAATAGCTAGTCCTAAGTAGGCTAGAAATATGAAAAAGTAAGAGAATCGCTTAATTGAAATCATAGAGAAAAGGTAGTCCCGGGTGAGTCAAGAACAAATATGAGCATTAAAAATCCACGAGTTTCTTAATTCTACCAAATATAGTTCCAAAAAGATGAGTTCTCACCTCCTTACGCAGATACTCACTCCGAACAGTTCTTGCATATTTCGATTTGCGTTCGATCACTTAGGAGTTGTTTTCTGAAGTTTTGATAGGGGAGTGATGACCAGATTGTAGCGAGCGATTGGGATTTCAATTCGCCCATGACATGCTCCGCATCTTTGTCAAAGCAGCAGGGAACAATCTTTCCATCCCAGGTAGAAACAGCACCTTGCCACATCCGCCAGCATTTATTCTCCAGCTTTTTCTTAAGCTTCCACTTACCATTTCCTATTGGAATATATCTGGAATAACCCAAATCAGATGGGATTAACTCGGAACCATCCTCGAAGTCATAGATCTGCATGGTTTTCAGTTGTAGTTCGTCTACCTGCATTTCTTTTGCCCACTGCTTCAATTCTGTTAATTGATGTTCGTTTTGTCCAGTTACCAAAAACTGTAGCACGACACGCGGAAAATTTTGCTTGGATTTATTGCGTTCAGACAAAAGTAACTTGACCCCCTTTTGTACTTTTTCCAGTTGGCCGCCTACACGGTATTTTTCATAAATCTCCTGCGATATCCCATCCATAGAGACAATCAATTGCTTGAGTCCACTTTTCAGAACTTCATCGACCTGCTTTTCTTGCAAGTAATGGGCGTTGGTAGAGGTGGAGGTGAAAATACCTTTTGAATTGGCATAAGCTACCATTTCTAAAAAGCGTGGATTTAGGAATGGCTCACCCTGAAAATATAAATGCAACCACGTAAGATGACCTTGCACTTGATCAATGGTTTTCTTGAAAAGCTGCTCCTGAAGCATTCCTGTGGGTCGAGAAAAAGCACGTAATCCCGAAGGACATTCTGGGCAGCGTAGATTGCAGCTGGTAGTGGGCTCAATGGAAAGGGTAGTGGGCTTGCCCCAAAGAATAGGTCGTGCGATAATCCTCGAAAGCTGGAAGGAAATAGCTAGCAAGGCATAGTTCAAGATTTTCTTAATAGTCAGGAGCCGCAAGATTGCTGTTGCCGTGATGAGGTTATTTTTCACAGGGTGAAGTAAGGCATAGAAAAAGGAAGAAGCAATCGATGAAGGTTAATTTACTACCTCCAAAATTGACACTGGTTTGGCCTTATTTTTCAGTGTGAATTCCCCCAAATTTTTAAAAGTAAATAAATCAGTAATTCCGTGTGTACATTTCTCCAGAATCAAGATTTGACCTGGAGCAGCAGCATGTTGAAGTCGGGAAGCAACATTTACAGCATCTCCGATCACCGTATAGTCTAGCCTTTTCAATGATTTTGAACCTATATTTCCAGATACCATTTCCCCGGAATTCAGACCAATAGTGACTTTTGGACTGAAGTTTGATTTTTCAGAGTAAACTGGCATTGCGTTCATTTTGTCTCTTATTGCAATACACGCTCTCAATGCTCTTACCACCTGATCCGGCCCTTTGAAAACGGCCATCACTGCATCTCCGATGAATTTATCCACAGCTCCTTTTTGATCAATAATTTCACGCACCATTAGGTCGAAATACTCATTGAGTAGGGGAACCACGACATTTGGCTCTTCATTTTCTGAAATCTTTGTAAAACCACACAAATCTACAAATGCGACTGTTGCTTCCACGGTTTCATTCTCCATCAGGGATGTTTCCGATTCTTTTCCTACCATGAAATTGAGGACATTTTCATCCACATACATTTTCAGAATATTATTTTCCCTCATAGCAGTAAGGGTTGACTTGATCTGGTTGATATGCTGAAGTGTTTTCTCAATAGTGATCTCCAAATCCTGAAAATCCACGGGCTTGGTGATAAAATCAAATGCACCTCGATTCATCGCAGTACGGATATTTTCTAAATCTCCGTAAGCAGAAATAATAACTGACTTGAGTAACGGGTGTTGTTCCTTTACCTTAGTCAACAAGGTGAGTCCGTCCATTTCTGGCATATTGATGTCACTCAGAATCATGTCGATATCCGGTTGCTCTTGTAGAACATTCAGTGCCTCTCGCCCGTTTAGAGCAAACACAAAATCGTATTCCCCAGCTCGAATTTTACGTCTGAATTTCTGCGTGATAAGAACTTCTAAATCTGCCTCATCGTCCACTACAAGTATCTTGGCCATAGCTGAATGCTCTATTCTTGATTGATTATTTTACCGATTTCTTTTCTAAGTGAATCAAAATCTATCGGTTTTGTGAAAAATTCCTTAGCTCCGGATTCCATCGCTTTCTTATAATTTTCACTATCACCATAAGCTGAGATCATACTCACACTGATAGCTGGGAATTGTCTTTTAACTTTTTCTAATAACTCTAGCCCAGTCATACCAGGCATATTGATGTCCGAAAACACATAAACAACTTCAGGCGGACGCTCACTAGCAAGTAATTTGAGTGCCTCATCACCTGAAAAGGCAAATGCTAATTCCAAAAGCCCACTTCTGATTTCTTTTCTGAACTTCTGACGAAAAAGTAATTCTACATCTCGTTCGTCATCGACGATTAATATTTTTATCATGAGGATATGGATGGTAATGTAATTTCAAATCTGGTAAACTCGCCTTCTTTAGATGATATAGATAAGGTGCCTTTGTGCGCCTTTACTATATCATGCGTGATAGACAAGCCTAGACCGGTACCTTCTTTCCCTTTTTTTGTGGTGAAAAAAGGCTCTAAAATTCTGTTTAAAATTGGTTCTGGTATGCCGGCACCGTTATCTTCTATTTCTGTAACTATTTTATTATTGGTTTGTCTGGTTCTTACAAGGAGCTATGGCTGATAAGTTGGTTTTTCACTGCTATCAATAGCTGAATTGAGTTTGCTTCGCATGGCATCAAAAGCATTGTTGCAAAGATTGACAATCACTCTGCTAAAATCCTCTGCAATCAGGGATACTGATCCAAATTCCACTCAAAACTCACATTGATGGGGTTTTTTCCTGTGCGCATCCCATGAAAAGCCAAATTCACAAATTCCTTGAGCAGACTATTTAGATGAGTCGGTGCAAATTCACCCTGTCCCCCTCTTGAATGCATCAACATGGATTTTACTATTCCATCAGCCCGCTTTCCGTGTAGCAGAATTTTTTCCAGATTGGCCTTTATATCCTGTAGCAAATCGTCAATTCCTGTAAGTATTTCATTTTGCTCTAGCTTCTGCAGTTCTTCTACGATTTCCTCCACATACTCTATACTTAGTTCGGAGAAATTAGTGATAAAATTGATTGGATTCTTAATCTCATGAGCTATGCCTGCAGCCAATTGTCCAAGGCTTGCGAGCTTCTCTTGCAAAAGTAATTGCTCTTGGAGTTGCTTGTATTCTTTCAGGGATTTCTCAAGTTCCACCGTCCGTATACCGAGCATGCGTTTGAGTTCTTTATTTTTCTCCATCCAATCTTCTTGCACCTTATCCATATTATTGGGTATCTATCGGTAATCGAATACAAAACTCAGTGCCCTCACCCTCCTTGCTTTCTACCATAATCTCACCTCCATGTGCTTTAACAATATCGTAACTTATTGACAAACCCAAACCAGTACCTTGGCCTGTCGGCTTGGTGGTAAAAAATGGCAGAAATATTTTTTCCTTCACTGACTTAGGAATTCCTTTCCCATTGTCTTTCACTCTGATCTCTACCCAATCTCCTTTTCGTTTGGTGCTGAGCTGAACTAGTGGTTCGTATTCTTCCGTACTTGCAATCTTTCGTTCAGTGACTGCATAAAAAGCATTATTAATTAAATTAAGTAAAACTCTTCCCAATTCCTGAGCAACGAGATCGATTTTACCCACGTTTGGATCAAAATCGGTGTTCATTGATGAATTGAATGACTTATCTTTTGCTCTCAGACCATGGTATGCTAATCGCAGATATTCATCTGAGAGCATGTTGATATCTGTCAAAGCCCGATTGCCACCGCTGATTCTACTATGCTGAAGCATGGCTTTGACAATGGCATCTGCACGCTTACCATGTTGATTTATTTTTTCCAGGTTTAGCTGGATGTCGATACTTATGGCCTTCGCTTCAGCGAGGTCACCTTTGTCTAATTCTTCCCGCATTTCATCAAGAAGTTCACTACTTACCTCTGAAAAATTATTGACAAAATTCAATGGGTTTTGAATTTCATGGGCTATTCCAGCTGTCAGTTCTCCCAGAGAAGCCATTTTCTCAGATTGCACAAGTTGACTTTGGGCATTTTTCAACTCATCAATGCTTTTCTTAAGCTGAGACGTTCGATGCGATACTCTTTCTTCCAAAATGCGATTTTCTTTCTGAAGGTAAGTTGATCTCACTTGGACTATAGCATAAATAAATCCTGCGAAAACGGAAGTAAAAATCACGTAAGCTATCCAGGTCTGCCACCAGGGTGGTGAGATGGTGAATTTGATGCTTGCGGGTTCGCTCCATATTCCATTAAATCCCCGAGTAGCTACATTGAAATTATAGACCCCTGGTAGCAGGTTGTAATAATTTTGAGTGGTGCTTCTTGCGCTTATTTCAGACCAAGTTTTGTCTTCGCCCTGCAAAATATACCTGTACACTATTTTGTCTCTACCCATCACATCCTGATTCATGAAGGAGAAATTCATAGAGTTTTGATCAAAGGGAAGTATCAGACCAATAGGCATTTTGGTGACCAGATTGACACTGTCCCAATGGATTTGATTTAGCATCAAATAACTGCTGTCCACAGGGATATCATTTTTCGTATAGAATTCTGTATGATCGGTATTCCAAATAGAATCTTCATTCGAGAAGTGACTTTTGACAAAATCAGTCCCAAGAAAATCAGGATTTTGATCCATGATATTGATTTTAGTGATGACTACCGCTGGTCGCACTGAGTCAATCTTTGGAACTTGTGAATTAACAGACATAAGCGGTGCTGCTCCCCACCATACATTTCCATTAGAAGTATAAGTAGCCGCTGCCTGATTGTAGTCATTGAATGGAAAACCCTCACTTTTTCCATAATTATAAAAGTGCCAGATAGATTCTGGCTTATCTTTTTCAGGTCGCTTGACGACAATAATTCCATTATCCGAACCTATGTGCAGCTCTTCTCCTACCTCCAGCATATCGTACATCACTGGCGGATTTAGTCCCTGTGCTGGAGTTAAGTTGGTGATCGTTTTACCTGTCAAATCAATGATAGAAAACCCAGCGTCACCTCCAATTACTATTTCATCTTTTTGGGTTTTGATCATTATCGAGGTATAATCACTGGTCAAACCGGTATACTCACTTAGGTAGCTCACCTGCCCTGATTCTGGATCAAGAATATCTACTCCTATTTCGTTGCCAAACCAAATTCGGCCATATTTATCTTCTTCTATCAACCATACACGACTGGATGATAGGCCAGAAAACTCATCTGCTTTTTCTAGTGAAGTTAAATCTGGATTAAATTTGAGTACTCCATTTACAGTTCCCAGAAATATATTTCCCTCGGAGTCCCGAATCGATTTCCAGGCGATTCTGGAGATATCAGGATCCAATTCATACACAGATGCAGTATTTGTATCTAAGTTGATAAGGGTAAACCCACCAAAGCTCCCTAGCAGAAGTTCGTTAGTTGATATTCTAGATATGGAACGGTGGTTATTGATACTTGCATTGCCAGGAAATTTTAGCAGATAAATTCGCTCTTTCACTGGATCATAAATATTTATTCCCTCATAGGTAGCCATCCATATCATCCCGTTTGGACCTTCTTCTATTCCCCAAACCTCATCATTTACTAAACCATTAGTAGCGTTGAAGTGCTGGGAAAGCATCCCGTCCGGATTTATCAATAGAACGCCGGCATTCTCTGTACCAATCCAAACATTTCCCTTAGCATCTGTCATAGTTGAAGACGGAGAGCTCGTAGTGATGAATTTTGCCCCAGTTGGAATTTTCTTGATCTTTTGAGTTTCTGGATTATAAAGAGTGACTGTGTCGTTGTCCGTGATCCAAGCCCTATTGTGTAAGTCAAATGTGACAGATAGTGATATGCCATGAAAGCCTTGCTTTGGTCCAAACTTAGTGATCGTATTATCCTCTAAGGAAATTGCGATTGGTCCTTCCCCAGAAGAAGAAATCCAGATTTCACCCGTACTATTCTCTGTAAACTCATAGTAGAAGGTAGAGGGATTAAGTCCTGATTTATCGGTGATGAATCTGATAGCGCTCCGCTCAGAGTTTAGTATTCCGATTTTACCTTTCATGGCAATCCACAGGTTTTTGGCTTTGTCCTGATGAACACCTGCAGATGATACTTTTTCTAAAAATCGTAAAGAATGGAGTTTGTTGGTGGAGGGATCTAGAAAATGTATACCCGTATTAAGATTTCCCAACCAAATCAAGCCAGAATCATCCTCAACTAACCTTACAAACTGCCGTCCAATCTGATAATTAGTGATTAACCCATGATTGATGTCTAAGACATAAATGCCTGATAATTGAAAAAGGATCAGTAAGTTACCATCGCTTCCAATCTCCAGATCAACAATATTGTCTATTAATCCATCTGGATTTCGAGGAAGTATATTATAATTTTCAAATTGATCTCCGGTAAACTTCGAGAGACCTCTCTCGGTAGAAATCCAAACCATCCCATGGAGATCAGTTACCATGGCGAACACCTGATGGCCAATGAGACCTTCCGTCTGTCCTATTCTCAAAATGCCGGCACTGGACAGATCTGATTTGGTTAGAAAGGCCAGTTTACTGATTTGAGGCTCTTGTATAAGTTGTTTTCTGACCGGAATAGCGACTCCCGGAATTGTGTCTAAACTAACTTTTATCTCTTCCTCATCATCCCAGGCAATCGGAGTAGTCTGGGGAGAAGATTTGAGTGGCTTAAAATCCAAAATATCAAACGGCTTAGAAGGAAGCTTGCTAAAATCAATTGGATAATTGACTGCTTTAGGCACCTGTTCTGGAGGAATTGTAATCCATTTTAAAGGCTTCCCTGCGGGAAGTTCAAAAGACTTAACTGAGGGATTTTGATACGGTGATGGATTTTCAGGAAAAGGAACTTCATGACCATTTTGGCATGCCGTCACTAGCACTAGAATAGATAGAAAGTGTAAGGAATTTAATAGATGACGATAGCATTTCTTATCAGTTAAATAGTTCTTGAAAATACGAAAGACAACGGGTTGGGTCATTCGACTATTTTTAGGTACGGTTTTGACTTCCAGCGTACTAGAGTAGGGAAAAAGAAGTAACACGCTCTCTATAAAAAAAAGAAAGTTTTTCATTATAAAAACTGTAGTTAGAATGAATCTGTTTCCTCAGATATGTAAAAAACAATTGTAAAAGGTAAATATATTTTATCCCATATAAAATGCTTTACAGAAAACATTTTTGCACTTTTTCAATAGCTGCGCAAATGGTTTAAGTTCTTAAAAATGCCTGACACCTACTTAATTCAAATTTTTTCTCTAAAATAAAGATATGAAAAGTCCAATTCAGATTAAAAAATTAAAAGACGGAGTTTAGTGAAAATGCGTATCAATTAGAGATGAAAATAAGAAATTCAGTCCAAGAGTCTTCTCCTTTTTCTGCTGCTCCTACTTGACTCGCTACCGTCAACTTACCACCGTGTACTTTTACTATATCATAACTCAAAGAAAGCCCTAAACCAGTTCCGATTCCAGTTGGCTTAGTAGTGAAAAATGGCTGAAATATCTTATCCTTCACCGAGTCTGGCATTCCTGTGCCGTTATCTCTGACTCTGATCTCAATTCCCTCTTTGGTTCTCTTTGTCGTCAACCACACCGTAGGTTCATAGCTATCAGAAAGGGTCGAATTTCCGAGTTCCGTTAACTGCCTTTTTTTCTCGGATATTGTGTAAAAGGCATTATTTACCAAATTCAAAATCACCCTTCCGATCTCCTGCGAAACCACCTTCACATTGCCTACGGCCTCGTCAAATTCAGTTTCCATACTAGCGTTGAATGACTTGTCTTTCGCTCTCAATCCGTGATAAGATAGGCGAAGGTATTCATCTGCCAGCTCATTGATATTGGTAGCCTCTTTTACGCCACTGCTAGTACGGCTATGCTGAAGCATCCCTTTCACGATGGCGTCCGCACGCCTTCCATGATGGATAATCTTCTCTTCATTTCCCTCTATATCATGTACGATCAGCCTGATTTCATCCAAATCTCCTTTTTCCAATTCGATTTTCAATTCACCCAAGAGCTCTTTATTCAACTCAGAAAAATTGGTCACAAAATTTAGCGGATTTTGAATCTCGTGAGCAATTCCAGCTGTCAGCTCCCCGAGGGAGGCCATTTTTTCGGATTGGATCAATTGTGATTGGGTGGATTTCAGCTCATTTATCGTTTTGAGCAACTCTTCTTTTTGAGCTGTAATTTCTGCTGTACGCTCCGCTACCTGTACTTCAAGAGCGTCCTTTAACTTCTGTGAGTTATTAAATGCGATTTCCTTCTGAGCAGCTTTGATTCGTTCCATCTCCAAAGCTTTTCGCTGCTTATGGTTGATGACAAATTGAGCTACCAGCCAAATCCAAGCAAAAAGCCCTGCCGTCTCAAACCATTCATTCCAACTATTATAAAAATTGGGAGCAACAAGTCTTGTGAAACTCTGAAGGACATGAACTAATACTATTGGGAAAAATGCATACACATAGGGTTTTAATGGAGAAAATACTTTTCGATTATAGGCTGCATAGAATACTAAAAGATTCAGAGTATGAGCCACCCACCGCATTATATAATCTGTCCGATCAAATATCAGCTGAATGGCTAAGAAGCAACAAGCCATGACCAATCCTTTGAAAAATATGCCTTGCCATTCAGGAAATAGCGTTTTGGTTTGGTCATGCTTTTGAAGAAATCTAAAAGCAATGATTAGAAGTAGAAAATCCATGTAAACAGGGCTAGCATTAAAAATTGGTACTCAGCAAAAGGCAAAATAAGAATAATTCCAGTAGTTGAAACGAGGATAATTCTCTGCACTAAAATTTAGAGTCTGGTTTTTGATGTATCACAAAGAGCGGATGTCTTATAGTAATTCATTTTTGCACTTTTTGAAAATAGTTTCGTCAGATTTCCCTTTTATGAATAGTGAATTACGTTTTTTCAGATGATAGAAATCGGTAGCCATAAAAATAGGTACTACTTCTAATAGCTACCTAGTTATCCTTTGGAGAATTAACCGACCATTCCTGTAATAATCTTAAATCCACCAGTGGCAAAATTTGTTATATCTCCTGCAGTAGCTTTTCCTTCTGCTGAACCCATCGACTGTTGAAGAGCCTCAGGGCTTTCGAAATATAGTTCTGCCATCCGATAGTAAGCTGGATTGGACCCATCAGCCTCAGGAAGGAATTTGGTTACTTCAGCTTTCACCACACCTTTTATTTTCCCTACCAGCGGCATATGAGTTGCTGCATAATAGCTTTCAAATGCAGCAGGATCAGTAGGATGATTGTAAAGAACAGTTAATTTGATCATGATTTTTGGGTTAGTTTCTACTATTTATTATTTCAATATAGAGTTTTCTCATTGGATAAAATCATCCTAATTTCTCATCTCCGTCAATGTCTTTGCCAGATTGCTCTTCCAGAATTTTTAGGGTTTTGTATAATAATTCTTTGGTCTTTGCCAATTCCCATTCTAAATTACTGACCCTGGCATCCAGTGTTTCTGCCTTTGTTTTATGGTCTTGAATCTGACTTTGCTGTATAAGATTCCAAAAGAGTCCCATAGGTTGTTTGTTTAATGAGTTTCTATACTAAGTGGAGGGAATATTCATTTTTTGTTTAGGTAATAATTAAACCAACTTAAGATAGAAGCTGATTTACTCATTAACATGCTTGGACGATCCACCAATCCATGAGAAGCGTTTGGTATACGGACCATTGCAGTTTCCACTCCCTGAAGTTTTAAGGCTGCATAGAACTGCTCAGATTCTGCTATTGGAGTACGATAATCTGCTTCACCGCCAAGGAGCATGGTTGGTGTAGTCACGTTTCCTACGAAAGTAATGGGTGAGCGCTTAGCATAATTTTCCGCCTCTTCCCATGGATTACCCGGAAACCAATATTTAGTAAAAAATGCAGGATTATCCGCATAAAGCACATGCGTGGACCAATTAATAACTGGCTTTGCCACTACTGCCGCTTTGAAGCGAGCGGTTTTGCCGACAATCCAGGCAGTCAGTAATCCTCCTCCACTTCCTCCAGTCACAAAGAGATTATCCGTGTCCACATAGCCTTTCTTAATTAATGCATCTACTCCTGACATCAAATCTGCGTAATCGTGGTTAGGATAATCATGATGAATGGAATTGCCGAATTCCTGTCCATAACCTGTACTGCCACGAGGATTCGTATATAATACTACATATCCAGCTGCCGCATATTGCTGGACTTCATAGGAAAAAGAAGTGCCATACATGGCAAAAGGTCCTCCATGGATCTCTAAGATCATGGGATACTTTTTACTTGGGTCAAAATTAGGAGGAGTCACGATCCAGCCTTGAATATCCAATTGATCGAAGGAAGATTTCCACCACATTTCTTCAGTATTTCCGAGATTTCGGTAAGAAAAAACATCGTCATTTACCCTCGTAATTCTTTTGACTTCACCGTCTGACCATACCGCTAGATCCGACGGATGATCCGTGCCTCCCAGCGTAAATGCAAATCGTGTATTGTCGGATACAGTGTAATCACCGGCATTGTATGGCCTCCCCAAATCCAGTCCACCCAAACCTTCAACTAGCGTTCGGATTTTCCCAGTAAGGGCTACATGCCCGATTTTTGTGTCTCCTTTTTCATCATATTGAAAATAGATTCCTTTGCCATTCGCTTCCCATTGAGGATTCGCAGCGTCTCTATCCAGATCTGCAGTCAAGTTTTTGACTCCACTTCCATCAAGATTCATCACGTATAAATTATTTACTTGGTAACCTTGGTATGTATCATCATTACCTGTGAATGCGATCTTTGTTCCATCTGGGGAAACTGCCGGATTTGCATCTGGTCCAAAACGGGTCGTCAATGCTTTTACTTTTCCATCGGAAAGATTGAGTTGATAAACATCAGAATTACCGGGTTCTAACTCATGATTTTCATGAAGATTAGCAGAGAAAATTAAACTTTCCCCATTCTTAGCCCAGCTCGGGTTTCCATAATTGTTAGCATCAAAAGTTCGTTGACGAGCAGTACCACCTTCTAATCCAAGTGTAAAAATCTGACGGTTTCCAGGTTTGGTGTACCCACTTCCGTCACTTCTATAGTTCATCTCATCTATGAAAATCGGCGCCTCATTCCATGTCGCCCCAGGCGGCTTGGCCGGAATTGTCAACAGAGATTTTGGGGTACTAGGCACAAACTGCGTAAATGCCAGCTGCTTATCATCTGGAGCCCAAGAAACTAAGCCGGGAGGAGTAGCGGAATTAGTCAACGCTACCGATTCGCGAGTATCCAAGTAAAGGACAAAAAGTTTCGTTTTTTCATTCTGTTGGTTAGAATGATAGGCTATTTTGGATCCGTCATTTGACCATGTGGGATTTGAATCCCGTTGATTCCCTTGGGTCAAAGGTCGATTTTGAGTGCCGTCTATATTGGTTATCCAGATATTGGAATAATCTCGATCAGTCATTACATCTTTGAAATTCCGTACATAGATCACCTTATTCCCATCTGGGGAGATCTCAGGATTGGAGATATATTCCAGATCAAAAAGATCCAACAATTCCAGATTCGTTTTTTGCTGGGAAAATGTATTCCCGATCATCAGAAAGGAAATTGCGATTATAAAAAGAAGTTTAGTTCTCATAGTATATAAAATTGTATTCGTGCCTTAATTTATAGATCTCAGAATTTATCAGTTTTGTGTTTTATTTATTGCTTTTTGGAAGAAGCTTCACCAAAAAGAAAATCAAGGTAAGCACAGCAATAAATATTAGTATTCCTGTCTTTTCATACCCAGTCAGGTTCGACAAGAAGAAGAGGATAATCCCCCCTGCTAAAATAGGAACAGTATAGCCAAACGGAATTTTGAAACTTCCATCATCTGTTCTTTCCGTCTTCCTTAGCTTGATTACCGATAGGGCTACGCCAAAATACACCAAAAGCATACTGGCAGAAGCTATCACCGCTAGTTGTCGAAATCCACCTATTGCAGCCATAGTAAAACCAATACCTGCATAGAGCAAAATCGATAAATAAGGAGTTTTAAATTTAGGATGGATAGCGGCCAATTTATCCAAAGGAATAATTCGGTCGCTTGCCAAACCGAATACTACTCGCGGCATATTTAGGATTTCTCCGCTCAGCATCCCAAACATAGAAACACCCGCAGTGACTAATAATAGTGTGTACCCTATCGGCCCAAAAACAACATTGGCAACGGCTGCCAATGGCGCCTCTCTAAAGTCTGGTAATTGGCCTCCGAGAACTCCCTGAGAAACTGTCTGGATAAGAATGTATAGAATAAGTACGAATGTGATGCCTATAAAAATGGCCTTGGGAACTGCCTTTTGTGGGTTTTTGATCTCACCACCAACAGTAAGTCCAGCGTCCCCACCCTGAAAAGCAAAAAACAAGATCAACGAAGCCTCGCCAAAACTCTTGAAGGAAGGCACTGTCTCCCAGTACAAGTTAGTGAGAGAGACATCTTTCCAGCTGAAAAATATCAGGAGCACCAAAGGTGTGAGCTTTGCAACGGTATTTATTTTCACCAAGCCAATTCCTTGTTTGACTCCAATTATATTGAGATAAGCCAATCCTGAAAAGATCAAAAACAACAGCAGAACTCGGATGAATTGATTGCTGAAAACAGGAAATGCCAATCCAAGTAATTCTATCAGTGCATTGGCAACTGCGGCATCAGATAACGCGCTTCCTACCACCATGAATACTGCCGCAAGAAAGCCTGGGTATGGCCCAAAAGCCGTTTCTACATAGGCATATCCGCCTCCAGACCGCGTGACTTTGCTTCCCGCCTCCGCAAAACACAACATCACTAAGGCAATCAGAAAACCGCAGAATAGGTAAACAAAAACTCCTGAAGATCCCATGATGTCAGCTACGATTGCAGGCAAAACAAAAATCCCTGCACCGACAATGATATTTACAATATTGGCAGAGAGACCCCAAACACCGATCTCCCTCTTCAGTCCTGTTTCTTTATCCATGATAATAAATAGCCTTAATAGCCTCTCGCTCCACCATCTTCGCTGGAAGAGTCAGATGCGCCGGTGTATAGTTTAGTGGATGCATCGTATGTGATTCCCATCAGCACTCCAATATTTGTGGTTGGTCTAAGGGTATGTCCCATTTTCTCAAGCGCATCTCGGGTGTCGGGAGAAAGTAAATTGTGTTCGTATAAAATCTGATCTGGCAGCCATTGATGATGGATTTTCATTGCTTCGATCGCCTGATCGACACGCATATCATAGGCTAATACATTCAAAACCGTCTGGAAAACTGTGTTGATAATCGTTCTTCCTCCTGGACTACCGATCACCAAATAAGGTTTCCCGTCTTTCGCCACTATGGTAGGAGTCATACTGGACAGCATGCGCTTTTCAGGTGCAACGAGATTCGGATCAGAACCGATTTGGCCAGTAGAAGTGGTTTCGCCTGGCACAGGATTGAAGTCTCCCATTTCATTGTTGAAAATAAACCCTAGTTTGGAAGAACCCATTTTTACACCATAAGAGTTTTCTAAGGTATAAGTCATTGAAATGGCATTCCCCTCTTTGTCCACCACAGAAAAATGTGTTGTGTTATCACCACCGTAAGGATGTCCAAATTTTGCTGGATCAGAGATGGAAGCTTTTGTCATATCTATATTTTCGAAGCGCTTCTTTGCAAAATCCTTTGAAAGCAACCTGTCCAACGGCATCTCCGGATTGAAGTCTGGATCACCCAAATGTTCAGCCCTATCTGCAAATGCTCTTCTCATCGCTTCAGCCACCAAGTGAACATAGGCTGTAGAGTTGAATTCTACTTCTGAGATATTTGCTTCTTCCATCAGATTCATCATCTCAATCAGCGCAACTCCGCCCGAACTCGGTGGAGGCATAGAATAAATATCATACCCATTGAAAGTGCCCTTTAGCGGCTCACGCTCCACCGCTTCATATTTCTCCAAATCCTCCTTGGTGATGATTCCACCATTG
>Ga0105055_10000054_pt1 | contig 118717 bp, 81 predicted proteins | sample BON03_FD_78090 | JGI IMG/M metagenome (GOLD analysis project Ga0105055, IMG submission 78090) | Freshwater microbial communities from Lake Bonney liftoff mats and glacier meltwater in Antarctica - BON-03 | ecosystem: Environmental > Aquatic > Freshwater > Ice > Glacier meltwater | place: Lake... | reverse complement strand
ATCTTTTTCATACCGTTATATTTCGATACAAAGTTCCGAAATTAGCCAATAAAAAAAAGCCTTATTCAAAACACTTGGTTTTATTTTTTTGATTTGGCTCCCTGCACGTCCAATACTTTCGATGCATGAGGTAGCTCAAAACTAAAAACAGAGCCCTTACCTACGGTAGAACTTACTGCTATCTTGGACTGATGCCCTTCTAAAATATGCTTGACTATAGCCAAGCCGAGTCCGGTGCCTCCATTTTCCCTGGACCGGCTTTTTTCTACCCTGTAGAAGCGCTCAAAAATCCGCTTTAGATCTTCCGGTTGTATCCCGATTCCTTGATCCTTTACTTTTACCGTTAGGTGATTTTTATGATTGTTTAATTGGATCGTGACGGAGCCAGCATCCTTGTTGTATTTTATGGCGTTGGAAACGAGGTTTTGTAAAACCCTGAATATTTTATCCTTGTCTGCGTAGGACTGGTAGCTTGCTTCTTTGTCGTATCGGAAGACCATGCTGATACCCTTCTTCTGGGCCTTGCCTTCCAGTTGCTCCATGACCTCAAGAATTGATTCTTTAAGGTCAAAATTGATCGGATGAAACCTGATGAATCCACTTTCTATCTGGTTAAGTGTGATCAAGTCCTGCACCAGATCTTCAAGGTTATTAAGGCTTTTGGCTGCCCTATTTAAGAATTTGTCCCTTACTGTATGGTCTTCTACCGCGCCATCCATTAAGGTGTGAATATAGCCTTGAGCAGCAAAAATGGGGGTTTTCAGCTCATGGGAGATGTCAGCAATGAACTCCCTTCGGAAGGTTTCATTCTTTTGCAGGGTTTCAATTTCCCTGTTTTTAGCAGTGGCATAGTCCTGAATATTGGCCTGAATATTCTTTAAGGGTGGGAGGAAAGCCTTTATTTTATTTGTTGCATTAAAAGTGGTGTCCTTTTTTTGGATTTTCTCAAGCATACTATAAATATTGCCAATTTCTCTAAAAATAAGGTATTCAAGACTGAGGTGAATCAAAAGGTAGGAAATAGAAAAAGTCAAGGTACCCGCAGCCAAAAGTATTATAGAATTGGAGGCCTCTAAGAGGGATAAAAAGGCTACCAATAGCAAAGCTATAGAAATGGCAAGCCCAAATGCAATACCTTTGGAGGTGTTGATCATGAATTGAATTTATAGCCCACTCCTTTTACTGTGAAGATATAATCTTCACCTATTTTTTCCCTTATTTTACGGATGTGCACATCTACAGTTCTTGCCAAAACAATCACATCAGTTCCCCAGATATTTTTTAGCAATTCATCCCGACTAAACACCGTATTGGGGTTTTTTGCCAAAAAGTGGATCAAATCGAATTCTTTTTTGGGGAGCACGATCAATTCCCCATCCTTTAGCAGGGTGAAACTGGTTCGGTCTATTATCAAGTCTTTAATGGTGATTCTATTTGTATCACCTTCTTTTTTAATTTCACGGCGAAACAAAGCTGCAATACGACTTACCAAGGCCCGCGGTTTGATAGGTTTGTGTATATAGTCATCCGCGCCCACATCAAAGGCTGCCACTTCCGAGTATTCCTCTGACCTGGCAGTCAGGAAAATTATAAAAGTGTTTTTAAGTTCAGGGTTATCTCGTAGTTGCCTGCAGGTTTCTACCCCATCCTGATTGGGCATCATAATGTCCAAAAGGATGATGTCAGGTTTGAACATTGCTGCTTTTTTTACTGCATTAATTCCGTCGCCTGCTGAGTTAACCTCATAGCCTTCTTTTTCCAGGTTATAGGTTAGGATTTCAATGACATCTTCCTCGTCATCCACTACCAATATCCTTTGCTTCTGATTGTTACCCATTGATTGATTTCCTAAAAAAACAATTTATTATAATTAAGGCATAAAGATAAGGATTATAAAAAGCAAATAAGCGTTTAACACCTGAACTGCTCCAATAGCCAATAGCAGCAGAAAAAAAACTGCATTCAATGTGAATGTAGTTTTAATTTAATGTTAATTATTTGTTTCGAAGCCCTACAGCAGAGACGATCTCCATATTAATGGAACCTACCACCATGCTGGCCTTTATTTTCACAGGAATACGATTCTCATCATCAGTAATCCATATTTTGATGGGTTTTTTGCCTCTGAAGATTTTGTTGCTCGGCATTTCAGGGCTAAAAATATGGGTGTCAAAATCACCGATATCTGTGGAAATCTCATCCTTTCCCTCGTATGTTAATTTTAAGTTATAATTTTTCTCGTCAAAAAATCCTTTGATGTCTATTTTATCACCTTTTCTTAACCCTTTGAAATTCATCGTCCTCAATAAATAATAGCCACTGACGATGTCCTGTACTTGGTAAGGGATGTCATACGTTTTTATATCAGTTATTTTCTCATTTCCCCTGTCAAATAATTTCCTACTGGCCACCTGATCTTTATGGTCAAAATCAATTGATTCATGTTTTCTATAATTGCCTTCCTCGATATGTCTATACGACCGATAAGGAATGATTTTGGCGGTATCGATATAGCTTCCCCAATTGTCTTTTACATAAAACAACCTGAAAAGATTCAGCGTCTTTCCGTAAACATCAATTTTATAGGTAGGTTTTCCATTGATATAATGGATTTTGTCATCAATCACCATTTTGGCTTCTGCGGCATTAAAGAGGAAATAACTCACGTTAAATGTGAGCGTTTCCCCTTTGGTAAACGCTTCGTTTTTTTTGACAGGAGACTGACTCGTTGAAGCCGTTTGAAAAAGCAACAACAGCACTATTACAAGGGATTGAAGGTACATTATCATTCCTTTTTTAATTGGTTTACTTCAAAGTTCATACCATTGTGGATTTCAAGCACTGATGTTTGATTATCCAAATGTACTATAATGAATTGCGCTAACAATGGTTATTCAATAGTTGTTAATGAACTCCCTTATGTTTACTTTCACATTAGGAATGAACATTAGCGAATATCTGAAGAGAGAATATGAGTGTAAATACAGAAAAATTAAAAGCCCTACAGCTTACGCTGGATAAGTTGGAGAAAACTTACGGCAAAGGAACTGTAATGAAATTAAGCGATAATGTGGTACTGGATGTGCCTGCTATTTCTACAGGGTCCTTAGGCTTGGACATGGCGCTAGGCATTGGAGGAATACCGAGAGGCAGAGTCATAGAGATTTATGGACCGGAATCTTCCGGAAAAACTACGCTGTCTATGCACTGCATAGCTGAGGCTCAAAAAGCAGGAGGTTTGGCCGCTTTTATAGATGCAGAACATGCTTTTGACAAAGCCTATGCTGAGAAACTGGGGATAGATACTGAGAATTTGCTAATCTCCCAACCAGATAGTGGAGAGCAGGCACTAGAAATAACGGAACACCTTATCAGGTCCGGAGCCATTGATATTATTGTCATAGATTCTGTAGCTGCCTTGGTTCCAAGAGGAGAGCTTGAAGGCGAAATGGGAGATTCCAAAATGGGACTGCAGGCCAGATTGATGTCTCAAGCGCTAAGAAAGCTTACCGGAGCCATCAATAAAACAGGTTGTGCGTGTGTCTTTATCAATCAATTGAGAGAGAAGATTGGTGTGATGTTTGGTAATCCTGAAACCACTACCGGTGGTAATGCACTTAAGTTTTATGCTTCTGTTCGACTAGATATTCGTAGGATAGGTCAAATAAAAGATGGCCCGGACAATATTCTTGGTAATAGGACAAAAGTGAAAGTGGTAAAGAACAAAGTGTCACCTCCATTTAAAGTGGTAGAGTTTGATATCATGTATGGTGAAGGTATCTCCAAAGTAGGCGAGATTATTGACCTGGGTGTGGAATTTGAAATTGTCAAGAAAGCAGGGTCATGGTTTTCCTATGAAGGGAATAAATTGGGACAGGGAAGAGATGCGGTAAAAAACCTTCTTCTGGACAATCCTGAGCTTATGGATGAAATAGAATTCAAGATCAAAGAAAAGGCAGGGATAATTAAATCGGATAAGGAAAAAGCAAAATCTAGTAAAAAGACCAAGGCTGAAAAATAAATTCAACCCAGACTATGCAATAGGGTTCGTCATGAGTGGTGTAACCACAAGAAAATCAGGCTATTTTTGGAGACTGAGTCTTAGCACAGCTATGGTGATACGGAAATAGCAACGAAGTAACTGATTTTGTCCGCCGCGGCGTACCATCACGTAATAGAAGGTCTATTGCATATTTCGGGTTTAATCAGCATAAAAAAATCTGGTAGTTGTGGTCACATTCTGATAGCAACTACCGGATCCATTTTTGCAGCCAACGTGGCAGGTATTATTCCGGAAATAATACCAATAGCAGAAGACAATACCAATCCCAGGACTATATTTTTAAAAGTGAGTATAATCTCCAGGTTGCCCAAAGAGATAAAAGTGGCGGCATATACGATTATAAGTCCTGCCAAACCTCCGATAAGACTGAGTACTGTGGCTTCGAATAGAAACTGAAGCAAAATAAAATAATTTTTAGCCCCAAGAGACTTTTGTATACCAATAATTCCAGTGCGTTCTTTTACCGATACGAACATGATATTGGCGATTCCAAAGCCCCCAATTAGAATTGAGAATCCACCGATTACCCCTCCTGCAATGGATATCACTGTAAAGATAGCGCCTACGGCATCCTGAATAAACTCAGATTTGTTCAAAGCAAAATTGTTTTCAGTAGTCGGTTTTAATCCTCTTTTTGCTCTTAGGAGTCCTGTCATTTCATTTTCCAACATCACCAGTCCAGGATCATCATCCATTCCCTTAGCAGCAATTATAGGTTGAATGCCATTTTTTCCAACATAAAATAGCTTGGTAAAAGCTCCATAAGGAACCAATAAAGCCTCATCTTTGGAGGGGGTATCGAATAGCCCTTCTCCTTCTTCTGCAAAAAGGCCAACGACCGTAAACTTCAAGCCTTTGATTTTAAAAGATTCCCCGAGTGGATTTTGTCCTGGAAATAAGGCTTCCCCTATCTTGACACCAACAATAGCTACATTTCTTGCAGCATTGATTTCCATTTCTGTGAAGAATCTTCCTTTATCAATAGGGAGGTCATAGACGTCTTTGTGGTTAAATACTACCCCGTCTAAATTGGCCATTTCGAAAGCATTACTGCCTGCTTTTACCGTCGTTCTTGTGTTGGCAGAAATAGTTACTGCTTCCGCACTTTTTATTCGGTCTTCCAAAAAAGTAAATTCAGCATAGGTGCCAGGTGGTCTTCTGAAATACCGCCACCAAGGGTAATCCCGGGGGCCTCCAGCAGCAAAAGGGAATCGATCGACTCGAACTACATTGCTACCCAGGAAAGTAAGACTGTCCTTGATGTTCTTTTCTAGTGAATCCACCAGTGTAAAAACAGCAATGATAGCAAAGATACCAACTGTAACGCCTAAAAGAGAAAGGATAGTCCTTGTCAAATTAGACTTCAATGCATCCATTGCAAAGCGAAAGCTTTCCCAAATAAGTCTGATTACGATCAAATTATAATATTATTTAAAACAATTCGACAATATATATAGAATCTGGCTTAATTCTTACTAACTTTGCATTTTTTACGATAATTACGTTTAATAGGTATTTCCTAAATATATACATATATGAAGTTATCAGATTTCAAGTTTGAAATTCCAAAAAAACTTATTGCCCTTCATCCTCCAGAAAACAGGGATGAGTCCAGATTGATGGTCATTCATAAGGATACTGGTAAAATAGAACATAAAATTTTCAAAGATGTCATCGATTATTTTGATACAGGAGATGTATTTGTAACCAACAATACGAAAGTATTTCCTGCCAGGCTTTATGGAAATAAAGAAAAAACTGGAGCGAAGATCGAGGTCTTTTTGTTAAGGGAACTCAATCAGGATTTAAGGCTATGGGATGTATTGGTGGATCCTGCCAGAAAAATCAGGGTAGGGAACAAGCTTTACTTTGGGGATAGTGATTTGGTAGCAGAAGTAATTGATAATACTACTTCCAGAGGCAGGACCATCCGCTTTTTGTTTGATGGAACGGACGAGGAGTTTTACAAGACCATAGATACGCTTGGTGAGACGCCTATATTGAAAGATTTTATTGAGCGGGATGTTGTAGATGCAGACAGAGAAAGATACCAAACTATCTTTGCAAAGCATGTAGGTGCTGTAGCCGCTCCTACGGCAGGCTTACATTTCACCCATCATTTGATGAAACGCCTTGAGATTAAAGGTGTGGAGGTTACTCCTATTACTCTGCATATTGGGTTGGGAACTTTCAGAAAAGTGGATGTGGAAGACCTTACGAAGCACAAGATGGATTCGGAAAATTATGACATTCCTCAAGAAACCGTTGAACTGGTAAATAGAGCCCTTGACCAAAAGAAAAGGGTAGTTTCGGTAGGAACCACCCCTTTAAAAACCATTGAGTCTTCTGTTACGGCCAATGGTAGGTTAAAATCCAGTAGTGGATGGACAGACAAGTTTATAATTCCACCTTACGAATTTAAAATTGCCAATGCATTGATCACCAATTTTCATTTGCCTGAGTCTACTTTACTTATGACCGCATCGGCATTTGGAGGATATGACCTTATCATGAAGGCTTATCAAGAAGGGATCAAGGAGAACTACAAATTTTTCAGTTATGGAGATGCTATGCTGATTATATAACAGTAATTGTTTCTATAAATAAAATATAAAAGCCCTGTCAATTTTATTTGACAGGGCTTTTTTGATGCTGCTCATAATCTGGGTTTAATTTATTCCGACTTCTTCCTCAAAAAGCTCTAGGGCTTCTGGCTTTCCGACGACATAGACAATGTCTCCCAATTTAATTTTGGTATGGCCCGTAATTTCTGTTACCGTTTTTCCATCCCGTTTGATTGCTACCAAATTGATCCCTGATTTTTCTCTTAAATTGCTATCCTTAATGCATTTACCTATAAATGCACCATGGTCTTTTTCAATTTTAATTCCTGCAAAGTTTATTTCCGGGATGTCCAATGTTGGAACCGTACTGTCATTAGAAGGTGTACGGAATACCTCATAATTATGATGCCTAACATCATTGGTGAATTCATCAATTTCGCCTTTTGGAACAAGGTATTTATACAAGACCCTGGTAAAAATCTCAATAGAGGTTTCAAATTCTTCAGGAATGACCTCATCAGCACCTTGGTTGAGCATTGATTCAATCTCATTGACATATCTTGTTCTAACAATTATAAAGACGCTTTGTGAAGCCCCCCTGATATTATGGATGATCCCTCTCGTTGCAGGTTGGTTGGAAATGGCAATAACAGCCACCCTTGCCTTGTGAATTTGAATATGTTCAAGAACTACAGCATTGGCTGCGTCACCGAAAACGATAGGTTCACCTTTTGCAGCCTCTACTCTTACAGTTTCAGGATTCATCTCAATAATTGCATAAGGGATTTTTGCCCTTTTCGCTGCCTTGGCGAGATTCCTTCCATTCAATCCATAACCTATAATGACCAAGTGATCATTTAACAAATCTTTTTCAAGGTCCAATTCAGGTACTTTTGTTCGTTGCTCAAATTTTTCTTTAAATTTTTGAGGCATCGGGATGTTCAGTACTCTGCAAGCGAGGTTTTCCCGTTGCTTAAGCACAAAGGGGGTAATGATCATGGTTAGAATAGAGATTGCAAGGAAAAACTGGTAGGTAGTATCGTCCAACAATTCATATTTCAATCCTTCTTTGGCCAGCAAAAGTGAAAATTCACCGACTTGAAAGATTGAGAAGGCTACAATAAAAGATTCTTTATAACTCGTTCCTAATGATTTTACAGCAATCGAGGTAACTATAAATTTTACGATAAAAGTAAGTGCTACCAAAGCCAAAATAAGTAAAAAATTTTCGGCCAAGAAGCCAATGTCAAAAAGCATTCCTACCGAAACAAAAAAGAAGCTTAGAAATATTTCCCGGAAAGGTAGAATTTTACCCGTAGCATGATGGCTGTATTCTGATTCACTGATAATTAAACCTGCCAAAAAGGCCCCCAAACCTAAGGAAAGGCCGAGTAATGAGGTGACATAAGCAACAGCAAAACAGGTAACAATAATGCTTAAAAGGAAAAGTTCCTCATTTTTAGTCTTTGCCACCCTGTACAATAACTGAGGGATAAGGTACTTTGCACTGATGATCGTGAGTACAATTACTAAACCTCCCTTTAACGCGAGATAGAAGAGCGAAAGGAGAATATTGTCCGACTCACCAGCCAGCATAGGGGTGAAAAGGACCAGTGGTACAATTATGATGTCTTGAAAGATCAATATGGCCAATGTGGTACGTCCCGAAATGGTGTTGACTTGTCCCGATTCTTGCAACAATTTTAGAACAATGGCGGTGCTACTCAAGGCAAAGAGAAAGCCAAAGAATACCGCTATGTTCCAGCTGAAACCAAACAAATAACTGATCAATGCGGTGATACCAATGGTAAGGGTCACCTGCAAACTTCCACCTATAAATACCGCCTTTTTAATGGCCATCAAGCTTTTAAGTGAAAACTCCAAGCCAATTACAAATAGCAGTAATATTACCCCTATTTCAGATAAAACCTCCACAGCAGTAGAGGCATATACAAGCGAGAGCCCATAGGGGCCAGCAATGGCACCTGTAAGTAAGTACCCGATAATGGTGGGTAACTTGAGTCTCATAAAGAGCAGAATTACCAAAGTGGCTAACCCAAAGATTACTACGATGTCAGATAATAAGGGTATTTCTGCTACTGCTAATATAAAAGGATTCATAGTAAGGGTAATTGTAAAGAAATGGGTTAGAAAGATACTATAATAATAAAGAATACTACGCTAAGGTATCGAATTGAAAATAGTCGACCCGTTAGCGAATAGTATAAGGAAAGATTGAGTTTGATTAATAAATTAATCCCAATCGCTTATAAATGAAATGCATCAACCATGCGGGGCCAATTAGTAAGAATTGGACATCTTTAAAAAAAGATGGCTTTTTGCCTTCAATTTTATGACCATAAAATTGAAAACCCCAAGCTACAATAAAAAGAATCATACAAAAAAGCCATAATGGGAATGACAGGTAGAAGGTTAATAAATTTGCAATAGCCAAGCATACGGCTGAAAATAAAAACATTCCCAAGGCCAAAGGAGGTGAGAGGGCGAAATAATAAAACAAGACCAGTATCAGCGTAATTGTCCCCCAGTTGGTGAAATTGCTTAACAGGAAACCCAGCGAAGCCAATGGTCCTGGAGGTATGCTGTAGGCCAATCCTACGATGCTAAAAAAGATAGCAGGGACACAAAACCAGTGAATGGTTTTATTGGTAGGGTTTTGGTGACTAATGCCGTATTCCTCTAAAAGGCCATCTATTTTCCTCATACTAATGTGTTTGGTGGATAAAGTCTCAATAAGTTAAAAATAAATCGGTAATATTCATACAATTTCTTCGAGTGAAATTTTATCCTTGGACTTTTGATTCATCATTAATTTTCAAAGTGAATCTGGTCTAGAAGGCGAAAACGCATAAATTTTTATAACTTTAAACTGGATTAAGCGCAGGGCTTAATTGTGAATATTGAAAACAAAGGAAGACTCTTCCTGTTGAATGTTGATTAATAGATTTGCTCAGGTGTCGTTAAATTGAACTTGGATTCACCAGTAGCGCTTCAATAATAAAGAATTTCTAGCCGTTGGGTGACAGAGAAATAGCACCATTGTGCGGTTTCTTACGGAGTAATGTAGTGGCTGATTTTGAAAGGATTACATCATGCGATAAAATGGCTATTGTTTGTTTGGGGTTTAAGAAAGAAATAGAACGGCTGTGGCATATTCTGGGTTTAACAATTAATGGCTGATTTTAAAATGTTTTCGACAAGTTGTTGTGTAGCTTGTGCTTAATTTGAGTTTCACTTTTATGATGAATATACCAAACATACATGGGTAATACTTCAAAAAGACCTTCCATTTTGGAGGCATTATTTCCAATTGTTTTCTTGATGGTTCTTCTGGCGATCAATATCAAAGTATTTGGGACGGAGGGTTTGTCTGGATCAAATCAATTGGTGCTGATTATCTCAGCCGCGGTAGCTGGGCTTATTGCTGCTTTCAGGTTGAACGTAAAGTGGGGAGTGATCCAGGATGGGATGATCAATAGTATTTCTTCTGCCATGTCTTCAATCCTTATATTATTGTTGATAGGTGCGCTGGCGGGAACCTGGATGTTGAGCGGGATTGTTCCGGCAATGATTTATTACGGACTGAAGGTTTTGAATCCTACGGTGTTTTTGCTGGCGGCATGTGTCGTATGTGCTGTGGTATCTGTCGCTACGGGCAGTAGCTGGACGACAGTGGCCACGGTAGGCGTGGCTTTGCTGGGAATAGGCAAGGCCCTGGGCTTTAGTGAAGGATTGGTAGGAGGGGCTATCATCTCTGGTGCTTATTTTGGAGATAAAATGTCACCCCTTTCGGACACCACTAACCTTGCTCCTGCCATGGCAGGAACAGATTTGTTTACCCATATCAAGCATATGATGAAAACCACTGTTCCTTCGATCACAATCACCTTAATAATCTTTGGTGTGATTGGTGTGATTGGAAATCCCAAGGGAACGATCGGGCAGGTGGAAGAAATCTCCACTGTGATTTCCAATACATTCGCCATCAATGGTTGGCTGTTTATTGTTCCATTGGTCATATTTCTGCTCATTATTAAAAAAGTACCCGCTATTCCCGTTCTGTTATCCGGAGCTATACTTGGGGCCATTTTTGCAGTGATCTTCCAGCAGGAAGTGATCCGTAACCTGGCAACTCTTTTGAACATGGAAGGTGGTATTTCTCTTCAATCTTTCAAAATCGTGATGATGGCACTTTATGGAGAGACAGCCATTGTTACATCCAATGAAATAGTGAATGAATTACTGATTACAGGAGGAATGTCAGGCATGCTTTATACCGTATGGTTGATTTTATGCGCGATGGCTTTTGGTGGTATTATGGAAGTCAGCGGTATGCTGAAGGTAATAGCAGAAGCCGTCATCAGCAAGGTGAATTCTGTAGGTTCTCTTATCGCAGCTACCGCAGGTACCGGCTTGTTTTTTAATGTCACCACTTCAGATCAATACTTGGCCATTTTGGTTCCGGGAAGAATGTATGCTGATATTTATCGCAAACGTGGACTGAAAGGTGAAAACTTGAGCAGAACATTAGAGGACAGCGCAACAGTTACCTCTGTATTGATACCATGGAATACCTGTGGGGCAACTCAGGCATCTGTTCTGGGAGTGGCCACACTCACCTATGCACCCTATTGTTTTTTCAATATAATTAGTCCAATTATGACGATATTGTTTGGCTATCTCAACTGGGGAATCACCTACTACTCTAAAAAGGAAATGAAATTAATCAACGAAGAAGAAATTGTGGCATGATACCATTAAAAATAAGTAAAGAAGAAGTGAATGCATTGGACTTGGGGGCTTTTCCAGGGAATATAATATTGGTAGAAGATGAATGGGGGCTTCGCGAAATGGAGCAAGATTTGAAAGCAAGTCAAATCATTGGATTTGATACCGAAACCAGACCAGCCTTCAGAAAGGGAGTAAGTTATGAAGTAGCTTTACTTCAGCTTTCCACGACGGAGAACGCTTACCTAATTAGACTTAACCATACTGGTTTTCCTCCTGGCGCCAAAACAATATTAGAAAATCCGAACATCGTCAAAGTAGGGGCTGCGGTACGGGATGACTTAAAAGCACTGAAAAAAATCGCTCCAAATTTTGAGCCAGATTCCTTTTTTGACTTGAATGAAGAATTAAAGAGGGTAGGCTTCTTGAATGTAGGCGTAAGAAACCTTAGTGCCATGGTATTAGGGATCAGGATTTCGAAATCTGAGCAGGTGTCCAATTGGGAAGCACCTGTATTGACAGCAAAGCAAATGCTTTATGCAGCCACGGATGCCTGGGCTTGCCTGGAGATTTTTCTTAAATTACAAGAGGAGGGGCATTTGGATGAAATTTTTTCTATTTAAGGTGGTTAGATGTAGGAACATCCGATAGTACTGCGACGACCTCTTCTACCAAGCTTTCTCTACATTCCAGTTTTATGAGGCAATTATTGTCAAATTCTTGGGCGATTATTTTTAGGTCATATCGTTTTATGGTTCTCATTATTTCATCCATCGATAGGTATTCAAAAGTAAATGCAAGAGGCACCATAACGGTTTTTATAATGGTATGTGCGGATAATAAAGCCTCAGCAGCAGCAGTTTTATAAGCACGTATGAGGCCGCCAACACCTAATTTGGTACCGCCGAAATACCTAACGACTACAATCAATACTTGCGTCAATTGCTGAGACCTGATTTGACCTAATATAGGATCCCCTGCACTATGGTTAGGCTCACCATCATCATTTGCCCGGTAGGTTCCCATGTCCTTCCCAAGGATATAAGCATAGCAATGGTGACGGGCATCATAATATTGCTTTTGGAGTTGGTGAATCAATTCTTGTATTTCTTCTTCGTCTTCTACCGGATAGGCAAATGATAAAAACTTACTCCCCTTCTCCTTATAAATACCTGTCGATGGTTTGTCAATACTGCGATAAGTATCCTCCATTATTATTGGCTTTGTTTAATAATCTCCATTTTCATTTGCTAATTTAGTCATTAGAATTAATCTGATGAAGGAATTAAGCCATTGGTCTACTATGCGGAAAGAAGTAAAGCCTCTTGTGACTGTGATCTGCACTTGTTACAATCAAGGAGATTATGTGGCCCAAGCATTGGATAGCGTCATGGCTCAAACCTACAGGCCCATAGCACTTTTTATTATTGATAACGGAAGTAGTGATCATTCAGGGAGCGAAATTAATTTTTGGTTGGATAGAAACGCCAAAAAAATCCCTGTAAAATCAATCTTTCATGAAAAACCCATAAACTATTGTAAAGCATTTAACCAGGCATTTGCCAATTCAAATGGGGATTTATTGGTGGATTTAGCCGCAGATGATTTTTTTAATGCGAGGCATTTTGAATTTGCGGTGAAGCACTTACAACAAAGTGATGCTAAAGTTTATTTTTGCAATGCATTGGAGCATCTCCCAAATGGGAAAATTCAATCTTTTTATTCCACCGATAATTCAGGCAAATCGAATGTACCAATAGTAGAAGGGAATGTTTTTGCTGAGGTAATCAAGAGATATGTCATTCCTTCCCCCACTTTGGTCATGGATGTCAAGGCATTTAGTGAGATCGGATGCTATGATGAGGATTTGAGTTACGAAGACTTTGATATTCTGGTAAGAATGGCTGCCAAGTACCGTTTCGTTTATGGAGATTATTTAGCCGTAAATAAAAGAATCATTAAAGATTCCCTGTCTCAGCAACAGTACAAATCAAAAAAATCTCATTTACTACCTTCTACCTTTATTGTTTGTGAAAAGATAGCTGGGATGGTCAGCACTCCTCAAGAAAAGGAAGCACTTCGACTAAGATTACTCCACGAAATAAAACATGCTACGGTATCCGCTAATTTTGATATTGCACTAAGGATGCTGAAACTTTATAAAAAGTTTTATTCGGCGAATTTCAGTTTCTTACTATTTTATGTATGGGCCAAAATGAAATGTGACCTTTCTCCCTTGTATGAAAAATGGCGCAAAAGGTCATTTAGTTAAGGTCTTTTTGGTTACCCTGCACCGACGATTACTTCAAGCATTTCTTTTTGATCGAAATACTTATTTGCCATTGTCATTATATCCTTACCGTCAAAATGAGTGATATATTCAAGATGACGTGTGTAATAATCAAAATTCAGCCCCTGGAAATGTACCTGTTGAAAATGATTCATTTGATCAAAAGGGCTGCTGAAATTTGACAATAAACTTCCTGCCAAATAATTTTTGATGATTTCGAGCTCACCTGCAGGTACAGGTTCAGTTTTGAGGCGCTCGATTTCTTTGTAAACCTCTTGAATTACAGCTTCACCATAGCCACCCTTTACGTCAGCAATAGTCATCCAGTATTCATTTCCATTCAAATCCCCTAAAATGCTGTTGATGCCATATGTGTAACCTTTTTCTTCTCTAATATTTTTGATCAATCTACTGCCGAAATATCCACCTAGAAGGGTGTTAAGAACAGACAATGCAGGATAATCTGGATGAGATTTAGGTACCATCCATTTGGCGATTCTAATGCTGGACTGTAAAGCCTCAGCTTTGTTTTCTAAGTGTTTTGAGGGATGAATTTCACCAGTAGGTAAGAGAATAGGCAGTTCAGTGGATAAAGGGAAATCATTGAATGAACTTTCAATTTGATCCATCTCCTCGTTGGAAAGTTGGCCGGTTATGAAAATTTGGGGAGCTATTAAAAATTCCTTATGGTAATAGTTACTAAGGTCGTCTTGATTGATAGCATCCACATCTTTCTCAGTAACTTGATAGCCGAAAGGATGGTCTTTAACGAAAAGGCTTCCTCTGATCAACTGGTTGGCACGAGCCGAGGTTTGTTCGTTTTTAATGCTGATGCTTAATTTTTTTTGTGATTTTCTCTTGTTAAGCTCTTTTTCTGGGAAGATTGCATCGGTGAATAAGGACCTGAAAACAGGCAATACTTCCAAAAGGTGTTTTTTAGTAGTAAGAAGGCTCAACCCTTGCTTTTCATAACCCGAAATAATATCAACTTCAGAAGCATGGAAATCAAAAAAATCATCTAGTTTTTCCGAGCTCATTTTATTCGTTCCCTCCAATAGCATATGTAGCATAAAGAAAGGTAACAAAGGCTTATATGGCTTCTTTTCCGTATTTTTAAGCGTTAAAATTATTTCAATTTTAACCGCGTCTATATTTGGAAATGGAATATAATATAAAGGTGTTCCATTGGCCAAAACCGTCACTTCAGGATGGTTGAGGTGGATTTTTTCAGGTATACTATAAGGAGGTGCCTGACTTCGGTCTATACTCATTTCTGAACGTTATATTGCAGACTAAATCTAAGCGTTTCCGCCAAAGGGTGATTTTGAACCTGCGGGACAAGGTAGGAAAAATCAAATCCCAGACGGTTATACTTAAAGCCTACGCCCATAGTGAAGTACCTCCGGCCTCCTTTTTTTGGATTTTCATAAAAATAACCAGCCCTAAGTGCGAATTTATCATCATAGGAATATTCTGTACCAAATGAAATCATTAACTCCTGTAATTCCTCTCTGAAGCCGTCTGGAGCGTCAACAAATGAACCAAACACGCCACTAATTAAAGGTCTTGAAGGGTCTTTTCCGGCTTCAATTTCAGCTTTACCAGTGTTAGGGTCGATGACCAATTGTCCATTTTCATCTTCTTTGTAAATGGGCGGACTTGGCACCATTAATTTGTTTAGATCAAGGGCAAACGTGATATTATTTTTTTCATCCATCGGAATGGTTAGCGCTGTTCCAATTCTGAAATTGGTGGGGATATAATCCAGGTCGTCCGCACTATTATAGGTGATTTTGGGACCGATATTGGAGAGATTTATCCCCCAGGAAAGTACCCCTTCTTTATCGGAGATCAATATTTCTGAGGTGTGGTAAATCCCAACATCTGTACCTACGGATACTCCAGGTCTGCTTTCGTTGCCTCCCGAAGAACTAATATTACCAGATAGGTTGGAATGTATAAATCTTGCGCTAATTCCTAAAGATAAGTTGTCAGAGAGTTTTCTGGAATAAGTACCGCCTATAGCAATGTCCCTGGGACTAAATGCTCCTAGAGAGTTTCCACGACCATCTGTTAAATCAATATCCCCCATGTTAAAATACCTGAGGTCAATGCCGAAAGCCGAAACATCGTCAATCTTCTTGTATCCAGTAAGATAGTTTAGAGACATATCGGGAACCAATCTGCCCAGCCATGGAGAATAAGAAAGGGAAAATCCCATGTCATCCTCTATAAACGCTAGTTTCCCAGCATTCCATTGGGCTGAATTGGCGTCAGGGGAAGTAGCTACCCCGACATCACCCATTGCAGAATGTCGACTGTCTGGTGCGAAATTCAAAAAAGGAACCGCCGTAATTATAACCCTTCTGTTAGGATCTTGTCCAGACAGTACCACAGCATTTTGCGCTTTGGTGACGACCTGAAAGGAGCCGAACACCAACAAAAAAATAAAAATGGGAAGACTGTTTTTAATTGCTTTCATTGAATAATGATTTTACCTGCTAATATATCCGAAGTTGCATCCTCTTCAGAATATAGATTTAAATTGTAAAGATAAGCTCCTTTTATTAGATTTTTGGATTTACTGTTCAAAAATATCCATTGGATATCTAATATTGCCCGTTCAGCTTTTGGAAAACGTCCTTGGTAAGAAAATATTTCAGTCCCTTGTAAAGAAAATATACTTAAGTTTAGATTTAAGGTTTCTCCTTGACGATTGTGGGATATTTTAAAGCTGACCTGGTCACTTGCCGGGTTCGGGTAAACCAAAAGGTTTTCTATTTTGAGGTGGTTACTGCCTATTACTTCCACTGTTTCAATTTGCTGGGTGCTATTTCCCAATTGATCAATAGCAGTAAAAACAAGCTTGTTTATTCCTTCCTTTAAACCATTAACCCAGGTTTTGATTCTCCCTGTTTTATAACTCCCGTCTATGGCAGTGTAATCGTTGGTTAGTGATTTGGCAGTATTGTCATTTACCTGAAGTGAGATGTCCATGGGATCCTTTATTCTAATACCTGAATCATCAGATAATTGGATCCAAACAGGGGTGTTTTTAAATGAAATTATTTGCTTACTCAACAAGCTATCCGCTATCCACACTTCTATCCCTGGCCCAATTTCTTCAAGCAGAATGTCAGATGGTTTTGGGTTTATAGCCATTTTAGTAGCCCCAAAAGCTTCCATATCTGAGTCTTTATGGGTTGCAAATAGGCTGACTCGAAGTTCACCATTAGGGTGTTCCACTAAATCAGGGAGTAAAACTTCTCCTGTAAAACTCCCTTTATCCACTTTTCCTGTCCCGTGAAACAAGGGTTGGATGTAATCAGTATAGTTGGTCTTAGGACTTTCGTCACCAAGTGTTTCCTTTTGCTGAGGAGGGGCACTTATGGTTATTTCATAGGTACCGTCAAATTGAGTAATATTGGCGCCGGTTAATGGATCTTCTACGTTGCCTTTATATTCAAGTCGATTGAGGCCAGTTAGGCTATCGGTCTTTATTTGTGTATCCACCTCCATCCACTCCTTTACCATGGCTTCGTATAAAGGGAGGTCCAGTTTCAATGAAGGGTCACCAAGCAGGGAAAAATTCCTGTTCAATGGTCCATTGAGACTATTGTTCTTTGTTTCTCTAAAAATCTCTCCTAAAGACAATGCCTCTCCCTTCTTGAAAGCAATTTCTATAAAGGCCTTGTTTAACGCGTAATTAATACTGCTAAAAACAGGCCGGCCGGTAGTCAAGATCGCTATTACCCCTTTCTGCTCCGCAAGTAAAAGCTCTTCAGCCCCCGAACGAATAAATGGGCTATCGTGCCTGCCAAATTCACAAGTTGCCGTAACCATCACTGGGTATCGATTGGTAATTGGCCAATCTTTAATGTCACTTACACTAAACAGCCCTTCAGCAGTTAGGTTAAGTTCGTTGCCATGTCCAATATAATTAAGGAACAAAAGCCCATCTTTTATCTCAGAATTAAATGCTTCCTTGGCTTTTGTCGCTGTTTGTAGGATATCCGTCTGTTCTTGAGGGAAATTGTCCAGATATATTTTTTTTAGTTTAAATTCAGGCGATTGGTCGTGCAGGTAGGCAGTATGCTTCTCTGAGTCGTTCAGATGAATATTATTGTCGCCATCATCAGCCACGAATAAAAGATTTTTCTTCCAGTTTCCTTGATTTCCCGTCTGGTAAGTGGTGATTTTATCTACTGCTATTTTTGCTTCCCTAGAATTGATGGCAGGGATTCGTCCAATGCCTATTTGTAATTTATGGTCCCCGTCCGAGGTTTCCAGCCATTCACCATCTCCCATTCCCAAAAAACCAAAATAATCGTCTGACCCATAGGTAGTCAGTGGATTTAGGCTAACTCTGGAGCTGTACGTTGGTACTAAGTTAGGCCTTCCGCCTAATTTATGTTTGTAATCAAAACTTCCTTTCCCAAAGAACAAAACATTTTTTAAGCTGCTACTTGTTTGCCAATAGTCAGCCAGGAAATTTCTTATGCTGGTAATGTCTGGATTACCATAGCCATAACTATCGTAAATGTCATTTGTTAAGACCACTTCAGTGGACAATCCTGATGCATTTTTAAAGTCAGAAAGTCTTTTTGCTTGCCCGTAAAGAAGTTCAGAAGTGATAATAATGAATTCTGGTTGTCCAGATAGTAGGTCAAGTCTTCGCTTTACTTTTTCGGGACTTGCTATTTCAGTTGTGTTTTCCAAGTCAAATACTACTATTTTTTTTGAATCGCTTACTTGATAATTATTCGATTTTAAATCCTTTACTTGATAAAAATCACTAACATCCCATAAGCCTGAGAAAGTGGATTCCAATGGATAGGATTCATTATCAGGATTGTAATAAACTCCCTCAGGTAGCTGGGAGGAAGAAAATGGATAGCCTAAGAGGATGTTTTTTAAATAGCCGGTACCGTTGGGGTGATCGGAGGAATAAGTGAGCACTATTTCTTGGGGCATATTCCCCTGGGATTTAGGGAAATTGGAGGCAAAGCTTATTTCCCTTCCTTTGATGGCATACCTGCTATCAGGGATGGAAGGGATATTGGCCTCCCCAATGAGCTGGTTATTGGCAGCGAAGGTAAATTTGCTTTCTGAAAAGGATTGGGCCATCAATTGCGCCCAAATAGCAACAGGCCCTTCGGAGTTAGGAGAGGGCTGGTTTATGGATATTATTTGGCTGCCACTGTTAAAAGTTCGGTAACCGTACCAATCCCGGCCTGAGCTTAATAGGTTGTCCTCTTCTATTTTATGCAGGGAAACCTGGTAGAGTTGCTTTGGTGAATAGAGGTCTTCCCCGGTTTCTACGGGATTCACTTCTGGCAAAATCCTTTTTGCCGAAGGATTTCCGGTTTGGAGTAGGTAATAAAGGGTATCCGTATAGTGGTGTCCGTTTATTTTGGCTTTCCCATCTTCAAGGAGGACTTGGTCAGCCCCTTCAAGAAAGAAAAACAATTTATCCCCTATTTTTTTCTGTGGGATTTCCTCTTGAGAAAAAATACTGCTGTCAATTTTTTGACGAAGCATTCCCGGGTGCCCCAAAATGCTGATTTGATCGAGATTTCCTAGACCCCAGTCAGTGGCCTGACCTTGACTTAGATGGTAGACACCTTCATGCAAAACGGGAAATTTATAAATTTGCTGGCCTTGGAGTGGAATGAAGAAGTACATGCTACCTATTATCCCATACAAGAGTTTGAAAACAAATTTACACCTTATCTCCATGACCGTCCATCCAGTTATTGACCAATGATAGGCAAATATAAGAAAGAACGGCGATTGGAATTCCTGCAAAGCCCAGGGTCAGGATACCAAGCCCTGATATGATAAGCACTAGGTAACGCCATTGGTTTCCTTTCCAGTTAAAGTGTTTAAATTTCAACGCCAATAGTGGCAATTCGGCAGTAAGCAGGTAGGAGAAGAGTAGGGTTAAACCAGCGAGTAGCCAAGGGTTTTCCAGACCATTTCCAATCCATAGCACCGAAGTCCCCAGTAGGGGAATGGTGGAAAAAAACAGTGCATTCGCAGGTGTTGGTACGCCAATGAAGCTATCTGCTTGCCTTTCATCAATATTGAATTTGGCCAACCTAAAGGCAGATTGGATACCAATCACAAATGCAATATAAGGAAGCCAATCAAATGAACTGACAGACTCCAAAAGCAAGAAAATGATAAACGAAGGCAAAACCCCGAAAGTGACAAGGTCAGCCAGTGAATCTAACTCCTTACCAATAGGGCTTTGAACCTTTAGCATTCTGGCAGCGAACCCATCAAAGAAATCGAAAATGGCCGCTGCTATAATAAAGTAGAAACCATAAAAAGGACCATTTACCATGACGAAATGAATTCCGATCATGCCTGAAAGTAGATTCAAGCTCGTTAGGGCATTTGGGATATGTTTTTTAATGGTCAATTTACTGCATTTATTCCCACAAAGGGGTTGTTTAACTTTTCATAGCCAATCGTTGTTTTTGGCCCATGTCCTGGATAAATTACCACATCATCAGGAAGGATAAAAAGTTTTTCCTTTATGGCATTAATAAGGGTGTCATGGTCTCCACCAGGAAGATCGGTTCTGCCAATACTTCCCTGAAACAAGGTGTCGCCAGCTATGCATGTTTTGGAGGCTTTATGGTACAATACCAAATGCCCGGGGGAATGGCCAGGTACCCAAATGGGCATTAACTCAGCGTTTCCGAATTTTACTATTTCTCCTTCCTGTAAGAAGTGATCTACATTGCTTTCCTGATATTGTGCAAACCCATAATTGGGCGCATAGGCGCTCACTGCCATTAATATAGGTTCTTCCTCAGCATGAAACCAAAGGGGGATTTTATACGTTTTTTTTATAAACGCATTGCCTAAAACATGGTCTATATGACAATGGGTATTGATGATTTTTACCGGTTTCAGCTTTTCTTTGGTTATAAAATCATACAATATTCCTTTTTCTTGTTTTTCATAACAACCAGGATCAATGATTAGTGCTTCTTTGGTCTCGTCAAATAAGATGTAAGTATTTTCCGAGAAAGGGTTGAAAGTAAATGATTTAATCTGCAGCATTTTTAAATGATTTGAATTCCTGCATCAAAATAACAAAGAATGATTTAATTTTAGGCATGGAAGTGGATTTTTTACTTATTGGTCAGGGATTGGCAGGTACCGTTTTGTCGCATCGGCTTATTCAAAAAGGTTTTAGCGTTCATCTAATAGATGATGGAGATCCTAATAGTAGCTCTAAAATAGCTGCAGGACTGTATAACCCGGTGACAGGTAGAAATTTGGTAAAAACTTGGCAAGCCGATGTTCTTTTTAAAGAAATAGAGGGGTTTTATCAGGAAATGGAAGCCTTACTTCATAAGAAGTTCCTACATCCAGTAGGCATTTACCGCCCCTTTGTTTCTTATGAAGAACAAAATGAGTGGGTGGCTAAAAGTGCTGATTCTCAGTTTAATGCTTATATTAATCAGGTCTTTTCTCATCCCCGAAATCAAGGAGTAAGGGATCCATTTGGAGGGTTACTGCTCAAGTCTACTGGCTATATTGATACTCGAGAATTGGTCAATGGCTTTGAAGAATGGTTAAAAGAACGAAACATGCTTACAACCAGTGTGATGTCCGAAAAAGATTTGGTACAAACTCAGGATGGTCACTGGCGATTTAAAGCTATTCTTGCCAAGAAGATTGTGTTTGCTAACGGAATCCAGGCGAGGAATAATTCTTTTTTTGACTGGATCCCTTTTATTCCAGTGAAAGGGGAAATACTTACAGTTAAACAGGATTTCTTTTCTTCTGAGATAATTAATAGGGGCGTTTTTAGAATTGATATGGGCCAAGGTATTGGGAAGGTTGGTTCTACCTACAATAATTCTGAAATCAATTTGTGTCCCACGGATGCAGGAAAAATGGAAATTCTTGATAAATTGGGACAGTTAATTGAAAGAGAAGTGATAGAAATTTTGGACCACCAAGTAGGAATAAGGCCAGGAATAAGAGATAGAATACCGGTACTTGGAAAACATCCGAGCAAGGAAAACGTTTACTTGTTTGGTGGCTTTGGTGCTAAAGGAGTATCGTTACTGCCTTATTTAAGTAATCAGATGGTAAAACTTCTGGTTTGTGGTGAGGAACCTCATAAAGAAGTGAACATAAATAGATTTTTTAAGTATATTTAAAACATTGGCTAATAATTCTAAGGCACGTAAATGAGACTTAAATATTTATTATTAATATGTATCCTTACCTCTTGCTTCAATAGTGGTGAGCTTATGGCGCAGTTCAATAAGGAGAAATTTGGAAAGAACAGGGTCCAGCATAAAAATAAGGAATGGTATTTTTTTACATCCAATAATTTTGAGGTGTATTATTATGACGGGGGTCGAACAAACGCCCGGAGGGCCATAGATTTTTTAGAAAGTGAGTTTGATAATTTAACCCAGTCCATAGGTTATGTAGCTTATACCAAACCCAAGATTTTTATTTACAATTCCAAGCAGGAATTGCTTGAAAGTAATTTAAATCTAAACACCAATAATTTTACTGTAGATGGGCAAACGTTTTTTAGTAAACTCCTTGCTGAAGCGGCTTATTTGGGATCCTGGGAGTCATTCAAGAAAGAATTATTATACAAAACATCAAAAATAATCATTGAGGAAATGCTTTATGGGTCTAGCATTTCTGATGCCTTCCAATCCAATCTTGTGAATAACTTTCCAGATTGGTTTATCGATGGAGCTGCCAAATACATGGCTTTTGGCTGGAGTCGAGAAATGGATGATTTTGTCCGCCACTACCTGCGAGACAATGAAAACCCTAAATTATTCAAACTTCAAGATGAGGAAGCTGGTTTGGTGGGCCAGTCAATCTGGAATTATATTGTTGAAAAATATGGCAGAAGGTACATTTCCAGCATTTTAAACTTAAGCAGGATAAACCGAAATGAAGGGAATAGCATAGCGAACACCCTAGGGCGTCGCTTTAAAGAATTCTCAACAGAGTGGAGAAAATTTTACACGGATATTAACACTGGAGTATTTCAGAACTTTAAAGATATCAATGAGCAAAATGTGATCAAGGTCACGCCCAAGAACCGATTTGGTGAGATTACAGACATTAGTTTTAGTCCTGATGGTCAGAACCTTGCCTATGTTGAGAATGTTGAGGGTAAATTTAAAGTGAAAATCAGGGAGGTATCTTCGGGTAGAGAAAGGGTGATATATAAAGGGGGTTATGCTTCTTTTGAGCAAGAGGCAGATTACAGTACCCCCACGATTGCGTGGAGGGATACGCTTAATTTAGTGATAGCGACATTCAAAAGAGGCGTAACCACTCTAAGAATGAGAGCAATTGATGGGAGTAGTCAAGATAAAATATTTCTAAGAAACATCACACAGATTTTAGATCTCGATTTTTCTCCCGATGGCCGTACCATGATATTGTCCGCTATAAACAATGGTAATACCGATGTATACACCCTAAACATGAAAGGACAGGGGAGAAGAATTACCAATGATGTATTCGACAATAGAACGCCGATATACCTGAATGATTCAACGATAATTTACACTTCCAATAAAGTGGACTTAGCGGATAGCCTGTTGAACGGTGTCATAGACGTTCATAATTTCCCTGATTACTATAATTTATTTCAGTTAAATCTGGGGGATACGGTTTCAGAAACTAGATTAACGAATGTGAATCACATCAACCTGCACCCCAAAAAGCTTAACAATGCTACTATTTTATTCCTTAGTGAGCAGAGTGGGATCACCAATTTAATGCGTCTAGGTCTGGGGAATAATGTTTCCAGCCAGGTCTCTGCATTTAATAAAAGTTTGGAATCCTTTGACTATGACTTGGAAAATAACAAATTGGCCTATGCCGTAAAAGATGGGACACAGAGTAAACTGGTTTTGGAAAGCTTTCCTAATATGGACCAGTTCACCCCAAGTACTCCTCGAGTACAGTTGGAACAGGCCAAACTTGTAAACGAAAGGATTTCCAATAGAAGAATACAAAGACAAGAGGAAGAAATATCTCCTACAAATTCGAGTGAGTCTCCAGTGCTGATGACGGAAAAAGATAACCAAGATGTACTACTAACTCCGGCAGACACCAGTGTATCAGGGGTTGACTTGGAAGAGCTTTTATCAGGAGGCGCCCCCCCCCAAATACTTGCAGGTACTAACTTGCCTGACAGGGCAGGAACCAACACCGACAGCATACCTTCCCGAAATAAACCAATGACGGCAGCTATAAATGTGGACAGGCTAAGGTTTGAAACAGAGGGAGGTCTTGATACAGACAATTACGTCTTCGATACCATACCAAAACTTTATGGACAAGAATCCTCCAAGCCGATAGAAGATCCCTCGGGTCTTGCAGACAGAAGGAGCAATATATTGGATGCATTTAGGAAACAAAACATGGTAATGCGGGTACAGGGTCCAAGAGATTATGTACCTCAATTTATAACAAGCAGTCTCAATACCTCCTTCGTGGTGGATCCATTGAGAGGATTTGGGCTAAATCTTAGTGGACAAATGACTGACCTGCTAGACAATCACGCTATCAAAGGTGGTGTTTTGACGGCATTAGATTTTCGGTCAGGAAGCGACCTTTATTTTGAATACGAATATAGAAAACACAAACTGGACATAAGTGGGCGATTTGATCGCCGTTCAATATTGAGAGATGAAGGTGACCTAACCTATCAAAAGTATATCCTTAGCAAGACTGAAGTTGGTGTTTCTTACCCATTTTCAACCGGAGCTAGGGTAAGTTTGTCTCCATTTATCGCCAAAACTCAGTATTTCAACTTAAATCCAGATTCAATTATCAGGGGTAGTGATGGACCACAAAATCGTTTGGATGTTAATTATGCTGGTGGGAGAGCAGAACTGGTTATAGACAAAACCAGGCTTTTGGGCTTGTACATGGAGCAGGGTTTTAAAGGTAAAATAGGAATGCTTCACTACCAAGGGCTTAATCGAAGTGAAAGGTCCTTTAGTAATGTCTACCTTGATTTTAGAAATTATCAGAAAATCCACAAAAACATTACCCTAGCCACCAGATTATATGCAGGTAGTTACTTTGGTCGAAATCCTCAAAAATATTTGGTTGGAGGGATGCAGAACTGGTTATTTAATAAGTTTCACCAACCGCCTACCAATAGACCAGAAGTATCCCCTATAAGAAATGAGGAGGGAGTGGAAAATTCTAACTTACTCTTTGCGGAGTTTGTAGATTTACGTGGTTTTGATTACGATGAGATCAGAGGAAATAATGTCATTACATTTAGTACAGAGTTGAGAATTCCCTTATTTTCCTACCTGTCTAGAGGTAATATAACTTCTAATTTTATCCGAAATTTTCAATTGGTTGGGTTTTATGATACGGGGTCTTCCTGGTCAAATTCTGCGCCCTGGGAGCGCATAAATGATCAAAATACAGAAGTCATAAATACTGAAGGTTCGCCATTTGTCATTACGCTTAATAATTTTAACAATCCTTGGCTTCAAAGTTATGGGGCAGGGTTGAGAACTGTATTGTTAAATTATTATGTAAAGTTTGATGCTGCCAGACCAATAAGAAATTATACGGTTGAGAAAACGAGATTTTATGTGACTTTGGGTTATAATTTTTAGATACAAAATCTTTTGAGATGATAAAATCAATGACAGGCTTTGGCCTGGCAATATATGAGGACTCCAATTATACGGTTCAAGTAGAAGTTAAAACCCTTAATTCTAAGTTTTTAGACTTTACTTTCAGGGCTCCCAAGCAATTTTCAGAAAAGGAAACAGAGGTAAAAAATATTGTTTCAGGCATTCTTGAAAGAGGGAAAGTTAATGTATCCATTGATTTCAGTTCCAAAAAAGAAGATGACCTTCCAATAGTAATACAGGAGGAGCTCTTCCAAAGGTATTATGAAAAATATGCGGGCATGGCCGAAATGGTAAAAGGTTCGACAACAGATATTTTTAAATTGGCCCTACAGTCACCAGGAGTCAGTACTGTTAATGTAGAGAAGTCTGATTATAATGAAGCCTGGAAAATTATTTCACCGGTTTTAGATGAAGCGTTGAAAGACTGCGATCAATTTAGGATCAATGAAGGTGCTGTGTTGATGGAGAAATTTCAGGAGAGCTTGTCCATTATTACTGAAAGCCTGGATAGCATTAAAGCCTTGGTTCCCGTCCGTAAGAACAGGCTTATTGAAAAGATAAGGAATAATTTTTCGGAATGGGTAAAGGATCAGGATTTTGATAAAAACCGATTTGAACAAGAACTCATTTATTACTTTGAGAAGTTAGACATCACCGAAGAGGTTGTCAGGTTAGAAGCCCATTTGAAGCTTTTTGCAGATGTCTTGCTGTCAAATAAGTCTGAAGGTAAGAAGATGGGTTTTGTTAGCCAGGAAATGGGTAGAGAAATCAATACCATAGGGTCCAAGGCAAATGATTCATCTATTCAGCACCATGTCATCAATATGAAAGACGAATTGGAAAAAATCAAAGAACAAGCGCTGAATATCATTTAACCCGAATTCTTCAATAGAATTTCATAACCTTTTTCAGCCTGTCCTGACCTTTCTCAGGGGAAGTGATTTCACCACGTTGTTGGACTAATAAACTTTTTGTCTCTATTTAAATTACCTCCAAAATAAACTTTGCCTGTTTCAATCCATTTACTGAGGCGGTCTAAATTTTTGGTGTCTATTATTCTTAAAGTTTTATGAAATAAGTTTTTACTCGCCATTACATCTCAACTTACACGTTTAGAAAATTATTTGTGCACTGACTTTTACAGCAAATGGTTTGGTTGCCGGATCATCCAGATAGGTCATCCTATGAAAGAAATCCACCCTGAAAAACTTGAAAATATTTTCTATGCCATAGCCCAGTTCCAAGTACGGTATTGTAGGGTCTAGGTTTCCAAAAGCTTGCAAAGGATAACCTTCAGGATCCATCACCGGCGCATGAGACCTATTGGCTTCACTTACAGAACCAAAAAGGACATTGGCATTGGCAACAGCCCTCCATTTTAATTTTCTGATCAAGGGGATCTTATTTAATAGGAATCCTTCAAAAAAGTGTCTGTAACGAATACTAAAGTATTGATCGGATGCAAATTCATTGAAATTCATCGTATTGAATGCTGCGGTTGTATAAAACAGTGTTTCATTTCCCAAATGGTTTTCCAATATTGGATAAGGCACCTCTCCAAAGACTTTTCCTGCTTCTGCCTCATATCGGGAAATTCCCAACATGCCCATGTTTAGTTTTTGAGAGATGGAAAGGTTCAATTTGGAGTAATTGTATTCGCCTTTAAGCCATCTAAAACCCTGAGAATAATTAAGTGCGAAAATAGGCCAGTGGGAAGGCCCCAAGGAAATCTTTTCATTGTCATTAATGATAAAGGTTTCGTCTCTTCCATACCTAAGACCAACTTTCGCTTCCGTGGTTCTAAATTCCGTTTTAAGCTTAGAATCCCCCTCATCCCTATGGTAGAAATTATACAACGGATCAAAATGATTTAATTTTAAGCCTCCCGACAAAGTGAAACCCTTGAATAATTCCCTTTTAAGATCCAAGCGATGGTTGGTGGATATGAAAGGTTTTCGAAGGGTGCCAAATCTGCTCGCTGCCAAGAAAATACTATTTCCTGCCAAATTTTCCATTTCGAGTCCTACCTGGTCGATCTCCTTTTGGGTAGAGAGCTTTATGGTTGTCCATCTATTCCTGTCCAAAATTCTCACTACTCCTCCTTCATATTTCAAGCGTTCGTCTTGAAAACCATAAGCAGCATAGCCCATAAGTGTCCATTTGTTACTGAACTTCGAATTGGTTCGTAACCCAGCCCCTATTCTTATGCCTTCTACATTATTGTAGTTGAAAAAACCAGGCCATGGTCCCAGATCAAACTTTCCAATAGGTAAATAACTAGTGGCAAGAAATTTTAAACCCTCTGAATAAAACCGAATAACAGGGATTTTTTTTAGGGTGTCCACCATCTGAAGTACGGCGAGTTCTTCGTTACTAAGGGGATCTTTTCTGTTTTGTTTCCAAAAATCATCCCCTTCAGCATCAAAATCAGGTTGAAGAACAACAGCCTGATTGAAAAAGGAAGTGGGCTTTGGATCCCCAGTGCTTACACTGTCAACAGCCGTGTAAAATTTTGCCAATAAGCCTGCGGTCTTTGGCGTTATCTGACCGATTTTTACCTGCACACGTGTTTTTGAAGGGACAAGTGCTCCTTGCTGCGTAGGTGTTAATTCTTGATGGATTTTAATTCTTTCAATAAAGTTTAGGTTGGCCTCCTTTGGTATCGTAAGGTCAACTTGTTTCAAGGCATAGGTCTCTTTATTGATCCAAATGGTGCCAGAAAATGCCAAATCCTGGTCTCGTAGCGGATAGACTTGTAGGGCATAAACGGAGTCTTCACCGATTTTGACAGAATCCAGAAGGTCATAGTCATAAAAGCCACGCCATCCATCAGCTATCGGAGAGACGAATTCTTTCTCTAGTATATTCAGCCAGTTTTCATAAAAGTTGTATTCCTGAAAAGCAGAACCGGTGATTTGGGAAGCCGTGGAGCCATCCGTAATCCCTACACCAGTAACTTTAGATTTTTCTACCACTTCTTTTTTTAGCTCAGGGTTATTTCTAAAGTAAAACGAAGATAGGGTTTCAGAGAAAAAAACTGGCAAAATCTTTTCGCCCTCATCATTGGTCAATTGCTTAATGGAATCTAAAACAGCGGTCACTTTTTGAACGGCTTTTCTTTTTGTAAAGGCTTCAGAAACATGGTCTATATCAATTTCTATCTTTGTATAGTTTTTTGTTTCATAAGCTTTTAGATTTCTTTTATCAAATTGCTTTTTCTTGGCGACCGCTCTTCTAATTATTTCGAATGCAGGATTCTCACCTGCTTCAAAAACAAATGCTTCCATTTGAATATCCGAGGGACGGAGTTGGAAATTAACGGTAAGCTCCTCTCCAGTACCTATGGCTTTTGTTTGGGGTAAATACCCTATATACGTAACCTCTAGGCTATCCACTCTACTGTTACTTTTAATTAAAAAATTACCCTCAAAATCAGTAGAATTCCCAATGCTGGTGCCCTGTAACAATACCGATGCAAAAGGGATAGGGTCACCTGTTTCAGCATCAGTGACTTTTCCATTTATGACCACCTGTCCATAAGTTGATAAGGACAGTAAAATAGAAAGGATTAAAAGTAAAGATTTTGTTTTCAATTTTCAGTAGTTAATTATTTTCTTTGGCAAAAACTAATTTACCATAGGTTGTTAATCGAAATTAGTAGGCAAAAGTTCTATTTGAAAGAATATAATTGCTAAATATTTAATTTTTTTTAAGGCATAATTGGAAAGCACTTTATGGTTTTTTCCGATTTTATTCAAAATTGGCGGAACCAGTATTCATTCATAGGCAATCGTAGACAATTTGAATAGAAACTAGATGGAGAATGGGCTTTAAACAAGAATTATTCAATAGGATTTCCTGATCTTTCTCAGCCTGTCCTGACCTTTCTCAGGGGAAATGATTCCATTATGAAATAGGATGCCTATTGCATATATTGGATTAAAGAAGCCTTAAAAGGTGAGGGGGTTTGTGAATTTTTTGAAGGATACCGTGGTGGAATAGGTAAAGGAACAGCAAATATCGAAGCGGGAAGGTTGGATAAATTAGACGGAATGTGGCAATTGATAGAAACTTATTAATTAAAAATGACAGGATTGCTTATCGTGAAAATAAAAAGTGTGATGCCCCTTTTACCTCTTTTCTTGATAATTTCACGATGTTCGGATTCTTGATTTTAACATGAAAAAATTGTCATTCTGTTAACAAAATTAAGTTACGAAGCGAAAAAACTACGGTTATCGTATTTTTTGTGTTATTTTGTGTTCATTTTGTAAACTTAATACCCTAGGAATGAAAAATGACTCACTTTCCTTCAAGGTTTATTCAGAACTTAGAAGGAAGATATTGTCCAATCATCTGGTTTCAGGTATCCGCCTGAAGGAAGATTATTGGGCGACCCATCTAAATGTAAATAGGATGGCAGTAAGAGAAGCATTGAATCGTTTGCTTGGTGAAAACCTAGTAGTTTTCGGAAAGAAGGGAGGCTATTTTGTCAAAAGCCTGACTCCTGAAGATGTTAAGGAGATTCGTGAGGTTAGGGAAATTATTGAGTTGGGAGCTTTGCGGTTGATTTTTCAAAAACAAAACCAGAATGACATCACCACCCTTGAGGAAATTTGCGATGATTTTACGACAATGTTTAAGCGTGAATATTTTGAAGGGGCCTGTGAAGCAGATGTAAGGTTTCATGAGACAATGATTGAGCTTTCTGGGAATGAAAAGCTGAAGCAAATCTACCAATTGAGTAATATCCCACTTTTTCACCAAAAATTGGGTCAAACCCAAGTGCACATGAGTGATTATGAACATACCGATGAAGAGCACCGGGAAATTGTAAACGCACTTAAAAATAATGACCTGGAGAAAGCAGAGGAGTCGCTGAAAAAACACCTGCTTAGAGGAGAAATGGCTTCTTTGAATCTGGAATTGTAGAAGCTATTCACAACTTTTTAATAGGTAAACTTGTCTAAATCTTAGCCTAATTCCTTTTTGTAACTATGGTGGGACGGCGATAAATCGTCTTCACTTCCTTTGAATAGATTTTATTCTTTTCCCACATTTTAAAACCCATATTCTTTATCCCAGGTTTTGTAATAACCTGAGTTCGGCCCAACTTCATAAAAAGTCCATCATTCCGAGGCTTAGAGAGGGCTTTGAATGGATAAAGCCGTGGGACACTTCGACAAGCTCAGGGGGCAACATTAGGCGGGGCTTGTATCTGCACATCAAGCCCAAAAAAGGGATCGCAGTGACGATTTAGCCGGTTTTTTAAGACGATCTTACTTCGAAATCACATTAATAAGATGTCTATTGCATATTTCGGGTCCATCTAATCCAGATTCGAAGGCTATTGTATAAGTAGCGTCCAAGTTAATCTTTTTGACCACCAAAAAACAATTACTCGTTTAAGGTTTGACTAAGGAAATGCTTCTTGTTTATGTTTACATAAACAATATCTTTTTTAGACCTATTTAAGCGTTCTAAAGAAGAGTATAAGGGTTATTTCTAGTGTTTTTATTTCATAAAAAACTGTTATTAAAGTGGTTGAAAACTATTCCATGAATTTTATTAATTTTTCTAAGTAAGAATATTTATAAAGTAAATTTTTAAATACTACTTTTAAATGTAAACAAATATATATATGTTTGGTAAACAAAATTACGTGTATCAATGAAAAAATTTACTTGAGAAACCTTACCTAACTCTAATGAAAAATTTACTTCAACCACTTATCAATTATTGCAAGCTTTTGCTATATCTGGCCATTTTAGCGTCAGGTATAGCACCAAGCTTGGTGAATGCCCAAAGCAGTTTTACGGTTAAGGGCACGGTACATGCTGCATCAGATGCTCAGCCTATTCCTGGGGTAACTATTCTTTTGAAAAATACCTCAATTGGAACCGTTACTGACATTAATGGGGAGTACAGCCTTCAGGTTTCCCAGGAAGGCAGTTTGGTATTTTCCTTTATTGGTTATGAGCCCGCAGAAGAGCTCATCAGCGGTCGTTCAATTATTAATGTCAGCCTTGAAGACGGTGCAACATCCCTTGATGAAGTTGTTGTCACCGGATATACTACCCAGCAAAAGAAAGACATCATTGGAGCAGTATCTGTGGTGGATACAGATGCAATGAAAACCATTCCTACCGGATCGGCCGCTCAGGCCTTACAGGGTCAAGCCTCCGGGGTAAATGTAATTAGTTCAGGATCCCCGGGATCCAGAAGTAATATTTTTATTAGAGGCGTTAGCTCCTTCGGTGATTCCCAACCTTTGGTAATAATAGATGGTATTCAGGCAGATTTAAATGATATAAGTTCAAATGACGTGGCCTCTATACAAGTCCTTAAAGATGCTGGTGCGGCCGCCATTTACGGCGTGCGAGGTTCCAATGGGGTGATAATAGTAACCACAAAACAAGGTAAAACGGGTGCCCCACAATTTTCTTTTGACTCCTATTATAGCATGCAAATGCCATTGCCTGGAAATCCTTTTAATATCGTGCTCAACCCAGAGGAATTCGCTAAAATGGCTTTGATCGCTGACCCTAACAACGCATTATACAGGGATGGAATCCCTGATTTCATGTATGCCGGACCAGGTGGATCGGGTATTGCCATGGCGGGAGATCCCGCAGTTGACCCTTCAAAATACAAGTTTGATCCCTTAAATCCGGGAAACAATTACCTGATCCAAAAAGTAAGTAAATCAGGCACCAATTGGTTCCAGGAGCTCTTTCAACCCGCCCCCATGTCAGAGCAAAACCTAAGTGTAAGTGGGGGTACTGAAAAAAGTAAATACATGGTGTCTTTAGGATACCTTAACCAGCAAGGAACCGTAATTGAAACCTATCTAAAAAGGTATTCTGCAAGGATCAATACTTCTTTTAATTTTGGAGAGAATTTCACCATTGGGCAAAACCTAAACCTTTTCTACAAAGAAAATCCAAGTTTTAATACACAAAGCCAATTTGGAGGCATTTCCGATTTATACAAAATGATGCCAATAGTTCCGACCCATGATATCCAAGGCAACTATGGAGGAACAAGAGCCGGGATTAATTTGGGAGGTAATTCAAACCCAGTAGCCAATAGAGAAAGGTCTGCGGATGACCGAGACAGGTCTTGGAATATTGTAGGCAATGTTTTTGCCGAATTGAGGTTTTTAAAAGATTTCACTGCCAGGACCAGCCTTGCTACAGTAGTGAACAATAGCTACAATAATTCCTTTTCTTTCGCTCAATATGAAAATATTCAGGGCTTTTTGAACCCTAATTCATTCAGTGAAAGTTCCTCTTTTTCCAACCGCTTGATGTGGACCAATACGGTGAACTATGCCAAGGAGATTAAAAGTCATTCATTCAATATGTTGGTAGGAACAGAATCGATTACAAATACCGGCAGGTCTGTCGGAGGATCCCGACAAAATTATTATTCTACAGATGTAGACTATAGAACGCTAAGTACTGGAACTTCCAATATTTTGAATTATAGCAACTTTTACGAAGACGCTTTGTTTTCCTTATTTAGTCGATTAGATTATTCCTATGATGACAAATATCTATTTGGCGTTACCGTAAGAAGGGACGGTTCATCAAGGTTTGGATCCCAAAACAGGTATGGGGTTTTTCCTTCCTTTTCATTGGGATGGAGAATCTCTGAGGAGTCGTTTATGCAAGACATCACCTGGCTGAATGACTTAAAATTCAGAGGGAGCTACGGTATCCTAGGTTCTCAAAATAATATCAATCCTGAAAACCAATTTGACCTTTTTGGTGGCGCCATTAGCAATGCTTACTACGACATAAGGGGGACAAGTAACAGCGTAGTTCAGGGATTTTTCCAAACGAGAAGTGGTAATACCAGAACCAGTTGGGAAAGGAATATTGTGACCAATGCTGGGTTTGATGCCTCTATTTTAAATTATAAAGTTGATTTATCTGTCGAATACTATAAAAAGTCAATCGATGGGTTATTGTTTGTGCAACCTACTCTTGCAACCGCAGGTGGAGCTACCCCGCCTACAGTAAATATAGGTGACATCCAAAATTCTGGGTTGGACTTTTCCATTACCTATAAAGGTAATTTCATGAATGAGCTGGAATATTCCTTTGGAGGAAATATTACAGCTTATAACAATGAGATTGTAAATATACCGGAGCCGGGATATTTTAATACTGCATCTCACCAGCAGTTGGGAAGTATGGTACGGAATCAGGAAGGACAACCAGTCAGTTCTTTTTTCGGGTATGATGTTATCGGTTTATTTAACTCCGAAGAGGAAGTAAACAATGCACCTGCACAAAGTGGTGCTGAACCGGGGAGGTTTAGGTACAGAGATGTGGACAAGGATGGTGAGATCACTCCTAATGACAGGACATTTATCGGAAACCCTAATCCGGATTTTACTTATGGTATTAATTTAAGCTTGTCCTATAAAGGTTTTGATTTTTCTACCATTCTTTATGGATCACAGGGGAATGATGCAGTAAATACTGTTCCTGCTTACACTCATTTCTTTGGTACCTATGTTGCCGTCAAAAGCAATGTGCTGAAGAATGCATGGACTCCGGAGAATACCAATACTACGGTTCCTAAAATTGAAACGCAAAATAGCTTTAGTACAGCGGGAGTATTTAATTCCTACTTTGTTGAGGACGCATCTTATTTGAGGATGCGTACCCTTACTTTGGGATATACTTTTTCTCCATCACTTCTGGAAAGGATTAAGGTTACCCGGCTGAGGATTTATACCCAGGCGGTGAATCTTTTTACCATAACTGGATATACAGGCTTGGATCCTGAATTGTCCGGAAGTAGTTCCAGTTTCGGGATAGATTTGGCCAACTACCCCAATAATCAAAGGAGTTTTCTCCTTGGGTTAAACCTTTCCTTTTAATTATAATAAACAGCTGATTAAACTTTCATAATCATGAAGCATTTAATAAAATCAAAAAATATCATTTTAATAATGATCTTACTTATAGGGAGTTTTGGTTGCAGTGAAGAATTTCTGGATGTCAAACCCAAGGGGACACTTTCATCTTCAAACCTGGCTACTGAAGCAGGCGTAAATGGGGTATTGATCGGAGCGTATTCACTGATGAATAATGGTGGCACCTCTGGAGGGGGCTGGCCTTCTGGGAGATGGATTTTTGGAGGAGTGACATCTGATGATGCGCACACAGGTACCGAGGCAGGAGCATTACAACCAGTTCCCCAATACGAAAGTTATACCGCTACGGCAGCTACTCCAGGGTTCAATGATCGCTGGAAAGTATTGTACTCAAGTGTGCAACGTTCCAATGATGTATTGCGGCTTTTAAAACTAGTGTTGGAAAATGGTGGGATGTCTCAAGCCAATGCCTTGCAGGTAGAGGCTGAAGCCAGATTTCTAAGGGGGCTTTATCATCTTGAAGCCTCACTGATGTGGAGAAATATCCCGTTCATTGACGAGAGTGTTAGTTTTTCGAATGCAAATTTTAATTTACCTAATTCAGGGCCTGTATGGCCTTCTATTGAAGCAGATTTTCAATTTGCAGCAGAAAACCTGAACGAAATCAAAGGAGATGTTGGCAGAGCCAATAAATGGGCTGCCAAAGCTTTTATGGTAAAGGCCTATATGTTTCAACATAAATTCATAGAGGCAAAACCATTATTGGATGACATTATTGCCAATGGAGTGACTTCAAATGGATTAAAATATGATTTGAACAAACATTATTTTGATAATTTCAAACCATCAACCAAACATGGGCCTGAGCAGGTTTTTGCCATCATGCATTCGGTGAATGACGGCGCAGGTGGTAACAACGGGAATACGCCAAGTGGAGAAGGCCATTCCGGGCCTTATGGCGGGCCGTTTCCCAGCTATGGTTTTTACCAACCCTCATTTAGTCTGGTCAATTCTTATAAAACAGACCCGGAAACAGGCTTACCTTTGATCGATAGCTACAATGATTTTGATATCAATAATGACTTGGGGATACCCTCTTCAGAACCATTTTCTCCCTATGAAGGAACCTTAGATGCAAGACTGGATTGGATTGTGGGAAGAAGAGGTATCCCTTTTCTGGATTGGGGAGTGAATCCCGGACTGTCCTGGGTAAGGCAACAAAGTGTAGGAGGGCCGTATCTGCACATGAAGAATGCCAACCCTCAGTCAGAACCTGAAGCCCGGCAGAACAATAGCAGTGCCAATAATTACAATATGATTCGGTTCGCAGACGTGCTTTTATGGGCAGCGGAGGTAGAAGTGGAAGTGGGGAGTTTGGAAATTGCGGAAGCTTATGTAAATCGGGTAAGGGCTAGGGCTGCGGATCCTGATGGATGGGTGAAAAAATACCAAGATAACAATGCCCCATTGGCCGGAACCACAGATCAGCCAGCTGCCAATTATAAGGTGGGTTTGTATAGCGGTCAATTTTCAGCAAACGGTAAAGACTTTGCCAGAGAAGCGGTGAGGTTTGAAAGGAAATTGGAACTTGCCATGGAACACCATAGATTCTTTGATCTTCAGAGATATGACAATGGTACCGGATATATGGCAGAGAAGTTGAACACCTACATTCAACATGAAACCAGTATTCCGGATTACAATTTTTACTACATGCAGGGTGCTACTTTCACAAAAGGAAAAAATGAAATTTATCCTATACCCCAGGAGCAAATTGATCTGAGTGAAACAAACGAGGGGCCGGTTTTGATTCAAAATCCGGGCTATTAACCAAACGTAAAAAATCATATTATAATTTTAACGATACTATGAAACCAAATAAATTATCAGAAAACCGGCGCAGGAATTTTTTGAAAACTGCAGGGATGCTTGGAGCATCAATAGTGGTAAGCCCAAGATTTGCATTTGCAGGTCCGCCGAAAAGTGACAGAAAACTTAGAATGGGCGTTGTTGGGGGGAGATTTGGTTCCAGTTTTTTCTTTCATGAGCATCCCAATTGTGTGGTGGAGGCCGTAAGTGATTTGAGAAAAGACCGGAGGGAACATTTAATGGAGGTTTACAATTGTACCAAAAGTTACGAATCTTTGTCGCTATTGATAAAAGACCCGAAAGTAGAGGCGGTCTTTGTAGCCACTCCGGCTCCTGATCATGCGGAGCACGTGCTTGCCTGCCTGAATGCCGGCAAACATGTACTTTGCGCAGTGCCTGCGGCCTTTTCAATCGAGGATTGCGAAAGACTTAGAAACGCAGTAAATAAAACCGGACTGACTTATATGATGGCCGAAACCAGTGCTTTTCATCAGGTGGTCATATCCGCACAGAAATTCTATAAAGAAGGAAAATTCGGTAATATTTTCAGAGTGGAGGCTGATTATCACCATCCAGGGCTTGAAGTGCTTTTCTTTGAAGAGGGGAAACCTACCTGGAGACATGGGATGCCACCAATGATGTATCCTACGCACTGTACGGCCTATCATATTTCTGTTACTGGAGAGCGATTTACCGATGTGAGTTGTCTTGGTTGGGGAGATGAAAGTGAAGCATTAAAAGGAAATCCATATAACAATCCATTCTGGAATGAAACAGCACTTTTCAAAACCAATAAAGGCAATGCCAGCAGGATGTCAGTATGTTGGAAAGGGGCATTGATGGGAACTGAAAGGGGAGAATGGCACGGGGATAAAATGAGTTTGTATGGCAGAGATCCTCATGGACTGGAGGAGGTAAAGATCAACGCATCTGAGGAGCTGGGAAGAGATGATGCTGGCTTTTTGTTCAAAAGGGCAGAGAAAGAGGATTATCACCAAATAAACTGGTGGGAAACAGATGCCCTACCCAAACCTCTCCGGCACAACAGTGGGCACGATGGTTCACATACCTTTATTACCCATGAATTTGTGGAAGCAGTAATAAACGAACGAGAACCTTTGGTAAATATTCACGAAGCACTGGCCTATACTGCTCCTGGTATTATTGCCCATCAATCGGCACTAAGGGGTGGGGAAAGCATGAAAATTCCAACATTTGACGTATAATTGACATCCTTTAGCGGATGAATATAAAAAAAATTTAATTTATTACTATGAATAATTGGCCAAAATCCAAAGCACTACTTAATAAAAATGAGAAATGGATACCTGGTGGGGTTGTTTCTTTAAATCGAAAATCAGATCCAAATATTGCCTTTGCCAAGGGTAAGGGCAGTAGAATTTGGGATATTGATGGGAACGAATACATCGACTATCAAGCAGGCTTTGCTTCAGCTTTTCTGGGGCACAATGATCCAGATGTCAATGAAGCGGTAAAGAAATCCATGACTGATCGAGGGGTGTTAATGGGTGCCGGACCGACGATCCATGAAGGAGAATTGGCAGCCTTGTTTTGTGCTTGCGTGCCCACTGTTGAAAGTATAGAGGTAACTTGTACCGGATCTGAAGCCACCTACCATGCCATTCGGATTTCCAGGGCAGTTACTGGAAGAGACCATATCATCATCATTCAGGGTGGTTATAACGGATGGCACAATGATGTTTCTGGAAATGTAATGAGTAGTTTGGAGGAAGTTGGCCCCAGAGTTTCTCCAGGTGAGTACTCCTTTGATGCTTTGTCTGCAGGAATTCCTCAAAGCCACAAAGACCTGGTTCATGTGGTCAATTTTAATGACCTGGAATCGGTAGCTTTTGTGGTAGAAAAATACCCTGTTGCTTGCATTATTCTGGAGCCGGTTTTACAAAATATTGGTATTGTAAAACCCAGTGATGGCTACCTTCAGGGATTGAGGCAAATGGCTGATGATAATGGCTTTTTATTAATTTTTGATGAGGTTAAAACCGGTTTCCGCCATGCTTTAGGTGGGTACCAGAGCATTTGTGGTATAAAACCTGACCTAAGTACTTTTGGTAAGGCCGTGGCCAATGGCTATCCCATTGGGATAATCGGTGGGAAGAAGAAATACATGGATTATTTCAATCATCCTGAAAAGGATAAAAGGGTTTTGATCGCCGGAACTTTCAATGCCCATCCATTCACAGATGCTGCAGCAATTGCCACCCTGAAAAAATTATCCTCACCGGATTATTCGGTGTATGAGCATATGGAGGCCATGGGGGACATGTTGGAAAAAGGATTAACGGATATTTTTAATCACTATGACCACCCCTTTGTAGTGGCGCGAATGAAATCTGCCTATTGTGTCTATTTTATGGACCATGCACCTGTGGATTTTCATGATATTGTGTCAAATCATGATTTTGAATTGGATAAAGTCTATAGAACTGAACTTATAAGGGAAGGGATTTATAATTTCCCGCTGCCTATCAAACAAGGCAGTATATCCTGTGCCCACACTGAGAAAGACATCACTGAAACACTCGAAAAAACAGAAAAAGTAATGAAAAAACTCATGAAAAACCTGGTCTGATTTCGGTTAGGATTAGAGAGTATTGAAGAGGTGTTTTCTGAAAAAAGATAAATTAATAATATGCTCGGTTCATTTAAAAACCACAAAGTGATCATCAGTGGTGCCCTTGGGGATATTGGTAGATCAATAGTAAAAGCATTTGTCGGGAAGGGAGCGGACGTGGCTTTAGGAGATATAAAACCAATAGATGAGGCTGAAGCGTTTTTAGCAAGCCTAAAAGCCCTAAATCCTGAAGTGAAAGTGCTTTATGATCAGGTAGATGTACGAGATCCTGGACAAGTGAAAAACTGGGTCGACCGGGCATCAGGGGAGTTAGGATCATTGGATATAGTCATACCTAACGCTGCTACAGTTACCATAAAGGTAATTATGGATATCAGCCCTCAAGAATGGGCAAATGAATTGAAGGTGAATCTTGACGGTGCATTTTACCTTTCCAGATTTGCCAGTGAAAAGTTGCTTCAGGACAAGTTACCAGGAAGGATAGTGTTTGTTGGGAGCTGGGCAGGAGAAACTGTTCACCAAAATCTTCCTACCTACAGTGTATCCAAAGCAGCATTGAGGATGCTGTCCAAATGCTTGGCATTAGAACTTGCACCAAACAATATTCTAGTAAATGAAATTGCTCCAGGCTATGTGGATGCGGGTTTGAGTAAGCAGGTTTTTGATGGCAATAAATCGGCAAAGTTAAATGCAATTGAAAAAGTACCAGTCAAGAGAATTATTCATCCGGATGAAGTAGCCATTAGTGTACTCTGGTTATGTGATTTTGACAATAAACACATGACAGGCAGTACCCTTCTTATGGACGGGGGATTGTCACTTATGTCCTAAACTATTCCCAATATGACCTTCGGTAATACTAAGAAAAAGCAAATAATTAGACCATTTGAAGGAGAATTTGGAATAGGACAACGGGATATTACACCTCCTATTGGCATCAATAATAAAAACTGGGGGGCTTCTTCTCAGGCAACTTCCTCAGGTATTCATCAGCCATTATTGGTAACCTGTATCAGCATTGAGACGAAAAGTAGCCCTTTGCCCATGGTTTTTTTGTCAGCGGATCTTGGCTGGTGGAAAAACATGCAGGATGAAGCCTATGTTAGGAATTTTATCCTGGAAAATACTGGTCTTGATGAGGCTTCTCTTTTGTTCTGTTTCTCTCATACCCACGCTGGGCCCAACCTAAATAGGGGCGACAAAGACAAGCCCGGAGGAGAGCTAATAGCTCCTTACCTGGATACTTTGAGGGAAAAATGTACCGAATTAATTAAGGACTGTCTGCGGAATAAAGTTTCAGGAATACTTACCTGGGAATATGGTACATGCAACTTGGCCAAGAACCGGGATTTTTATGATCCGGCGAGTAATCAATATTTTGTTGGCTACAATTCCAATAAACCTGCCGATGATACCTTACTTGTAGGAAGAATTACGGATACCGGTGGAGGAATATTGGCCACAATCGTGAATTATGCCTGCCACCCGACAACCTTAGCCTGGGACAATCTTAAAATCTCCCCAGATTTCCCGGGTACCTTCAAAGAGGTTATGAAAGAAAATACCGGCGCTCCGAGTTTGTTCATTCAGGGAGCATCAGGAGACCTGGCTCCAGCAGAACAATATTCAGGAAATGTGGCGCTTGCAGAAAAACACGGTCGGCAATTGGCATTTTCTGTCTTGGCTGTGCTCGAAAGTATGACCGCTCCCGGTAAAGCACTCTTTTTCAAGGAAACAGTCGCCTCCGGTGCCCCGTTGGCCATTTGGAGACCTGAGCAAGTTCCTGCCGAAAGTAATGTATCAGCTGAAATTATTGTTATTGAATTGCCATTAAAGCCATGGCCATCCATCAGGGAACTTAAGCAATCGATCAATGAATGTGAGGATCCGGTGCTAAAGGAAAGACTTATCCGGAAACTGGGAGTGAGGAGTTCTATTGGGGATGGTTCTAAAGTCACGGTCAAGGTTTGGTATGGGCAATTGGGAGATTGTTTGATTATAGTGCAACCCAATGAAGCGTATGCTATTTTTCAGCAAACCATTCGAAAGAAATTCTCTCCGGCTCCTGTGATCGTAGGCAATATCGTCAATGGGCATATAGGGTATTTACCACCAGAGGAGCTTTATGACAAGGACATGTATACAGTGTGGCAAACGCCTTTTGAAGCAGGAGCTTATGAAGTTTTGGTTCAAGAGGTATTAAATAAAATGAACAGTAAACCCTGATTACCTTCAAAATAATATGGAATCCAATTTTACAAATTTAGACTTAGGGATATTTGTAGTCTACATTGCAGGAGTCATCGGTCTAGGGCTTTATGCCTCCAGAAAAAGTAATGGAGAAACTAAACGCGATTATTTCCTGGCAGGAGACAAGCTTCCTTGGTGGATGATAGGAGGCAGTATTATTGCAGCCAATATTAGTAGTCATCATCTAGTAGGGGTGATGGGGGTAGCCTACGAAAGAGGTTTTGTGGCCATTGTAATCGAGTGGGGAGCAATATTGGTAGGCTTTAATGTGTTGTTATGGGTGTTTTTGCCTTTTTACATAAGAAATGGGTTTTATACCATGCCCGAGTTTTTACAGAAGAGGTTTGGTGGAGGAGCCAGGACGTGCTATTCTATTTTGGTGCTTTTGACCTATATTTTTGTGGAAATTAGTGCCGTACTTTATTTAGGAGCCATTTCATTACAATCATTGCTGGGAATACCGATGTTGGCTAGTATACTGTTTTTGGCAGTATTTACTGGGATATATACTATTTTAGGAGGTTTAAGGGCAGTTGTTTGGACCGAGATGCTACAGCTTGCAGTGTTGGTGTTGGGTATGGTTGCTTTGTCCTATTATACCATAGATGCATCCGGTGGATTTGAGGCCATTATAGAATCCTCAAAGGATTGGGAGCTGATGTTGCCAGCCAATGATCCTGATTTTCCCTGGACGATGTATTTGGGAGGGCTATTGTGCATCAGTATTTTCTACAATGCGACCAATCAGTTTATCGTCCAGAGAACCCTTGCGGCGAAAAGTGAATGGCATGCCCGTATGGGGGTGATATTTGCAGATTATCTCAAGTTTTTAATCCCCTTACTCATCATTGTACCCGCATTGGTGGCTCCGAATATATTTCCTGACCTGGATAAGCCAGATTTGCTTTTTTCCATGTTGGTGGAGCATTTATTGCCTACCGGCCTGGTAGGATTGGTAATGGCAGGACTGATAGCGGCAGTAATGTCCCACCTGTCAGGAGCGATCAACTCCTGTACCACTATATTAACGATTGATGTATATTTGCCTTATTTCCGTCCCAATGCTTCCGAGGCGGCCGCTATTCGATTTGGAAGAATAACCGGCGTATTGGTTATCCTGATCGGGATATTGTGTACGGGTATCCTTGTTTTTTATTCCGAAAAACCCATATTTATTTACCTGTTAAATGCGTATGGTTTGTTTACACCAGGTATTGCCACCATGTTTTTAATGGGGATTTTCTGGAAAGGAACGACCCATGCCGGGGCATTGTCGGCAGGTTTACTTACTATCCCTTTGTCTCTATTGGTGGAGTATTTCTTTCCAGAAATGCCATTTTTTAACAGGACGGGAATTGTTTTCTGGACATGTATGCTGCTGTGCGTATTGGTCAGTTTGGTCAGCCAAAGAAAGAGTGAAGAAGAATTGGAAGGTTTGATTTGGACTAAAGAAAGTCTTTCTCTACCTAAAAGTGAAAGGGACCAGCAGAAAGGCTGGAGAAATCCATTTATCTGGTGGGCCATTGTTATGTGCATGGTCTTGTATTTTTACATTAGGTTCGCTTAAAGTATATAATTAACAAATGTAATCAGAAATAAATATTTAGTTAAATTTCAATTTATGAAAAATATTGTCCCTAACTCGAACAGAAGAGGATTTATTAAAGGATTAAGCCTCTCAGCTGCCGGTTGTGTTATTGCGCCTTTAAATTTATTTTCCAAAGAATTATATTCGGAGAGAAAGATTCGAATAGGGGTAATAGGCGGAAGATTTGGAGCATCCTTTCACTTCCATGAGCATCCAAATTGTATAGTTGAGGCAGTTAGTGATTTAAGAAAAGATAGAAGAGATCATCTTAAGAAGGTTTACCAATGTTCTAAAAGTTACGAATCACTTACTAAACTTTTGAAGGATCCTAAAATTGAGGCCGTCTTTATTGCCACGCCTGCGCCGGACCATGTCAAGCATGTAAAGGAAAGCTTAGATGCAGGAAAACATGTTCTTTGTGCCGTTCCTGCTGCCTGGACCTTAGAAGAATGTGAAGATTTAAAAGAAGCAGTTAAAAAAAGCGGACTAACCTACATGATGGCTGAAACCACCACTTATATGCAAAATACCATATCAGTGAAAAAATTTTATGAACAAGGAAAGTTTGGTGAGATTTTCAGTGCGGCTGCGGAATACAATCACAATGGTTTGGAAACTCTTTTTTTTGAGAATGACGGCACCCCTACCTGGCGACATGGTATGCCACCTTTATTATACACGACACATGGCACTTCTTTTTTGATTGCAGTGACGAAGGAGCGGTTAACCCAGGTCAGCGCTATGGGGTGGGGTGATAATAGTCCTATTCTCAAAAAAAACCAGTACAACAATTCATTTTGGAATGGTACCGCTTTTTTCAAAACCAATTCCGGTAAACCCTTTAGGGTTGAAACCAACTGGAAAGGTGCCCTAAGGTCAGCAGTTAGAGCTGAATGGAGGGGTGAGAAAATGAGTTTTTACTCGGGAATGAAAGATGGTGATGAACATACTCTTGTCCATATTGGCCAAAAATCTCAATTAGACAGTGGGGGGTTCCAATATACTGAGAATGTTGTGGAAAATTACCAACAACCCTTATGGTGGAAATCCGACATGCTACCGGCCCCTTTAAGGCATGATAGTGGTCATGATGGATCCCACACATTTATCACCCACGAATTCATAGATGCACTTATTAATAATCGACAGCCCGAAGACGGTATTTTTCAGGCTTTGGCCTATACTGTGCCTGGAATCGTTGCCCATCAGTCTGCACTTAAGGATGGAGAGTCTATGAAAATACCAAATTTTGATAGTTAAATTAAAGCGCAATGGAAAACATATTAAGTAGTAAACAGATAAAAGATTATAATGATAATGGTTACTTGATCGTACCACAATTCTTTGATAAATCTTTGATTGAAAAAATTCACGGAATAGCTGTTAAAGATCAGGTAATCTCAAAAAATAGTTTTGACCTTGATGACCAGTCTGGGAAAAAAACCAAGTTGGCTCTTTGGTATAATCTTGGGGATGATATTTATAGTAAACTTACCAAATGGCAGAAAATGGTTGATACCGCAAACCTATTATTGGAAGGGGAGGGTTTTATCTGTCATTTCCAATCAAAACTTATGCAAAAGGAACCCGAAGTTGGCGGTGCATGGGAATGGCATCAAGATTATGGATATTGGTATAAACATGGGTTTTTATATCCCAACCAAATGCTTTCGGCAATGATAGCCATCACCAAAGCCAACAAGGAAAACGGTTGTTTGCAGGTAATAAAAGGTTCTCATAAGTTGGGTAGGGTTGACCATGGAATTACAGGAGGACAAACCGGAGCAGATAGCAAGTTTGTAGCATTTGCTTTGGAAAACCATACGCTGGAATCTGTCGAATTGGAACCGGGAGATGTAGTTTTTTTCCACAGCAATATTCTCCACAAGTCAGAAGCGAACCTTTCTCAAAAATCCAGATGGTCTTTAATTTCGGTTTACAACCGACAATCAAACCAGGCGCTCATTGATCATTTCCCAACAGTAACCAATCCAATTGAGGTGATACCGGATATTCCAATTTCAAGTATAAATGAATTAAATCTCCTGCAGGAAAATTCGGTTGACTTCCTTAGGAAAGATGAAATTTCATGATTTTTAATAATAGTATTAGTTATTCCAGTCATTAATGAAAGATAGAAATCAGAAAAAAATTCAGGGAAATGATGGTTTCAATAAATCATTTATTTACCTATCCAGTGCAGTGGCAGGTCTGGGAGGACTTTTGTTTGGTTTTGATATTGCTATTATTTCAGGAACAATAAGGTTTTTTGCTGATTTTTTTTCATTAAATGATTTGGAAACGGGGTGGGCTGTAGGTTCAATCAGCATTGGTGCTGGTATTGGGGCAATGATTTCAGGTAAATTAAGTGATGTTTTTGGCAGAAAAAGGCTTTTATTTTTAAGTGCATTTCTATTTGCCGTAACCGGTTTAGGAACAGGTTGGGCACCCAATTTCTATTCATTTATCCTTTTTAGAATAGTAAGTGGAATAGCGGTTGGATCTGTAGCGCTGGTGTGTCCAATGTATATTGCTGAAATATCTCCTAAATTAATTAGAGGCAAACTTATCTCCTTTTACCAATTATCAATAACCTTAGGCGTTTTGATTGCTTATTTCACTAATTATTTATTGCTGGGTACGGGTGAAAATAATTGGAGATGGATGTTTTCATCACAGTCAATACCTGCTTTGTTGTTTTTCTTTTTTCTGTTCTTTGTGCCCGAAAGCCCCAGGTGGCTGGTAATGGTTGGTAGGGTGATTGAAGCAAAGAAGGTACTTTTGAGATCAGGAAATAAATTTTCAACAGATGAAATAAGTTCGATTAAGAAAAGCTTTAATGCCAATGAAAAGGTTAACCTTCAATCCCTTTTCGATAAAAAAACAATTAAATTAATGATTGCCGGGATTGTTGTTGCATTTTTTTCCCAAACTGGAGGCCCTTTAATATCTTTTGCACCCGAAATTTTAGGAAAAGTAGGAATGAGTGAGGACAGTGCTTTTTTTCAGTCCATCCTAATTGGCTTAACCTTGTTCCTGTTTACTTTAATCGCGCTATTTACAGTTGACTCCTTGGGAAGGAAGAAGCTATTGCTCTGGGGTGCGCTGTTGCTGTGTATTGATACTTTATTATTGTCTTTTGCCATAAGATTCAACATGGGCCCACTTCTACAACTGGTTTTAATTATATCCTTCATTGCATTGTATGCGGCTACTATTGGTCCAGTGACTTGGGTTTTACTCTCGGAAATTTTTCCAAACCAACTGAGGGGTTTAGGTATGTCTGTTGCAACCTTTTCACTTTGGGTTTCAAATTTCTTGTTGCTGGGTTCGTTTCCGGTTTTGAAAAGTCAAATGGGGATGTCTTTCACATTTGCAATTTATTCAGGCATGTTTTTATTGTATTTTATTTACTTAAAAATATTCATACCTGAGACCAAGAATAAATCCTTAGAAGAAATTCAGGCTGCATTTGTAAAGTGATTTGGGAAATCAAGTCTCGATCTTCTTACTACCTGTCTGAGGACCAAAGGCAGGCTCTCCAATAGTAATTATAAATTGATGTGTCGGATTAATGCTAAATAATGGGAAGTTTGCGATATCACAATGGTTCATTTTGCAACTTATCGTTTTCTTGCAATTTCCATTGAAAAAAATCTATTTTGGAAATAATAAATTCTTTGATAAATTTATCAAATGCTGGTTATCCCTTAATATCGTTGATATTAAAAATTAGTTCATGGCGCATGAAGATAAATGATACTAATTTTGGTTTAAATTAGACAGGATATTTATGAGTTGGCAGGTGTGGTATTGTAAACCAAGAAATAAATCATGTAGTTACTTAGGGGTTTTAAAATAGCATTCTTTTTTCAAAACTCCTTACTTAAATTATATACTTGGATAAAAGGTTTTTGGTACAACAGGCCTTTTTTTATTGGTCTAATAGCTGTATAAATTACACGGAGAAGATAATATTTATACCCCACTTTGGTGGGATGTAGATTGAACAAATTAAAATTTGATATGCTAAAAAGGAATTTGTGTTTACCTGCGATGAAAGTCTTCTTTTACAATCGTCGCATACCCATCTTTGTTTTGGGCCTTGGACTAGTGCTTTTCGCTTGCCAACCAAAGTCAGCCACTGAAGATAGATCTCTTGAAAACGCTTTGTCTACCTTTGTTCTGGAGGATGACTTTCAGCTAGAGCTCATTGCTGGTGAGCCACTTGTGGCAGATCCTGTGGATATGGTAATAGATGAGCATGGCAGATTATACGTGGTAGAAATGCATGGCTATCCATTGGATCTAAGTGGATCAGGCAAAGTAAAACGCTTGTCAGATAATGATGGCGATGGTACAATGGATGAAAGTGTCGTTTTTGCCGATAGTCTGGTGATGCCTACGGGGATCATGCGCTGGAAACAAGGCTTTATCGTAACAGATCCGCCCAACGTTTACTACCTTGAAGACAGTGATGGAGATGGAAAGGCAGACATCAAGCAAACCCTCTTAACAGGGTTTGCACTTTCTAACCCCCAACACAATGTTAACAGCCCTAAATTGGCGCTGGACAACTGGATTTATTTGGGTCATGAACCAGCAGTTACCACTACCATTTATGAGGACTTACTTGGTGATAGGGGGACAGATGTTTATTACCCTGAAAAACCAGATGTCAACAGATTGTCGCAAAATGCTGGAGGTAGAAGTATCAGGTTTAAGCCAGATACTTACGACTTGGAATTGCTGAGTAGTCGGACCCAGTTTGGGCACACTGCCAATGCATTTGGGCACAGGTTTTTGCTGAACAATAGCAACCATATTATCCAGGAAGTGCTCACAGCAGACTACCTGCAAAGAAACCCCCACTTGGTGATTACAGAAGTAACCCAGTCCTCCTCTGATCATGGCAACGGTGCTGAAGTTTTCCCAGTAACCATCAATCCCCAACATCAGTTATTGACAGACTTAGGCGTAATGACCTCTGCCTGCGGATTGACGGCCTACCTGGGAGCTTCTTTTCCAGAGCGGTATAATCAAGCCACCTTTGTATCAGAACCGGTAAGTAATTTGGTACATGTGGATTTTTTAAAGGAGGATGGTACAGGATATAAAGCCTCTCGAGAGCATCCCGACAAGGAATTCTTAGCTTCTACGGATGCTTGGTTTCGACCAGTCAATGCCTATGTCGGTCCTGATGGAGCCTTATATGTCCTCGATTATTACCGGCAGATTATAGAACATCCCGAATGGATGTCTGAAGAGGTGGTTCAATCTGGGGCTTTGTACAATGGTACAGACAAGGGAAGAATTTACCGCATTACACCTAATGGCACTTCCCCGATAGATTGGGCCGACAAATTGTCTTTGGGAACAGCATCTCCTGAGGAATTGCTAAGTAAGCTGTCCCATAAGAATGCCTGGTGGAGAATGAATGCCCAGCGAATGATAGTGGATCAGCACCCGGAAAGTTTGATACCTGCCTTAAAAGATCTTGCCGTGTCTGGAGAAAGCCCAATGGGTCGGCTCCATGCCTTGTGGACTTTACAGGGAATTGGAGCACTGGATCAGGAAACAGTAGCCAGTTCTTTAAAAGATTCCGTTGCAGGCATTCGGGAAAACGGGGTGAAATTGTCTGAGTTATTCCTAACGCATTCAGCAGACCTTGCACCACAATTACTGGCATTAAAAAATGACCCAGATCCAAAAGTCAGGTTTCAGCTGATGCAAACCCTTGGGTACATTGAAAGTGAAAGTGCTTTTCAGGTTCGAAAGGAACTTTTGTTCAAGGATATTGACGACAAGTGGGTGCAACTGGCCGCTCTTTCAGCACCTTTTTCTGAAAGTAGTCGGCTAATTGATCCTGTTTTGAATCAATATACTACCACACCAGCTTATAATGGATTGGTACAAAAACTGGCGGCTATGGTTGGTGCAAGCATGGATGAGAAAGCTATTCTTACCATGGTGCAAAGAGCTACCAAGAAAAATTCCCAAAACAAATACGATTGGCAGCCAGCCATTTTACGTGGTTTGGCACAGGGAATCAAAAGTAAAAATCTGGAAGGGGCGCATGGTGCTGCAGCGGGTCTTTTGGCAACAAGTGTGTTTGAGCATCCTTCAACAGAAGTAAAAGGAGCAGCCATCCAAGTATTGGAAGGTATTGGATTGGACAATGTAGCGGGTAAAGGACAGGATTTGGCTAAGGCAAAAGCAATTGCCATAAATAAATCATTGGCCGGAGAAGAAAGAAGTATGGGGATTCGGTTTTTGGCTTTGGCCAATACAGCCGAATACCAGGACATGCTAGTAGGTTTGGTGGAGACGAGTGAACCACTACCTGTTCAGTTGGCTGCTTTCCGCACCTTAAGTAAATCAGAGGACAATTCCTTGTCTCAATTGGTAATCGACCGCTGGGAAAGCTTTACTCCCGAATTGAGAGATGCTGCCATTAGTGCGATGATGATGAATGGGGAAAGAATTGCTGTTCTATTGGGGGCACTCGAAGATGGATTGGTTCAAAAGACAACTATTGGCTGGAGAAGAAGTGTGGGCTTGATGGCCAACAAAGATGAAACGCTCAGGTTGAGAGCCAGGGCCATATTGACTCGGCCGGAAGGAGAGAGTGAAAAAATCATTGCCAACTACCAACCTGCCCTGGAGCTTAATGGTGCCATTGATACAGGAGCTACAGTTTTTCAGAAAAATTGTGCGATATGCCACCAAATGGGTGAAGATCGGGGGCTCGCTTTTGGGCCAGACCTTTCTTCCCTGAAAAACAGACGTGCGGCCAGTATCATGAGTGATATTCTCAACCCCAATTTGTCCATAGCGGATGGTTATGACCTTTGGGAAGTGGAATTGCAAAATGGTGAGCTCCTCCAGGGTCTTATTTCCTCGGAAACACCTACGGCCATCAATCTTAGTATTTCAGGAGGAATAAACAAGAGCATTTCCAGGACGAATATTAAGGCACTGAAATTAATAGAAATGTCGGCCATGCCTACAGGTCTTGAGCAAAGTATTTCGCTTCAGGAAATGGCCGATTTGTTGGCTTATATTCGAAAAGTAGAATAAAGGTTTTTTAGGAAACCCTTATAAACGGATTAACCCGGATTAGGTAATAGGATTAGTAAGGAAGGACATTTACAAATAATAGCATTGCTTTTGCCCAATTCGAGATCAATATATTTCTCAAATAACCAAAGAAAATGAAATTGATAAAATTTAAACGATTAATGTTGTCGCTGTTGGCTTTTGGAGCCTTGCAGCTGAATGGTTTTGGAGCTGCTCCAAAACCATTGAATGTAGGTTTGGCACGTGTGGCCATTACTCCAGAAACGCCGGTTCGTTTAACAGGCTACTCCAGTAGGGACTTTCCGTTTGAGGGCGTTCATCATGAGTTATGGGCCAAAGCAATGGCTTTCGGAGATGAAAAAAAAGGGTACCGGATAATAATAACCGTAGACTTGCTGGGTATTCCTCATAGGGTTACTGAAAGGGTAAGGGATGCGCTTGCAAAAGAGATAGGCATATCACCCGCCAATCTTTCAATTTGTGCTTCTCATACCCATAGTGGCCCACAAATTGGAAATATCGTTTCGCATTTTAATAAACCGCTAGACCCAGACGAATTGGCAGAGATTTCGCTCTTTGCCATGGGGCTGGTGCCAAAGTTAAAAGGCGTGGCAATAGATGCCATAGCAAACGCCGCGCCTTCCTTGGTTTCTCATGCCAAAGGAGAGGTGAATTTCGCGGTCAACAGGCGAACATCCATTAACCCAAATGGGGTAACAGACCATTCCTTGCCTGTAATGAGAATTACGGATCTTGAAGGCAAGACAAAAGCAGTGCTGCTAAATTATGCTTGTCATGCGGTTACCTTAGGGCCAAAAAACAATGTGGCCCATGGCGATTGGGTAGGAGAAGCCCAGATTCAGGTGGAGGAAAACTTGCCTCCAGGAGCCATGGCCATGGTAGTGATAGGTTGTGGGGCAGATCAGAATTCTTCACCTCGAATGAATACAGAAAACCCAGAAATGGATTTGGTTTATGCCAAAGACCAGGGAAAACAGATTGCTGATGAAGTGAATCGCTTGCTGGCCGATGAAACGTGGAAAAGCGTCCGTCAACTTCCTGAAGGCAAAATGAAATACGTTGAACTCACCTTTGCCAATATGCCTGATCCCAAAAAGTTGGCAGAAGATGCAAAAGGATCCGGAAGAACTAGTAATTATTCCCTTCTACTGCTTGGGCGAATGGCAAGGAGTGGTGATATTCCAGAGAAAATCAATTACCCCATTCAGGTATGGGATTTTGGGAAAGACCTGGTCATGATATTTTTGGCTGGGGAGGTTGTGGTCGACTATGCCCTGCGGCTAAAGCAGGAATTGGGTGAGGACAGCGTGTGGGTAAATGCCTATGCCAATGACATGCCCTGTTATATCCCATCGCTCAGAATACTGAGAGAAGGAGGATATGAAGCGGAAACAGCTATGATTGGTTATGAGAAACCTTCCAAATTTACTGAGGATGTGGAAGAAATAATAATGAATGGCATTTATTCCATTTTACCAAAAAACATAAAATGATGCGCTTATCTAAACTGATGCTATTAATGAATCTAAAAAGAGATCAAAGATATGGAACGATTGCGGGCTTATCCGGTCTTCTACTGCTCCTTTTATTTACGGCACAAACTTCTTTTGCTGGAGATTTTAGGGCTGCCGTGGTCAAAGAAAATATTACCCCGAAAGTTACTAAACAACTATTAGGCTATGGCGCCCGGCAATCTGAGGGGATTTTAGATAGTATTTTCCATCAAATTTTAATACTAGATGATGGTGAGTCCACCTTTGCACTGGTTTCCACAGACATTTGTGTACTTTCTCCAGCAACCTATGACCAGGTTGCAAAATTGGTGGAACGAAAGTTTGGAATAGCACGCAGTAATTTTTGGTGGTCAGTTACGCATACCCATTCAGCACCGGAAGTTGGTGCTCCTGGACTCCCAGAGGCTTTTATGGGAGAGCGGTACACCCATCCTATTGATACCAGTTATACTGATTTGGTAACCACCAAATTATTGGCGGGGATTGAAAGAGGGATAAAAGAACTGGCGCCGGCAAGTCTAGGAGTAGGTTGGGGTCATTCATCTGCCAATATCAACCGTAGGGCCAGGGATATTGATGATGTTGCTTTTTTGGGGATGAATCCTGATGGACCGGTAGATCGAAGAATCGGGATTTTGAAAATAGTGCACCAGAAAGACCATCGATTAATGGCCACCGTTGCCAATTATGCCATTCACGGGACCGTTTTGGGTGGGGGAAATTTACTAATAAGCGGTGATGTCCAAGGGGTAGTAGCAAAATATGTGGAAGAAAAATCTGGGGCTCCTATGCTATTTATCAATGGAGCGGCAGGCAATATTGCTCCAATCTATAGTGTGTATCCTAATGCCAGTTCCGGAAGGATGAACCAATTTAGAAGGCTTCTGGGAGATAAAATACTGACAGCCAATGATGATATCTTGAACTATGAAGACCAAGTTTCTTTTTCTGCTTCTGAGATGGAGTTTTTGACACCAATGAAAGAAGGATTGAAATGGCCTGAAGCTTTAAATGAGTATATTGTAGATGAAAAAGGAGTTGCCAAGACCATCAAAGTACCTGTACGTTTTCTTAATATCAATGATAAGATTGGCATTTGGGCCAGTCCTTTGGAATTGTTTTGTGAAATCTCAAATGAAGTCAGGGAGCGCTCCCCATTTCCCTATACTTTCTATTATGGCTATACCAATGGCTGGTTGGGATACATGCTAACAGAAGAAGAGTGGGAATATAAAGGGTATGAACCTACGGTTTCTCCTTTTGTTCCAAGTGCAGGTACAAGATTCGGTGAGGCAGTCTTGTCTTATTTGGAAAGTGAATTAAAAAGTAAAAAATTAAATTAATTCTGAGATGAAGTCAATATTTTCAGTAAGCGCATTTATAATAGTATTATTAGTTTTCGGAGGTTTTAGTGCAAAGGCACAGAATCCGGATTTCCCCTGGCCGGAAGGGAAAAAAATGGCCATAAGTTTAAGTTTTGATGATGCACGGGCGAGCAATCCAGACCCAGGAGCTACCCTATTAAATGAGTATGGGGTAAAAGCCACATTTTATGTGGTTCCCGCAAGTATGGAACGAGATATTCCAGGATGGAAAATGGTGGTTGCAACAGGCCATGAGATTGGCAATCACTCCCTTTACCATCCTTGTAGCGGTAATTTTGTCTGGTCCAGAAACAAGGCCTTGGAAGATTACACTTTACAACGCATGCGAAAGGAATTGACCGATTCAAACGATGAAGTAGAGCGGCTTTTGGGGGTGAGACCAGAAGTCTTTGCCTATCCTTGTGGCCTTTCTTTCGTGGGTAAGGGAGAAGGAACCCAAAGTTATGTGCCCCTGATCTCAGAAATGTTTCTTTCAGGTAGGGGCTGGAAAGATGAGGCCCCTGTGGATCCTTATTATGCAGACATGGCCCAGCTTACAGGTATGGAAATGGACAACCAATCCTTTGACGAAATTTTACCCATCATAAAAGCTGCTGCTGAAAATCGACAATGGTTGGTCCTGGCAGGGCATGAGATCGGTACGGAAGGCAATCAGACCACTTACCTGAGCATGTTGAGAAAGCTTTGTGAATACGCCAATGATCCTGCCAATGGGATTTGGATCGCACCAGTAGGGACAGTGGCCAAGTATGTTAAGGAAAAACGAACAGCAATGGAAGGGAACTTAAATATTCCTGGAATTTCCAAGCCGGCAGATAATGGAAACATTTACCTTACTTCCGAGAAAGGAAGAGGAATAGGCCCAGATATTCAATACATGCCCGAGTGGAATGCCTTTGGTTGGTTTACTGCCAAAGATAGGGTAGAATGGGACATGAATCTTCCAAAGAAAGGCACTTACGAAGTTTGGATGGAATGGTCTGTATCTAACGAAGAGGCCGGCAAACCTTTTGTGATGACATCCGGCGATCAGACCATTGAGGGAGTGGTAAAACCTTCCGGATCCTGGGAAACCTTCCAAAAAATCAAGATCGGTGAACTGGCGCTGGATGAAGATTTTAACCGAATAACTGTGGCTTCAGGAGAGGAATTTGATAAAGGGGCTTTAATGGATTTAAAAGCTTTGACTTTGGTACCGGTTAATAAGTAACTCGGATTTTGGCATTGTTATTCATTAATTTAGTGGCAGGGGATTTCAAATCTCCTGTTTTTTTTTGAATGTAGAAAAGAAACAATCTTGGTTATTCGCTTAAGTTGGAAATTGCAGCTGATATTCTGGCAGTAGAAAATGAAGGGTTGTTAAAGGAAAATATTGAATGATGGGACATAAATTTAAAAACAAATCCCGCACCTCTTCTCGATTGCAAAATTGGGACTACCGTTGGGCAGCAGCCTATTTTATTACTATTTGTACCAAAGAGCGGTTACATTATTTTGGTGAACTAGTAGATAATAAAATGCAATTGTCCAATGTTGGTTTATTAGCAAATGTATTTTGGCATGAAATAAAAAATCATGCTAAAAACATTGAATTAGGCGAATTTGTTGTGATGCCAAACCATGTTCATGGCATTTTGATTTTAAATGATTCAAATGTTGATTCGAACGTTGATCCGATTGTTGTAGGGACAAGGCATGCCTTGTCCCTACAACAATCGGAATCGGAAACCGCGAAAACCATCGGGCAAAATCACTATCAAAATCAGGGTAAAAATTCCGTGTCATCCATTGTGGGTTCCTACAAATCGGCAGTAACTAAACATAGCAACCGGTTGGGTTTTGAATTTGGTTGGCAATCCAGTTTTTACGACCATATCATTCGCGATGCACAATCGTTTGAGAATATTCAAAATTATATTGCCAATAACCCCATGAAATGGGAAGAGGATAAATTTTATGGTAATGAATAATCCCAACCCATACCCCAAATGCGAGCACTGTGGTATCGGCTGGCAGAGTGAAATCCTGAGCGTTTGGATTAGGGATTTATGGTTGACAATAAAAAATTCCGAGGTGAAGCCACAGATCCAAATAAAATATTTAAGCTATAGCTATCCTTCTGGATTTCTTCTAAACCATATACTGAACTTTGTACTTAATCGATTGAAAATGCGTTATAAATCTCCTCACCTATTTTTTTTGACCTTGCTTCCCTTGCAAGTGACTTCCTCTTTTGGACAAGATAATAAAGCGACAACAGGCCCTGTTTTTACTGATTTTGGAGCTGTATACTCATTAGATAGTCTGGATTTTCCGCTCGATACAACGCAACACTATAAGGCAATTTTTGACGTTGACAGTAAGCTAACAGACCTAAATCAAAAAAACTCGATCATTTCAAGTTTGCACCGCTATTACAATATGCACGTGCGATCCGGAGTCCCTAAAGAAAATATTCATTTGGCTTTCGTTTTGCATGGGAACTCAACGAAAGATGCATTGTCATCCTCCATCTACAAAGAAAAATTTAAGGTAGACAACCCTAATAGAGACTTGATAAAGTCACCTTCTGAAATGGGGGTGGATGTATTCATATGTGGCCAATCAATGTTGTCTAGAGGATACGGTAAAGAAGAATTGCTGCCTGAAATAAAAGTTACGCTATCCGCTATGACCGTGTTGACGGTATATCAAATGAATAATTATGCCCTTATTAAATTTTAAACCCGGATTATGCAATAGGATTCGTAGTAGTTTGTCCTGACCTTTCTCAGGAAGTGGTGTAATTAAAAGAAAATCAGGCTATTTGAAGACTAAGGCGTAGTGTCAAGACAAGATCTAATTAACGAATAATCCGGTATAGCAATTTGGATATCTCTGCGTTTCAAAAAAAATCACATAGCTACAGCTAAGCTCTATTTTTCGCGCCTTAACCTATCCAAATTTCTATTGCCGCCTTATCCGTCATTAAAACGTTGACCTGCCACTGGCAACGCTATGCAGAAGTCGAAGATAGCAACGAAGTGGCTGATTTTGTCCGCCGCGGCGGATCATCGCGTAATAGAAGGGAAGTGCTATTGCATATTTCGGGTTAAACCTATTAACATGAGGTCGAGGTAAGATCGTCTTAAAAAACCGGCTAAATCGTCACTTTGAAACCTTTTTGGGCTTGCTGTGCAGATACAAGCCACGCCTAATGTTGTCCCCTGAGCTTGTCAAAGGTATCCCACGGTTTTCTCCACTCAAAGCCCTCTCTAAGTCTCGGGATGACAATTTTTTTCATGAAATTGGGTCGAAATCAAGTTAATAAAACACAATTGGTGCTTTTTTCAGCAACAATGGTGACAAATCTATATTTCTTTCCTCTATTTGCCACGAGTTAACACAGGTGAATAAAATTGCTTCCCCTACTAAGGACAGGAAGTGAGTTACAATCGGGTTTGAATTGTTGTTCTATAAGTAGTTTTTCCATACATTAAATTTAATTATGGGATAAGTAAAGAACTGCAAGCCCATTCTATTAGAAACTAATAGAGATGTTCTCATGTAATTCTTAAATGACGGTATGCCTGCGTATTAAATTTGATTTATGATTGCTTTAAATATAAAATTTTGTTTTCGAAATATTTTACTTTTTGCTTTTTTATGTCCACTACTAATAATGTCCTGTGAGGAGAAACCTGATAAAACCGTTGAGATAAGAGGCATTTATGGAGATCCCAAACCTTTCTGGGACAAAGAAATCAATCTCAATACTCTTGGGATTAATGCAATTTTTGTCCACAGTGGATCAATCAACCATGAAATGGTGAATAGGGCCAAGTCTGAGGGATTACAGGTATTTGCGGAATTTGCCACCTTAAATGGTAAAAATTATGTAGAAACACATCCCGAAGCCTGGGCAATCAATGAAAAAGGCGAAAAAGTGCAAGCTGCTTCCTGGTTTATGGGCGTTTGTCCTACCGAACCCGGTTTCCGCACGTATCGTTTTGGCCAGCTGCGGGACTTGTTATTGGAGTATGACCTGAACGGTGTTTGGATGGACTATCTGCATTGGCATGCACAGTTTGAAGAACCTGATCCCATCTTACCTGAAACCTGTTTTTGTGACCATTGTCTTGATGAATTTTCAAAATATTCTAGTATCAAAATACAGGACGGAACCACCTCTGAGAAGGCACTATGGATATTGAATAACCAGGATATATCATGGCGCAATTGGCGAGCCAAAGTGATTTATGATTGGACTTATGAAATAAAAAGCATTATTATGGAAATCAAACCAGAGGTGCTTCTTGGATTGTATCATTGTCCCTGGACTGACCAAGAATTTAATGGAGCACGTCGTCGTATACTGGGTCTCGATTATGATCTATTGAAAGAAACTGTCGATGTATTTTCTCCAATGGTATATCATGAGAGAATGGGAAGAACGCCTGATTGGGTAAAAGAGAATATACAATGGTTTAGTAATCGACTAAATATCAAAAACGATTCTTATCCAAAAGTATGGCCTATCGTTCAGGCACACAATAGCCCGGGTATCATTTCTATTGAGGATTTTGAAACTGTTCTTCAAGGTGGACTGGCAGGGAAATCCAGCGGAGTGATGATGTTTACAACTTCTGCCGTGGCTGAAGATGAAGGTAAAACAGAAGTGGTGAAAAATATTTATACCAACATAATGAGAAAATCTGCTAAATAGCATGATTTTCTTACGTTTGCAACACGTTCCTAGATGACTCTGGAAATCCTATGGTATAATCCGGACTTTAAAACATTCGCCTTAGGAAACTGTTCTTATAATGAGCGGTTATAAACAATTAAAGCCCGGTTATTATGAAATTTTTAATTTGTATCCTAATTTTATTTACTTCAATGAAGGCATATGTAATTTTTGACTTTAGCAAAAAGTCAGCCATTCAGGGATGGACAATCGTAGATGACGTGGTAATGGGAGGTGAATCATCAGGCACTTTTAAAATGAATGCTGATGGATTTGGGGTCTTCGAGGGCCGTATATCATTGGACAATAATGGAGGATTCTCTTCTGTACGCAATAGATTCCAAAAAATTGTGGTGAAGGAATTTACTAAAGTTGTTATTAAGCTTCGTGGAGATGGTAAAAATTATCAGTTTAGGATAAAAGCCAATGCCCAGGATTATTATTCTTATATCGCACCGTTTTCTACCACAGGAGATTGGCAGGAAATAGAATTCCTGCTTGAAGATATGTATCCTTCCTTCCGCGGAAGAAGGCTTGACCAAGCAAATTTTTCAAAGGATTATTTTGAAGAGATCACTTTTTTAATAGGGAATAAAAAGGAAGAAAATTTCAAACTCCTGATAGATAAAATTGCATTAGAATAAGTAATCCTAAATTTAACCCGAAATAGAGTATAGCTTTTTTGTTCTGTGGTGAATCTACTTAAAATCAATCACTGCGATGAACTCGTAGTGGTTTACGATGAAGGTTTTAAGCACTTCGGATATAGAGATTCAAATTCATTTCTGAGGAAATGATTATTCATATTTTGGGTTGATCCTGAAATAGACAATAACTATTTTCTTCAGTACTGAACCAAATATCCAGTACATGACATGGATTGGGATGCATTTGTTTTTGGTCGTTGATATGGGAAGCTATTTGACTTTAAAATGGCTAAAAAGTATGGGAAAAGATTGCATAAGGAAGCCTTTCACTCCTTTTAACATACACATTAGTTTTCAGGAAAGAGGGGAACCCATAAACATTTAAAATGGGCTAATTAATGACCATCGCCTAGAGTTTAAACCAAGGTCAAGGATTAGCAACAGCATGGGCTTTATAAACAATACGATTACCTAGAAAAACGAACGATGCTACTTTCTTAATAAAATTGGGGGACATGCCATTTGTGAACCGAGGTATGAAAGCATGTAATTGAACTTCATACTGAAAATAAATTTCATCAATTGGTCTATCAACAATTTCACAATTTACTTTTTACATGGATTTGTTAGCTGAGTCGGCACAGAATTTGATTTTTTTAAGTATTTAAACCGTGAAAAAATAGATATATCGTAAATGAGTCGATACGGGACATTATTATATTTGCTGAGCAAAGTGTAATAAAACACCCTCCATTTTCGGTAGTTGATTTAATTTGTTGCCTAAACTTGTTGATATATATGTCTAATGAACTAAAGGAAAAAATTATTTCTATCCTTCATTACGCATTAAACTTTTTGAATTAGGCATTTTTATATTAAGAAAAAACCTGATATATTGTTAGAAAAGAGCTACTTAAGGAAAAAAAGTATAGGAGTCTCTCCTTATTTGAATTTCAAAAGAATTTCCCTGATAATCAGTCACGTTATAAATATTTGGCAGAAATTAAGTGTAAGGATGGTTTTAAATGTATAAAATGCAAAACCACCACTTTTTGTAAAGGTCATAAAGAATATGACAGACAGTGTGCCAAATGTCGATGGCATGAATCTCCTACATCTGGCACACTTTTCCATCTGTGCAAATTCCCGCTTTTAAAAGCGTTTTATATCACTTACTATGTTTCCACCAACAGAAACGGTATCAGCAGTACTGAATTGAGCAGAAAACTCGAGCTCAGGCAAAAAACATGTTGGCTTTTCAAGCAAAAAGCGATGAAAGTCATGGAAAGTAGCCGGAATTTCCCTTTAGTAGGTCAAGTTGAGGTGGGCGAAAGTTACGTTGGAGGCTAGGATGACAAAGTCCTAGGCAGGAATGAGGGGAAAAAGAAAATTATGGTGGTTGGGATAGAAAAAATAGGAAAGGGTGTGTCCAGGTGGTATGGAAGAGTTGTTGAAACTGCCTCAAAAGTCAATTTAGGTACATTCATGATGGATCATGTTGAAAAAGATACTAATGTAAAAACTGACTTTTGGAGTGGTTATAAGGGTATGGAACGTCATTTTCCGAACCTTGTCAGGAAGAAATCAGGAAAAAGGGGTGAAAACTTCAAACAGATGCATAGGGTAATTATGATGTTCAAATCATGGCTAAGAGGGACACATCACTCCGTCATGTACCTACAACCCTACATTAATGAATATACCTATAGGTTCAACCGGCATAAAATGAAGGAGGGAATTTTCGAAAATCTAATGCGAAGGATGGTCGATAAGCTACCTTACCCTCATAAGGAATTTATGTTGTAAACGCCTAATTCAATAAACTTTAATGGTTACCTATTCCTTGGTTCATCCGAAACAATAGGTAAGAAAAGTCATTTTTTTTCTACAAAAGGCAAAAAATAGAGATTCTACCAAAGAGTAATTATATTGGAGAATTCCTTTCTTTTTCGCCGATTTTTAAGGGTAAAGTGGAATTAGAAAATGTTACTGTAAGTGAAGACAAAATGACTTTAAAAAATTTAGTAGAGAATAAAATCATCAAGTATTTCACTCCTGCCAGTGTTTTAGTCAATAATAAACAGGAAATTATTTATTTGAAAGGCAAAACGGCTCCCTATCTCGAACCAGTAGAAGGAATTGCCAATATGAATGTCATAGAAATAGCAAAGCCCGATATACGCATTAAACTAAGTGGTGCATTGGGCAAAGCCATTCGTGATAACAAAAAAGTAGTAGAAGAAAAGCTGCATATTAAAACCGGGAACACCTATAAATTTATTAATATTCATGTTTTACCCATTGAGAGGAAAAACGATGAGACAAGCCTATTTTTAGTTGTATTTGAGGATGTTACCGAGAAGGAAATGGTTTTACATGAAGAAAAAAACACATTTAGTGACAAGGATAAGGATTATATTGATGCTTTAGCCTTGGAGCTGAAACACTCAAAAGATCATTTACAATCAGTAATTGAACAATCGGAAAAAGCGAACGAAGAAATAAAAGCCACCAACGAAGCGTTACAATCGGCGAACGAAGAATTGCAAAGTACCAATGAAGAATTGGAAACATCGCAAGAAGAATTACGATCCATTAACGAAGAACTTCATACTGTAAATGCCGAATATCAGAATAAAATTATTCAACTATCTGATTTGAACAACGACATTAGCAATCTGCTTACGAATACCGAGATAGCTACTATTTTTCTGGATTTGGAATTAAAAATAAAGAAATTTACTCCTAGGGTTACAGATTTTATTAAACTGCTTGAGAGGGATATCAATCGATCTATTGAAAATTTTAGCACAAAATTAGATTACCCTGAATTCCAGAAGGATATAGAAAAGGTTGTAAATACATTGGTCACAGTAGAAAAGGAAATTGATAGTCCAAAGAAAAGTTATATCTGCCGGATGATGCCTTATCGTACACTTGAAAATGTGGTAACCGGAGTAGTTATAACATTCGTAGATGTTACTAATTTAAAATACGCTCAAATTACGCTCAGGGATTATAAAAACCTGCTTGAGAAAAACAGTAGCATTGCAAAATTAGGAGTATGGGATTTCAACCTTAAAACCAAGGAAGTTATCTGGTCCAATGAAACCTATAAAATTCACGAAGTTTCAAGAGACTTCAACCCCAGTAAAGATTCTGCGATAGAATTTTACCACCCTGATTATCAAAAATTATTAAGCCAACTTTTAGAAAAGGCAATAACCAAAGGAGAAGGATATAATGTAGACCTTAGGTTAACAACCAACAAAGGCAATGATATTTGGGTCCGTACAATAGGAGAAGCAGTTATTGAAAATGATGAAGTAGTTAAACTTTCTGGAACGATCCAAGATATTAACGAGCAAAAATTGTCAACGGAAGCCTTAAAAGAAAGCGAAAATAAATATAGAGCAATTTTTGATAATAGTCTGGCAGCTATTATGATAGCCGATGATAAAGGGAAATATTTATCTGTTAATAAAGCCGCTTCAGAATTGTTTGGATATTCACAAGATGAATTTTTACACATGAAAGCTGGTAATTTACAAACAAGCATTGGTACTAATTCTGAAGAGAGGTACTTAAAACATTTTAAAAAAGGTAGTGAAACAGGCGAGTTTAAGTTTGTGACAAAAAGCAAAATTGTTAAAATATGTCAATATCAAGCCGTAAGGCTTAAACCTGATTTTAACATTAGCATTTTAACGGATATCACTGAGCTTAAAATAAACGAACAAAGGCTAATTGAAAGTGAAAAGAAGTTTCGTGATATTGTTCAGGACATGCGCGTTGGTGTAATATTGCAGGGTCAAAAAGCCGAAATTTTACAATCTAATAAGGTGGCGCGCGAATTATTAGGTTTAACAGAAGATCAGTTGCTAGACAAAACTTCGTATGATCAGGATTGGAATGTTATTCATGAAGACGGTTCTCCATTTCCTGGAGATACCCATCCGGTACCGGTTGCGATAGCCGCTTCCCTTCCGGTTCTGGGAGTGATTATGGGGGTTTATAGACCAAAATTAAAAGACAGGGTATGGTTATTGGTCGATGCCATACCTCAAATAAATAGCGATGGTATGGTTGAAAAGGTTGTAGTCACCTTTATTGATATAACGGCCCGTAAAAAATCAGAGGAATTGCTTTTGAAAAGTGAAGTTAATTTAAAAAAACTAAATGCTACAAAAGATAAATTCTTTTCAATTATTGCACACGACTTAAAAAGTCCATTTAACACAATAATTGGGTTGAGTGAAATTCTTAATGAAGAGGCTACAAATTATTCAACTGAAGAACTCCAGGAATTTGCTGGTTTAATCCATCAATCATCGACTCTTGCCTATAAGTTATTGAACAATTTATTAGAATGGTCAAGATTACAAACAGGTACAATAAAGCCAAGCTTTGTAAAAATTAAACCTTCTGATGTCATTAATGAAGTTAAATTATTTGAGGAACCCATAGCAAATTCAAAAGGGATTCAACTACAATCAGAAATCAATGCAGACGATTATATATGGGCAGATCTTGACATGGTAAAAACTATTTTGAGAAATCTGATTTCCAATGCATTAAAATTCACTAATCCCAAAGGAACCGTGAAAATCGAAACTCAAATCAAAGGGGATGACATGCTTTTTATCGTATCTGACACGGGTGTAGGTATAAAATCCGAGCATCTGGGCAATCTATTTAAAATTGACAATAAATTGTCTAGAATTGGTACCGCCAAGGAAAAAGGTACAGGATTAGGTTTAATTCTTTGTGCTGAATTTGTTATTTTACAAGGTGGTAAAATTTGGGTGGAAAGCCAATCGGAAGTTGGGAGCAAGTTTTATTTTACGATCCCTAAAAAATAAGGTAATAATGGAAAGTAAAAATAAGGAGTTACGGAAAGAAGTTGAATAATTATCTTTAGAAACCTGTTTGAAATTTTTGAATTATGAGCGATAGAAGAAGGGGGTACACTTGTGGGATGTCGTCAGTAGGGATCACATAAGTGATCCTAAATACGCCTTCTTTCCATAGCAATAATATGTATTTCTTTTGCAGGCTGCATCCAAGAGTAGTTTTTTTTTACCGTTTGGGTTGATTTAAATCTTTTTTAAAAAGATTTAATCCCTAAATGATAAAAACCATTATTGTAGTATTGTGGCTTTTCTAAGAAATGGTTGTCTACCGACACAACATTTTGAAATGTATGGTAATGACGGCCCACTTTGACAAGCCTAGTCATTAATGAATTGGGATTTTCTATTTTTAGGTTTATATTATGATAGGGTTAGGATAATTTGGGTAGAATCGGTGATTTTTACTGACTTCCTGTTTAGCAGGATGGGCTTAACTTTCAAACGATATTCATAGTCCAAAAAAATAGGAAATAATGTTAAACGGGTTTGAAAATAATACATTGAAAGATCTTAATTCATTGCAACTTTTGGACACGTTGCCTGAAAAAGAATATGAAGATATAACTAGTCTGGCAGCTTTAATCTGTGACACTCCTGTCTCTCTGGTTACTCTTGTTACGGATACCCGTCAGTTTTTCAAATCACATCATGGATTAGCTATTATTGAAACACCTATTGAGCAGTCATTTTGTGCGCATGCAATCAAAGTTCCACGGGAACTTTTCATTGTAGAAGATGTTCGAAAAGATGAGCGCTTCAAGGATAATCCATTGGTTAAGGGTAAGCCAAATATTGTTTTTTATGCCGGAATGCCTTTGGTAAGTAACGAAGGGAATGCGGTAGGTACGCTTTGCGTTATAGATAAAAAGCCCCGGATTCTGGAGGTAAAACAATTAAAAGCCCTAAAATCTCTGGCCAATCAGGTGGTTCATCTTTTTGAGCTTCGAAAAAACCGGATGGAGATCAAAGAAATGGCAGAGAACCTTTCTTTTGAATCTCAGCGCCTAAAGAATATTATTAATGCCACCCATGTGGGGACCTGGGAATGGGATATTCCAAGCGGTAAGATCACCATAAATGAACGCTATGCAGAAATGTTCGGCTATTCCCTTGAGGAACTGGAACCTCTACAAGTTGATCAACTTCACAAGCTCTTATTTCCAAAAGATGCCCAGTCTGCTATGGCACAGGCTACGGCCTGTCTTGAGAAAAAATCCAACTTCTACGAGGGTGATTTTCGGTTTTTACATAAAAAGGGTCACATCGTATGGATTCAAGACAGGGGCCAGGTTGTTAGCTGGTCAGCCGACGGCCAACCGCTGCTTATGGCAGGAACCCATACTGATATCACAGAACGTATAAATACCGAAACCCAATTTAAAACCATAGCCAATAATATTCCCGGGGCGCTTTTTCGCTATAAGCGCTATACAGATGGCAAAGATGAATTGCAACTGGTAAGTGATGGAGCCCAGAATCATTGGGGCTTCTCTGCTCAAGAGGTTATGCACGACAATGATCTTATTTGGGAAAGGTATGAAAAGGATGATCTAAAAGCGCACCGCCAATCCATTCAAAAATCGGCTGAGGACCTAAGTTTTTGGGAGCACGAGTGGTGCTACCATCACCCCAATGGAACAAACCGCTGGCACAAAGGCTCCGGAAACCCTGTCCGTATGGAGGATGGCAGTACCATTTGGGATTCTATTATTCTTGATATTACTCCTCAAAAAGAAAATGAACTGGCGATTGAGCAAAGTGAAAAGAGATTCAAAGGCCTGGTTCAAAATGGCTCTGACCTAATTGCAGTCATAGATTATGAAGCCAACCTCAAATACGTTAGCCCTACTTCTACAAAAATCTTAGGAATTACTCCAGAGGAATTTATTGTTAAAAATGGCTTTGATATTATTCATCCGGATGATAAAGAAGCAGTTTATGCCAGTCTTATAAAATTAAAAAATGAAAAACAACTCACTCTCAAACCCTTTAGGATTAAACATGGTGATGGATCGTGGCGCTGGTTAGAGACCGTTGTTACCAACCTTATGGATGACCCTGCTATAAGTGGTCTGGTGACTAATTCAAGAGATATAACCGAGCGAATACTTGCCGAAGAAAAACTAAAAAAGAGTGAGGCCTACTACCGGGGTTTAAACGAATCACAAACCAACTATGTGCTTCGTACCGATATGAACGGAGACTACACCTATGTAAATAAAAAGTTTGTAGACGAATTTGGTTGGATGCACCCTGATGGAAAAATATTGGGTAAAAATTGTTTGTCGTCTATTTTGGAATACCATCATCAAAAAGTGCAAGAAACAGTTGGCCAATGTCTTGCCGAACCTGGGAAGGTGGTTAAAGTTGAACTTGACAAACCCACCAGCGATGGGAAAATTGTAACTACCCTGTGGGATTTTGTCTGTGTTGTAGATGCTGAAGATCAACCTTCTGAAATACAATGTGTAGGCCTTGATATCACAGATCGTATCAAATCCGAAAAAGCCCTTAAAGAATCCGAGCAACGCTATGCTAATTTATTTCACCTCAGTCCACAGCCTATGTGGGTTTATGACCTAGATACTTTGAAATTTCTGGATGTTAACGAATCCGCCATTAAGCACTATGGGTATTCTTACAAGGAGTTTTTGAATATGGCCATAAGAGATATAAGGCCCGAAGATGAAATCCCGAAATTAGAAGTTGAGATCAAGCAACTTAAAGAAAAGGAAAAATACTATTCCCAGGGTGAGATTTTGCATAAAAAGAAAAACGGTCAGGAAATAATTGTTGAAATTCGAGGCAATATTTTGTCTTACCAAGGAAAAAAGGCCGAAGTGGTATTAGCAACGGATATTACTGAACGTTATAATCATATCAAGGCCATAGAAGCGCAAAATGAGAAGCTCAAAGAAATTGCCTGGATGCAATCACACGTAGTGCGTGCACCTCTTTCACGAATAATGGGATTGGTGGATTTGCTATTGGCCGACATTGACACAATTGATGAAAATGAAAGAAAAGAATTCCTAAAACATATACTACATTCAGCTAATGAATTAGATGAAGTAATTAGAAATATCATTCATACCACCCGGCAAAATGAAGGTTCAAATAAACCTTGAGTGCTACTGAAAATGATGCGCTCCTTTTCAAATCCACTAAATAGTTGGACAGATTTACCAAACAAAAAAAAACTAGACTAACCTGGATGCTATAAATTGCCCAACCCGGATTCTAAGATTTGGGAAAGGCAATGTAGTTTGGCATGCGTGAGACGGCAACCCTAATCGTTTACTGTTCTTAGGTTATTCTATGCTAATATACTGAACAATTAAAAAAAGGCGCATAAAAATTACCAGTTTTACCTCATTGAAATTCATAAAACGATTAAAGCTCCGAATGGATAGTATTACTTATCGCCAACGAATGAAAAATCCCCTTTTCGATAATCGAAGTACTCTTGGACAGCATGATGCATTAGAACTACTCACTAAACTACCGCCGGTTCCTGCTGGCTTAGGCAATGAAATGACCCTAACCCCCAAATAATATCCAGGGAATCTATGCCAACTACCTTTCGGTCAGGGAAGCATCCTGAAATAATATCCATAGCCTTCTGGTCACTTTCATCTCTAAAAGTAGGCACTACCACAGCTTCGTTGGCGATATAGAAATTTGCATAGGATGCCGGCAATCGCTGATCTTCATGATACTTCACACCTGGCATCGGCAACTCTATAACGTTCAATTGCTTACCATCTTCCAAGCGCATTTTCTTTAGTAACTTAAGGTTCTCCTCCAAAAGTAAGTGGTTTTCATCCTGCTTATTTTCCTCCACTACAGTGAGTACTGTATTTTGATTTACAAAACGTGTAATATCATCGATATGTCCGTCCGTATCATCGCCCAAGATGCCATCTCCTACCCAGAGAATATTGCTTACCCCATAGTAATCGCATAAATACTTCTCGATCTGGGCTTGAGTCAAATGTGGATTTCTATTTTCGTTCAGCAGGCAAGCTTTGGAAGTCAAGAGCGTTCCCGTTCCATTAAATTCCACCGAACCACCTTCCATAACGATTCCCGGCGTAAAGCAGGGAATTCCTAAATGTGCTGCAATTTTGAAAGGAATCAGGTTGTCTAGGTCATAAGGTGGGTATTTATCCCCCCAGGCATTGTAATTCCATTTGACCACAGCCTTCTTTTCAGTTGCTGTGGGGTTGATCAAAAAAGCAGGACCATGATCTCGACACCAGGCATCGTTGGTTGGAAAGAAGTGAAATTTTACCTGGCTTAGATCCACTCCGGCTTTTTCCAGATGGGCCAATGCAAAGGCTTTCATGGCTTCATTGCTCACATTGATATTGACCTTTTCTCCTCTGGCTACGATCTTGATAAACGCAGAATAAGCAGGATAAATCGTATCAATTTTTCCCGGCCAGGAGGCTTCCTTATGCGGCCAACTTAGCCAAGTGGCCGTATGCGGTGCGAATTCGGCAGGGAAATAATATCCCAACGCAGCAGGAGTCACCTCTCCGGAATTCGCTAAATCAAAAATAGTTGTCATGAATGCCTATTCTTCGTCAAGAAATCGTTTGGTAATCGGCTGATAAGAATCAATTCTACGGTCCCTCAGGAATGGCCAGTGCGTTCTGTATCGATCGGAATTCGCAAAATCAAGTTCCTCCACATGAATCTGCTCTTCCTCATGAGAGGCTTTGAATACCACTCTTCCAAATGGATTGGAAACAAAAGATCCACCCCAGAATTTCATGTCTCCTTCTATGCCACAACGGTTTACCGAAACAACAGGGATGCCATTGGCCACTGCATGGGATCGCTGAATCGTCTGCCATCCATCGTATTGCTCTTCATTGGTCAGGCCATCCTGATCCTTATGCCAGCCAATCGCTGTAGGGTATACCAGAAAATCTGCCCCTTTCAAAGCCGTAATTCTTGCAGCTTCCGGATACCACTGATCCCAGCAGATCAACACCCCAATTTTTCCAAATTTGGTTGGGAAAACTTTATAACCCAGATCACCCGGAGTGAAGTAAAACTTTTCAAAATAACCCGGATCATCAGGAATGTGCATCTTTCTATATTTACCGAGGTATGTGCCATCAGCACCCAAAACGGCTGTCGTATTATGATACAACCCTTCCGCTCTTTTCTCAAAAAGAGAAGCGACGATCACGACGCCAAGTTCTTTGGCCAAGGCGCCAAAGGTATCGGTAGAGGGACCAGGGATGGCTTCGGCCAATTTGAAATTCTCATAATCTTCTACATCACAAAAATATAAGGATCGAAACAGCTCCTGAAGCACGATCACCTGAGCGCCTTGGGCAGCAGCATTACGCACTCCTGCAATGGTTTTCTCAAGATTTGCTGCCACATCAGCCGAGCAGCTTAACTGGACCAAGCCTACTTTTACAGTTTTATTTGCCACAATAAATTCGTCTTTAATTCGTGGACAAAGATACCTCCTAACGGTGCAATCCCAAAATGATATGCTTTATTTCCTGTTCAAGCAATTTAGGTTTTCGATAGGCTATTGGTTAAACAAGTAAAAAAATGTGGTTGTTTTATGTTTTTACACCTTCAAAATAAATTATTTCATGAGTAACGAATGAAAGATGTTTGGCATTCGGGTATAACTTAAACCCAAAGATAAAATCTCCATTATATTAAATCATTGAATCACACCTAAATTTTTTTTATTTTGTTTCTAATTACAAACATTTGTTATAGAGAGACATAAGCCGCTATGACCCTTACCTACAGGGCAAATTTACTACCATAGAAGGTTCAGAGGTATTGGCCAAATGTGCAGACAGTAACCTGAAAAAACTCAATTATCAAGATTATATAGTCCATATGGGGAGATTTAGCGATGTGCTACCCAAAATTCTCTCGAAAGATCAGCCAATTGATTTCGCCTTTATAGATGGGCATCATGACAAAGAAGCTACCCAGGGTTATTTTGAATTTATCTATCCGTTTCTTACTGAGTAATATTCCCATGGTTAGTCTTTAACGAGAAATATTCAATATTTTGATTTTCAAGTGATTACGTCATTTCTTGAGAATTGTCAAGACTGGCCATGACGAATCCTATTGTATAAACCGGCTTTAACTATTGAAAGTCGGGTATTGAAAAAGTTATGGGCCAGTTGTCCCGAATTTTATATCGGAAAAATAGTTGAAATTGCCTATATTAGATCATTGACGAGGTGATATACGAATGTATTTCTAGTTATGTGTAATATGTCGAAACATTAGGTTCTTTTAAATTTAAAAATAAAACACATGAAAATACCAGGTAATAGTGGTCTCGGTGGCCAAGTTTTTCTTGTTTCAGACCTTAGGAATTTTCCCACTGAGGCCTGTACCTTTTCGCTTTGGACCCAACAAGCGACGCGCCTATTTTACGGTAATTACGACACCGGCTCCTCATTCGATGATACCCAAACTTTTTTAGATATAGATATCCAATCGGGAGGAATGGAGGTAAGTTTTGCAGGTAATGGTTTTAACTTTTCCGGAGCTCCCTATCCAGCCTTCAGGTCGGGGGAGTCACACCACTTGGCAATTTCCCTTAGCAGTACACCTGATGGATACGAAATAAGCTGTTATGTAAACGCGGTGTTGGTCGGCACGGAAACACTCCAAATCGTCAACGGCAACAACCAGCCTATGAGACTGCCTCCATCCGGCCCTCTTTACATCGGCAACCGGGCTCCTGACCGATCCCAAGATGGTCAGTTTGGTGACCTGAGGGAGGCCAGGGGTGTCCTAAGCGAATTTCACCTGTACCGGGAAACCCTGACCAACGAAGGCGTCAATCTCGATGCCTTAGGAGAAGTACCTGAAAATGTCACTCCCTACCTTAACTTGCCGCTAGATGACCTGCACCACGATCTCCGGCTCGGGTTGTGGCTCGATACAGTCCAACCATTTTACCACGCCTGCGAGGTAATACGTACCGACAACGACCCCAGGATTGTCTTCGAACACTCTTTTTCCCAATTTCCAACGGCTGATCGTAGTCTTTCTTTCTGGATTCGCTGCAGGCAGGATGCAACAGGGGTGCTTATCAGCTATGGGGATGTCTCCAATTCGGACCACCCCAACGACGGAGGCAGCCAATGGGTACTTGAGGATCCGGCCAACCTGCGTCTCGGAAGTTACAATTCGGGTATCCAACTGGGAACTGGCATTTGGAACCACGTTGCTATTGTCGAGGACAAAGCGAGCCGGACCACTACCTGTTACCTTAACGGAAAACCCGGCCCCAACCCCCCAGCCAATTTCGTAGTGGACGGAGTGATTCCCGATCAGCCACTTGTGCTGGGTGCCCAACGTGCGACCGACGCTAATGATTCGGTTTTTAGCGGTGAATTTGTAGCGCTTCGCATCTGGTCGCGGGCCCTGAACCATGATGAAGTAGCCAAACAGGCTCGCGGCGTGTTGCCATACCCCGCCGATCCTGCCATGGTGTATTACAATGCGCTGGGTGAAACCGGAGTCCGGGAAGAACTGGATGCACCCAATATCTTCTTTTCCCCTATACTAAACCAGGAAGTCACCTACCCCTTGCTCTCTGGCCAGGCAACCATGCAAGTGCTAAAAGTTGGTCCCGATAAGGGCGGAATGCAAACCCTGGCTTATTCCAACCTAAGCGGGGTGGAGTTTAGCTTGGAATTCTGGGCTAAAATCGGCACCGACGGATTAGTATGTTCCGGCCACCGCGGTGTAGATGCAGATAATGTGATGCATTTCTCCATAGCACGGCAGGGAGAAGCACTTAATCTGGATATTTACGTCCCCACCAATGGTCAAAGCCATCGCTACACCCTGGACGCAAGTGGCATGGAACTCAGTGAATGGCATCACCTGGCGATCACCATTTCCAATTCGTCTGTGAACGGTTATTTGGATGGACAGGAGTCGTTCGCCGAACCCGTGACCGATCCAAGCATTTTGCCTCCACTGGATCAGCTATACTTGCAATTTGGCGGATTTGGAAGCGATGGATCTTCCACAGATGGAAGCCTTGCAGAAATCCGCTACTGGAACCGTGCGATGAGCGTGGGGGAGATCCGTCACCGGATGTACCATTCACTTATAGGAAACGAGTTTGGACTTGCGGGCCGTTGGGCTTTTGAAAATGCGCTTGGAAGAGATACTTCCAGCAATCAGCGCCATGCTTTTCCAGTGGCTAAACCCGAATTCACTCCCCTTACGGACCTCGACCTGGAACCGCTAGGCTCGCCTTACCTTGTTGCACAGGTCAGTCTTTTGGAAGACTACCACTTTGGTGAGGTTAAAATAACCCCCCGAAATTCTTACCGCGTCAATGTTATAGCATTTGACCAAAATGACCGTCCACTTCCCGATATCGATTTATCTGTTAGTATTCAGGCCGAACCGGGAAATCTCATCCAGCAAACCAATTTATTGGTAGAAGATTCGGGCCAGACCGAGGCCCACTCCATCGCAGTGAACCAGCCCTATGCATTGACTACCAATTCCCAGGGTGTCATCAGTTTTGCCTTACCGGCAGAGGCTTTGATGGCTCCGGTGCTTAGAATCACTGCTCCCTTTATGATAAAAGACCATGCCCTACTTATTTTTCCGGATCGTCAGGCGCATCACAAACTGTCTCAGGTCACAGAGGAAGAATTGCTCAAAAAAAAGGTGGTGATGGAAGCAGGCGGCGAACCGGTGCCTATGGTGTCCGAAGAATTCCGTGATTCTGCTCCCCATTTGGCTCAGGCCATTCGGCACTTTATGGGGGTGGCTACTGAGAAGGCACCCCAGAGCAATAACCCTGTCGTCCGTCCGGTAGAGGATCGCTTGCGGGAAGTGGTTGCACCAGCGATAAAGCGCCAATACGAAAATGCGACAGCATCTCCAGACGCTTACAATCCAATAACCGATGCAATTTCCGGCTATGCGGTTGGAGCTGGACAAACAAGTATCAGTCGTTCTTTATCTGTCAATCAAATGCCTGATTGGGAGTTCAAGAAAAGGGAGACAGGAGCCTATGTTGTTGAGGAATCTTCTAGGGAAAGTCGCACCCGTAACTTGGCTCAATCTGATAATTTAAAATATGCCGATGAATTTACTCGTTTGTTATTGATCTCTGTGGCCGGCCGCCAGCGCTCTGTGGCACCGACTTCCTATACAGAATTAATTGCCGCCATCGATCAAAATAACAGAAATAGGAGCTTATTCGACCTTTTTACAGCAATAAAGGACGCTGTGAGTTTCGTGGTACATACTGTTGAGCAGGTATATGAATCGGTTAAGGATACGATCCGGGTTGCAGTGGTATACATTACCGATGCTTTAAATCAGGTAAAGGCATTTGCCATTCATACTGTTGAACATGCCATTGAAGCCGTAAAAGGGGTGCTGGCAAAGGTCGGCGCAACTGTGGTCGGTGCCATTAACTTCGTAAAGGAGCTTTTTGACTGGAGTGATATTCTATGGACCCAGAAATTCAACGAACAATTATTGAGGTCGACAATAGCGGCCTCCCGTACAAATCTAAGCAGCACTAAGACTTCAACATTGACTTGGGTGGATGGTCTCAAGGCACAAACCCATGATTGGTTGGAAAAGCTGAAATCAAATGCATCGGAACACAAGTCAGCCATTAAGGACGAGGCTGCACCCGGTCATCGGGCCAACGTCAAGGGTTCTTACCTACAGCACTTAGTAGGAACTCACGGCAAGGATGCCAGTCTGGATGGGGAAGATGATGGACCGGATCCTACCCAGGCCCAGGAGAAGTTAGATAAAATCCGCAAAGATAACGAAGCGAAAGTCAGTCATATCAATGGGGCACTTACAAACTTGCAGTTGTTCTCTGATACCGAGTATAGTCTGAGCGTAATCGTTGATCGATTGATAGACTTGTTGGAAACCATTGCAGATAGCCTGTTTGATTTGATGAAGGCAGGTTTAGAATGGTTTTTTAATCAACTTGAGCTATTGCTGAAGGATTTGGATCAGATGCTCGCCTACAGGATCAATTTGCCTTTGGTAACCCGTCTTTATGAGGAGGTAATTACAGACGGTTCCCAGTTAACCCTTTACAGTCTTTCCGCACTATTAGGTGCGATTCCAGCCACGATTACTTACAAACTTGCTACAGGGGCTGACCACGGCCCGTTTCATGGGGAGGAATTGTCGCTGTACCGTGATATCATCGTTGCTACGAATGTGAATACCCCGGTTGATCAAGAGCAACAGGAGCAGGCGGCACAATTGAAAATCCGTCAACAAAAGGCATCCTTGGGCCTGGGGGGATGCTTTCTGGGCTTTATAGCCATTACGGGGATATTTAATACCATTCTTAAACTAGATGAAAATCCACCAATTAAGTTAAAACGGATAGGCTTTTTCTTAAATGGTATGTTTCAACTTACGCAGTTTCCATTGGGTTCTACCTTTACCCTGGAATCGGATCCAGCTGCCCCCTCTGCGGCCACAGAGGAGACTATTTGGGCCCTTCAGTTTTTTCCCTTAGTTCTGGAAGGCTTTTCTGCAACAGGTAAATATCCTGAAAGCCAAGTTGGCTATGATATTGCCACAACGGTTTTTGGCGGTTTTCATGCTGCTATGTTTATTACTGTTTTTGGCTTAGAAATGGCAGATCCTGAGTCGGATAAAGGGGATAGCGGAATTAAGTTTGCTGCCAATCTGTCTTCTTGTGTTCCGGAACTTACGAGCTTGGTCCCACAACCACTAGTTAAAGTCTTGCTAAGTGCGGTTGCCGCTACGGCATGGGAGGCGCTAAGCTTGATTCGTTATTTTAATGAAGTAAAGTCGCATCATAATTTTTTGGCAAGGTGATGTATATAATCGAAAAAAAAAGAATTTAATCTATTTTATCCCTATGAAAATTGTTGCTGTAAAACTATTGTTTCTAATCAGTATAGTCGCACTTATACCCTCATGTCAAGGTGTTTCCCAAGATCAAATAAATACAGTTCAAGGTGCAATTAGCCCTTCTGAATTGGGTATATCGTTGACCCACGAACACATAATGTCAAATTTTGGCAAAGAAATAGGTGAAACATCAAATTATGATAGTATTAAATTGTTCAACCAGGTTATCCCCTATTTAAAGACATTAAAATCATTGGGCGTTCATTCAATTTTTGATTGTACCACAGCCTATTTTGGTAGAAGAGTTGACTTGCTAAAGAAGATATCCGACGCTACAGAAATCCAAATTATCACCAATACAGGGTTTTACGGCGCCGCAAGTGACCAGTATATTCCAGCCTTTGCCTATGAAAACAGTGCAAAAGCTATCGCGGAAATATGGATCAATGAATTTGAAAATGGAATTGATGGAACGGAAGTAAAGCCTGGTTTTATCAAATTGGCTTTCGATGAGGGCAAGGCACCTTCAGCTATTGATAAAAAACTATTCGAAGCAGGGATGCTCACACATTTAAGTACAGGCATGACTTTGGCTGTGCATACTGGAAAAAATAGTGAAGCGGCAAAATTTCAAACGGAGCGCTTAAGTGAATACAACATACATCCAAGTGCATGGATTTGGACCCATGCTAATAAAGTCGAGGACGATGAAATTTTAATTGATTTAGCAACCAAAGGAGCTTGGATTTCACTTGATGGTGTCAATGAATCAAACACAGACAGTTACCTAAAAAGAATCAAGCTTTTTAAACAAAAGCATTTGCTAGATAAAATATTACTATCTCATGATGGAAATGGTTTTCCACGCGGTGGAGAAATCAGAAAGTTTGAAGCCATATTTAAAAATTTAATACCAGAAATGTTGAAAAATGGATTTTCAGCCGATGATATTCATCAAATTATGGTGAGAAATCCAAAAAAAGCTTTCACTATTAAAATAAGAAAAAACCCTTTTGAATAATAATGGAATCCATTCTCAATCGCCATCGCAAAGCAACTAATCCCTAGAAATTCATAAAAACTGGCAGTTCAGACTTATGTTTTTCAACCAACAGGTAAAATACTTGGAAAGGAAAATAGTAAGGGTCGAATAGGATCTAGAGCATCCTTCAATACCTAAGTACATTTTTTTCTTGAGAGCTCTAGACAGATTCGGTGGGAATGAACCCTGATCTCATGATCAGGCTGTTTATTGGTATTTTAAACCACCATTGTTTTACCTATAAAATTCCTGGTTTTCCTTTGTAACAATGTCAATGGGCATGTAATAAACTTTATCCACAGGGAGATTTAAAGCAAGTGAATGGTACAAGCTCATGATTCCTTTATATCCTTGTTCTTCAGGTTTGTGGCAGATCAAAAAATTAATTATGCCCTTCTGAAGATGCTTTTGGTTTTCTTTAAGAAAATCATAGCCAACAAGCATGATATGGTTTAGTTTTCTCTTTTCCAAGTATTCTGCAACTGCAAAAACCCTGGAATTTGTAACAAAAATTGCCTCAATATCTGGGTTTTTCATGAAAGCTTTGTGAAGGAAGAGCTCCACTGACTCCTGATCAATATCCTGAATGTTTAGATTAATGCAGGTTGCCTTGTTTGGAGGCTCGGCAAAAAACATTTTAAATCCAGCCTCAATCTTTTCTAAATTTAAGCTTTTCTTTTGTTTTGTTATGTTTACTATTAGGATTTCAGGGTTTTTGGAAATACCCAGCTTGCATAAGCTTGCCCCTAAATAGCCACTTTGTAACAAGGGGGGGCCGATATAGGAAAGGCTGCCCTGAGCTTCAATATTACTATCAATACATACGACAGGAATTTTGTTGGCTTGGCAATAAAGAAAAAAATTATCTGCCTCTGTTACGAACGAAGGGGACAACAAGACCCCATCTATATTTTTATTTTTAATATTCTCCGTAGCCTGAATAAAGGAATCCTTATTGGTTAGGTCAAAAAGGTAGTTTTCAACGGTTACTCCATATTGCTTGATTTCATGTTCAGCTTTTGCAATGCCTTTCAAAGGGTCTTCCCAGAAATCAGAATGAACGGAGGTTTTGGGAATAATAACTGCGAAATGAAAAACCTTTCCCGAAGACAATCTGCTTGCTAAAACATTGGGCTGGTAGTTCAGCTCCTTAATAATCGCTTCTATTTTGGCCTTGGTTTTGGCTGACACTCCCGGGCGATTGTGAATCACTCGGTCCACAGTTGCAATGGATACATTTCCCCGTTTCGCTATTTCTTTTACTCCTGTTTGACTACTTGTTTTTTTCATATGCATTCCATCCTATATATCTTTTTTTAGAAAATAGTCAATAGATGATAAAGTAAATGTCCTATTATAATTATCCGTATAAAATTGAATTGACCTTCAAAATTAAAAGAATAATTCGTTTTAACGCTATAATTTCTGAATAGCTTCCTTTATCCAAGAAAATATTTGTTAATGATAGCCATTAATATGCCAGGTAATATTGTATTATAAGAATAAAAGCATTGCCGGATTATTCGTAGGTAATAGCCATATCAATACATTTCCCCAGTCATTAATTTCTATAAAAATACTGGAAATGAAGTACTTAACTAATAATTCTAGTAAATAATCTGGGTTTTACAAAGTCCGTTAACGGGCCTTTTTCATTACGTCTGCTAATTTTATGGCCCGACCACCTTTCTTTTTACTTTCATCCGCAGCTGTCATAAAAGCCATGATTTCTAACGTTTCTTCCGGTTGCACAGGAGCGACCCCGGTTTCGAAGAAAATGGTGATTTCTTTTAGTAAAGGTTCATAGCCCCCATAGGGGCCGAGGACAATAGCCCCTTTATCAGTAAATACTGTGCCCCCAAACCCGGAATCTCCAGACCTGGTACCCCTAAAGGTGCCAATATTTCCATCTTCCCAGATGCCCGTTACAATATCAGTGTGGGTAGTGTGGGTACGAGAAACCGATACACAACCAGGACCAAGGGCGGTAAATAAAGTTTCAACTCCATGAATACCATACCAAAACAAATCAGGATGCGTGGGTTCGAGGCTTGCTGGACTGTAGGTGTCTGCACCGAGGATTATTTTTCCTTTCAATTTCTCAATTCCATTGATATATCGAAGCGAGGAAGCAGAAAATACAGGAACGTTGTGTTTTTTTGCTGCATCATATATGGCTATTGCATCTTCTAATGAAGCTGCCACAGGTTTGTCTATGAATACCCTTTTGCCAGATTTGAAAACTTCCATGGCTTGCTCAAGGTGAAGCCGTCCATCATTGGTCTCTAACAATACCACATCTACCTTACCTAACAATTCCTGAATTGAACTGGTAATGGCAACGTCAAATTCCTTTATTTTATCAATGTAGTCTGGTATTCTATCTGCACTTGAGGCGATGGTCTTACTCCCATAGGGGTATGCAGCAACTACATGGTATCCATGGTAACTCCCATTGTCCTTATTCCCATTTAAAACTTTGGTAAAAGCAAGGCTATGTGAAGTATCTAAACCTATAATGCCCACACGTTTTCCTTCTGCTAGGGGTTGTCCGAAAGAAGGCAGACCAAGTGTTAAACCAACGCCCGCAACCACCGAGCTTTTTAAAAATGTTCTGCGATGTAATTGTTCAAGATTTTTCATGTCATGATTTGAATGGAAATGGAATATAACCCCAATTTTTAGAATGGGAGAGGGCTTTTAACCCATTGAATTTTATTACCAGTAATTGTAATTAGTTATTATAATCGTATCATTACTATTCAAAATCCTAACCATTCTGAATTGATCACCTATTTGTTTTGTCAATTTTATATTTAAATAACAAAACACGGTAACCTACACATCACCTATTATTAAATCTAGCGTTTTATACATATAAAACAAATTAATGACGGTAATAAGGGGTATTATTTTAAAAATCGGATAATTATTAAAATTCTGTAATTTAATTTAGTATTTTCATTCTAAAATAGAATTATATATTCAAGTAGGTTTGATTTAATAATTCGGTTGGATTGTTTCGTAATTGATACAAGTTACCTATATTTGATTTAGTGTTTTTTCCATCACATTCCATTGTTTGTCAAGTAAGTGGTGCAATGGTTTTTCATTTTTTCCGGTAACGTAAACACAATATTTGCTAACGCTAACTTTAGTCCTTTTAATAGGAGAATAAATTAAATGTTATGAAAAAATTAAAAGATTCAAGAAGAACATTTTTAAAGCAATCACTGGTTAGTGCTACGGCATTGTCTGTTGGTGGAATACTTCCTGCTTTTTCTGCCAAAAGTTATGGAAACATTCTTGGTGCCAATGATCGCATCAAGGTATCCGTAATGGGTGTAAACAGTAGAGGGAAAGCCTTGGCTGGTAATTTTGCAAAGCAGGACAACTGTGATGTTATCCATATTTGTGATGTAGACAAGCGTGCAGCCGAAAAATGTATTGAACATGTGAATAAAGCACAAGGATTCAGTCCAAAAGCAGTGCCGGACTTTAGAAAGAGTCTGGAGGACAAGGATGTGGATGTATTGGTAGTAGCAGCACCCGATCACTGGCATGCTCCAGCAGCAATTCTTGCCTGCCAAGCGGGCAAAGATGTTTACTTGGAGAAACCTGCCAGTCACAATCCAAATGAAGGCGAAATATTAGTGAAAGTAGCCGAAAAATACAATCGAATTCTTCAAATGGGTAACCAACGAAGGTCTTGGCCAAACGTTATTGCAGGAATTAATGAATTGAAGGCAGGAGCAATTGGGAGACCCTATTACGCCAAAACCTGGTACACCAATAATAGGCCATCCATAGGTGTTGGTAATCTTGCGTCAGTTCCGGATTGGTTGAATTATGACTTGTGGCAAGGCCCTGCGCCTAGAGAGGCCTATAAAGACAACATTCTTCATTATAACTGGCATTGGTTCTGGAAATGGGGAACAGGTGAAGCCTTGAACAATGGCACGCATATGATAGATCTTGCCCGCTGGGGTTTAGGTGTGGACTACCCTGTAAAAGTCAACTCTTCCGGTGGGAGATACAGGTATTCCGATGACTGGGAGACACCTGACACCCAAACGATCAGTATGGAGTTTGACAACAATACACAGATTACCTGGGAAGGTAGGAGTTGCAATGGACATACCATAGAAGGAGCAAGTGTTGGTGTAATGTTTTTTGGAGAAACTGGGGTGTTAAAAATTGAAGGTGGAAATGCCTATACCATCTTTGACTTGAACAACAACATCGTCAAGGAAGTCAAGAATGACACCAAAATTGATGCAAGAAATCTCGCCAATCCTGCCGAAAAACTGGACAGCGTACACATTCAGAATTTGTTTTCCAATATCAGAGAAGGTGTTCCTTTAAATTCAGATATTGTAAGTGGGCACATCAGCACCTTGTTGTGTCAACTGGGTAATATTGCGCAGTTAAGTGGAGACACTTTACATGTTGACCCGACCAATGGGCATATTCTGAAAAATAAAGCTGCCAATAAGTTTTGGAGCAGAGAATATGAAAAAGGTTGGGAACCAAAAGTTTGATGAGGAAGAAGAACTAAGGATTTTATTTCTATTGGAAACAACTAAAAACTGATTTCACCTTAGTACTGCTAAGGTGAAGTCTTTATCCCAAAATAGTCAAAAGCTATTTTAAGCTGGGATAGCGGCAGTACACGACATGACAACGGATACTGTTTAGGTACCAACATTGAATTGTCATGGTACCAACTCGCAGGATTTTTATTTGGTATTATCACAATAGGCATTTCTAATCTTATAGCATCCAATATGTTCTATTTATCCATTTTCCATATTTTTTCACCAAAGACATTGAATGCAAATGCATTGTATAAGGTCAATTCTGATTTAGAATTATTTGAGTAAGCATCGAAAGGAGCGTAATTGATTAGCGCACATGTGTTTCCGGTATATTGGGTCAGACTAAGGAAAAAATACCATATTCAATCCCCATTGGAATTTCTGGAACACCGCTACAACCTATGAACGGAACAAGTAATGGCCTGGAGTGGGGTTATCCTCAAACTATTCGATGTAGGTGCAATATGGGCCGCCATTGCACTTCTTCTTAATGTTTTCACAGGGGTAAGCCTTCCTGTAGGTATATTAATCTCAGGAGGAATCTCCTTATTGTACATTACCTTTGTGGTAACGAAAAACATAGCTTTTTTAAGTTTAGCTTTATAAATTAGTTTACCTTTAGTAGTGTCTACGCTGACTTTTGTTATAGTTGGATTTTTTGAAACCAACAGGAATATAGAAAAAATAGCTGATTTGCTTCAGTCCATTGAGAAAGAATAAAATACCGATTATGAATTTACATATACACCAATCCCGGAATGAGATGGGGATCGCAGCAGCCAAAGCTTTTGAGAATAGAATAGAAGCACTTTTAAAGGAGAAGGAATTCATAAGAATAATCTTTGCAGCAGCACCTTCGCAAAGTGAGATGCTGAACTACCTTACTTCCAGTAAAAGAATCCCATGGAACCGTATTATAGGTTTCCATATGGATGAATATATCGGTTTGTCTAAGGATTCACCTGCTCTTTTTTCCAATTTCCTGAGAAGACACCTATTCGATTGTGTTCCTTTTCATCAAGTTCATTTACTTGATGGTGAAGCAGATCCCGAATTGGAAGTCAAGAGGTATTCAAAATTACTCAATGAAGCACCCATTGATATCGTTTGTTTAGGCATTGGTGAAAATGGACATATTGCGTTTAATGATCCTCCAGGTGCTGATTTTAGCGATCCATTCACTGTAAAAAGAGTGACATTGGATAACCCATGCAGACAACAGCAGGTCAATGAGGGTTGTTTTGACCACCTAAGTGAGGTGCCTGAAACGGCTTTGACATTGACGATCCCTTTCTTGACGAATGGAAGTTATCTGTACTGCGTTGTGCCAGGAGCTACCAAAAGAGCTGCTGTATACCAATCTTTATTTGGAGAAATCTCAACCAGCTGTCCTGCTTCCATACTTCGCTTATCAGAAAATTGTGAGCTGTTTCTGGATGGAGATTCAAATCCCTTCCCTATCCAAAAAGCAGAGGAAGCAACTAACTTGACGGCTATTGATGTAGTGAGCAATCGACCTGTTCTATTGAATACAAAAAGCAATACACGGGTGCAATTGCCAGCGGATTTTGAAGTGGATCAATATGTGGGAGAGGGTTTGGTAGACATCCAGATCAATGGAATCAAGGGAGTAGATTTCAATACTACCTTAACAAAGCCAGAAGCTATCTTGGAAGCCACGAAGTATTTGCTTTCTAAAGGGGTTACAACTTATTACCCTACGATTGTTACCAATGGCTTTGATACAATTTTACAACTAGTGGAGACCATCAATAAGGCTTGCCAAATGTATCCTTTGGTGAACTCCTGTGTTGCAGGGATTCACCTTGAAGGTCCTTTTATTTCTCCGGAACCTGGGGCAAAGGGCGCTCACCCGGAAGAATTTACCAGAAAACCTTCTGTAGAATTTTTGGATCAGGTTCAAAAAATCTCTTTGAAGCCTATAGCTTTAATCACCTTGGCTCCCGAGTTGGAAGGAAGCGAAGAATTTATCAGAACTTGTACTAAAAGAGGGATAAAGGTATCTATTGGACATTCCTTGGCCACAGGAGATCATGTACAAATGGCAAAGGATGCGGGTGCTTCCCTAGCCACACATTTAGGTAACGGTGTCCCTTTGAAATTACAACGTCATCCCAATATTATATGGGAACTAATGGCTCAAGAAGGATTACATGCCAGTTTGATTGCAGACGGCTTTCATTTGCCCCCTTCCTTTTTAAAGGTTGTTTTCCGGGCAAAAGGTGACGAATGTTTGCTTGTAAGCGATGCCACTTGTTTTGCAGGCATGGCTCCCGGCGAATATGATTCACCCATTGGAGGAAAGGTTGTTTTGGAAGAATGTGGAAGGTTGTCCATGAAAGGTGCCAACGGCCTATTGGCAGGGGCAGGGAAGGACCTATTGGAAAATATAGATTACTTGCTTGATAGCCAATTATTGCCTTTGTCTGAGGCCTGGAAGAAAGCCTCAGTACTTCCGTCAAAATACATGGGAGGTGACAAGGTCTCAAACAAAGATTGGGTGGTATTTAAATTGAATGACAATGAAGTCAACATCCAAAAGGTTTATAAAGGCGGAGAATTGGTCTGCGATCAAACGCTAAAAAAATAATATTGCCTATGAATTCCTGTTGGATTCACGTAGGGTTGGAAATTTTACCTAGTTTATTGTTAAGGCGGAGCTTTCAACATTTTTTTTTCACCATATACTTTAACGTATAATTATAGCCAACTTATATAAGGAATAGGGGTTCATTTCCTCACTTTTAGACTCTAGATTTGATCACCTTGATGTCATTAAACCCGGATTCGAAGACACGGAAAAATGTAACGTTAGGTAGCTAACTGACGTCGGGATTTTGTCAGTATTGTTGCAGAAAAAAGACAACAATACCGCCAAAATCGTGACGTACCCTAATGTATTTACCACGGGCTTCACCCGTGGCTACATAGATTTCACCCTTCCAGGGCTCTCAGTTTTCGTTAAATTCAACATCCAACATCCTTATAGAAAGACATGTACAGCTATAAAGAGTTAGATGGAATTCTAAGACATCGGCAAAAAGTAACGTAGGGTAGCTAACTCCTGTGGAAATTTCCTCATTTCAGGGGTTAAATCCCTTGGCAATTGATTTTAAAGTACCTTAAACTAAATATTTCTTTAAGGAGTTAGATTGAATTATGCAATAGGATTTCCTGACCTTTCCCAGGAGGTGGTTTTATCACGTAATAGAAGATCTATTGCATATTTCAGGTTAAAAGCGCTGCCATGCAATGTGCATAATAATAACTATTTTAATTCAATCTAGTAGATATTACCTTCTAGATCTAAAGAGACGCCCCTGTTGAAAAGTAGCGTAAGGAGAGGCTTCGGAATATAGATCAATTAGTTGATCAGGATTTTGATATAGGATTTATTGGGGGACAATTGGTTTACTTTTTTACCGCATATTTAATCAATTCCTTAAGAGGGATAAGTTCGAGCGTTTTTTCATGGGTGGCCTCAAGAATTACTCTTGGAGCTTTGTGTTCTTGATAAGCGTGCAGCCATCTTGTAAGGCATACACACCATTTGTCTCCTGGCTTAAGCCCAGGAAAGTTAAATTCTGGTCTCGGAGTAACCAAGTCATTGCCTGTTGAAAGGCTGAAATTCAGAAAGTCTTCAGACATAACGGCACACACCGTGTGCGTTGCAGTATCAAGGGCATCAGTTTGGCAGTAACCATTCCTATAAAACCCAGTTATAGGTGAAAGGCAGCAGGGGATAAGGGCTTCACCAAATACATTATTAGCCATATTCGTAGGGGATATAAAATTAAAAAAGCACCATGAAATTTTCATTCATGGTGCTTTATATCTAATTGTTTATCTAGATTTCAATAAAGCGATTAACTTAATTTAAACCTGATAGGTAATCTCATTTTTACTCTAACTGGTCGACCTCTTTGTCTTCCTGGTTGCCATGCCGGAGCGTTTCCAACAACTCTCATTGCTTCCTCATTGCATCCGCCTCCAATACCTCGAAGAATACCAACATCCTGGATGGATCCATCAGTATTTACAACGAATACAACGTATACGGTTCCTTCAATACCCATTCTCCTCGCTTGGGTTGGATATTTAAGGTTTTTGGACAAATACTTGTTCCATCCTTCCATACCACCCGGAGGTGTAGGCATGTTTTCCACAACGTCAAAGATAACATCTGCTTTTTCTACTATAGGAGCATCTTCGATTACCACTTCCTTGATCACCGTTTCTTCCTGAACATCTACATCGAAGTTTACTTCAATTTTTTCTTCAATTTCAATCTCATCAGGAATCTCTTTAATTTCCGGCTGCTCTATTGGTGGTGGCGGTGGTGGTGGCTGTTCCGTAATCGGAATGTCTAACAATTCCTCAAAGTCATCGTCGATCGATCCAAGATCTTTAAGTAAACCATCGTCAAATGATTTATACTCAAAGGCAAAGAGGACCAGACCAACACTGACCATTAAACCAAGATTTAGGAACATTCCTGTCTTTTTGGTTAAGTCAGCTTTTGGTGTTTTTTTGGCTTCCATGGTTATAACTCTTTTTTAATTTTTGTTGATTCAATTTAATAATTCCAATTAACAATCATAACAAATAATTTTTATTTATACAAGAACGCTACCCCTCTTATTTAAATAAATAAAAATACTTGTACCTATAATTACGCCTACAATATTCGTGACAATATCAAAATAGTCAAATGACCTTCCTGGTACCAATGTTTGTAAATACTCTGTCAATATAGCAATAAAAATCCACAAAACTAAATAATTAGTGAATAATCTAGTGTTTTCTTTTCCCTTTTTATCTGCCTTCTTACGGATTACCCGACTCCACAAGAAAGCCATACCAGCAAACATCCCAAAATGAATCAGCTTATCTGATCCATAGAACTTAGGTATATCTGGCACATTACTAGCTGGGCTAAACAAAGCATAAGCCATGCCAAATGACCATAAAAGAGCAAGAATGACTTTTTCTCTCAAAATTAATTACTGACCGATAAGGTTTTTGTATTCTTCTGGGGACAGCAGATCAGTTTCATTTCCTTGGTCCCATTTTACCTTTATCATCCAGCCTTCTCCATAAGGATCCTCATTCACCAGCTCAGGGGAATCTTCCAAAAGACTGTTTAGTTCGATAATCTCACCATTGACTGGCATGAATAAATCGGAAACAGTTTTCACTGCTTCCACTGTTCCAAAGACTTCTCCTGAATCCATGGAATCACCCACTGTTTCTACTTCTACAAAAACAATGTCCCCCAATTCCTTCTGGGCGAAATCAGTTATTCCTATAGTGACAGTTTCACCGTCTATTTTGACCCATTCGTGGTCTTTGGTGTATTTTAAATCTTCTGGAAATTTCATGCTTCTTTTTTTTACTTGTCAAAAATACGATGTTTCTAGATAGTACAAAAAATTATTGACTTAAATTAAATGTTAATTGTCCACCAAATGAGGTAGAACTTCTCCTATAGGCTGTCGAAACCTTTGGATCGCTAATGGTTCGGTCAAAATAGAATTGGATATTAAGTTTCTGGTTGACCACATAACCTATACTTGGTCTTATTTGAACGTTAAGATTTCCATTGGTTAGTGTGTTTACTCCTTCTATTTTTCTTTGTATTGTATTGGTATCTACTATTCTTGTAGATACTCGAATTGTAAGGTCATTGTTGAGGACTTCTTGCCTTCCTTGTATTTTGAATGGGACCTTTACACCTGCTTTGGTATATCCCAGGTCAAAGCGAAAATCCTGACTATTTTGTTCTGTTATTTGTGCATTGGAGAAATTCAGTCCGATATTTCTTTCTGTATTGTATTCAAAACTGATATTCATTCTGTCTTTGGTAAGTAAGTCTACCCCGATCAATGGCGCAAATCTTTCCGAAATCACCACTTGATTGAGTATCATAATGGGTATATAGGCACCAAATTCATCTGTCATGCTCGCCATGGGGAGTTGCTGTAATGTGTTGTACAGCTCTAGGCCTTCCTGGTAAATTAGTGCATTTGAAAAATTACTTACTGTATATGTTGAGTTGTAATTATGTGTCAAATTAATCGAAGAAAAGTATTCATTTAATGCAGGTAACCTGGCAAGTCCTCGGTACTCGACTCTCCAGTTAGGAAGAGGCATTTTTGGGAAAGGATTTAATGCAATATCAGATGCTGCCTGACCTGAATAGGCGGCGAGAAATGCTGGAATCAATACATCTTGTCCATTTATATTATAGGCTCCTCCAGGATTTTCAGTTTCCAGTCTGGTTTGTATCACAGCCCTGTAGGTTTCAAAGTCTGAAAATAACGGTGAATTATTCTCACTATCCTGTTTATTGAAAACAGTTTTAAGCACATTATAACTTATCTCGTAGCTACCAAGTCTGTTGGGATTGATGGATGCAAAATCGTATTCACCAGGCCCATTTCTCCTAAATATCTCACTGTAGTTTCCATTTTCTCGTTTTCGAAACTCGAGCGTGATTTTAAAGTCTTTTATAGGTTCTATCAAAGAGGTTAAAGTAAGATTCCTGGATTCATTTTGTTGAAATGCCTGCGTTAGTGAAGTACTGGCAGCCAATGCACCTCTATTGGCCATTTCATACCTTATGCTGCTATTCTGCTCGCCGAAAATAAAACCCAGTCCTGGATTGATGAAACTTCTATCCATGCCGAAAAGCCCTGTATTAGGCATGTATCCAGGTAGATAAGTACCTTGAGTAATCTGGTACCTAAAGTTCACGTCTTTCAACATCATCATAAACCTTAAAAGATTTGAACCAAATCCTTCTGTTGAAAGCACTTTTTCCTTTTCCCCATCTTCAGATTCAGTTGCATTTGCAGCAGGTCTTCCTGGAATAGTCGGTCTTTTAGGTGCATTAAGTGCATTGAGCCTTTTATTCTTGTTGTACAATTGAACCAGATCCAGTTTGCCCGAGACTGACCGGTTTCTGGAGTTTTGAATGACATTCCCAAGAGTATCTCTTTGGCCGAGGGCTCCAGTGACCCAGCTATAGGTGGCCTCATAGCGCACGTCAGCACTTATCCAATCTGTAAGTGGGATCTTGTCCAAAGGAAGCTTATAATTAACGACAGCCTGCTGGTTGTAATTGGTCACTCTGCCTAGTTGTTTAATATTGGTTCTCAAAGAATCTAATTCGGCCTCAGTGTCCAGGTCCCCAGTGGGTTCATCGACAATTGCATTGACACTTGAACTAAGATCAAAGGATAGGTTTTCGGTCAGGTCCCAATTGAGGCTATAAAACCGATTCAGATAAAAGCTTTTTTGAAAAAGTGGATCCACGCCTGCGGTGGTCAGTTGGTCATTTCTATTTTGTGTACGCATAAATCGCCTGTCCACATCCAATCTGGCTGAAATGAGACTTGGCGCAAAATTTATATTGAAGTCTTTAAACAGTTGTAAGTAACTACTATTAAAAATTCCCCAACTTTTGAAGGGAGTTATTATGAGTGGGTCAGGCTGGTAATTATAAGCAACGCTCCCTCGTGTAGTTTCGTAATTGTAATTCTCCAGCTGAATATTGCTTTGTGTAACAGAGCCATAGGCATAGGAAAATGCAAAGTTTTCCAAGGCATAGATACGATTGGTCTCCTTTTCCGGGTTTTTCACCTTTCGCACATTGTTTAAACTGAAATTTCTCCTTTTGGATTGATCCATAACCAGATTCTGATACGCTTGTTTTTCTGTATCTGTCCTGAATTTTTGAAGTGCTATTTCAAAAGGTACATCAGGATTAAGTGGGTCAAACTCCGGTTTTGTAGAAGAGTTTTCAACACTTGCATATAGCGGTATGCTTATTCCTAGTCCTTTTGGTAGAATTTTATCGACATTGACATTGGCCGAAATGTCATATTGAGTGGTTGATTCCCTTGCTCTTTCGGAAAGGCGGGTTTCCAAACCTCCAAAGCCAAAAGTATTGTGCCGGATAGAAGATGAAATGGTAGCTACATCAGCAATTTGTGCATTTAGGCGTGCATTAGCAGCCCATCCAGACGATTTATTGAAATCTGTAGCCCTTAATTCATTGGCCCAAAGACAAATAGATTTACTGGCGCCCCCAGTTCCTGGGTTTCGGACGCCTATCATCATTCCTTGAATAAAACTTAATTCTGGCCTTCCGACTACAGTGACCTTATACTGCCTCACCATGATGGAGTAGGGGAGGTTTTGAGGTTGCTGGTTATTGTCTCTTTCTGCTTTTACGCCTACTATTTCATCAAACGCAACGTCTATTTCGTTTTCTAAAGGCCAGATTTGTCTGGGATCCCTTGTTCCTGGTGGTGTGATATTTAGGGGCACTTCTATTTCATAATAGTTGTCGGTGTAATCCGTCCCCATTCTTATAAAGGCTGATAACTCTCCGTCTTGCGCATCTTGACTATCAGCATGTAAAAACATTTTTAGCCGCCCATATTGTACAAGGTCTTGATTGACATTTTTAAATACGGCCCTTGAATCTCTGCTTTGAAGGTTGTCCACACAAAGACGAAGTGATTGTTCATTTAGTTGTCTTTCTATTGTGGAGATATTGTCTCTGTCTCGGTTGATACCTGGAGGCAATACATAGGGGCTTTGACTTTCACTGCCTTGTCCATTTTCTTCTATATTGACCACACCGACAGTTAAATTGGAATTGTCCGGTTCAGGTATTTCAGAAAAACCCTTCTCAAATAAGGATTCCTGAAAAATTCTCCATTGACTGCCCACCAGCCTAAACTGGGCCATTCTTAGCACTACCGGCTGTTGAAAGTCTGTCAAGTAGGTTCTTATGAATCGTATGGATTTGAACCCCGAAATGTTGCCATAAGTAGCGTCTGGCTGCCGTACCGGAATCCGGAATAAGTACCAATTGACCTCTTCACCATTTTCTACAGTAGATACCCTGTCTACAATATTGTTTTCACCTACCTCAAGACCAGTTGGGCGCAAGTCTATTTCATATTCATAATAACTCTCCACTGCGTTGATGGTATTGTCATTATTAAGGTCTTCGTTGTCAGGGATATTGGATCCCGATGGGGTGTAAGCCAAGTTACTATTGGCTGTAATAGGAGTGTTTCCTTCTAGACCATTAAAATGCTTGTAACGCTCTAGGATTTTTATATCGTTGTTGTCAAATTCCGGATCTAAGTAATATTGAAAATCATCAGCGGCCGGATCGGCTTGTATTTTCTGCAATGCTTGTGGGTTTACACTGAGCCTGTTAATAAACCTAGCGCCATAAAAATCAACTTCTTGCTCACTGCTCAAGCCATCTAGCCCTACATCCTGGTTTTCTCTTGCCTCTGGAGAATTGTCAAATGCAGGCGTCAAGAACTGCTGGCTGGTAATTTTCCCCCATTCGTTGTTTGAAGTACCGGTTTCAGATCCATCCGCTGGAAGTCCATTTTCAAAAGCATGCCTTCCGTCTACAATCACGTCTTCAGATACCTCTCCAAGATTAAAGATCAACTTACCACCAGTGGTATTGTTTTCATTGAATATACCATCCAGAACCCTGCCGTTTTGACCAGTGATGAAAGGATCCATCATCCAGAATTCTATGTATTCAATGTTTGTTCTGTCAAAATCTACTTCAGAAGTAATGGCCCTTGTTACCCCTCCATAATTTTCTTTGGGATTATTAAGTAAACCCGAGCTATTAAGATTTGTATTAAAATTATACATCCCTCTTTCATGCGGAAAATAAGCCAAATCAAATAATGGTTCATTCGTAATCATATAGTCTCGGTTCCTTCCTTGAAAAATCTCTTGAGGAAGCACCCTTCGTACATAATGATTTCTTCTGTCCTCAGTAGAGATGTTCGAGGGAACACCACTTCCTGCTGATCTATAAAACACGTTATCCACTGTATACCAGGATAGGCGGGCTCTTTTGTAGGCACTACCCAACCTGTCCTCCGTTTGTTGGCTAAGATCAAATTTATTTTCTGTGGTAGCAGGAGTGGAGGAAAGTTTCCAGTTTTGAGGACTTGACCCAAGATTAAAGGGGATAATGGCTGTTTCAAAGTCATCAATATAGGAAGCCCCTTCCCCATCTACCTGATTGGAAGTTCCGGGAATTAGGTGCGCAAATTCACCACTAAACTGGATCAAAGATTTCTCTTTGGTTTCGGTAAAAGGCAGTGCATCGGCCAGTTTGGTAAGGAACAGTGATTCATCATTATAGTTGACATCGAGGCCCCAGAGGCTATTTCTTAAGGTTTCATTCCCAGTAGCTATTCTGGAAATATTTGGGCGTTCATTTAGGTAAAGAAACGTTCCTCCAATATTGAAATTCTCACTGACCATATAGTCAAGTCGTGTTCCCAGTAAACTTCTTGTCTGAAAAGAAACCAAATCAGCCTTTTCAAAGCTAACGCTAATCCTTTTACCAGATTGAAGGATTCCTTCATTGATAATTACCACCCTACCTATATTATAATCCACCGTGTAATCCACCCCTTCGGTAAGTGGGATATTTCCCGCTGTTATGATCACGGAGCCTTCACTGATATTAAGGCCGGGAAGCATGATCTCCGAAGCTGAACCTGAGGTAAAACTGCCTTTTAAGAAGTACTTGTTGAGTCGGGTGACGAGCTCAGCATCGGCCTGTGTAGTCCTGTACAAAGTGTCATAAACATACTTGTCTATCAGGTTTACTTCAGAGGGTAAGAAATACTCTTCCAAGGTTTTACCAAAAGGCTCCAGAACTGGGAAAATTATCAGGCCTTGTTCTGGTTTGATCGTCAATCCATTGACATAGTCAAAATTCCCATCAGGCTGGGGGTCATTTTGTGGATTTAAATTGTCTAGGTTTAATAGCCTGATTAGAGGAATGTCTTTCACATTTTGTCCCTCCAACAGGCTAGGGTTATCCAATCCTGTACGATCGTCCCTATAAATAATTTGTAGTTGAAAACCTTCTTTCTGGATCTGGTTAGCGTTTAGATTATAGATGTTTTTCATCATCAGATCCCAGGTAGGGATCTTAATATTAATCCTTGCCGGACGAAGCATTTTTAGAAAAATGACATTGTCCTCGGGTCTGCTTTGATAATCTTCTGTCAGTTCCCCTACTTTGTAACTTTGCCCATTGTAGGTGTATTCATAAGAGACAGCGATGACTTCATCATTTTGAAGTTTTCTGGAAAGACTAAAATACCCCAACTGGCGGTCGAAGGTATACTCATTCTCTGCCAATTTCCTTGCGCCGTTTATCTGTTCGAACTCCAGCCCCCTTTCCAGTCCCAGATCATTGCTAATAGCAGTGGCTGCTGTCTCAAAGTTCCTGTAGGATGGATTGCTCTTTAGGTTGTTAAATAGCTCGTTGGCGGTGTTGGTGGCAGGGGCCTGTGGGTTACCTGTGCCTATGCTGGGGTTACTGGGATTGTATATTGTTTGCCCTTCACCCAAATCCATGAAAGCAGCGAAATTCCGAAGGGTTTCGGTATTATTGGCCCTGTTCATCATATATACTTCCAGTCGTGTAATCTGTACACCGGATAGCACTTGAGGTAGACCTCTCAACCAATTTTCATAATTATTTCTAAAGAAATGCCCCAGAAAAAAGTGTCTGTTATCATCATAAGCCGAAGCCCTTATTTCAAAAGGTCTGCCTTGGTTTCCTCCTTCAATGACGATTTCATCTCTTCTACCGCGTTGGGTGGATGCGACGGTGGTCATGAAAAGTTTACCAAATTGCATTTGGGTTTTTACTCCAAATAGGTTTTGAGCGCCCTGAATCAAACTGTTTTGCACTGGCATGCTTACATTGCCTATTTCTATGGATTTCAGAATATCTTCCTCAAATCCTGCATATTCTACTTTTAGCTGATTTTCAAAGTCAAATGAGTTATTGCTGTCAAAATTTGCCCCGATCCGCACTTTTTGCCCCAGCATTCCATTGACACTCATCTGGATTTGCTGATTAAAGTTGAAATTCCCCGTCTTTTGTTGGCGGATAGGGATGGATGGATTATCGATTCTTCTGAAAATACCTCCAAAATCCAAGTTCACATTACCTGTAGGAACGATTGTTATCTCGCTGCCACCGAAAAGACGATCAAATGTTGGACTCATTGTTATTGGAGGGATTAGTCCTCTGCCTCCAACAGCACTTTCTCCATCTAATCCTCTGGAACGGTCTCTCCAGTATTGTTGTCTGATCCTATACTCCTGCATTCTTGAATAATCTTCATAATCAAGAGAATACCCCGGGTCAAGTGAGGCCGAATCCAGATTGGGATAGATGCGGTAACTCACCGCAGTATCCACTTCCACTTCTACACGTTGGTTTTTTTCGGGGTTCAAAAGAAAAGGAGAATTTCTCCTTAAAAAAGGATTTTGATAGGGGTATAGCGGTTTTGTATTTAGATTGTCCCATAATAAAAAGGAGGGTAGGGATCTTCTTTTATTTAAAGTGTCCAACAGACTCGGTAAGCTGTCTGATGGGGTAGTCGCAGGCTCTTGACGGGCATATACACCCGATAAAGACATCATGAACACTAAAAAAAACAATCCCGTAAGGAAAATGTAATAGTGCTGAAATGACTTTTTTCTCCAAAAAGTATTTGAGAAGGTAAAGGTCAACGTTTTTAAATTATGATGATGACTTTAAAGATGCTTTAATTAATGTTTCTAAGGAAACATCGGGGCCACTTTTTTTCAAAACTGTCATGATATTTTTTTCAGCCTGAGCCTTAGTGAAACCTAGTGTAATCAAAGCTTGTAACGCCTCTTGTTTTAATTTATTGCTGTTTTGGACAAAGCCGTGACCGATGCCATCAGGGGTAGAAATACCTGCTTTTATTATTTTATCTTTAAGTTCTAACACAATTCTCTGTGCGGTTTTAGCACCTATTCCTTTTACCCGCTGTATGGTAGGATGGTCCCCTTCACTTATGGCCTGCTCAAGTTCAGGTACGGACATGCTGGACAGGATCAATAGTCCTGTATTTGCCCCTACACCTGAAATTGAGATTAAATCTAAAAATGCTTTTTTTTCTGATGCTTCTTTGAAACCATACAAGGTGTGTGCATCTTCCTTAATATGGAGGTAAGTATGTAGCATGACTTCTTCCTTCTCGGCTATTTTCCCATAGGTGTTTAAGGATATTTTAACTTCATATCCTATTCCCTGGATGTCTATTATGACATGGGTAGGGTCCTTAAATGCTAATTTTCCTTTCAGGTATGTAATCATTCAGTTTCTATGGTTTGGGCATCCACTACTGCAATGGCTATCATATTGACTATTTCTCTGATTGAACTACCCAATTGTAAAATGTGAACAGATTTGTTCATGCCCAAAAGTATGGGACCGATGGCTTCAGCGTTACCGATTTCAGCCACTAATTTATAGGCAATATTTCCAGAGGCAAGGTCAGGGAATATCAAAGTGTTTGCCTTGTTATTAATTAATTTACTAAAAGGATAGTTTTCCTTTTGAATGCTTTCATCTAAAGCTACATTGGCCTGCATTTCTCCTTCGATGACTAAATCAGGATATTGGGCTTTGGCTTTTGCGGTGGCCAATGCTGTTTTAAAAGGTACTATCCCTTTGGCTGATCCAAAGTTGGAGTAAGACAAAATTGCAATTTTGGGTTCTATATCAAAAAACCGTACCCCATTGGCTGTTAATCCGATTATCTCTACCAGTTCGTCCGCACTTGGGTTTTCGTTTACCGTGGTATCGGCAAAGAAGAGTGGGCCTTTATCTGAATTCATGATATACATTCCAGCTACCTTGTCTACCCCTTTTTTAACGCCAATAATTTGCAGAGAGGGAAGAATGGTTCTTGGGTAATCCTTTGTCAGGCCAGAAATTAGTGCATCACCTTCACCTACTTCTACCATCATTGCACCGAAATAATTCCGGTCTTTCATGAGTTTTTTAGCCTCATACAAGGTTAAGCCTTTGCGTTTCCGTTTGTCATATAGCAATTGACCATAATGCCTTAACTTTGTTTTTTCTTCATTGGGATCAATGATTGTTATGTCCCCCAAATCAAGTGAATTGGCCTGGATAAGTTTTTTTATTTTACCTCGATTGCCAAGTAATATGGGGATGCCAATTTTTTCATCCCTCATTATTTGAGCAGCTTTTAAGATTTTAGGGTTATCTGCTTCTGCAAATACCACTCGTTTAGGATCTTTTTTGGCCCGCGAGACTACGCGTGACATTAAGCGTTGATCTATGCCTATTCTTTCCTGAAGATCTAATTCATAGGCTTGCCAATCTTTGATATGTGTTTTGGCTACACCTGATTCCATGGCAGCTTTGGCTACAGCAGGAGCAATTGTGGTTATCAACCTTGCATCCAAAGGTTTGGGGATTAGGTAGGTTTTTCCAAATGCTAACTTAGCTTCCCCGTAGGCTTTGTTCACAATGTCTGGTACTGGTTCTTTGGCAAGGTTAGCAATTGCCAAAGCAGCTGCCAGCTTCATTTCTTCATTTATCCCTGTGGCCCTTACGTCTAAGGCTCCTCTGAATATATAAGGAAAGCCTATCACATTATTCACCTGATTGGGATAATCTGAACGGCCGGTGGCCATAATGATGTCTTTTCTTGCAGACATTGCCTCTTCGTAGCTGATTTCTGGTGTTGGATTGGCAAGTGCAAAAACTATGGGGTTTTCGGCCATAGCTTTTATTTGGTCCTGATTAATAATATTTCCTGCGGATAACCCTAAAAATACGTCAGCTCCCTGCATGGCTTCAGTAATGGTATAAATGTCCCTTTCTGTGGCAAACATTCCATGAATATCCGTCAAGCCTTCTCTATCTTTTCTTATGACACCCTCAATGTCGCACATGACAACGTTTTCCAACTTAACGCCAAGTCCTATATAGAACCTGGCACAGGAAATAGCTGCCGCACCCGCTCCACTGACGACCAGTTTGATGCCTCCTATTTTTTTCTGGATCATTTCCAGGGCATTCAATAAAGCAGCTCCTGAAATTATGGCGGTACCATGTTGGTCATCGTGCATTACAGGAATTTTCATTAATTCCTTAAGCCTTTTTTCAATGATAAAACACTCAGGTGCTTTGATGTCCTCCAGATTGATGCCTCCGAATGTCGGCTCCAGAGAGCGAATGGTTTGAATTAGTTTTTCAGGGTCATTTTCGTCTATTTCTAGATCAAAAACATCTATTCCAGCGAATTTCTTAAACAAAACCCCCTTTCCCTCCATGACAGGTTTCGAAGCTGCAGGGCCAATATTTCCTAAGCCCAAAACAGCTGTTCCATTTGATATTACTGCTACTAAGTTACCCTTCGCGGTATATTTATAAACGTCTTCAGGATTTTGATGAATGGCATTACAGGGTTCAGCTACCCCAGGAGAATAGGCCAAGGCCAAGTCCAGTTGACTGGAAAGAGGTTTTGTGGGTACAACCTCTATTTTTCCTGGTTTCTTAAATTCATGATAATTTAATGCATCCTCTTTTCTTATCTTCATTGCGTAAGGGAAAATAATTATCTGTTTTTATGAGATTTATTCTGCTTCCATTCTAAACTTTGTCGCCTGAAGAATGGTCTCAATCTCTCTTAAGGAAGCCCTATGCGCCTCATTAGGGTAATAGACGAATCCTTCCATATAGAAAATTTTTCCTTTTTCTGCATCTACTACTGTATAGGATAAAAATGAGCCACCCATTGACAAATTATTGGTTTTCCAGGCTCCACGCATTTCTGTGGAATACTGTCCGTCAATTCTAATGTTTTTGAAAGCTGGTGGTATCTGTTTTTCAGTGATCAAAAAGGATTGAGGTTTTTCAGGATCTCCAAAAATTGTATGTCTTGTGATTTCGTCCCTTAACTTAATGATGTTTTCTGGAAAAATCTGAGATTCGTCTACATAAGCCGTTTGATAAAAAAACAAGCTTATATCTGGTTTGTCTACCCTTGGAGTAGGCTGTCTGCACCAAATAAAATTCTCTTCCTCCTTTACGAACTGATAGGACGCAGGAAGATTAAGCTTTACACCGAATTTTTGCTTTCCCATTTCAGCGACTTCGCCATTTTTACGGCTAAAAAGTGCAGCACTTAAAATTTCTTTCTCTTTATTGCTAAAGAGATTTTGTAATAGTTGTTTATTGGCTTCTAAGTTTTTAATTAGCTCTGATTCATTTTCTCCAAATAAATAGAGAACCTCCTGACCAACGGCAAACTCATCTTGATTTCTGAGCATAAATAGCGAAGAATCTGCTTTGCTTTTTTCGATGGATTCAGGAGTAAATTGATTCGCTATACTTCTGCTTCCACCACGTTTGTCATCAAAGGTTGTGACAAATATAATGTTAGCCGCCATCTTCAGTATTCTTGTCATTTTCCTGGGATCCACCTTTCTCATATAGAACATGGACTCCTCTCGAATGAGGCCTTCGATATTGGATTCGAATACATTCTTAAGCGCATCTCCAACAGGCCCAGCATATTTTGCTGAATCAATTACTAATATGATTTCTCCTAGAGCACCCCTTGCTTTTGGCTTGTTGCTATTAGAATTGTTTTGACACCCAGCAAAAATAAAAGCGGAAAATAAGGCTATAATGCAAAATCTTAAACTCATAATGGTTAGTTTATTTTTGTTCAAGCCTAATTTAGGGATATTTAACGCAACTTTAAAAACAAATAACGAATTAGTTTGAAAATTATCCTATGATTAATTTCTGACCAGGTTTTATTTGATTATTGTTCAGGTTATTCAATTTTTTAAGCTGATCAATAGTCACTCCTTCCAGTTTTTTTGAAATTAACCAAAGTGAGTCCCCGGGTTGCACGGTGTACAATTTACCCCCATTGCTGTTGGTGGAGATTTTTTGCGTAGAGGCCAGATTTTTTTCAAAGGTGGCCTTGTCTTGGTGGATATGAAGTACCTGACCTATTTTGATTGTATTAGAATACAAACCATTCCAGGATTTGAGTTGGCTTACTGAAACACCATACCTTCCGGCTATTTTGCCTAAAACATCCCCACTTCTAACCCTATAAGTAGCGTTATGTAGCGGTTTAACCGGCTCTCTTTCGGGCATCTCAGCCAGGTATCTTTCGGTTTCTATTTTTAATGAATCTATAATCCATTCCCGGTTGGCGGATATAAATTTGTGTCCGGACTTGGGTACGTTTATGCTTATCACTTTTCCGAAATCGGGAACTTTACTTTTTAACAAAGAAGGATTTAAATACTCAAGGTCTTCAATGCAAAGGCCTGTATGTTTGGCCAGATTTTCGAGGGTATAGCCATTCCCTATGTCCACCTTCTCGTAAGCTACAGGGTAAGCAGGTTCTTCCAAAATAAGATTGTGTTCCTCAGCATACCTCAATACATACATGATTGCCTGAAATTGGGGGATATAGCTCCGTGTTTCACGAGGCAAATACCTATAAATTTCCCAAAATGTTCTTTTTCCACCGGAACGGCGAATGGCCTTATTTACATTACCTGGACCACAATTATAGGCAGCTAGTGCCAATTCCCAATTATTGTACCTGCGATTAAGTGCTTTCAGGTAGCGAATCGCTGCTTCGGTGGAGCGTTCAGGATCTAGTCGGTCATCCACATGACTGTTGTAATACAATTTAAATTCTTTCCCTGTTGCCGGCATAAACTGCCAAAGTCCCATTGCCCCTACACGAGATTTGGCTTTGGGGTTTAGACCAGATTCAATGATGGATAGGTACTTGATGTCTTCAGGCATATTATGCGCTGAAAGATACGTATCAAACATAGGGAAATACAGGTCCTGTCTTTCAAGAACCATGCGGGTATAATCTCTATTTCTTACCGTGAAATAATCAATGAAAGCAAAAATAGTTTCATTTAATTCAAAAGGCATATCCGTATCCATTTCTGCAATACGCTTTTCAACTTCTTCATAGGTAAAATCTGGTATATGTTCGTAGTCGTAGTAAGGCATGACGGTCTCTTCACCTATATGGTTGATTGAGACATTCATTGCTCTTTCCTGAGCTACTGCCACATTCCATGTTGAAATGGACAATACCAAAGTCACTACTATTTTGTAAAAAGATTTTAACCTCATATTTTATTTATTAAATGCCGCTGCTGTTAGATAATTGGCAAAAGCATATAACTCAGCTTCTTTAAAAGAATTAGCCATGATTTGAAGCCCTATTGGTAAACCTTTATTATCCTTTCCATTGGGTATGGAAATGGAAGGAACGCCCGAAACAGACGCCTGGACCGTAAACAAATCCTCTAGATACATGGCCACTGGATCATTCGAATGCTCTCCAAATTTAAATGCTGTACTTGGGGTTGTAGGAAGAACAATGTAATCATACTTGGTCAATAAATCTTCTGTAAAATCCTTTATTAACCTTCTTACCTTTTGGGCTTTTGTGAAATAAGCATCATAATAACTGGCACTTAAAACAAAAGTGCCAAGCATTATTCTCCGTTTAACCTCATCACCAAAGCCTTCTGATCTGGTAAGCTTGTACATGCTTTCTAGATTGTGGGCATTGGGCGTTCTATAGCCATACTTGACTCCATCAAATCTGGATAGGTTTGAACTTGCTTCAGCTGTAGTAAGAATATAGTAAGTAGGAAGTACATAGTCCAACAAAGGGAAATTGACCTCTTCCACTACATGACCTTCTTCTTTTAACTTTTCCAAAACATTAAGCGTATTGGCTTTAATCTCAGGTTGCAATGCTTCAGAGTAGACGGTCTCCGTCAGGTAAGCAATTTTTGCAGGTTTATCGAAATGCAAAAGCTTGCTGTAAGAAGGTACAGGCTTCCTAGAAGAAGTGCTGTCAAAATCATCAGGTCCTGCCATGGTTTCTAAAACCAAGGCATTGTCTTTGATGTTGTTTGAGAAAACACCTATAGTGTCAAATGATGAAGCGTAGGCGATCAAGCCATACCTAGAAATCCTAGAATAGGTAGGCTTAAGACCTATTACTCCAGTGAAAGCTGCTGGTTGTCTGACAGATCCTCCTGTGTCTGTTCCTAAAGAAACAGTACAAAGATTTGCCTGAACAGCTACTGCAGATCCACCGGATGATCCACCAGGAACTCTACTTTCGTCAATGGCGTTAAGCACCTTCCCGTGAACAGAGTTCTCATTGGAGGATCCCATACCAAATTCATCGCAGTTAAGCCTTCCTATAATAATTGCATCCTGATCTATTAAACGCTGAACAGCAGTACCGGTAAACTGGGATTCAAAACCTTCCAGAATTTTACTAGAGGCGTTTGATTCGTGCTCGTTATAGCACAAAACATCCTTTATACCTATTACCATTCCTGCCAGTTTCCCAGCTTTCCCAGACGCTATTTTTTCGTCAATAGCAACAGCCTGATCTAAAGCAGATTGGCTATAAACTTGAACGAAGGCGTTTAGTTGCGCCTTCGTTTCAATGTTGCTTAAGTAGTATTTGACAATCGCTTTACAATCCGTTTCCTTTTTTTCTAGCGATTTTCTTATCTCATCGAATGAACGAAATTTTTCCAACGTATTATTTTTTTGCTTTCTTGTTGTCGTCTTTCAGTCCTTCTTCCAAATCATCCTGAATCTCTTTGGTAGCGTCTTTAAATTCTCTGATACCTCTGCCTAGTCCTCTAGCCAATTCAGGTATTCTTTTTGCACCAAAAAGAAGGATAACTACCAGCACGATGATCACTAATGATCCTCCTCCGATATTTTGTATAAAACCCAATGTATTCATGATTCGATTATTTTAATTTTGAAATTATTACAAATATATGATTGTGCTTTATTAACGCAAAGGAATTAAAGCATGTTGTATTTAATTTTTTGTAAATATATTAAAATTTAGTGATTATTTACTAGAAAGCCAAATGCTGGGGTTCATTACTTCCAGGCCTTTCCACGTTTGAAAATGAAGTTCAGAATAACCATCTTCATCCGAATATACGTGGCCAATGACTGTTGCGGATTGAACCTCCTCACCAGATTTTACATCAATGGTTTTTAATCGGCTATACATGGTGTAAAAATCCCCATGTTTGATGATAATAGTGCCTCCCATACCGGGTACAGTGGTGATTTTGGTTACTGTGCCAGGAAAAACGGATTTGACTGGTGCATTATTAGTGGTCTGAATGTCTATGCCGTCATTTGTTTCAGAAATCCCTTTTAAGGTAGGGTGGGGGTAGGTGCCATATTTTTTGGAGATGAATCCACTATCAACTGGCCAAGGTATGTTCCCTTTATTGCTGGCAAATAAAGCAGATATTTTTTTTACCTGGGGCGCATTTGGAAGTTTTTTGGTTTTGGGACCTTCAGCTTTTGGTGTTTCGGAAGCTTTTTCTGCAGCTTTGGTAAGTCTGATTTCTTCTGCGATTACATTTTTAATCAGCTTATTGAGTTCTGCCTGTTGCTTTTTTGTAGCCGCTATTTCTTTTCTTACCTCCTCTTCCTTTTGGCTTAAGGTATTGACCATTCTTTGCTGCTCCATTTTGAGCTGATCCAATGCCTTTTTCTGTTCTTGTTCTTGGGTTAGTACTTTTATTTGCTCCTGTTTTTGTAATTCTAAAGCTTCCTGCCTACCTGCTAACTCTAAACTTACCTTTTCCATTTGTACCACCTGTTTTTTGCGCGCATCACTGTATTGCTTTAGGTATTTTAGACGCATGTAAAATTGCTTGAAGGTGGCTGAAGAAAAAATGAAAGTGATGAGATTCACCCCTTGATTTAATTTATATGAGGTATATACCATTTGGGCATATTCCTCTTTGAGTAGGTTCAGCTCGTTACTCAGTCTTTTTACATGAGAGGAGGTTTCCTTTATTTCCTTATTTACAAGCTGGAGCTCTTTGTTAATGGTAGCAATGTATTTTTCCCGTTCCTGGAGTTTTTGATTAACAGCCCTAAGCTCACTTACGGAAACTTTTTTCTCATCTGTAGTCTTTCTTAAAACGAGATCATATTCCCTCAGCCTTTTTTGAATCGCAGATTTCTCCTTCTCTAGCATTGCTCTGTCTGCTGTAATTTGCGCAGTCAGGAAAGAAATTGAGCCCAATCCTAAAATTAAAAATAAGGTTAGGCAAAAAACCCGGGCTCCACTAAATTGACTAAAAATTGTATGGGAAATTGAGTGGGTCATCCGTTAGTTCTACTTTGATCATCTCTACATTCAAGAAAAAATTAGTTTTTGGCTTTTCCGGTAGACTCAATACCATTTTAATAATGGCTTGATAGGGGAATGGCTGTTTCGAAACATCCCGGAAGTCCATATAGGAGGCTTCCAAGCTACCACTTCGGGTTTGCAAAGCTTTACTCTTCAGTTGGGTAACCTTCCCATGGCCTGCATCTATGGAGGTTTCGTAAGTGATGTTTTCACGTTCCTGTTTCAATACAAAAGTTTTGCCTACTCTAATTAGCCTGTCTCTGTAGCTGAATTCGTGAGGTAGGTTTGCAAAAAGTAAATTCTGGAATAAAGAGAAGGACAAAGGAACCCCATATTTCTTTTGAAATTCAGTGTAATCCATGTCAATTTTTTGACCATTTATCCGGTCTCGAATCTTTATTCTGTCGGCACTGATAAACCCTCTTAGGGCTTCTATTCCAAGGCCTGGGGACATGTTAAACCAAATAACACTGTCTTTTTTTGCTCTTATGTTTAGTACCCCTTTAGTGATTTTACCATCCTGTTCTTCCAGCGTTACTCTTCCTTTTGCCGACAGGTAGTTGAAATCAAGGTAATTAGGTTGAAATTCATCCATCGCCTTATCGGTAGTATATGACATGGGTTTTCTTGCACAAGACCAAAGCATCACTACTCCCAGGAAGTAGGTCAATATTTTAGCTTTACTCATAGTATGATTTATTTTTGATTTTAAGTGTCAAAAATTCTGAGGTGTCCTCCAGAGCTAGTGCCTTTTTCCAGTAGTCCATAGCCACTTTTTTCTCCCCAATTTTGAACATTATATCACCATAATGTTCAAACATTACTCCGCTAGGCTTGGTTTCTATTTCTAATGCCTTTTCCATAAATGGTCGAGCTTCTTCAAACTTGTTCATTTGGAATAAAACCCAAGCATGTGTGTCCAGATAAGTGGCATTGTCGGGAAACTTTTTTACTAATTTAAGAGACATGCTGTACGCTTTTTCAAGATCTTTCTTTTCTAAAGAAAGAAAGTAGGCATAATTATTCAATATATGTTCATTATTGTCATTTTGAGCCAAAACTTCATCATATAACTCAAAAGCCCTTTCCTTTTCCCCCAAGCCAAATAGTACATCCCCTAATTGTGATTTTGCCATTAAAGTCAACTGAGGATTCGTTTCCTTGTTTAACTTTAAAGACTCCTCTAGAGAATTTTTGGCAGCTTCATTTTCCTTATTTCCAGACTGAGTAGTGCCCAGGTAAAACCAAAACTCAGAAGTTTCGGGGAAATTCTCTGTTGCCATTTCAGCAATGACAGCTATCTCATCAAATGGTTTCTGGTTTTTAAACATTAAAGGTATCAATTGCTGAAACAACTTTTCGTTTGTGGCAGCGATTTTAACTGCACTAGTGTAATATTTAATGGCTTCAGTGAATGCTTTTTGCTGCAATTCCCAGTCCCCCAAAGCGATCAGAATTTTTGGGTTATTTAGGTGAAAAGCTTTCATAGGTTTGGAAAGGCTATCCAGTAATTGGTCTCGGGCAGAATTGTTGATTTGTGATAAAATGACTGAAAATGCTTCAGCCTTGACATCTCCTTCTAGATCTGGATTCGAAAAGGCCTCCTTCAAGTATTTGTTCGCTTGTCCGAATTCGCTCCTGTCCTTGTACAGGTTGTAGGCTGCCATTTTCACATCAGGTTGGTTGGGGTACACAGACAAGGTTGATAAGACCAGGCCCAACGCCTGATTGGCTTTGTTATTATTGAATAAAATATCTACCAGGGAGAGAACAAATCTTGAATTACCAGGATTGGCCTCAATAAGCTTTTCACCCTCTTTTATGGCCATTCCGAGGTTGTTTTCCTTCAAGTAAATGCGTTGTTTTTGCGCTGTGAGTTGCTCTACTACACCGAAATACTCCTCCGCTTTGTTCAATGCTTCCAGGGCTTTGTCAAAATCTTGAAGTTTTAAATACAAGGAAGCCAGGTCTAAAATATATTGCCGGTAATTTCCTTCTTTAGCCATCAGGTTTTCAAGAACTCCCGCCGCTTCCCGTGTTTTGTTTTGATTATTGTATATTTCAGCTATTTGTAAGTGGTAATATTTGTTGTCAGGATCTAACTCAAGGGCCCTTTGTCCATAGCTTAATGCCTTATCAAATTGCTTGGCACGAACCATCATTTGTGATAGTTTAAAATGAATGGCGCTTTCCTCTTCATTGTATTCCAAGGCCTTCATAAAATAAAAATAGGCTTTCTCATAATCTTCCAGCATGAGGTTTTTTTGTCCCTCAATAAACAACCTGCTGGCCATCTGCTCTTTTTCTATCGCCTTTCGCTCTTTTCTACTTAGTTTATTTTGAGCAAAGGCAACCTCTTGGGAAATTCCCATCAGGAGTGTTAAAGTGAAAAACCAGATAAAAAAATTTATATTTAATTTATTCATGTTTATGCATGCTATAGGTTGGAAACTATTTAATAACCTCAACCTTCATTTTGACTAAAGTGTAATTTGCAATTCTGTATGTACCTAAAAGGATTGCGAGCATCCATAAGAAATAATAATTTATAGATTACTTTAAAATATACAATTAACCCTTGCTTTTGGTTCATCTGATAGCTAACGCAAACAAAAAAGATTATGCCTTAATTTTTAAATTTATTTACCTGTGCTTCCGTAGCCACCAGATCCCCTTTCGGTTTCAGAAAGGACTTCTTGTGGACTCCATTCGATTTGCTCATATCTGGCAATGACCATCTGTGCAATTCTTTCTCCATCCTGAACGGTAAAGGTACTGTCAGAATTATTCACCAGCAAAACTTTTATTTCCCCTCTGTAATCTGCATCAATGGTACCTGGGCTATTGAGCACTGTAACGCCATGCTTGAAAGCCAGTCCACTTCTAGGTCTTATTTGCGCTTCAAAACCTTCAGGTAATTCTATGTACAAGCCGGTTCCTATTAGCTTCCTCTCCAGTGGCTTTAATAGGACAGGCTCCGTTATGGCTGCAGTAAGGTCTAAACCTGCTGATAGTTTGGTTTGGTAAGCAGGCAATGGGTGCTTTGATTTATTGATAACGTTAATTTTCATGCTACTTTTTGGAGATTGATTTTAAAAGCGAAGATAGTTCCTTTTTTTCCATCAGGAAAATAAGTCCACCATACGATAAGATGATACCCGAGTGTAGAATAAAGTTCACCAGCATAGAACCCGTATCCAAAAGAAAACCTGCATAACTCAAGAAGAAAGCAATGAGAAGGTAGCTGATGTCTTTTTTTGTCTGATAGGGGATGGGGTAATATTTTTGCCCAATGAAATAACACAGCAATACCATGACCAAATAGCTTCCCAAAGTACTCAAGGCCCCACCTATATAACCTAAAATGGGAACCAGTGTTAAAATGATTACTACTGTAACGATTGCCCCTACTAATGTGATATAAAAACTATAGCGTGTTTGGTCGGTAATTTTAAACCAAATACTTAGGTTGTAATATATACCGAGAAGTAAATACCCCATAAGAAGGATAGGAACCATGGGTAGCGCAGCGGCATATCCATCTGCCTGAAAAAACAATGCCCCAATCAATCTTAAATTGACGGCCACTGTCACCATCAATAAAGTGCAAAAGATAATGAACCAATGCATGACCCTTGCAAATAAAAGCGGGTTGTTTTTGTTTTCAGATTGTTGGAAAAAGAAGGGTTCAGCGGCATATTTAAAAGCCTGAATGATAAGACTCATTAATATGGCCAACTTGAAATTGGCTCCAAACACTCCTCCGGCCTCTCTTGAGGTTAACTCAGGGTAAAATCCTTCTGGAAGCGCATACTCGAATAAACCCCTGGAAAACACTTCATTGGTGACACCTGCCAGCCCCATGAATAACAACGGCAATGCGTATTTCCACATGGGAAGCAGGATGGTGCGTTTTAGTTGGAATTTCCATTGGCCGGCCAGTTTCCACAAAATTGGTAAAATTAGCAGGTTAGCCAGAAGGTTTGCCAATAGGATATAGTCTACTCCCCAATCTGGCTTGTACCATTCGGAGACAACGGGGTAAACTACCTGAAGAATATCTCCTTCCACAATATGGTAGGCCACTACGATAAAGAGGATATTGAAGCCCACATTCAGAAATATGTTCAGCAACTTGAGTAGTGCAAAAGTCAGAGACCTGCCGTCGAGTCTCAAACGCGCAAATGGAAGTGCCATCAATGCATCTATTGTCAATATCATGGCAGCCCACTGAAACAAATGGGCTTTGCCTTCATATTCAAATAGCAAACTGATGTTTTCTGCAAAAAGAAATAAAATTGCTCCTAGCGATAAACCTACCACAGCAACCAACGATTGAGCATTTTGAAAGACAACCTTGGGGGCCAACCCCTTTCCAGTGGAAAATCTAAAATAAGTTGTCTCCATACCGAATGTGAAGATGACATTCAGAAATGCAATCATTGCATAAAGCATGGTAAAAGAACCCAAATCCTCCTTTGGAAGATATCCCGTGTACAAGGGGACTAACAAAAAATTGATCGATTTGCCGAGGATACTACTGATGCCATAGATGGCAGATTGCCCGGCTAATTTTTTTAACAGGCCCATAAAAAAAGGGGATTACTCCCCTTTAAAATTAGGTTTCCTTTTTTCTAGGAAGGCTTTGGTTCCTTCCCTGTAGTCTTCAGATTTGACGCATCGCGCGAAGCTGTTGGCTTCGATTTGATACCCGTTTTCATCGCTGGCAAAAACCGCATTGACACAATCTACTATCATGCCGATGGACAATGGCGCTTTACTCATTATTTTCCTTAAAATATCTTCAGCTTTGGCCATAGCATCCTTTTTGGTAGCTTCTACATGGTTTAGGAGTCCTAAAGATTTTGCATCATTGACGTCAAGCATATCGCCAGTCATCAGAATTTCCGTGGCTTTTGTTCTACCAATAAGGTTGGTAAGCCTCTGAGTGCCTCCATAACCAGGAATAATTCCTAAATTCACCTCCGGTTGTCCAAACTTGGCATTTGAAGTAGCGATTCTCATGTGGCAAGCAATTGCCAATTCACATCCCCCTCCTAGCGCATAACCATTGACTACGGCTATTACAGGTTTATGACAGGATTCAATATTATCAAAAACTTCCTGACCAAATTCAGCAAACTTTCTTGCATTGAGTTCGTTGAGCTTTGAAATTTCATTGATGTCAGCACCAGCTACAAAGGCCTTTTCTCCCGCACCTGTAATGATTACGCCTCTTATGGATTTGTTATCATTCACCTCGTTGAAAATGTTCTTCAACTCTTCTAAGGTGCTGAAATTTAAGGCGTTGAGCTTGGTCTCTCTGCTGATGGTAAGATAAAGTATTCCGTCTTTAGTCTCTGAAAGAATATTTTTTTGTTCAGCCATTCCAATTCTTCAATGTTAAGGCCCAAATATACGAGGTGCCTGATCAATCGCAAAAGATTCGGCTAAAAATCGTAAATCTTATGAAAAGTGGCATTTCATAAAGTACTTATAAAATTATATTTTAGATACGTAAAAAATTATTTAATATCCGAAATTGTATTTTAAATAATTTGAAACTGTATAATGCAATAGAATTTCCTGACCCTTCTCAAGAAGTGCTTTCATCACGTATTAGACGCTTTATTGCCTATTTCGGATTGAATCTTCGATACCTACGAATTAATAAAGCTCGAAGTAGCCCTTGTTTTGATTCAAAATGCCTATTATTTCTCAGGTTAAATCGATTGTATGTCAATAATTTCTATTTTTGCATTTAAGGTAAAAACATATTCATAATTCAATCACTTACCATATGACCGAAAAAAAGAAAATTACAGTAGCATTTGGAGACGGCATTGGTCCGGAGATAATGAATGCAACCTTGTCAATTTTGGAAGCGTCAGGAGCAGCTATCGAGCCGGATATCATAGAAATTGGTGAGCAGGTATACTTAAAGGGAATAAGTTCGGGGATAGCATCAAGCGCATGGGATTCTCTAAGAGAGACCAAAGTCTTTTTAAAATCCCCTATCACAACTCCACAAGGAGGAGGCTTTAAGAGCTTGAATGTAACTACAAGAAAGACTTTAGGACTTTACGCTAACGTGAGGCCTTGTAAGGCCTATTTTCCTTTTATCCATACGCATTTCCCTAAAACGGATTTGGTTATTATCAGGGAAAATGAAGAGGACCTTTATGCAGGTATTGAGCACAGACAGACCGATGAAGTGTACCAATGCCTGAAGTTGATCTCAAGACCAGGCAGTGAGAAAATCGTCAGGTATGCTTTTGAATATGCCCGTATGAACAAGCGAAAAAAAATCACTTGTATGACCAAGGACAATATCATGAAAATGACAGATGGTATTTTTCACCAGATGTTTAATGAAGTGGCCAAAGAGTATCCAGAGATCGAAACAGAACATAAAATTATAGATATAGCGACGGCACTTATTGCCGACAGTCCAGAAATATTTGATGTGATCGTCACCCTAAACCTTTATGGTGACATTATCTCTGATGTAGCAGCACAAGTGACGGGTTCCGTTGGTCTTGGAGGATCAGCCAACGTTGGAGAAGACGTGGCAATGTTTGAAGCCATTCATGGGTCTGCACCTGATATCGCAGGTATGGACATTGCCAATCCATCTGGTTTGTTAAATGGGGCGATCATGATGCTCGTACATATTGGCCAGCCGGAAGTGGCTCAAAAGATCAGCAATGCTTGGATGGCCACCCTTGAGGATGGGATTCATACAGGAGATATTTTTCAAGACGGGATAAGTACCAAAAGAGTGGGCACTCAGGAATTTGCTGAGGCAGTGATCGCTAGATTGGGAAAAGAACCTAAAAGCATGAAAAAAGCGGTTTTTGCCAAAGCTGAACGAAGTGAAGCCGAAATAAAGAAAGCACTGGCCATCAAACCACGAAAAGCTGCTGAAAAAGTATTGATTGGGTTGGATGTTTTTATTGACTGGAAAGAAGGAAACAGAGACCCTAACGTAATAGGAGATAAACTTAGGTCGGTCAATGCCAACGGATTAAAAATGCAACTCGTTACCAACAGGGGAGTGAGGGTGTATCCTGATGGAATGAAAGAAACATTTTGTTCAGATCACTGGAGGGTGAGGTTTTTTGATGCAGATGACAAAAGCATTACGCATGAGCAGACTATAGAGATACTTAAACAAGTCGGAAATCTGGGTTTTGATTTTATCAAAACAGAGAACCTATACACTTTCGATGGTGAAAGAGGTTTTTCGTTGGCTCAAGGCGAATAAGTATTTATTATCATTCAAGCAGGACTACCATTTCCTGCTTGAATTTTTTTTTGTTGTATGAAAAGGGTTCTGATCATCACCTATTACTGGCCACCAAGTGCTGGATCCGGCGTCCAACGCTGGCTGAAGTTTTCCAAATATCTTCCTGAATTTGGCTGGCAACCGGTAATTTTTACTCCCGAAAATCCTGATTTTTCGTTACAAGATAGCTCACTTGAGAAAGAAGTGGACACGCAGACTGAGGTGTTGAAGTTTCCTATTTGGGAACCTTATCAGTTGTTTAGGTCACTTAAAAAACAACAACCAAAGGATACTGCAAGTATTCTGGAGTATAAAGATCCAGGAGCACTCGACCAACTTGCCGTGTGGCTCCGAGGGAATCTATTGATTCCCGATCCACGCCTATTCTGGATCAAACCCGCTGTCAATTTTTTGGCGGAAATCTGTGAACAGAATGATTTTAAAGCCATCATCACCACTGGCCCTCCCCACAGCATGCACCTGATAGGGAGAAATCTGAAAAGAAAAACAGGCATTCCCTGGCTTGCAGATTTTCGTGACCCCTGGTCAAATTGGGAGTTTCTGGATACACTTAAGCTAAGCCAATTTGCCAGAAATAAACACCAAAAGCTTGAGGCCAGCGTATTTGAAGAGGCAGACAGTTTAGTTACTATTTCTCCAACTTTCAAAAATGAAATGCAGGGGATAGGTGCTAAAAATGTACAGGTAGTATTGAATGGTTATGATCCGGCAGATATCCCTGAATCTCTTTCTCCTCCGCTCTACCAAATGACTGTTTTGGAAATTGTTTATTCTGGGGTGATTGATGGTATAAGAGATCCTTTTCCATTTCTAATGGCGCTAAAAACTGTTTTTGGAGAAACCACAGGCAAGGTCAGGCTTACTTTCGTAGGAAGAGTGAATGAAAGTATAAAAATCCTGGTAGCCAAGGACAACTGGTTCAATGCACATGTTGAATTACCAGGCTATGTTTCCCATAAAGAGGTGTTTTCCTATTATGAAAAAGCACAATTATTGCTTTTGATCCTTACCAATACCAAAAATGCCAAAGGCAATATTCCGGGGAAATTATTTGAATACATGGCTACTGGCCGGGAGATATTGGCTCTAGGGGACCCAATGGGAGATACAGCTTCAATTATTGAAAGCTCAGGAGCGGGCAAAGTTTTCGCTCACCAAGATAAAGACGGTTTGGTTCAATTTCTTCGTGATTTAGAGAAAAGGGAAGCCCCGGGTTTGATTAGAGCTGACATTCAAAAGTACAGCAGGAAAAACATAACACAACAGTTGGCGCTTTTACTTGATGGCATTGCAGAGAAATAAGGAGTTTTAATCTGAAAGCTTTTGCATTTTGTGCGTATCATTTTTTTTAAAATGTCAAATCAAAAGATTTGGTGCTGTTAGCAAACAATTCCAAGCCAATGGGAATAGGACTTACTGCCATATTTGCTAATGCCATTGTTAACTCTTGTGGAGATACATCCCCGTAAGAAATCTCCAATGCATCCGTGCTTTATTCCGCGCAAGGGAAAAGTCAGAAAGCCGGTTTTTTGGCTCAATTTGAATTGTTAATTCTCCTAATCATGGGCCTCAACAATGGGATATCAAGAGCTGTCAAGTTTTTTTGGTAAAAATAAATATCAGATAGCCTGTCATATTTTAAAACTTTTCTAACTAACATAGTTGAGATAAGATTTAAAGATGGGAAAAGACCTTGAAACCATATTTCTAAATGGACTAGAAGAAAATCAACAGCGACTATTTAGAATTTGTTTGATTTATTCAAACGATAGCGAAGATGCCAAGGACCTTTTTCAGGAAGTATTGGTTCATGTTTGGCGGTCAATGGCTACGTTTAAAGGTAATTCTTCTTTCGGCACCTGGATGTTCAGAATCGCCCTCAATGTTTGTCTTCAATTCAAATCCAAACACACGAAGAACCAAAGTCGGTTAATAAAATTGGATAGTGTAACGATTGCCAATTTCAGGTCGGAGGAAAAGATTGAAGAGCCAGACGAAAATCTAAAGAGCCTAAGAAGATGTATAAAAAATTTGAACGAAGGTGATCAGGCTATAATCGCGCTTTATCTTGAAGAGTTGGCCTATAAGGAAATTTCAAATATTCTTGGTTTGACCGAAAATAATGTAGCGGTGAAGATCAAGCGGATTAAATCGAAATTGTTGGACTGTATAAATGAAATATCATGATAGAAGATGAATTGATTAAAATCTGGCAATCGTCAAGCAAACAGGAGCGCATTAAATTCGAGAAATCTAAATTGATGATAGAATTACAATCAAATTTAGGAAGTTTACACCGGTGGTGGAAGTATATAGAACAGGTAAACGTTATTTCTGCATTGATTGCTATTCCGCCATTTATTTTCGCTGTTTATTGGGTTCCTTTTACTTCCATGAAAATTGCGTCGGTACTAATAATAGTTTGGTCAATATATGTAGGAATTCGAATGTCAGGCATAAAAAAAATCAAACCGAGCGGTCTGGAAGAAAATTACCTGCAATATCTAGAAAAGACTAGAGTCTACCTTCTTGGCCAAAAGAGATTGCTTGAAACTTCACTGAATTGGTCAATTTTGACTATTTACCCCATATTTCTTTTATTTTTTGTTGGTCTTTGGGAGATATCTTTAGCACGTTATATAGCAGTCATAGCATTTTTGGCTATGGTCGGAGTTGGAATTTATGAGTACTATTTAAGCAAAAGAAGAGTGAAAAATGAAATTATGCCGAGAATCAATAGAATTGATGAATTGATTAAAACCTTGAAGGAATAGTGCCCCAAACTCTCTCAAGGAATACGATTTTATTTCGCTTTTTAATTCCCTCGGCGAACTTTCCATAAAGTCCGGTTTTTTTGAGAAGTTCGTAGATTGAGAATTTCTGGCACATCAGCCTTAATGTGGTTTTTAGCGGTTTCTTATTATTGATATAACTTCCTTGACTTTTTGAATAAACATTGCCTCGGTTTTCGGAGCGGCTTTTAATAGGTGTACCAGCAGTAGGTAAACCCCAGTGACTATTGCACTTCTGATCAGGATGTCGGGGATCACTGCTGCAAAAGTCGGGATCAAATAATAGGATACTGCCCAGCTAATTCCACCAGCAATAAGAATGAAAAACACTCCAGGTGTAAAGGGATTGAACCCCAATCTTATTTTTATGTAGCTAAATTTGACCAGGTTATAACAAAACATGGCAATAAAAGATGCCAAAGCAGCACCTTCAATTCCGTAAATTGGAATTAGTACCAGGTTAAAAATAATTACAGCTGCACTCATTAGAAGTGTAGCAGTGATATTAAAGGCATAAAACCTGGAGAAAACGATAATTTCCCCGTTGACGGAAAAAATAACGTCTGATAGTTTGCCTAAGCCTATTAATAAAACCACCCATTTGCCTTGTTCATATATGGCCCTATTGGGTACAAAATGGTAGAGGTTTTCGATATTGATCCAAATCATCAGAAATATTAGCAAACAGATCAATAGCTGGTTGATCGCAATTTTTTTGTAGAGCGCATTTATTCCCGCCAGTTGATTTTCTGCAAACATCTCGGAAATAACAGGCATGGCTACCTGCGATATCGCCCTTCTGGGCATCTCTATGACCACAGCTATGGAAAAGCCAATGGTATAGATTGCATTGGCGTCCAGCCCTATCATGGAGCTCACCATGATGCTGTCAATTTTCATGATGAGAATCGCTCCTGCTGTTCCCAGTAGAGTAATCAAACTGTATTGTAAAAATTCCTTCTTAAAGGGTTGGGTAATCTCTTTCCAATTAAAGTCAATTTTAAATATCCTTTCCCTTTTCATGTAGAAAACCATGGAAAGCATTGCCAGCATATAGACTACTCCCATGCCCCAAATCATGGTGCTAAAGGTATAAAGGGAAAAGAAATAACCGATAACCAGCACTGCCATAAAAATCCTCAGGAAAACATCTCGGATTAAAGAGGGGATTGCAACCTTCAAGAATGACCTACAAAATGCATCCAGAAGTGAATTGATAAGCGAGAAAAAGGCAATTAAAAGTGCAACAACCAGGAAGTTATTGACCTCAGGGGCTTTCTCTGCAAAAGCATTAATAATCGGGTTTTTAAAAATAAAAAACAGTAAAGCAACCATAAAAAAGCCTATGGTAGCGATGACCAGGCTAAAACTAAAAAACGCAAATTCGTTGCCTCGTAACTTGGGGAAGAAACGGGTAATGCCATGGCCGATACCCAATTGGGCGAAAGGAACTAAAAGCAATGCAATGTCTTGTACGGTCTTGAACAAGCCAATTTGTTGCGGGCTAAGCACGTAAGGAAACAGCCATAACAAGTTGACATAACCCACGATTACTCCCAGATAGGAAAACACGGTTGTTAGTACACTTTGCTTAACACCTGCCATCTATGTCGATTTTAATTTTTGAGCATTTTAGCCAAAATTGAAAATTGTTTATTTTAATCGGCCGTCAAAATTATTTTAAAACAGCAATTAGCTTTTCTTTTCTCAGGGCATAATTGAAATTTTCCTTTATCCTTTGCGAAGTATTTATTCGGAGCGTTTTCAAATCAACTTTATCTAATTCGGAAACCAAGTCATGCAAGCGTTTGACATTCTTTTGGGGTAAAATAAATCCAGTTTTACCAATTATTTTAGCAATTTCGCCTACATTACTCCCTATTGGAACGCATCCACACAGCATGGCTTCAGCCAGGGCATTTGGAAAACCCTCAGAATAGGAAAGCTGTAAATAAAACTGGCTGCCTCGGTAAACTTCTCTGATTTCTCTCTGACCAAGTGAAGGCATTGTGGTGACATTTGGAAGACTGGCTTGAAAATCTTTGTCACCAATGATCGTAAATGAATAGTTTGGAAAGGCTTTTGCCATTTCAAGCACCAGGTCTATGCCTTTAACCAAAGCCCGGTTTTTTTTTGAAATCCCTGTGGCCACCGTTACAAAGGAGAAAGGTGTTTTTTTCCTTTGATCATCCGTCCAGAATTGATCATCAAAGCCATTGTAAACCACCTGTATTTTTGTCTTTAGGTCTGGAATTAAGTGTAATAAGCCCTGCTGCATTGGGGAGTCAGTATCGTAGGTATAGGTAGATTTCACCAGAGAATGGGAAACCGGAAGGATAAGGGAACAATTTTTGAAACTATAAACAGTGGCTTTTTTAAGCCATTTTTTCCTGTAGTTTCCATAACCTATTTTGGGAAGGTGCATTGCGTCCGTACCACCGCATTCGATGATTACTTCTTTACCGAACAGCTTTCCGATAAATACAGGGATAATGGTATGGTATCCAGCAAAAAAGCAAAGGTATTTGTTGGTGAATGGAAACAGTACCAGTAGCTGAAGAAACTGATATACGAAAAAGAAGGGCAATAAATAGGGGTTCGCAGTGAAATTGAGATGAACAATGCGAAAAGTAGGGCTTAGCATCTCTATATCCCTTTGGATAAAAGCAGTAGGAATAGGAGAGATATAGAGGATCATTTATTCGTCAATTGAAATTTAAAAAGCAGCCAATTTTTGTTTTAGTTTGATTAATAATCTTTCCTGAAAAATAGACCACTTGCCTCTATGATTGGTCTTTTGGACGGCCTGTTTCTTTTTAAACACGAAATACTGGTAATCTTTCTCTTGGTAAAAAAGGCCATAGGTATCCATTTTGTCAAGATAAAAATCATTTGCAGACAGTTTGCTGACAAGTTCTCCGGTATCTAAAGGTTGATCAATCACCTGAAGTTTTTCCGGCTCATTGGCGATCATCCATTCCAGAAATCTGGGGGAAGGGATATGAATAAAAATAAAAGTCGCTGAATGACTGTGTTTTTTAATAGTTTCAAACAAAGCAAAGTGATCTTCCACGGGTATGTGCTCCAATACATCCGGGAAAACAACGGCATCAAATAAGGTGTCTTTTTTCTGAAAATTCTTCATGTCAGACACTTCAAAGTGGAGGTTTTCCAGACCCTTCCATATTGTTTTTGCCTGTGCGATACTTTCTGGACTAATGTCCACGGCCAGGACTTCTCCCTTAGGAGTGTTTTTGGCAATCAGCTGACTGACAGTACCGATCCCACAACCGACCTCCAATACCTTATGGTGGGGTTTCAATCCTGCATTTTTCAATTTGGAAATAATGCTCAGGTGTCTTGAGTTTACACCGGTCCTGATTTGCTGGTTGGCAAATTGATCATAGAATTGGGCAACGTCTTTTGTCATCTTTATACAATCGGATCTCGTTTGATATTCAAATTTTTGAAAACAGCAAATAACAAGGAAAGGACTACCAGGTATTGGACGATCACTGAAAGTAGCTCCCAACGATAATAAGCAACAGGTTTAAATCGCATCTCCACAAGATGTTCTCCTTCTGGTAGCATAAGCCCTCTCAATAGGTAATTGACACGTAAAATTGGTGTTTCTTGCCCATCTATAAAAGCTTTCCATCCTTTAGGGTAGTAAATTTCAGAAAAAACAACCAGTCCCGATTTTTCTACCGAAGCATTATAGGTCAATACATCAGGGGAATAGGTATCCAATGAAATGTCGCCTTTTCCAGTACTTATGCTTTCATTTTCATTGTCTGGGGCATTATAGGTAGCTGTCAATTTGGTGTTTACTATTGCCAAGGCCTCGATCTCCTCCTCATTTGTCTTTGTCCCTTCAATACTTTCTGGGAACCAGGCTGGCCCATTTGCCTCAGGGTTGAGGAAAACGGCGTTTTCAGCCCTTCCTGCCATAAGGTATTTGGTGTTCAGCATGTTCAATGTCTGAATGCCTTCATAATCAAAATTTCCTTCCTGTGCTTTTTGGACAAAAGTGCTGATTTCGGTACTTAGAATCCGGTCTATCAAGTCCTGGTACCTGCTCATTTTGGCACCATGGTAACCCCCTATGCTATTGAATCGATAACTTGTGCGGGCATCATTGAAGGGGTTTTGAATATTTAGTACTCGGAAATAGTCTTTGTCAGCACTTATTTTATTGTCAGCAGGAGTTGCAGTAAAATGTTGTTCCCCAGGATCATCAGAAAAGCTATCCGTATCCAAGTAACGGCTATTGACGCCCCAAAGGTCTATCAATACCAATGCTCCAATGCCTAAAACTGTGTAGGTGATTTTTAATTTATTGTAAAGGGCAAGTCCTATGAGCACCGCAGAAATCACAATAAAGATTCCAGACCTCATCGCATCAGACACAAGCATGCTTTTTCGATCGGATTTTAGGGCCGCCATCAGCCAGTCAGGGTATCCTGAATTAGGCGTTGAAGATTGGTAACCTGCCCAGGAAGCGAAGATTATCCCAAGCACAATCAAGATTAGGGTAATACCTGTACCTATAAGGAAAGATTTTTTCGTCTCCTTTTTTTCTGATTTACTCAGCACATTTTCAAGCCCTATGGCACCAAATAGAGGGATTACAAATAGCGTCATTCCCAAAGCCATGGAAACAGATCTAAACTTATTGTATCCAGGAAAATAATCAAATAGTGTATAGTTAAACCAGGCTAGGTTTTTCCCCCAGGAAAGCATTAGGGTCAGCAAGGTCATGGACAGAAAAACATTTCTATACAAAGGAGGGGCAAAGATTATCCCTAAAACAAACAGGAAAATCATGACCGCACCGCCATACATTGGGCCACCGGTAAATGGTTGGTCACCCCAATAGGTGGGGGCACCATTGATAAATTGATTGACTTGCGCATTGTCAATCCCATTGGCACGAAGTGCTTTCTCAGAAGCTGAATTTTTAGGAACAGCCTCTTGGGAACCGCCTCCAAAGTAGTTGGGGATTAACAGTGTAAAGGTTTCAAGCTTTCCATTGGACCAATTGAAGGCATAGTCCTTGTCAAGGCCTGTGTCACTTTGGTCAGTTTCAGGGAGATTACGTTCTCCCCGGATAGAATAAGCGCCATATTCCAACACCGAACTCAATCTGGCTGCATGCCCCATCGCACCGATTACCGCCGCCAGTAACAACATGCCGGTAACTTTAGCGAAAGCAGGCAATTGTTGTTGCTTGTAAGCATGTACCAATTGGCCGATACCATATACAATGATCAATAATAGGGTGTAATAAGTGATTTGCAGGTGATTGTATTTTAACTGGAGAAGTACCGCCAATGCTGTGACCACCACACCAAGAAGTTTTTTATTGGTAAAGGCCAGATGTACACCTGCCAATAATAGCGGAACAATACAGACCGCCCAGATTTTGGCATTATGTCCAGCTTCCAGGCTGAGGAAATTAAAGGTATTAAATGAAAAGGCCCAGGCTCCTATGAGCGCAATGACCGGGCGAACCTTAAAACAGAGCAGTAAAATGTACATGGATACCATTCCAAAGAAAAGGGCGCTTATAGGATGGGGTAGACCCAAAGTGAAGACCTTAACCAGGAAGTTGGTAATGTCACCTTTAGGGTTCAGGTGGATCAGGTAAGCGGGCATTCCGCCAAACATCCGGTTGGTCCACAGGGCTTCTTCTCCTGTATTTTCCCTATGGTCTAAAAGCTCTTTGGCAGAACCTTCCCATTGAAGGATATCTGACTGGAACATCATTTTCCCATCAAATACTATCGGGGAAAAATAGAGAACAACGATCAGGTAAAAGGAAGAAATCGCTAAAAAATGGGGCAATACATCTGCTTTCAAATCAAACTTCATGGTCTAATCGTAAGGAATTAAGTTAGGTTAAGATTTAATCTGCAAATTAACAAAAAACATCGGATTATCGTAGGTGGCTTGGCGTCTGGCTTGGGGTGAAGTTCAATTAACCTTAACAATGCATGGTAATGTTTCTGAAATTAATTCCGTAGAGCCATTTTTAAGAAGAGCTAGGGTTATTGATTAGGGCAACTAGAAGGAAGGTATGGTTGCCATTGCCTGCCCTAGCACATTCACAGGAATGCCACGGTATTTCCGTAAACTTCCCATCAATAGGGGTTTCAGAAAAGGCCAAACTTTCAAGGTAATGGCTTGAGCAATCCCATACCGATTAGTGGGGGTTAAAATCATGGAAGGTTGAAAAATACTTAATCTATCAAAATTCAAGGCTTTTAATGCTTCTACCAATTCCCCTTTTGTTCGTAAATAGAAAGAATTTGATTTTTTTATCGTCAACAATTTCATTGTTGTTTATTTTAGTCTAACATTAAACCCAAAATATGCAATTGCCCAACTATCACGTCATGATCCGTCGCGGCGGACAAAATCAGTCATTCGTTGCTATTTCCATATCACCATAGCAGAGCTATGATTTAGTCTCCAAATAGCCTGATTTTTTTGCGATTACACCAATCATCACGAATTCTATTGTATAATTCGGGTTGTAAATCTTAATGCAAAATAAATCACTCCTTGGCTAAACAAAAATAAATCTACCGAAAAGGTTACTTATCAAAGTCTTCGAATCCGATTTTAATAGGTTTTAGTCCCATAATATTTGTTCAAATCGTGTCTGAATCCATTTTATGCGCCTAGCAGTTGGCCACAATGGAATTAAGCCCGCCTGTCTGATATTTAGCCTGCAACTACCTTGCGTTTTTTGAAGCAGTATCCGAATCCGTCAAATCTTTAAAAGAGAGATAAGGTAAGTCCTGTAAGTAGGCGACAAGCGATAAAGGAGCGCTTCAAACAGGAAAGTAGTATAGAATTGGCCAAACCTTTCCAAAAAAATTGCATCGTAAATCGGAAATGTAAAAATAGGTGAAGTTATGTCCTCTCTCTATTCACTGTATTTAGTTTTTTTATAAATAATAAGTGAATAAACAGTAAATTATTAATAAAATATTAGTATTTATTTAAAAAAATTCTGTATTTTATTGTTTAATAAAATTTTATTCGTTTAGTCAAGATAAATTATATATATAAAATTTTAACAAAAAGAAATGAAACGAATTATTGGTAAACATTGGTATCTTATGATACTGCTTCCTTTTTTGGTCTTTGCATGTGTTGAAGACGGAGAAACTGGACCACAAGGGCCACAAGGAGAAGATGGGATAGATGGGACAAATGGGACAGATGGGCTACAAGGTAATACAGGTGACACAGGAGATACTGGAGATCAGGGTGATCCCGGTACGGCCAATGTGATTTATTCTCCTTGGACAGTATTTGAGAATGATAGATGGAGTCAACCTGTTACTTTTATTAATGTAAACCGAAGGAGGTATACAATTTCGGCCAATGATTTGACCGAAAGTATCTTGAATACGGGTGTTATAATGGTATACATAAGGAATTCAGGTCCAAAACAAGCCTATCCTCTTCCACTTACCCGAGCTATAAATCAAAGCACACATCAGGTAATGGCATTTGATGCCGGTATTGGCTTTATGATTGTGAATTTTTATAATTTAGGCAATACTAATGATCCGGGGATACCTTCTGAATCATGGTCATACAGATATGTTTTCATACCTGGAGGTACGCCAACCTCGGGCAGCAGAATGGCTAATATTGACCTCTCGGATTACGAAGAAGTAAAGTTAAAATATAACATTCCTGATTGAATTTTTTTTCATAAAAAGCTACCTGAAGTACTCAGGAAGCTTTTTATTCTTTGCTGTGCTTTTTATCAGCCATTCGCTCCGTTGAGCGCCACGAGTGAAGCAGCGTCATGCGAACATCCTTTCTAATACTCACATTTTGGTCTTCAGTACAACGTATTTTGTGCCTTTTTTCCGATTGGATACCACGAAGGCAATAACCTCAGACCTCCAAGACTTTCGTAAATTAAGTTGCCATAGTTTTGTAAATTATTTTTAGGTTGGTATATGGATATTTTGTTTCTGTTAGGTTGAGAAAGTCACATAATTGTTTTGCGGCCTGATTGGCTCTTGGGT
>Ga0105055_10000048_pt1 | contig 121888 bp, 122 predicted proteins | sample BON03_FD_78090 | JGI IMG/M metagenome (GOLD analysis project Ga0105055, IMG submission 78090) | Freshwater microbial communities from Lake Bonney liftoff mats and glacier meltwater in Antarctica - BON-03 | ecosystem: Environmental > Aquatic > Freshwater > Ice > Glacier meltwater | place: Lake... | reverse complement strand
GACTCGCGTAACGGTCCGAAAGATCGAAAAAACCCATCTGCGCCATCGCCGCATCCCCACCGCCAGTTCACTGTCCCACCATACCGCAGTGTGGGCGGTGGGGCAATTTATAGAGGTGCCCTAGGGTTCTCTGCACGGAGTGCTGACATTGTCGCAGATGTCGTTTCCAGAGGCGGCCAACGTGACAAAACAGGAGAGCGTTCTTGACTTTCGTTGATGCGGCTCATTCAGCCGGAATGGCCCCTGCGCTCGGCCTTAATGCACTGGAGAGACAAGATAAAAGATGCATCAAGCTTGAAACGGGCACGACCCTTGTTGGGAGCGTCAACGTAGACGCCGACTTTCTAGCCGGTGAACCGAATGCGAACCGATGGGACTACGCCATTTGTGGTTCGGCGGGGGGAAAGGAGTTCCTAATTTGGGTTGAGCCTCACAGCGCAACCTCGACCCATGAAATAACGACAACGCTAAACAAATTCAAATGGATCAATGCGAAACTATCAACTGAGCCATTTCAAGGGTTGAAGGACCTGACGAAGGTAGCTGAGGACATGAAAAAGCGAAGTTTTTGGTGGGTAACAAGTGGAAAAATCGGATTGCGGCCGGGCACACGTCAGGCAAGGCTGCTTTCTGTTTCAGGGCTGAATTTTCCAACCCGAAGTGCTAAGGTTTAAACAGCGTCGCGTTTCTCCCACCCTACCGCACCTTCAGCGTGGCCAGGCCGATCATCGCCAAGATCAGGCTGATGATCCAGAAGCGGATTACGATTTGCGGTTCGGCCCAGCCTTTTTTCTCGAAATGGTGGTGGATGGGGGCCATCAGGAAGATGCGCTTTTTGGTTTTCTTGTAGTAGAGGACCTGGATGATGACCGACAGCGCCTCGACCACGAAAAGGCCGCCGACGATGGCCAGGACGATCTCGTGCTTGATGCAGACGGCGATGGCGCCGAGGGCGCCTCCGAGGGCGAGCGACCCGGTGTCGCCCATGAAGACGGCGGCGGGGGGCGCGTTGTACCACAGGAAGCCAAGGCCACCCCCGAAGAGGGCGGCGGCGAAGATCAGGAATTCGGCCGTGCCGGGGACGGCGTGGATGCCAAGGTCGTTGGCGATGGCGGAGGAGCCGACGACATAGGCGATGATGCCAAGGGTGACGCCTGCGATCATGACGGGCATGATGGCGAGGCCGTCAAGGCCATCGGTCAGGTTGACGGCATTGGCGGAGCCGACGATCACCACCATGCCGAAGGGGATGAAGAACCAGCCGAGGTTGAGAAGCGCGTCTTTGAAGAAGGGGAAGGCGAGTTGGTTTGCAAGCGGCTCTGGGTGGAAGGAAGCGGCGGCGTAGGAGGCGAGGCCGGCGATGAGAAGGCCAAGGCCAAAGCGCAAGCGCGAGGAGACGCCTTTGGTGTTTTGCTTGGTGACCTTGGCGTAATCGTCGGCAAAGCCGATCATGCCGAAGGCGGTGGTGACCAGCAGCACGATCCAGACATAGGGGTTATCCAGCCGGGCCCAGAGGAGGGTCGAGAAGATCAGGGCTGACAGGATCAGCAGGCCGCCCATGGTGGGAGTTCCGGCCTTGGCGAAATGGGTTTGCGGGCCATCATCGCGGATCGGCTGGCCCTTGCCCTGTTTGCGGCGCAAAAGGTTGATCAGGGGGCGGCCGAAGATGAAACCAAACAGCAGCGCGGTGGCGAAAGCGCCGCCTGCGCGGAAGGTTATATAGCTGAAAAGGTTGAAGAACCCTCCACCATCCGACAGATCACCCAGCCAATACAGCATTCACTCGTTCCCTTTGGTTTCTTGGGGCGCGGCTTGGCCCATTTTACGCAAGCCGTCAACAACAAGGCTGACTTTCGCGCCTTTGGAGCCTTTGACCAGAATGATATCGCCTGCATCGAACAGGCTGCGGGTGCGGGGGACAAGCTCCATCGCGGTTTCCACCCATTCGCCGCGTTGCTTGGCGGGAAGCGCGTCGTAAAGCGCCTTCATACGCGGGCCGACGCAGTGGATGGTGGTGATGGCGCTGAGGCCGGGGTGGCTGGCGATAGCGGCATGAAGGGCCAGTTCGGTGGGGCCGAGTTCCAACATATCGCCCAAGATGGCAATGCGGCGGCCGTTGCCGACGCGGCCGATGCCATCGGTGGGTTTGGCCGCGATCAACACATCAAGGCTTGCGGCCATCGAGGCGGGGTTGGCGTTGAAGGCATCATCAATCAGGTCGAAAAAGGTTTCTTCGACGATGTCCATTTGCAGGCGTTCGCGGGTGCCACGGCCCGCGGGGGGGGCCCAGCGGCCAAGGTCATGTGCCGAGATCATCGGATCTGCGCCAAGGGCGCTGGCGGCGGCAAGGGCGCCAAGGGCGTTCAGGGTAAAATGGCGACCGGGGGTGGCGAGTTTGAAGAAGAACGGCTGGCCCGCAGTGCTGGCGCGGATGACGGTGGCGTCATTGTGGATGGTCGCGTCGACCAGATGCCAATCGCTGCCGGGGGTGGTGCCGAAGCTGACGGGTTTTGCGCCCACCGCAAGGACGGTGTCGCGCAGGATGGGGGTGACGGGGAGGTCTGCGTTATAGAGGGCGGTGCCGCCGGGCAGGAGGCCGCGAAAGATGGCGGCTTTTTCATGCGCGATGCCGTCGATGGAGGCAAACGCCTCGAGGTGGGCGGCGGCGACGATGGTGATCATGGCGACGTGAAGTTGGCAGAGGCGGGCCAAAGGCTCGATCTCTCCGGGGTGGTTCATGCCGATTTCCAGGATGGCGAAATCGGCGTCTTGGGGCAGGCGCGCGAGGGTCAGGGGGACGCCCCAATGGTTGTTATAACTGGCCTCGGCCGCGTGGGTTTTGCCTTGGCCGGACAGGATGGCGCGAAGCATTTCCTTGGTGGAGGTTTTGCCGACGGAGCCGGTGATGCCAAGAACGCGAGCGGAGGAGCGGGCGCGGCCTTCGGCGCCGAGGTTTGTCAGCGCAGTGAGGACATCATCAACGATGAGGAGCGGGGCGTTGGCGGGCATACCTTCGGGGAGGCGGCTGATCATGGCGGCGGCGGCCCCTTTGGCAAGTGCTTGGGCGACGAAATCATGGCCGTCGCGCAGGTCTGTCAGGGCGATGAACAGATCACCCGGTTGAAGCGTGCGGGTGTCGATAGAGACACCAGTGGCGCGCCAATCGGTTGTGCTGCGGCCTTTGGTGGCTTTGGCGGCGTCTTGGGCGGTCCAGAGGGTCATCGCTTGCGCCCTTTGCTGGCGGAGAGGGGGGCTGCCTGCCCCCGGCCTGCGGCCTCCCCCGAGGATATTTTTTCAGAGAGGAAGGGGCTTGAGAGGCGCATCAGATCACTCCGTCGAGGGCTGCGACCGCGATAGAGGCTTGTTCGACATCATCGAAGGGGAAAATATCGCCTTTGATCACCTGTCCGGTCTCATGGCCCTTGCCGGCAATCAAGAGGGCGTCGCCGGGTTGCAGGGCATCGACCGCGCGCAAGATGGCTTCGGCGCGGTCGCCGACCTCATGGGCGTCGGGGCACGCGGCGAGGATAGCGGCGCGGATGCTTGCGGGTTCTTCAGAGCGGGGGTTGTCGTCGGTGACGTAAAGAACATCGGCGTTGTCGCGGGCGGCGGCGCCCATCAGGGGGCGTTTGGTGGTGTCACGGTCACCGCCCGCGCCAAACGCCACGATGATGCGGCCCATGACGTGGGGGCGCAGCGCGCGCAGGGCGGTTTCCAGCGCGTCAGGGGTATGGGCGTAATCGACGAAAACGCTTGCGCCGTTGGCGCGTGTGGCGGCCAGTTGCATGCGGCCTCGCACGCCTGTCAGCTGTGGCAGGGTGGCGAAGACAGCCTCAGCCGTGTCACTGGCGGCGATGCACAGGCCTGCGGCGAGGGCGACGTTTTCGGCTTGAAAGCCACCGATCAGGTTGAGGCGGGTTTGGAACGCTTGGCCTTGCCAGAGATAGCGCACCTCTTGGCCAGTTGCATCGGGGCGGATGGCAGAAATGCGCAGATCAGCCCCCTGCCCCGTGCCGATGGTCAGCACATGCTGGCCCCGGTTCAGCGCGCGTTCAGCCATGTCTGAGCCATGCGCGCCATCAAGGTTGATCACCGCCACGCCATCATCGGGCAAGAGGCGCGTGAAAAGACCAGCTTTGGCCTCAAGATACGCCGCCATCGTGTGGTGATAATCGAGGTGATCTTGGGTGAGGTTGGTGAAGCCTGCGGCGGTCAGGGTGACGCCTTCGAGGCGGCGTTGGTCTAGGCCGTGGGAAGACGCCTCCATCGCGGCGTGGGTGACGCCTGCGGCGGCGGCGTCATGCAACAGGCGGTGCAGGGTGACGGGATCGGGTGTGGTGTGGCTGGAGGGCGCCGACCATGCACCTTCGACCCCGGTGGTGCCGATGTTGATGGCGGCGTGGCCAAGGCTGGCCCAGATCTGGCGGGTGAAGGTGGCGACAGAGGTTTTGCCATTGGTGCCGGTGACGGCGACCATGGTTTTGGGCTGCGCGCCGAACCACAGAGCGGCGGCATAGGCCAGCGCCTCACGTGGGTCATCGGCGATGATCAATGCGGCTTGGCTGTTGCCAATGGCTTCGGAGGCGATTTCGGCGCCCTTGGCATCGGTCAGGATGGCGGCAGCCCCTTGATCAAGGGCGGTGGCGATGAAGTCAGCCCCGTGGCGCTGGGTGCCGGGAAGGGCCGCGAAGAGCGTGCCTTCGCGCACGGCGCGGCTGTCCAGGGTGATGCCGGTCAGGTCAGGGTCGCGCCCCTGACGCGCTTTCAGTCCCAGTTCGGACAGCCGTTTTGTCTGTGCCATGCCTGCACCCCCATCAATTGCCAGAGGCTGTTAGCGTGGATTGCGAGGGCAGTTCAAGCTGGGGCCGCAGGCCAAGGATGGGAGCAGTGCGGCGGATGATCTCTGCCGCCACGGGCACGGCAGTCCAACCAGCGGTGCGTTTTGGTTTTGGGCCGGAGTTATCGGAAGGCTCATCCAGCGTGACGATCAGCACATAGCGCGGCTCTGACGCGGGGAACATCGCGGCAAAGGTGTTGATCACCTTATCTGGATAATACCCGCCGGATTTCTTGGGCTTGTCGGCGGTGCCGGTCTTGCCCGCAACCTCATACCCGGGGACTTCGCCGATGCTGGCGGTGCCATCGGTGACCACGCGGCGCAGCATGATGCGCGAGTCTGCGGCGACGCGTTCAGACATGACACGGGTGCCTTTGGCGGGGCCGGTTTGCTTTAAAAGCGTCGGCTTGATGTAGATGCCGCCATTGGCAATAGCGGTATAGGCGGCGGCAAGGTGCATCGGGCTGGCTGACATGCCATGACCGTAAGACACTGTAATCGTAACAATATCCGGCCATTTCTTAGGGATTAGCGGCCTGGCGCCGGGGGCTTCGATCAGCTCTAACTGTGTCGCCTCAAACATGCCCAGTGATTTGAGGAAGGCTTGCTGGCGCAAGCCCCCGACCATCAGCGCGATATGCGCGGTGCCGACGTTGGAGGATTTGGCGATGACATCGGTGACGGAAAGGAGGGGGCCATAGTTGTGCCCCTCAAATTCTTTGATCTTGTCCTTGCCCCATTGCATCGGCGCATTGGCATCGACCATGGTTTGGGGGTTTACCAGACCCAGCTCCATCGCCTGGGCGACCGCAAAGATCTTGAAGGTGGACCCGAGTTCGTAGACGCCTTGAACAGCGCGGTTGAACAAGGGGCTGTCCGAGGGTTCGGCATCTTTCGACACCAAAGGCACGGGGCGATCATTGGGATCAAACGTGGGCGCAGAGGCCAGCGCAAGGATTTCGCCCGTGCGCACATCCATCAAGATCACAGCGCCGCCTTTGGCGTTGAGCATGGCGATACCGTTGCCCAGCACCTCTTCGACGGTGGCCTGCACGGAAAGATCGATGGACAAGACCAGCGGTTCGGTGCCTTGGGCGGGGTCGCGCAGGCGGGCGTCCATGGCTTTTTCAATGCCAGCGGTGCCGATCACTTCGGCGGAATGCACGCCTTCGGCGCCAAAGGAGTAGCCGCCAAGCACATGGGCGGCGAGGCTGCCATTGGGGTAAAGGCGCATTTCGCGGGGGCCAAAGAGCAGGCCCGGATCGCCGATGTCATGCACCTGCTGCACCTGTTCGGGCGACAGCACCTTGCGGATCCAGAGGAAGCTGCGGCCATCGGTAAAGCGGCGTTCAAGGGCGACCGGATCCAGTTCGGGGAAGATCGCGGCAAGTTTCTTGGCGGATCCCTTTGGGTCAACCATGTCTTTGGGATGGGCGTAAAGCGCGTAGGTTGTCAGGTTGGTGGCCAAAAGGCGGCCGTTGCGGTCAACGATATCAGCGCGTTGGGCGATGATTTCGGCGCCGGGGGCGGAGGCTACAGGTTCTGACGGCTCGGTTGCGGCCAGATGGCCCATGCGGATGCCGATGGTCAGGAAAAACGCACCGAAACACAGGCCCAGAAGGCCCAGGCGGGCGGCGGCGCGGGTATGGGTTTTCGCGCGCATGGCTTCATGGCGTTGGGCCAGATTTTCCCGCTCGATCAGATCGGGATTCTCGCCGGTGGCGCGGGCGCGCAGGATGCGGGCAAGCGGGCGAAGCGGTGTGCGCATGGTCAAAGCCCCTCTTCAGTGGTTTGGGCTGCGATGGCCTCAGCATGATCGGCGGCGGTGTCTTCAACGGCAGTAATCTCTCCCATCACATCGACGGGGCCGGTGATTGCGGGGATTTCGGGAATGGGGAAAACGACCTGGCCGACGGTGCCAAACTGGCCCGGCTCCATCGGCAAAAGGCCCAGACGGTCAAAGTTCATCTCGGCCAGTTCACGAAGGCGATCCGGGCGGTTCAGATAGGCCCATTCGGCGCGTTGCACCGACAGCGCTTCGCGCAAGGAAGAGATTTCATTTTGCAAGGCGCGCACATCTTTCAGGGTGCCTTGCGTGGCATAATTTTCGCGGTAGGCCCAAAAGCCAAGTGCGATTAGGCCAAGGAATGTAAGGACATAGAGAACCGGGCGCATTTAACGGCGTCCTTTGCGGCTGAAGGTGGGCAGGCCCAGATCGGCGGGCGGAATGGCTATGGCGGGGGCATCGGTGCGGATGCCGATACGCAATTTTGCACTGCGCGAACGGGGGTTTCTTGCCAGCTCGTCTGCGTCAGCAGCGATGGCTTTACGGCTGGATTGGGTAAAGCGCGGCTGAATCTGGGTGATCGCGGGGGCATAGCGGTTGGCGTTGGCCTCTTGCCCCGAGGCGAGTTGGAAAAACCGTTTCACAATGCGGTCTTCGAGGGAGTGGAAGGTGACAACGACCAGTTTGCCGCCCGGTTTCAGCGCGCGTTCTGCCGCCGCAAGGCCTTCGGCGAGTTCGGTGAATTCGGCGTTGACCGCGATGCGGATGGCTTGAAAACTGCGGGTGGCGGGGTGGGATTGGCCGGGTTTCGGGCGCGGCAGTTGGCGCGAGATGATCTCGGCCAAGCGCAGGGTACTGGTGATGGGGTCTTGCGTGCGGGCGGCCACGATGGCGCGGGCAATCCGGCGCGAGGCGTGTTCTTCGCCGTAATGGTAAAGCACGTCAGCAATTTCGGATTCCTCGGCCGTGTTGATCAGATCGGCGGCCGAGGGGCCCTCCTGGCTCATGCGCATGTCCAAGGGGCCGTCGCGCATGAAGGAAAAGCCACGCTCGGCCAGATCCAGCTGCATGGAGCTAACGCCAAGGTCAAGAACGACGCCATCAAGGGATTCGGCGGCGAGGGTATCGAGGTTTGAAAACGTGCCCAAACGCAGCTCTAGCGCGCCTTTGTGGGCGGCCAGCAGGGGTTCGGCCATCTGATGCGCCAAGGGGTCGCGGTCAATGCCGATCACGCGGCTGGCCCCGGCAGCCAGCAGCCCCAAAGCGTAGCCCCCTGCCCCAAAGGTGCCATCGCACCACAGGCCAGTGACCGGGGCGACCGCCTTTAGGATGGGCGCAAGAAGAACCGGGATGTGAGGGTCAGAGGGGGCCATGGCAGCGGCTATCATGGCGCTACCCGGTGCGGGCAGCGCGGCCCACCAAGGTCAGCGGATCAATATCATCATCTTCGTCTTCTGCCAGTTCGGCCTCATACACTTCCTTACGGAAGAGTTTGAAACGGTTGGTGAACCCGGCAAAAGCAGCCTCAGCACTTGCGGTCAGATCCTCACCCAGAAAGCCCATCTTCTCGCGCACTTTTTGCGGCAGAACGATGCGGCCATCGGGTTCAATCTCAACCATCACCGAGCGGGAAATCAGATCGCGCTCTGCGCGGTTACGGTCATCGGAGCCCAGCTCCATCGCCTCGATGCGCGCAGCCAGAGCGTCCGCGCCCGCTTTGGAGTAACACTCAACAAAGCGGCGGGATTTACCGCCGTAAACCATATACATACGGGCACCGCCCTTGTCGCCTTTGAGGGGATCGTCGGAATTCAGAATATGGCGAAAGGCGGCAGGAATTGAGACCCGCGCCTTCTGGTCTACCTTTTGGTAGAACTCGCCTCTGAATGCCTCAGCCATCTGTCCCGTGGCCCTTGCCCAAATTTCACTGCCCCGTTTTTCGCCTGTTAGAAATGGAAGTGGGCGGACCGGGTTGCTGCCACTACCCGATCCGCCTCTGTCCCATCGCTGGGCGTCCAGCTACGCGCGCCACCTGGGGGAGATGTCTGCTCGCTCGCGCGCCGGATCTCTGTCGTCCGATGAACGGGGCTGCCTGTATGAAGCTGCCTTCTTCGCATGTTCGGGGTCTTGTCGCTGCCCCTGCGTTGTGTTGCCCATGTCATCTTCCGTATCCAAGGGATGCCATGGGAGAACATGGGATGGCAAGGGAAATTATGGGCAGCTAGGCCCGAGATATGGTGCTGAGAGGGGGTTGGAAACAGCATCGTGTGGGGATTTTGCGACCCCCGAAACCATAAGTGGGGATCACGACGCTGTGAGCGTCTATATATAGTGGGTAGTTGAAGGATTGATAATTTCCCACACCGTCCCAATTATTTTCATTTATTGCGGTATTGAGGCCGTAACTGCGTTGAATATGCGCGGCAAGATCGGAGAATCCGATAGAAAAAGGCCGGGTTCATGGCCTTCTCCCGTGAAATCCCAGCCTTGTGATTCGTTTTGAGGGTTGGGCGGGCTTAGGCCATGCCACCCGCGATCAAACGTTGTGCCAGACGGGCATAAGCCTCGGCGTTGGGGCCATCGCCTGCTGCGATAGGAATGCCCGCGTCGCCCGCCTGACGGACCTCTAGCGCGAGGGGGAGTTCGCCAAGGAAGGGCAGGCCCAGCTTGCTGGCTTCGGTCGCCACGCCGCCATGGCCGAAGATATGCGCCTCATGCCCGCAGTTGGGGCAGATATAGGTGGACATGTTTTCGATCAGGCCAAGGACCGGGGTTTTCAACTTGGAAAACATATCCAGCGCTTTGCGGGCATCCAAAAGCGCCACGTCTTGCGGGGTGGAGACGACCAATGCGCCGGTAAGCTGCGTCCGTTGGCACAGGGTCAGTTGCACATCGCCCGTGCCAGGGGGCAGGTCGATGACAAGAATATCAAGGGTGCCCCAGTTCACTTGGCCCAGCAGTTGTTGCAGCGCGCCCATCAGCATCGGGCCGCGCCAGATCACCGCTTCGCCCTCTTTCAGCATCAGGCCCAGCGACATCATCTTGACGCCATGCGCCTCAACCGGCTCGATCCTTGTGCCATCTGGGCTTTGCGGGCGGGCGGAGACCCCCATCATCTTGGCCTGAGACGGCCCGTGGATATCGGCGTCCAGCAGGCCGACTTTGCGACCCTCACGCGCCAAGGCGACGGCAAGGTTCGACGAGACGGTGGATTTGCCCACGCCCCCCTTGCCCGAGGCGATGGCGATGATGCGCGCCACACCCGGCACCTTTTGCGGCCCACCGGTTTGCGGCGTGGGGTGGCCGCCAATCTTCAGGCTGGGGGGGGGATCTTTCTTGACCGGTCCATGGGCGGTCATCACGGCCTGCACCTGCGCCACGCCTTGCAGCGTTTTCAGGGCGGCTTCGGCTTGCGCCTGCGCGGGGGCCAATGCGCGGGCGTCTTCCGGCGTGAGGGCTTCGATGACAAAGCGGATCAACGCCCCTTGTGGGCCGTCATCAATTTGCAGCGCTCGGATCAGATCATGGCTGACAAGCGTGCCACCCCCGGGCACCGAGACCGCTGCCAACGCTTCCAGAACCGTGTCCCGCGTGATTGCCATGATCCATCCCCTGCCCAATTTCATAGCAAAATCGTCGCCTTTAAGGCAAAGGGCAAGGGCCGCTTGACCATTCGTTCAAATTTTACGCAAAGCCATTGGGAATAATGACAAAATTGTGACCTTAGGTCATGCAAATGCTGCATAGCGGCATTGCGCAGCTGTTCATTGTGCAAGCGCAGCATTTGAACCATGTTAGTGACAACAGCAGGACAGAAGTCCTTCAACCGTAAAATCCGAGGTAAGTTAGTCATGGCATTCGTCACCACATCCAGCGTAGTGCGCAGCACCCGATCCGGCGAAACGATGATCGGTAAATTGACGGCCGCTTACGGGCGTTACCGCTTGTATAGCCGCACTTTGACCGAGCTGAGCCAACTGAACGACCGCGAATTGGCCGATCTGGGCCTGACGCGCACCTCGATCGCATCGGTCGCGCATGAAGCGGCTTACGGCCAGTAGACCTGCACAAGTTTCGTGTAGCGGTCCCTTTTCCTCCTCCCTAGGGACCGATGACACAAGCGGCGCTGTCTCTCCTCCTCCCTGACAGCGCCGCCCCTTTCTTCCCTTTCTCGCGGCCCTCTCCTCCCTCGGGCCGCGGAAACCTGCGGCGGCGCCTCACCTCCCTGAGGCGCTGCCGCTGACAGATTTACGACGCGTTTTGATTTCGGCGGTCCTTACCTCCTCCCTAGGGCCGACGGATCCCGCGGCGATGCCTCTCCTCCTCCCTGGCACCGCCGCACCTTTTCCCGCCTGTCGGGCCCCCTTCCCTTTTGACTGCGCACCCCTGATAGTCCGCCCGATAGTGGCGGAGAACTTATGCGTGCATCCCTGATTTCAGCGGCCTTTGTGGCCGCATTGGTCGGCTATGGCTCCACCATCGCCTTGGTTTTGGCGGCGGCAGCGGCGGTGGGCGCAACTCCGGGCCAGACGGCCAGTTGGGTGCTCGCGGTCTGTCTGGCCAAGGCGGCGGGGGCTGCGTTTTTGTCCAGTTGGCACCGGGTGCCGGTGGTTCTGGCCTGGTCCACGCCGGGGGCGGCTTTGGTTGCGGCAACGACGGGGATCGGGATGGCGCAGGCCGTGGGGGCCTTTGTTGTGGCCGGGCTGTTGATTGCGCTGACCGGGGCAGTGCGGCCTTTGGGGCGGTTGGTGGCGATGATTCCCGATGGGATTGCGGGGGGAATGTTGGCCGGGGTGTTGCTGCCCTTTGTGCTGAAAGGCGCAGGCGCGGTAGAGGCGGCGCCCGCGCTGGTGTTGCCGATGCTGACAGTGTTCGCCTTGGTGCGGCTGTGGAACCCGGCAGTGGCGGTGATTGCAGCCCTGATTTGCGGGTTGGGGCTGGCCTTTGGGTTGGGCTTTGCTGCGTGGCCCACGCTGGCGATGCCCCTGCCCCGGTTGGAATTTGTGGCACCTAGTTTTGATCCGGGCGTGATCATCGGGCTGGCACTGCCGTTGTTTCTGGTGACGATGGCCAGCCAGAACCTGCCCGGTTTTGCCACGATGCGGGCGGCGGGCTTTACGCCACCCGTGCGATCTGCCCTTGGGGTAACGGGCGGGTTGTCGGCGGTATCTGCGCTGTTTGGCGCGCATACCGTGTCGATGGCCGCGATCACGGCGGCGATTTGCATGGGGCCGGATGTGCATCCAGACCGTGATCAGCGCTGGAAAGTAGGGCTGGTTTACGCCGGGTTCTGGGTGGCTTTGGGGCTGTTTTCTCCGGCGATTTTGCTGTTGCTGGCGGCTTTGCCGCCGCAGGTGATGGTGGCTTTGGTGGCTTTGGCTTTGTTGGGCGCGCTGACCGGGTCTTTGACCACGGCGATGGCGGTGCCGGAGCAGCGCTTTGCCTCTGTGCTGACGCTGGCGGTGACGGCGGCGGGGGTGCCATTCTTTGGCGTGGGCGCGGCGTTCTGGGGGCTGGTGGCCGGGATTGCGGTCTTTACGCTGGAACGGATGGCGGCGCGGCGGGTCTAGCGGTTAGAACGGGATCTCATCCGCCAGATCGGCCGGCATCACGAACCGCGCAACGATCTTTTTCTCGCCCGCCTTGTCAAAACGGATGTCCAGCTTGTCGCCCTCAATCCCTGTCACCGCGCCATAGCCGAATTTGGTGTGAAACACCCGGTCGCCGGGGGAATAAGCGCTGTTGGCGGTGATGTCGATCACGGTGTTGCGGGCTTCGCGCGGCTGGCTGACAGGCCGGGTGGCCTGACGGTCCTGCATCCGGCGCCAACCGGGGGAGTTGTAGACATCGGCCTTTGACACCCGCTCTTCCAACGCCGAGGAAAAACCGGTGTAGGCGGGTGCTGCCGCGCCATAGCCGCCACCCATAAGGCCGGGGGGCGTCAGCACATCGACATGCGCGGCGGGCAGTTCGTCGATGAACCGGCTGGGCAGTTGGCTTTGCCATTGGCCGTAAACCCGGCGGTTCGAGGCGAAAGAAATCGTCGCCAACCGCTCCGCCCGGGTGATGCCAACATAGGCCAGACGGCGCTCTTCCTCGATGCCTTTCAGCCCGCTCTCGTCCATGCTGCGTTGGCTGGGGAACAGACCATCTTCCCACCCGGGCAGGAAGACCACCGGGAATTCCAGCCCCTTGGCGCCGTGCAGGGTCATGATGCTGACCTTTTCGACCGCCTCTTCGCTGTCGTTTTCCATGATCAGGCTGACGTGTTCCAAAAACCCTTGCAGGCTGTCGAATTGCTCCAGCGCCTTGACCAGTTCTTTCAGGTTTTCCAAGCGGCCCTCAGCCTCGGGCGTTTTGTCGTTTTGCCACATCGAGACGTAGCCGGATTCCTCCAAGATCACCTCGGCCAGCCGGACATGGGCCAGATCACCCGCAGGTGCTGCATCAGGCACCATCGGTTCGATGACTGCATCCGCAGGGGCGGTGCGGGTATGGATCCCCGCGTGCCAGCGATCGATCTGTTCGACGAAAACCCGCAGGTTCGCGGCCCCCTTGCCGCCCAGACCGCCGCTTGCCAAGACACCCCGCGCGCCTTCGTGCAGGGCGGTGCCATAGCTGCGGGCGGCCAGCTGGATGGTTTGCACCGCTTTGTCGCCAAGGCCGCGTTTGGGCAGGTTGACCACGCGCTCGAACGCCAGATCGTCTTCGGGCGACACGGCAAGGCGGAAATAGGCCATCGCGTCGCGGATCTCGGCGCGTTCATAAAAACGCGGGCCACCGATGACGCGGTAGGGCAGACCGATGGTCAAAAAACGGTCCTCAAACGCGCGCATCTGGTGGCTGGCGCGGACAAGGATGGCTTGGTGGTCAAGAGAAACAGGCTCCCAGCCGCGGGTGCCGCGTTGGATGGCCTCTACCTCTTCACCGATCCAGCGGGCCTCTTCCTCGCCATCCCAATGGCCGATCAGGCGGACCTTTTCGCCGTCCTGTTCATCCGTCCAAAGGGTTTTGCCCAAGCGGCCCGCGTTACCAGCGATTACGGCAGAGGCGGCGGCAAGGATGTGGGGGGTGGAGCGGTAGTTTTGTTCCAGCCGCACAACCGTGGCGCCGGGGAAGTCCTTTTCGAACCGCAGGATGTTGCCCACCTCGGCCCCGCGCCAGCCGTAGATGGATTGATCATCATCCCCGACACAGCAGATATTGGTGTGCGAATGGGCCAAAAGCCGCAGCCACAGGTATTGGCAGACGTTGGTGTCTTGGTATTCGTCGACAAGGATATAGCGAAACCAGCGTTGGTATTGCGCCAGCACGTCGGCGTGGGTTTTGAAGAGCGTGACGCAATGCAAAAGCAAATCGCCGAAATCGCAGGCGTTCAGGCTGCGCAGACGCTCTTGATATTCGGCGTAAATCTCGGACCCGACGTTATTATAGGCCGCGCCATCGGATGACGGCACTTTGTCCGGCGTCAGCGCGCGGTTTTTCCAACCGTCGATCAGCCCGGCCAGCATGCGTGGCGGCCAGCGTTTGTCATCAATCTGGCGGGCTTGGATCAGCTGTTTCAACAAGCGCAGCTGATCGTCGGTGTCCAGAATGGTAAAGCTGGGTTTCAACCCGACCAACTCGGCATGACGGCGCAGGATTTTTACCGAGAGCGAATGAAAGGTGCCCATCCACGGCAGGCCTTCACCCACCGGGCCCAACATGCGGGCGACGCGGTTTTTCATCTCGCGCGCGGCTTTGTTGGTGAAGGTGACGGCTAGAATCTCATTCTGCCGGGCTTTGCCGGTGGTCAGAAGATGCACGATTCGGGCGGTCAGGGCTTTGGTTTTGCCGGTGCCAGCGCCCGCCAGCATCAAAACCGGGCCATCCAAGGCCTCAACCGCTGCCCTTTGCGCCGGGTTCAGGTCATCCAGATAGGGCGCAGGCCGCGCGGCCATAGCGCGCTGCGACAGCGGCACGGGCGTGGCTGCGGTCTCATAAGGGTCTGACTCGTCCCAATTCATCTGGGCAAGATAGCCGGGGTTTGGGCAAAGGAAAAGATCTGTTCTTGGATTGTTCAAGCCTCTGCAAGGCCACCACCGCCGCGTTCAGCTGCCGGGCGCGATCTGGACATTGCGGAAATGCGCGCTCATTTGCCAGCGGATCATCGCGTCGACATCAACCACCTGATAGCGCACTCCTGCGGCGGTTGAGGCCCGGCGGACCTGATATTCAATCTTATCCTCGACCCCATCGCGGTCGATCAGAATCACCATCGGCGTCTTGCCGGTCAGGTCGGCGGCGAACAGCGCTTGCACCACAGAATCGCGGCTGCCGGATTTATCATCCAACCCCACCTCGATCACTTCTGACGCAGTTTCGCAGTCAACCCGGATGAAATGCGTGCCGTCATCCAAGGGGTAATCGTGGCGGACTTCGGGTTCTCCCCCAAGAAAGGCACAGAGAATGGCCGCGATTTCAACTTCGTGCATCGTGGTCTCCGGTGATGGCCATTGAGCGTTAACACAGATTAACAAAAAGTTAACGCGCGTTTGCATGCCCGGCGATTTGGCAGAGGGTTGCAGGCCCGGCGGGGTGAAACTCTGGCGCGATTGGCGCGGAATTCAGCCATATAACTTGCATACGTCGCAAAGCTTTCCGGAAACGGCGGCAACTGCCCTTGCGCTGCAGTGCAGCACCCCTAAGGTGCGCATGCCTGCGGCCCCTTTTCAGCGGAGTTGACCGATGCCCGAATTCAAGAAAATCCTTGTGGCCAACCGGGGCGAGATTGCCATCCGGGTGATGCGCGCCGCCAATGAAATGGGCAAGAAAACGGTCGCGGTCTATGCCGAGGAAGACAAGCTTGGCCTGCACCGTTTCAAGGCGGATGAGGCGTATCGGATCGGCGAGGGGATGAGCCCGGTTGGGGCCTATCTGTCGATTGAAGAGATCATTCGCGTGGCGCGGATGTCGGAGGCGGATGCGATCCATCCGGGCTATGGGCTCTTGTCTGAAAACCCCGATTTTGTGGAGGCCTGCGAGCAGGCAGGGATCACCTTTATCGGGCCAAAGGCCGAAACGATGCGGGCTTTGGGCGATAAGGCGTCAGCCCGGCGGGTGGCGATGGCGGCGGGGGTGCCGGTTATTCCGGCGACGGATGTTTTGGGCGACGATATGGCCTTGGCCAAGCGGCAGGCGGCAGAGGTCGGCTATCCCTTGATGCTGAAAGCGTCTTGGGGCGGTGGCGGGCGGGGCATGCGGCCTATTCTGTCCGAGGATGAGTTGGAATTGAAAGTGCGCGAGGGGCGGCGCGAAGCGGAAGCCGCCTTTGGCAATGGCGAGGGCTATCTGGAAAAGATGATCCAGCGGGCACGGCATGTTGAGGTGCAGATATTGGGCGACAAAGCGGGTGGGATTTATCACCTGTGGGAGCGCGATTGCACCGTGCAGCGCCGCAATCAAAAGGTGGTGGAGCGCGCGCCTGCGCCGTATTTATCTGAGGCGCAGCGGGCCGAGGTTTGCGAAATGGGCCGCAAGATCTGCGCCCATGTCGGCTATGAATGCGCGGGAACGGTCGAGTTCCTGATGGATATGGATGACGGCAAGTTTTACTTCATCGAAGTGAACCCTCGGGTTCAGGTGGAGCATACGGTGACGGAAGAAGTCACCGGAATCGACATCGTTCAGGCGCAGATCTTGATTGCCGAGGGCAAAACGCTGGCCGAAGCCACGGGCGTGGCGGATCAATCGGGGATCAAGCTGAACGGCCATGCGGTGCAATGCCGGGTGACAACCGAAGACCCTTTGAACAATTTCATCCCCGATTACGGGCGGTTGACGGCGTATCGGTCGGCCACCGGCAATGGCATCCGGTTGGATGGCGGCACGGCTTACGCGGGCGGCGTGATCACGCGGTATTATGACTCGCTTTTGGTCAAGGTGACGGCGCATGCGCAAACGCCGGAAAAGGCGATTGCGCGGATGGACCGGGCGTTGCGCGAGTTCCGTATTCGCGGTGTGGCGACGAATATCGAATTTGTCATCAACCTGTTGAAGCATCCCACCTTTCTGGACAACAGCTATACCACGAAATTCATCGACACGACTCCGGCCCTGTTTGCGTTCAAAAAGCGCCGGGATCGGGCGACCAAGCTGTTGATCTATATTGCGGATATTACGGTAAACGGGCACCCGGAAACCGCTGGTCGGGTGAAACCGGCAGCCGAAGTGCGCAGCCCCAAGCCCCCTGCCCCCTTGGCCGATGCGGCCATGGGCACCCGCAATCTGCTGGAGCAAAAGGGCCCGCAGGCCGTGGCCGATTGGATGCGGGCGCAGAAAAAGGTGCTGATCACCGACACCACCATGCGCGACGGGCATCAAAGCCTTTTGGCCACGCGGATGCGGTCCATCGACATGATCCGCGTGGCCCCGGCCTATGCGGCCAACCTGCCGCAACTGTTCAGCGTGGAATGCTGGGGCGGGGCCACGTTCGACGTGGCTTACCGGTTCTTGCAGGAATGTCCCTGGCAGCGGCTGCGCGATCTGCGCGCGGTCATGCCCAACGTGATGACGCAGATGCTGCTGCGGGCATCGAACGGGGTGGGCTATACCAACTATCCCGACAATGTGGTGCGCAGCTTTACCCTGCAGGCGGCGGCCTCGGGCGTCGATGTGTTCCGCGTGTTCGACAGCCTGAACTGGGTCGAGAACATGCGTGTGGCCATGGATGCCGTGGTCGAGGCGAACAAGGTCTGCGAAGGTGCGATCTGCTATACCGGCGATCTTCTGGACCCGGCACGGTCGAAATACGATCTCAAATACTATGTCGCCATGGCCAGGCAACTGGAGGCGGCAGGCGCGCATGTGCTGGGGCTGAAGGACATGGCGGGCCTTTTGAAACCCGCCTCGGCGAAGATCCTGATCAAGGCGCTGAAACAGGAGGTCGGGCTGCCCATCCACTTCCACACCCATGACACCAGCGGCTATGGCGGGGCCACCCTGCTTGCGGCCTGCGATGCGGGGGTCGATGCGGTGGATGCAGCGATGGATGCGTTTTCGGGCGGCACGTCGCAGCCGTGCTTGGGCTCGCTGGTCGAAACCCTGCGCCATACCGACCGCGACACCGGGCTGAACATCGCCCGCGTGCGCGAGATCTCGAACTACTGGGAAGGGGTGCGCAAGCTGTACGCGGCCTTTGAATCCGGCCTGCCCGCTCCTGCATCGGAAGTCTGGCTGCACGAGATGCCGGGGGGCCAGTTCACCAACCTCAAGGCGCAGGCGCGCAGTCTGGGGCTGGAGGAACGCTGGCACGAGGTGGCGCAGGCCTATGCCGATGCCAATGCGATGTTCGGCGATATCGTCAAGGTCACGCCCTCGTCCAAGGTGGTTGGCGACATGGCGCTGATGATGGTGGCGCAGGGGCTGAGCCGGGCGCAGGTGGAAGACCCCGCAATCGACGTGGCCTTTCCGGATTCGGTGGTGGACATGCTGAAGGGGAACCTTGGCCAGCCCCATGGCGGCTGGCCTGCGGGCATCCAGAAGAAGGTGCTGAAGGGCGAAACGCCGCTGACCGGACGACCGGGCGCGACCCTGCCCCCGGTGGACCTGGAGGCGGTGCGCGCGAAACTTGCCGCCGATCTGGGACAGGCAGAAGAGGTCGAGGACCGCGTTGTCGATGACGAGGATCTGAACGGATATCTCATGTATCCCAAGGTGTTCATGGAATATCGCGCGCGCCACCGCAGCTATGGCCCGGTGCGCTGCCTGCCGACGCGGACGTTCTTCTACGGCATGGAACCGGGCGAAGAGATCACCGCCGAGATTGATCCCGGCAAAACGCTGGAAATCCGCCTGCAAACCGTGGGCGAGACGCAGGATGACGGCGATGTGCGGGTGTTTTTCGAACTGAACGGACAACCCCGCGTGATCCGCGTGGCGAACCGCGCGGTCAAGGCCAAGACGGCGGCCCGCCCCAAGGCCGTGGACGGCAACCCCAACCATATCGGCGCGCCGATGCCGGGGGCGGTGGCAAGCGTGGCGGTGACGGTGGGGCAAAAGGTCAAGGCGGGCGACATGCTGCTGACGATTGAGGCGATGAAGATGGAAACCGGGTTGCACGCCGACCGTGAGGCTGTGGTGAAGGCCGTGCATGTGCAACCCGGCGCGCAGATTGATGCCAAAGATTTGTTGGTGGAGTTGGAGTGATGCCATCGCGCATCGCCTCTTTCGCGCTGGTGGTGCCGGAGTATGACGCGGCGCTGGCATTCTTTCTGCCGCTGGGGTTCATCTTGCGGCAGGATACCGATCTGGGCGGCGGCAAACGCTGGGTGCGCTTGGGCCTGCCGGATGGGTCAACCGAGATCCTGCTGGCCCGTGCGGTGGGGACCGAGCAACAGGCGGCCATCGGGCGTCAGGGCGGCGGGCAGGTCTGGCTGTTTCTGGAAACCAACGATTTCGCGGCTGATCACGCGCGATTTTTGGCCGCCGGCGTGGCGTTTGAGGCCCCACCGCGGGGTGAGGCTTATGGCCGCGTTGCGGTCTTTGCCGACCCTTGGGGCAATCGCTGGGACCTGATCCAATACGCTGACCCAGCGGGCCGCAGTGGCACCGTGCCTTAAGCAGCGCTAAATTGCATCTGCCAGTTCACTTCCCAAGTGGTCCCGTTGTCGGGGGAGAAGGCCTGTTGCCAATGCGGGCCTTGGGCGGTTTGGCTCCATTGGAATTCCACCAGAACCGGGCGGGATTGAAAGCTGTCTTTGGCGGCAAAGCGCCCTACCCCGTTTTCAAACCGGCCTTTGACCGGCACGTCCAGTGCATGCGGATTGCGCCCATCAATCCACCAGATCGCCCAAAGCCCGGTTGCCGGGTCAAAGGTCCGCATCGCCATAGCGCGGTAGTCGCCATCTGGCAGGTGCAAAAGATTGTCTTCGACATTGCCCAGCCCACCCAAAGTGCGGCGCATGGTGCTGGTGCCGGGGAACTCTTGCCAGTCATCAGCGCCCGCAAGGCGGGTGACCAAGCGGCGGTGCTGCACCGTCCATTGGCCTTCTTGAAAGTCGAAATCGCTGCGTCCGTCTGTCATGCCCGCCCCCTTATTGCCGGATCAGGTTTGGCATGAAGGCCGGAACATAGAAAGAACGAACCGCCAGGATCAGCGCTTTTTGACGAATTCGGTCAGGATGACGATGCGCTGGCCTTCAACCCGGCCTTCGATATGGCCCACGTTGTCGGCCACCAACCCGATGCCGCGCACAACAGTGCCGCGCTTGGCGGTGAAGCCTGCGCCTTTCACGGGCAGATCCTTGATCAACACGACCTGATCACCCTGCACCAGAACCGCACCATTGGAATCGCGGTGAGCGACCGATGGCGGCGCGTCGGCCCAAGCCTGCGCCTCCTCTGACATGATCATGCCATCGCGCGCCTCTTGGGCCCAAGGCTCGCCCAAAGCGCCCAGCTTTTGCCAGACCGCGAATTGCACCGTCGGTTCCTGCGACCAAGCGGCGCCTTCCAGCGCGCGCCAATGGCCTGGGGGGGGCGTCTTCCTCGCCCCGGCACAGCGGGCACAAAAGCACGTCGCCCGCCGGGGGTGCGGCACTGGGCAGCAGCGCATCCACCGCCCCGCAGAATTCGCAGGCGTTGCCGGAACGGGCGATCAGATCGGTCATGGGGCGGTCTCCTGTTATGCTTCAAGGCCCTAACCACCCCTGCCGCAAAGCGAAAGTGCGAAATTCCGGGGCGGGCGGGTGCGAATTCTGGCGGCTTGGGCTTTTTCCCTCTTGCACCTTTGGCGCGGCCTGACTAGATCCCCGCCTGTCCAACCGGTGCGGGCGTAGCTCAGGGGTAGAGCATAACCTTGCCAAGGTTAGGGTCGAGAGTTCGAATCTCTTCGCCCGCTCCAGTCGGACCAAAGCAAAGCCGCCCTTCGGGGCGGTTTTTTGCATTTCCCCCGCTGCAATGGCGCTTGCACTGGGCTTGGCCTTGCGCTAATCCACCGCCACGGAGTGCGGGCGTAGCTCAGGGGTAGAGCATAACCTTGCCAAGGTTAGGGTCGAGAGTTCGAATCTCTTCGCCCGCTCCAATTGCCAAAGGGCGCCCTTGCGGGCGCCTTTTGCGTTTTCCATGCCTTGACGGGGCCCTTGCCCGACGCCGTTCAAGGCGTTACTCCCGCAGGGCAACCTGTTGGAGGCACTGATGCGCAAGGCCGAGATTTCCCGCAAAACCAAAGAAACCGCGATTACCGTGGCGATCAATCTGGATGGCACCGGGCAGTATGACTGCAAAACCGGGGTTGGGTTCTTTGACCACATGCTGGACCAGTTGGCGCGGCACAGTCTGATTGACCTGCACGTCAGGGCCACGGGCGATCTGCACATCGACGATCACCACACGGTCGAGGATGTGGGCATTGCGCTGGGTCAGGCCTTGGCACGGGCCTTGGGCGACAAAGCGGGGATCCGCCGCTATGGCCATTTCCGGCTGGCGATGGATGACGCGCAGGTGGGGTGCGCGCTGGATCTGTCAGCGCGGCCCTATCTGATCTGGAACCTGCCCTTTCCAACGGCCAAGATCGGCACCTTTGACACCGAATTGGTGCGTGAGTTCTTTCAGGCCTTTGCGACGCATGGCGGCATTACCTTGCACGTTGATCTGATCCACGGGCTGAACAGCCATCACATTGCCGAGGCCTGTTTCAAAGCTGTGGCGCGGGCCCTGCGTGAGGCGGTTGAGGCCGATCCGCGCATGGGCACGGCCTTGCCATCAACCAAGGGTGCGCTGTGAGCCTGACTGTTCTGGTCGATTACGATTCAGGCAATCTGCATTCCGCCGAAAAGGCCTTTCAGCGCATGGCGCTGGAGGTTGGGGCGGGCGAGGTTCTGGTATCTTCGCGGCCTGAGGATGTGGCGCGGGCGGATCGGATTGTTTTGCCGGGCGATGGGGCGTTTCCGGCCTGCCGCAAGGCTTTGGGCAGTTATGGCGGCTTGTATGAGGCGATTGAAGAGGCGGTGACGCTGCGCGCCCGCCCTTTCCTTGGCATCTGCGTCGGCATGCAGATGCTGGCCACTTGGGGCCGTGAATACCAAGACACCGCCGGTTTTGACTGGATTGGCGGCGAGGTGGTGCGGATTGCGCCCGCCGACCCGGCGCTGAAGGTACCGCATATGGGTTGGAACGATTTGGTGATGGATCAGCCGCACCCCGTTCTGGCGGGGCTGAAGACCGGCGATCACGCCTATTTCGTGCATTCCTATGCGATGCGGGTGGCGGACCCCGCGCATCTCTTGGCGCATTGCGATTACGCAGGGCCGGTCACGGCGATTGTCGGGCGCGATACAATTGTCGGCACCCAGTTTCACCCCGAGAAAAGCCAGAGTCTGGGCCTGCGGTTGATTGGCAATTTCCTGACTTGGGCGCCGTAAGGCGGGTTTAATAGGCCCAAAGCCTTGGTTCGGCAAACTCCAACGAGTTGCCCGCCGGGTCACGGAAATACAGTGAACGTGCGCCTTCGGGCCAGTCGAATTCCGCCTCGATTTCGATGCCTGCGCCAACCAATCGGTCACGCCATTGTGCGATCTCGCTGCGGCTGGCGGCAAAGCACAGATGGCCCGGACCGCGCGCGCCATGGGCGGGGATGGGCAGGAACGCAGCGGGATCGCTGATCTCCGTCGCTTCGGGGTTGAAGATCAGCAATATCCCAGTGCCAACACGGAAAAAGATGTGACGGCCGGGTTGGCAGCCGATCTCTTCCAAGCCCAGACTGCCGCCGTAAAAAGCCCGCGCCGCATCCAGATCGGCGGCGTAAAGGGCAGATTCAAGGATGGATTCGGGGCGCATGGGGAAAGATTGCGCTTTCAGCCCTTGCCCGTCAACAGCCACCACCACAGCGTTTGCAGGCGCGAAAGCCTGCGATCTTGGCAGCGGCGCGGCTATCCATCACCCGCAGGTTCGCCCGCAAGGGACGGCCGGGGCAAAAGTCGCGGCAATGGATGCCGGTGGTGACCACGGCCCAGACCAGCCCGGTGGCCTCTTTGACCTCAAACGCCTGCCATTCGGCGTCGGTTACCGGGCGGCCCGCATTGATCTTGCCCATCTGGCAATCCTTCCATCCATGGCCAACAGGCCCACCACAATCAGCGCAAACCCCGCCAGATGGCCAGGCCGCACGGTTTCATTCAGGAAGGTGACACCCATCGCCACGGCAGAAACCGGGATCAAAAAGGTGACCAGCGACAGGTTGGTCGCCCCAGCCGAGGCGAGAAGGCGAAAGTAGATCAGGTAGGCCAGCGCAGTGGACAAGGCCGCCAGCGCCAGCACCGCCAACAGCGGCCCCTGCCCCGGCCAAGGCAAGGCCCAAGGCTTGTCGATCAGCAAGACCAAAGGCAAAAGCATCAGGCTGGACGAGGCCACCGTGCCAAAGGCCGTCGCCATCGGCGGCACGCCCATGCGGCGAAAGCGCCGCCCCCAAACGCCCGCCAGCCCATAGGAAAAGGCCGCCCCAAGGCAGCCCAGAATGGCCAGCCGCTCGCCCCCGCCCGCCCCTCCGGCCATGACCACAACACCAGCAAAACCGAAGACCAGACCGGCGGCCTTGGGCGGCGTTATCCGCTCATCCGTGGTAAAGGCATGGGCCACGATCACCGTCCACAAAGGCGTGGTGGCGTTGACGATGGCGGCCAGACCGCCGTCGATGCGGCCTTGGGCCAGCACGAACAGGGTAAAGGGGATGGCATTGTTCAAAAATCCCATCATCAACACCGCGCCCCAAGCCCGGCGTGGCAAGGACAGCCCGCGCAGGGCCATGATCGCCCCAAGGATCAGCGCCGCAATCCCCACCCGGCCCAGAACGATGGTCAGGGCAGGCAGGCCTTGCAAGGCCACCTCAACAAACAAAAACGATCCGCCCCAAAGGATGGAAAGCACGATAAGCAAGGTCCAGTCGCTGCGGGTCATTCAGATCTCCTGTCTGCGGCAGACCTATCAGCCCGCAAGGCCCCCCTGCGACCCGGAACTTGCGGCTATTCTGGCTGCCTCCTGAGGCCGGGGTCAGGCGCGCCATTCTTTGCGGCAGACGAAAGGGCAACCACCCGTGACGTTGCGCGCCCCTTCGGCCTTTTCATCAGACCCACCGCATGGCATGAAACCCCGGCACAGTGCCGGAGGCCAACCCCATGATCCTGTATCCCGCCATCGACCTGAAAGATGGCCAATGCGTGCGGCTTTTGCGCGGTGAGATGTCTGCCGCGACCGTGTTCGGCGATGACCCGGCAGCGCAAGCGCTGGCCTTTCAGGAGGCGGGTTGCGAATGGCTGCATCTGGTGGATCTGAATGGCGCCTTTGCCGGTGCGCCGGTGAATGCGCTTGCGGTTGAGGCGATCTTGGCCCGGGTTTCAGTGCCCTGCCAACTGGGCGGTGGCATCCGCGATATGGCGACGATCGAGATGTGGCTGGGCAAGGGTCTGGCGCGGGTGATCCTTGGCACCGCCGCCGTGGAAAACCCCGATCTGGTGCGACAGGCCGCCCGCGCCTTTCCCGGCCAAGTGGCGGTGGGAATCGACGCCCGCAAGGGTCTGGTTGCCACCAAGGGCTGGGCGACAGAGACGGACGTGCAAGCCACCGACCTTGCCCGCAGCTTTGAAGACGCAGGCGTCGCTGCACTGATCTATACCGACATCGACCGCGACGGCGCGATGCAGGGGCCGAATATCAAGGCGACCGAGGCACTGGCCCGCGCGGTGTCGATCCCGGTGATCGCCAGCGGTGGGGTTGCCAGCATGGCCGACCTGACCGCGCTGCAAGCCACCGAGGTGATTGCAGGCGCCATCTCTGGTCGCGCGCTTTACGACGGCGCGATTGATCTGGGCGCTGCGTTGGCGGTGTTGCGGGGGTAAGCTTCATGGCAAAGGTCCAAACCGACACGCTGCCCGCCCAATCCGCGCTGTGGTCGCACCACCAGACCGGCGACTTTCTGGATTGCTACTCGGTTGAGACCACGCTTTCCCCGCGCGAGGCTGCCCTTAAGGGCCTGTCACTGCCGGGTTGGGCCAAAGCCCTGTTGGCCCTGCGCAATGCCATCGTGCGCCGTCTGGGCCTAAAGACCGAACCCGAGCCGGAAACCAACACTTTGGGCATGTTCCCGATCCTGAAAGATACCGCGCAAGAGTTCGTCCTTGGGCTGGATGATCGCCATCTTGATTTCCGCATCGGCCTGATCCGGCAAGACGCGCGGATCTACATGTCAACTTGGGTGCATCCGCATAACTTTTGGGGCCGCGCCTATCTGCGGCTGGTGATGCCGTTTCACATCCTGATCGTACGCGGCGCGATGGCGCGGATGGCGGCCTGACGCTTGCCTTTCGGCCGTTAAAAGGACATTCAGACAACATGCTGAAAACCCGGATCATCCCTTGTCTTGATGTCGCCGATGGCCGCGTGGTCAAGGGCGTGAATTTCGTTAACCTTGTCGATGCAGGCGACCCGGTTGAAGCCGCGCGCGCCTATGACGCCGCCGGCGCGGATGAGCTGTGCTTTCTGGATATCCACGCCACGGTTGAAAACCGCGGCACCATGTTCGATCTGGTCACCCGCACGGCAGAACACTGCTTTATGCCGCTGACCGTCGGCGGCGGCGTGCGCAGCCATCACGACGTGCGCGCGCTGCTCTTGGCCGGGGCGGATAAGGTCTCTTTCAATTCCGCCGCCGTCGCCAACCCCGATGTGGTGGCCGAAGCCGCAGACCGCTTTGGGTCGCAGTGCATCGTGGTGGCGATAGATGCCAAAACCGTAAGCCCGGGAAAATGGGAGATTTTCACCCATGGCGGCCGCAATGCCACCGGTATTGATGCGCTAGACTTTGCCCGCACTATGGTGGCCAAAGGCGCGGGCGAAATCCTGCTGACCTCGATGGACCGCGATGGCACCAAGGGCGGCTATAACCTGCCCCTGACCCGCGCTATTGCCGATGCGGTGGCGGTGCCGGTGATCGCATCAGGCGGTGTCGGCACGCTGGACCATCTGGTTGAAGGTGTCACCGAAGGCCATGCCAGCGCCGTCCTTGCCGCCTCGATCTTCCATTTCGGCACTTTCACCATCGGCCAAGCCAAAGCCCATATGGCCGCGGCTGGCATCCCCATGAGGCTGACATGAGCGCCCTTGACCAACTGGCCGCCACAATCGCTGCGCGTAAAGGTGCCGATCCTGACAGCTCCTGGACCGCAAAGCTGCTGGCCAAAGGCCCCGAGAAATGCGCCGAAAAATTCGGCGAAGAAGCGATCGAGGCGATCATCGAAGCCGTCAAAGGCGACCGTGCCCGCTTGACGTCTGAAGCCGCCGATGTGCTTTACCACCTTTTGGTCATGCTGGCCGCGCGGGATGTTACTCTGGCCGATGTGCAGGCCGAACTGGAACGCCGTGTCAGCACGTCAGGCCTTGACGAAAAAGCTGCTCGCACAACCTAAGGCCTCTCGCTCCCAAACCTCTTCAAGCAAACCTCAGGGACATTCGCCCCCCCATTTGCCCTTTGTGAAATACGCCCGCCGGAGGCTTCCGCATTTGCCCAAAAACCTGCCCTAAAAGGCCAGGAGATTGCGCGAAGCGCCCAGAAAAAACCCTTGCGGCGCAGCCGCTCAATTTCCTTAGAACCGCGTCACAGGCCCAGCCGGGGAATCTCGATGGCCGGGCAGCGGTTCATCACCGCCTCCAGCCCTGCCGCGCGGGCGCGGGCGGCGGCGGCCTCGTCCACCACCTCCAACTGCATCCAGACCGTCTTGGCGCCGATGGCGATGGCCTCATCCACCACGCCCCCCGCCTCTTCGCTGCGGCGAAAGATATCGACCATATCCACCGGCCCGTCCTTTTCCAGCACCTCGGCCAAGGACGCCCGCACGGTCTTGCCCAGCGCCAACTGGCCCGCTTGCCCGGGGTTCACCGGGATCACCCGGTATCCCTTGGCCGCCAGATAAGCCGCCACGCGGTGGCTGGGGCGATCGGTTTTGGGCGACCAGCCCACCAGTGCGATGCTGCGGGTGGTGGTCAGGATGCGGCGCAGGGTGTCATCATCGGTCATGGCAAGATCCAAACAGAAAAAGGCGCCCAAGCCAAGAGGCCGGGCGCCAGAGGTGTGGAACGAGGGACAGTGCAAACAAGGCGTGGGGGTTCCAATTCCCTTGCCCGATGTATCAAATATGGGATCCCCGCGGCCACTTTAAAGACCTGTCGCGATTTTGTGATCCGATCAGCGACCCCGATCAGCGAATAGATGCGGCATAAAGCGCCACCGCCGCCGCGTTCGATACGTTCAGGCTGCCAAATTCGCCCGCAAACGGGATTCGCGCGACGATATCACAGGTTTCCTTGGTCTTTTCGCGCAAGCCCGGCCCTTCGGCCCCCATCACCAGCCCAACTGCGCGGGTGCCAATGCTGGCCAGCGCCTCGGCCAAGGGCATCGTGCCATCGCCGTCCAGCCCGATCAGGATGTAGCCCGCGGTTTTCAACTCATCCATCGCATCGGCCAGATTGGTGACACGCAGATAGGGTTGCCGCTCCAACGCGCCCGACGCCGTCTTGGCCAAAGCGCCTGATTCCGGAGCCGAGTGGTGACGCGGTGCAATCACCGCCCGCGCGCCAAACACCTCGGCAGAGCGCAAAACCGCGCCGGCATTATGCGGATCAGTCACCCGGTCCAGCAGCACCACCAAAGGCGCGCCCTCGCCCGAGATCGCCACATCCATCAGCGGCCCCCAATTCAACGGCCGCACTTCCATCGCAGCACCCTGATGCACCGAATTTTCATCAATCGGCACATCGAACTTGCGCGGATCGGTCAATTCCGGCTCCATCCCTGAGGCCGCCACCGCATCTTCCAGCTTGTCCAAAGCGTTCTTGGTCACCACCAGCCGCAATTTCTCGCGCTTGGGGTTCATCAGCGCATCGCGCACCGCATGCAGGCCAAACAGCCACAGCGTTTCTTTCGCCTCGGCCTTGGCCCGGCGTTCCTTGTCAATAATCCAGGTGGGCTTCGTTGATCCGGGCTTCATCCGCGTTCTCCTGCTTGCGCGTTCTCCTATAGCGGCACAATCCGCCCCGATCCACCCTTGACGGCCCCCATGCCCTTGGCTAAATGCACTCCACCTTCGGGTGACATGCTTCAAGGTGAGGCAGCGGACTGTAACTCCGCCGGGGCGACCCACGCCTGGTTCGATTCCAGGGTCACCCACCATAACCCTTCCGCAGTCGGTTATGGTGGGCCGCGCCCCGCTTCCTTTCCCCCTATGACCTTTCTGGAAAATGACCTTTGGCCTCAATCAACACGTCCGATCTTGAGATTGGCGCCGTTGCAGGGCAGGGCTTTGGCAGGATCCGCAGCGGCACCTGTGATTTCCCTGACGGCTTCGGACAAAAGGCACTCCTCTTTCCAAACTGGGATGGAAAAGCGGGGCCGTTGTGGTTGATACTGCGCCGAACGGGGGGGACCGCATGAAAATTCGCGAATTCGGCGTTGAGATCTGGATGAACGCCTATGAGGACGAGGCAAAGTTCAATCTGGCCGAAACCTGCGTTGAGTCCCTGACCATCGCGCAATTGCTGACCCTTGCAGGGCGCAATGATGATGCGCTGTCGGATCTGTTGCCGATGCGGATGGGTTATGGCGCGATTACCGGATCGCCTCGGTTGAAGGCGGCGATTTGCGGGCTTTATGCCCGGCAATCGGCGGAAAATGTGATTATAGCCCATGGCACGATTGGCGCGAACCATCTGGTGCATCTGGCCTTGGTTGAGCCGGGGGATAGGGTCGTGGCCGTGGTGCCGACCTATCAACAACACTATTCCATCCCCGAAAGCATCGGCGCGGATATGCGGCTGGTGCATCTGAAACCCGAAAACCAGTTTCTGCCCGATCTGGCAGAATTGGCGCAGGCGGCGAAGGGTGCGAAACTGATCGCACTGACCAACCCCAACAACCCCACCGGCGCCCTGATCGACCGCGCGGGGCTGGAGGCGATTGTCGCCATTGCGCGCGAGAATGAGGCGTGGCTTCTGTGCGATGAGGTGTATCGCGGGATCGACCAAGAGGGCGATGGCTTTACCGCCTCCATCGCGGATCTCTATGAAAAAGGGATCTCAACCTGCGGGATGTCCAAGGCGTTTTCGCTGGCCGGCCTGCGGCTGGGCTGGATCGCCGCCCCTGCGCAAGTGATTGAAGCGGTATCCGTTCACCGCGATTACACCACGATCAGCGTGGGGATGCTGGATGATCATTTCGCCGCTTTGGCGCTGGAAAACAGCGGCCGCGTGCTGGAGCGCAGCCGCAAGATCACCCGTGAGAATCTGGCGATCTTGGATGAGTGGATCGCCGGGCAACCGCGCATTTCCTATATCAAGCCACGCTCTGGCACGACGGCTTTGCTGAAATACGATCTACCGATGGGCTCGGCTGATCTGTGCCGCCAGTTGCAGGCCGACACCGGCGTGATGCTGCTGCCGGGCGAGGCGCTGGATATGGAGGGGTGGCTGCGCATCGGCTACGCCTGCGACACGGGCGTCTTGCGTCAGGGGTTGGCGCTGTTCGGCCAATGGCTGGCGCAACGCTGAGGGGGCATCCCCCCTCAGCCTGCCGTTTGGTTACTGGGCCGTTGTGATCTCTTCGCCCCGCCTTGTGGCTGACATGTAGATCACAATGGCGACGATGGCCGTCAGGAACATCGCCGACGTGATGATCGTGCCAAAGCCCAAACCGCCATATTCGCTTGGTTGTGACAGCAGATCGCCAAAAGACGCGCCCAAGGGCCGGGTAAAGATATAGGCGATCCAAAAGGCCCAGATCCCATCCAGTTTCAGCACGAAATAGCCGAACGTGATCGAGACGATGATCATCCCGAACAAAATCCCCGTCGCCATGTAGCCCAGTGCGAAATGCTCGGCCACCAGATCGCCCGCCGCAGTGCCAAGGGCAAAGGTGAACAGGATGGCCAGCCAATAAAACCCCTCGCGCCGGGTGGTGAAAATGGCGTGGATCGACAGGGTCCGCTCGGCCGCAAACCAAACCGCAAAGGTGGCAAACAGCGCGCCGGAAAAGAAAACGGTTGTTGCCACCAGCGACACGCCAAAATTGTCGACCAGATTGTCGGTCACCAAAGTGCCGACAATGCTGATCAGCACAACGGCCAGCCAATAAGACCATGGCACATAACGCTTTTGGCCAAATTGCAGGATCAGCGCGCCGATCAGAACGGCAGACATGATCAGTGAGGTTGCGGTCAGCCCCAGCCCCATGTTCACGGCCAGATAATCAGCGGCGGTTTCGCCCATCGTTACCGCCATCAGTTTGATCACCCAAAACTCGGGCGTCACGGCGGGCACGCGGTTATAGGCGGGGGCGGTATCAAAGGTTGTGTAGTCGGTCATCGGTCTGCTCCTGTCTGGCAATCAAAGGGCGGGGGGCAAAAGGGCAAGCGCTTGGGCGGTAAAGCCATCGGCGCGGGCGTCATCATCGGCGTTGCAGCGCTCCACGGCTTTGGCCTGCAAGGCGGACACTTGGGCCACCGTCTCGGCGGGCAAGGTCGTCAGCGCCAGCCGATCGGTCAGGTCTTTCAACATCACCTCACAAGGCAAGGCGCGACCATTCTCATCGGTCACTGGCACCCCGGCGACGCTGGCCATGTCGCCCGCAGGCGCAGCCCCCGGCATCTTGGCAGGGTCGGCCAATTCTGCTTGCAGATCCGCCAAAGTGGCCGTGACCAAAGCCGCATCCGGCGCGCCCGCCCGCAGCGCATCCAGTGCCGCATCCGCAGCAATATCGACATTGCCCCAAGAGGTCGTGTTGACCGGGCGCAGGCTGCCCTGCGCCTCATCCCAAGCGGCCTCGAAATCGGTGATCCGCGCCTCTGCCGCCGTGAAATCGCCGGTTGCGTTCAGGCTTTGCACATTGGTGATGATGGCGGCAAAACCTGACATATCTCCCAAAGACGGGCCGGCATCCGCCGCCTGCGCCGGGCCGGGTGCGGGCAACAACACCGCATAGCCCCCGGCAAAAAGACCGACAGGCAAGCCAATCAGGGCGATGCTGAAAAGAAGATTGCGCAAGGTCGTGTTCCTTTGTTCGGGCGGCACGCGGCGGCCCCTGATGATGGGATCAGTCTTTCGCCAGTGGCGCTCTGATGGACTTGTTCTCTGGCATGATCTGATCAGCCATCTGTCGCGCAGATTGCAAAACTGTAATCCAGCCGACAGGCGCAGGACGAACCCCGGCCACATCTTAAGGGGGCAAGGCAGCACCCCCGCTGACTTGCCGTGAAAGGAAACGATATGAAATCGACCAAAATGACCGTATTTGCCGCCGCTCTGCTGCTGGGAACCGGCCTCACCTCTCTGGCCTTTGCCGATACCGAACAGACTGACACGGCCGACGTGCAGACGTTTCTGGCCAACCCCCAATCCATGACGCAGGCCATTGCGGCGGCAGAAACCGCCACTGGCGGCAAGGCGATGGATGCCGGGTGGGAGGCCAAGGGCGGCGCTTATCACGTTGAAGTGGCCAAGGCGGACGGCACGCTGGTTGACGTGATTGTCACGGCTGACGGCGCCACCCAGATCATGCCCGAGCAGGCTGACAGCGCCGAAGCTGGCGATGACGACGGCGACAACGGTTGATCCTTGCCCTAACCCTTGACCAAAGACCGGCAGCCCCCCCATGTTGCCGGTCAAACCCAACGGAGCCCGCATGAAAATCCTTGTGATCGAAGATGACAAAACCACCGGCCCCTATATCGCCGAGGGTCTGCGCGAAGAGGGCCATTCGGTTGATCTGATCGCGAATGGCGCCGATGGTTTGGTGCAGGCGACCATTGGCCAATATGATGTGATCGTGGTGGATCGGATGCTGCCGGGGCTGGACGGGATGGCCATGGTGAAAACCCTGCGCGGGGCAAAAAACCGCACGCCGGTATTGTTCCTGACCACCCTTGGCGGGGTCGATGACCGGATCGAAGGCTTGAACGCAGGCGGCGATGACTATCTGGTCAAGCCCTTTGCCTTTGGCGAGTTATCGGCCCGGATTGCCGCCCTTGGCCGCCGCCCGCAGATGTCGGATGAACCCACCGTTCTGCGCGCCCGCGATCTGGAATTGAACCTGCTGACCCGCCGCGTCACCCGCGCGGGCCAGCCCATCGACCTTCTGCCGCGTGAGATGGCTTTGCTGGAGTGCCTGCTCCGCCGCAAGGGCCGCGTGCAGACCCGCACCATGCTGCTGGAGGCGGTTTGGGACATCCATTTTGACCCACAAACCAATGTGGTCGAAACCCATATCAGCCGCTTGCGCGCCAAGGTCGACAAGCCGTTCGAGGTAGAGTTGATCGAGACCATTCGCGGCGCGGGCTACCGGATCAACGCCGAATGACCGCCCGCCCCCTCTCTACCCCGCTGCGGCTGACCGGCATCCTGATCGCGGTCTTTGTCGCGGTGCTTCTGCTTAGCTTTGCGGCCTCTTATCTGGTGATAAGGTCCAGTTTTGACCACAACCTGCGCGACCAGCTAGAGGCGCGGATGGAGGTCTATCTGGACCTGCCCAGCGCCGAAGGGCGGCAAGAACGGGTGCTAGAAGATCTGGCAAACGCCGACCCCGCATTGATCTTGATCGACTATCGTCCGGCGGGGCGCCTTGGGCTGTCGAATGTTCAGACGCTGCCCTTTGCCGATGGTTTCGCCACGCTGTCGGAATCCGACATATCGGGCCATGACATTGACGACAGCTATCTGGCGCTGGGCTTGGAGGTGGATGGCGGGCGCTTGACCCTTGCCATGACGCGGGCGCAGATGGTTGATATGGCAGAGGTTTTTGTGGCCGTTTTGTTGATCAGCCTGCTGCCAACGCTGGCCATCTCCGCCGGGTTCGGCTGGATTTTCGCCCGCCGCACCCGGCTGCGGATCGACAAGATCGGCACCGTCCTGCACGACCTGCAAGGCGGCAATCTGGCCGTACGGGTGCCGCTGGACCCTGCCGACCGCGATGATCTGGCCGCCATCGGCCGCGCCGTGAATGCAATGGCGGGCGCGCAAGAGGCCGCAATGGCCACCCTGCGCCAGACCACAACCGACATCGCCCATGATCTGAAAACTCCCATCCAGCGCGTCGCCCTGACGCTTGACCGCTTGACCCGGCGCACCGTTTTGGCCGCCGACCAGCGGGAATTTGTCGAACAAGCACAGGCCGAGACCGATCATATCGCCAAGACCTTTGACGCCCTGCTGCGCATCGCCCAGATCGAAGCCGGCGCTTTGCGCGACCGCTTCAAACCGGTGGATATGCAAGCCCTGACCCATGACATGGTCGAGATGTTTGCCGCCTCTGCCGAGGAGTCGGGTCATTCACTGACCCTATCGGCCCCCGCCCCCTGCACCGTTCTGGGCGACCGCGAATTGCTGGGCCAGGTGCTGGCGAACCTGATCGAGAATGGCCTGCGCCATGTCCCAACAGGCGGGCAAATCGCGGTCAGCCTGACCCAACACGCGGGCCAGACGGTTCTAACCGTCGCCGACACCGGCCCCGGCATTCCCGAAGTCGAGCGGGCAAATGTCCTGCGCCGCCTGTATCGGCTTGAGGCCAGCCGCAGCACGCCGGGCAATGGTCTGGGCCTTAGCATGGTCGCCGCGATCAGCGATTTGCATGGCGCCACGCTGCTCTTGGGCGACACTGCCCCCGGCCTGCGCGTCACTCTTACCTTTCCGCCGCTCCGGTAAGCCCCGTTGCAGCCCAGCCCCTGCCGTGCCATTCAACGGGCATCGCAGTGGAGAGCCCTATGTCAGACCGGTCCTATCGTTTCACCCATGCCATCACACGCCGCCCGGCGGCCTCGATCATCGCAGGCCTGCGCGCGGTGGATACCGGCGCGCCCGATCTGGCCCGGATGCAGGCGCATCACGCCGATTACATCGCCGCACTGAAAGCCACCGGCGCCACGGTGATCGAGCTGCCGGAACTGGACGCTTTCCCCGATTCCGTCTTTGTCGAAGACACCGCTCTGTGCCTGCCCGAAGGCGCCATCGTGATGCGCCCCGGCGCGCCCTCGCGCTTGGGCGAAGCGGCTGAAATGTCGCCGTTTCTGACCGCCCTTTACACCCATGTCCTGCACATCAAAGGCCAAGACAGCTATATCGAAGGCGGCGATATCTTGGTGAGTGAGCGCGAAATTCTGGTCGGCCGATCCGCCCGCACCAATGCGGCAGGCATCGCCGAACTGACCCGTCTGGTCGCACCTTGGGGCCATACGGTGCGTGAAGTTCACACGCCCCCCGGAGTCTTGCATTTCAAAACCGATTGCTCGCTGATGGATGGCGAAACCGTGCTGGCCACCGACCGCCTTGCCGCCTCTGGCTGCTTTGCCGACTACCGCGTGATCGCGGTGGCGGATGGCGAAGAGGCCGCCGCCAATGCCATTCGCTTTAACGACACCGTGCTGTTCCCCGCCAGTTTCCCCCGCACCCGCGACCGTCTGATCAAAGCCGGGTTCAACGTGACCGAGATCGGCAATAGCGAATGCGCCAAGCTGGATGGCGGCATGTCCTGCCTGTCGCTGCGCTTTTCCCCGGCCTAACCGCTAGGGCGGTTTGCAGCCAAAGTGACTCACGTTTGCTGCAGACCAAGACGAAACAAGGTTGGGGATGTTGCGTTTGCGCTGGTGAACCAGAGCAGACGTAAACCGCTTTAGGGCATCAGGCTTTTGGCGCGTTCGGCCACGAAATCGGCCATCTTGCCGTCTTCATACAGCACCCGGATGGTGATTTTCTGCACCGACTCCTTTGGCACGGTCAGCCAAAGGGGAAACTCCGGCTCTCCGGCGTGCTGCATCACATTGGGGCTTTGGAATTCGCGGTAGCAGGGTTCGGCATTCACCACCGTGATCGGCGCGGCATCGTTGAAGCCATACATGATGGCCGCCGTGCCGCAGCGCCAGCCTAGCAGGTTCGTCAGATAAATCGCATCATTCGCGCCCTGATTTTGAAAACTCACCATCCCACTGCCCAAAGAGGCATGGATGAACGCCGCCCCTTCGGCGGTTGTGTAATCCGTTGGTTGAGCCAAGGCCGGGGCGGCAAAGCAAAAGAAAAGGGCAAAACTGCGGGTAAATTGCATCATCCGTTAATCTCCGTCGTTCAAATTTCACCTGCGCTTTCCTCGCGCGGGCCTGCGCCCTATACTGGCAAAAAAAGACCAGAGGGGCAGGTTCAACTTGGCACCGAAGCCGCAAACCAAGCAAGTCTTCAACATCGCCGCTGTCGTTCAAGGCGGGCGGTTGGGGTATGAGGCCCTGTTGCTGGCCGCCTCCTTTCGCGCCACAAACCCGGATTTTGCCGGTCGGTTGCTGTTGATGGAGCCGCAGCCGGGCAAGTTGTGGCCCGGCTCGCCTGGGCTGGAAGAGGGCCCTTTGAGCGAGCGGTTGACCGAATTGGGCGCCGAAATTGTGCCGTTCGAGTCGAAAATCTTCGGCGCGCCCTACCCTTACGGTAACAAGATCGAAGGTCTGGCCGCCCTACCGGATGAGCCATTTTTGTTCTTGGATACCGACACGCTGGTCATCGGTGATCTGAGCAGCCAAGCATTTGATTTCACCAAACCTTCCGCCTCGATGCGGCGCGAGGGCACTTGGCCGGTGATCGAGTTGTATGGCCCGAATTACGCCGAAACGTGGAAATCTCTTTACGATAAATTCGGGCTGGAATTTGAAAGCTCTCTCGATCAAAGCCAGCCCGTCGAATATTGGCAACGCCATCTCTATTTCAACGCGGGCTGGTTCTTTCACCAAAGCCCCAAGGCCTTTGGCGCGCGCTTTTTGAAATATGCACGCGAGATCCACGACACCCGCCCCGAGGCGCTGGTCTGTCAGGAACTCTACCCTTGGCTGGATCAGATCGCCCTGCCTTTGGTGGTGCATGCCTTTGGCGGTGAGCGGCCCGGCCCCGGCCTTGCGGGGATGGATGGCGATGTGACTTGCCATTATCGAACCCTTCCCTTGCTTTACGCCAAGGAATCCGACCGCGCGGTTGAGGTTTTGGAACAACTGGCCGCAGATAAGGACAACCGGCGCATCCTGCGCGACTGGGCGCCGGTAAAGCAGATGGTCTATCTGAACAAGGGCCGCAAAGCGCGCGATCTCTTCGATCAGGCCAACCTGCCGCACCGCGAACAAGTAATCCGCAACACGCTGAAACGCGAAGGGCTGTGGCTGCGGTAAGGCCTGCTTCTACCAGATGCGCAGATACTTGCATCTGGTAGAAGCAGGCATGGCCAATTTCGGCCGCGAGGATTGCACATCATGCGCCTGCGCCTTTCCTGCCTTTTTATCGGTCTCGTAGTTTTGTCCAGCTGCGGCCCATTTTCCGGGGTCGGATCCTACACCTACCCTTACGAGCCATCGGGGATTCCGTTTGATGATCAGGGGAATCGTAACGGCGGGGGCGAAGACGGTGGCGGAGACGCCTGATCCCTCACTTCGAGACTATGTTCGTTGCGCTTTCTTGGCATCGTAGGATGGGCAATATTGCCCATCCTACAGTTCCAGCCGCAGCACCGGATAAAGTGATACCACCAGCAGCGCCGCCATCGTCCAGTTGAAGACGCGCAGACGGGCCGGCACTTGCAGCCAGCGGCGCAGCCCCTGCCCCGCCGCCGCCCAGATCGAAACCGAGGGCAAGTTGATGCAGGCAAAGGTTGCGGCAACCGCCAGATAGGCCGCAGGTGACGGCGTGGCGACATAGGCCGTCACCGCCCCCAGCGACATCGCCCAGGCCTTCGGGTTGACCCATTGGAACGCCGCAGCTTGCAGAACGGTGAACGGCTGCGGGCGCTGACGCCCCTGCCCCGGCGCGCCGGCATGGGCGATTTTCCACGCCAGCCACAGCATATAGACCAAAGACAGGATCTTTAGCCCGATCAGCGCAGGAGGCCAAGTCTTGAAGACACCCGCCAAGCCAAGACCCACCAGAAACACCATCACCGAATGGCCCGCCGATATGCCCAGAATATGCGGCAGGGTGCGGCGAAAGCCGAAGTTCACCCCCGAGGCCAGCAGCATCATGTTGTTCGGCCCCGGTGTGATCGAGGTGACAAAGGCAAAGAGCAAGAGGGCAAGGAACAGATCATATGTCATGGCGCAATTAATACCGGATCTTCTTCGAAAATTATTGCTTAATCATGCTGATCAGCCCAGTTTAAACAACAAATGATCAGCATTGATGCAAAAAACCACCGAATATTGCGCGAGCTGCAGCGTGACGCCCGACAAACCAACCTCACCCTGGCCGAGCGGGTGGGCTTGTCGCCCAGTGCCTGCCTGCGCCGTGTGCAAGAGATGGAGCGGGCGGGCATCATCACCGGTTACCGCGCCGTTCTGGATGCGGACAAGATGGGCATCGGCTTTGTGGCCTATGTAACCGTGGGCCTGAATGCCCATACCAAAGCGGCGCAAGAAGCGTTTGAACGCGCCATCTCGCGGGCCACTCAGGTGCGCGAGTGTCACAACGTCACCGGCACCGTCGAATACCTGTTGCGGGTCGAGACGGCCGATCTGGCCGCCTATAAGCATTGGCATACCGATGTCTTGGGCACTTTGCCGCAAGTGCAGGCGATCACCACCTTTGTGGTGATGGGCAGCCCCAAGGATGACCGCGCCTGACGGGCCGCACGGAACCTTGGCCCTTGCAGGACGGCATCAGGCGAAGATCGTTCCGGCCCGCCGATCAGACCCGGGCCGTTCATTCCCTTTTGCACCCGCAGCCCTTGCCCCCCTTCACAGGCCCCGCGCCATCCCCTAGGCTCCGCGTCAAATGGGATCAGGGAGAAGAAAATGACCGATACACCAATGGGATTTGACACGCTGGCCGTGCATGCCGGAACCGCCCCCGACACCGCCACCGGCGCGCGTCAGGTGCCTATCTATCAAACCACCGCCTATGTGTTCAAAGACGCCGACCATGCCGCGCGCCTGTTCAATCTGGCCGAGGTAGGCAATATCTATTCGCGCCTGACCAACCCCACGGTGTCGGCGCTGGTCGCCCGGGTTGCGGCACTTGAGGGCGCTGCGGGCGGCATTGGCTGCTCTTCGGGGCATGCAGCGCAAATCATGGCGCTGTTTCCGCTGATGGGGCCAGGCAAGAACATCGTGGCCTCGACCCGGCTTTATGGCGGCACGCTGACCCAGTTCAGCCAGACCATTAAACGCTTTGGCTGGTCGGCCAAATTCGTCGATACCGACGATCTGGGCGCGGTGGCGCGGGCGTGTGACAAGAACACCCGGGCGATCTTTTGCGAAACCATTGCCAACCCCGGCGGCTATGTCACTGACATCCCGGCTTTGGCCAAGATTGCCGACCGCAAGGGCATTCCCCTGATCGTCGACAACACCACCGCCACCCCATGGCTGTGCAAACCGATGGAAATGGGGGCAACCTTGGTCGTCCATTCGGCCACCAAATACCTGACCGGCAATGGCACCGTCACCGGCGGCATCGTGCTGGATTCGGGCAAATTCGACTGGTCGGCGAATGATAAATTCCCCAGCCTGAGCCAGCCAGAGCCCGCCTATCACGGCCTGACCTTCCACCCCACCCTTGGCAGCATGGCCTTTACCTTCCACTCCATCGCCATCGGCTTGCGCGATCTGGGCATGACGATGAACCCGCAAGGCGCGCATTACACATTGATGGGGGTTGAGACCCTTGGGTTGCGAATGGAGCGGCATGTGAAGAATGCCAAAGCGGTCGCCGAATGGCTGGAGGCTGATCCGCGTGTGGAATCGGTCACCTATGCCGGGCTGAAATCCAGCCCCTATAACAAGCGGGCGAAAAAGATCGTGCCAAAGGGCGCGGGCGCGCTGTTCACCGTTGCGCTGAAATCGGGCTATGAGGGCTGCGTCAAGATGATAGACCGGGCCAAATTGTTCAGCCATGTCGCCAACTTGGGCGATACCCGCAGCCTGATCATCCATCCGGCATCGACGACCCACCGCCAGTTGACGCTGGAACAGCAGGTCAAGGCCGGGGCAGCCCCCAATGTGGTGCGCATCTCGATCGGGATCGAGGATGTGGCCGATATCATCGCCGATCTGGATCAGGCCATCGGCTGATCTTGCCCAAACGCAACGGAATAGGGGCCGCAATGAATTGCGGCCCCCGCTTCCACACCCAGCGCCGCGCCCTTAGAACAACGGTGGGGCCGGGAAGACACCTGCGGGCAAGGGCCCCAGCGTGCCAAAATCAAAACTGGCATCGGCCTTGTCAGGCGCGCTCCAGCTCACCGACATACTCATGATTCGGCACGGCGTACCGGCGGACTGTTCCGTCGCACAGGTGCCGCCGGCAAGAGCCACGGCCTGCGCCAGAAACGATTGCGGCGTTGAGTCATCAATGCTCAGATAATTCGTATCAAACCGTATCGTTTGGACCGTGAAGGCGCGGGTGGAAAGGTCTGGCAATGGCGTCGGCTCGGCCTTCATCGTAAAGACCACGCGCACCCGGAAGGCTGCCGATTGGGTCTTTGCATCATAGCTGTCGTCGACCAATTCAGCCGCGCTGACAGCACAGCCCTGCGCCCAGGCCGCAACCATCGGCGCGCAAATAAAGTTGCCCATAACCCCCGCGCGCACTTCGGCAAAGGCCTCAACATAGGGCGCGCCGGGCAAAGCCTCTCCCTCCGACAAAAGCTGCTCCAACGGCACCCGCACGGTCATCGTCACATCGCGGTCCTCAACAAATTTCGACTGCTGCAAAAAGACCCGCGCCTCGCGCCGCGCCACCAGCCCGCCGGTCTCCGAGACCAGCCAGGCCTGACCCAGATCGGCCACATCCTCGGCCGGGGCGTCTTTGACGACCTTGGGGGTCTCTGCGGCCTCTTCCGGGGCCTCGATCACTTCGACATCGGCCGCCACGGAAACCGGCATATTTTGCCAGTATTGCCAACCCGCCGCGCCAAAGGCCGCCAGAACCAGACCAACCCCCAGAAAAAGAACAACCCTTATCAGCATCAGAACTCCTCCAGACGCAGGGTTTCAAGATTGCCCCCGGCAAAAGCCGTGGCGATGGCAACGACACGAGAGGCGAAATCCCCACCTTCCGCCTTCAGCGCAGGATACTCGACATAGGTATTGACCGTGATCCGTGCTGTGCTGCCCGAGATCTTGGCATAGACCGCTTTGCCTTCGGGCGTCGCAGGCAACGGGCCGACCACCGCGATTGTGCCTTCGTTCCAATTGCCAGCCATCGTCTCATCAGACGATACGCCAAAGCTATTCTTGAACCACGCACTCCAAGCCGCTGTCGACGCCGCCAACTCATCCAGCTTTGCGTCTGCTTCTTCCTCAGTTAACCGACCCGATTCAATAGCCTGATAGAAACCATTGCCTGGGTTCAGCGGATAAGAAATCTCAGGGACACGGCAGCTTTCCTTAACGTCGTTTCGCATCACTTCCACCGGAACGTCCGCGCCCAGATTTACCACGCCAGCCTGTCCACCGCCGATCAGCACGACCCGCTCCAGCCGTGCGCCGGGCGCAAGATGGATGTTCCACAGCTGAAATTCGCCGCTCCGGACTGTCAAAACCAGATAAACTGGTTTTTCGGTCTCAGTCACAACGACATCAAAGGCATTGAATCGCAGCCCGGCAAGGCCCTCAATCTGCTTGTGGCCAGAGTTGCGATAGACTTTGGCAAATTGCTTGACTGCGTAAGCCAGATGCTCGTCGCCATAGGTCGCAAGTTCGACCTTTACGTCGCTGCCCCAATAGGCGCTGACGTGGCCCACAACAGCTGCGGCCGACGGTGGGGTGAACGTACAGCCTTGCAAAACGGGCAACGCCCCGACCTGCGCCGGTGCTTGCGATCCAGACAATATCCGCCGGCCCGACAAGACGTCGGCCACGAACACCACCTGACCCTGTGCCATCGGTGCGACCTTCTTGCTGCCCTCAAGACCATCACGACTGTCGCGCAGATGCGCTGCCGGATCTTTCGCGGCTTCTCCGGTCGGTTCCCTCGATCCGCCCATTTGCATCACCGCCCCATTCATTCCAAGAATGGCACCGAAACCTTCGTTCTCATCCAGCCAGACCAGCACGCTTTCAGGCACAAAGCGTTCAAACACGCGCATCCCGCCGCCCATGACCATGGCCAGCATCAAAAGGGTGATCACCCCGATCACCGCCATACTGATTGGTCCGCGAACCATGGCCTACCCCCGTCACGCAATTGCATTCGGGGGCAGTCATGCCCGTCAATTGGGGCAAAAGAGGGCCTTAAACGTGCCGATGATCGGGAATTATCCCTTCATCGGCACCAGTTCACTTATGCGCTGTGGCTATTCAGCGAGCTCCCACACCATGGTGACAGAGGCGGAATAGCTGACCTCTCCCACCTCAACCGGCACCGCGGCCGCCTTCATGTCGGCATAGACCGCCACGCCACCGGCATAGGCCCCGCCTTCGCTGATCGACACCAGCCGCCCCAACTCTTGCCCCACGGCCCCGGCCAACAGCGTGGCCTTGGCGCGGGCATCTTCAACCGCCGCCCCCGTGCCGCATCCAGCGCCGGGCGCGGATTTGACAGACCAAAGGTCAGACCATTCAGCGTATTGGCCCCATCGGCCATCGCCGCATCCAGAATGGGCCCCAACTGCGCCAGATCGCGGACCGTGACGCTTACAAAATTCTGCGCCGTATATCCCGGAGAGGCGTCGCTGCTTGACTTGCTGTCGCTATAGTCTGGGTTCACCGACAGGTTGCTGGTCTGCAGATCGCGGTCTGCGATGCCTGCGGCATGCAGCCGCTCCAGCACCGGGGCCAAGGCGGCGGAATTCGCCGCCAGAGCCTCGCCCGCCGTCGCACCATTGGCGATCACACCAATCATCAGCGTCGCCATGTCGGGGGCACCGGCACTGACGCCGTCGCCCGTCACGGTCAACTTGACGGCCGGGCCCTCGGCCAGCGCAAATCCGGTACTGAAGGGCAGCGCAAGGCCGAATGGCAGCGCAAAAGCCAAGGCCAGAACGGGAAGTTTACGGGTCAACATGCAGGGTCTCCTTTTGCAGATCAGGGTATTGAGCCAATATAACGCGCTTCATACGGCTTTCCTTGGCAGATTTGCGGCCCTTTTTCTTCCCTTCGGCAAAAAGCTGCTATAGGAAGGGCCATCCTGTAAGGGTGCATTTCCGCGCCCCAATCCCTTATGCTAGACCCTCGGAATGAAACCAAGTTTTGCCCTGAACTTCACTGACGACAGCATTCAGCTTTTGCACCGCACGGGCAAAGGCTGGGTTCCCGTTGGCGAAACCCCCTTTGCCGCCCCCGATCTGGATGATGCGCTGGACTATATGCGCAAGACCGCTTTGGGGCTGGAACCGGCGGGCTTTTCCACCCAGTTGGTCATCCCCAATTCGCAGATCAAATATCTGGAGGTTGAGGCCCCGGGCCCCGATGATGACGCCCGCCGGGCCCAGATCCTGACCGCGCTAGAGGGCAAAACCCCCTACGCCTCCGATGATCTGGTGTTTGACTGGTCGGGCAAAGGCAAAATGGTGCGCGTGGCCGTTCTGGCGCGTGAGACGCTGCAAGAGGCCGAAGGCTTTGCCAGCACCCATAAATTCAACCCCATCGGCTTTACCGCCCTCCCCGAAAGCGGCAGTTTTGTCGGCGGGCCTTGGTTTGGCGAATCCTCTCAAGCAAGCCGACTTCTGGCTGAGGGTGAGGTCGTTGAGCATGATGCGGGCTCTATCGTCATCCTGTCGCGCGACCTGCCGCGCGAAACGCCCAAAGCCCTGTCCGGAACCGCGCTGGACCTGACGCCGGAACCGCCCGTTGCAGTTGCCGAAATCATTGCTCCAGTGGAAATCCCGGCCGACCCCGCTGGGGCAAAAGACTTCCCCGAGGATGACAGCGCCCTGATGGCCGCGCTGAAGGGCGACTTGGCCCCGGCGATCCTGTCGGAAGAAACCTCTGCTTTCGACGAAGAAATGACCCCAGCGCCGCTGACCGCAAGCAGCGCACCTGCCGAGCCCATTGAGCCTGAAGCACCTGTCGAGCCCCCGCCACCCGCCAAAGCAGAAACGCCCGCCCCGGCAGCAGCCTTCGCAGCCGCCCCCGCAACTGCAGCGCCGGATGACGAAGCGCCCTTTACCCATGTCGTCGACAATCAGGCCTTCCCCGAAGAAGATGACGGCCCAGACAGCGCCCCGGAAGAGCCGGCGGCGAAACCCGAACTGACGACCGCGCCGGATGTGCCGGGCTCTGAAGATGATATTCCACCTGCGCCGTCTTCGGCGGCTATGGTTGCCTTTGCCAGCCGTCGTGGGGTGGATGCACAGGGCCGCGCGCCCTCTCTTGGCGCCGTGTCCCGGCCTGATCCAGCGGCCCTTGCCCGCGCCGCACGCGGCAAGCCTATCGAAGATCTGCCGCCGATGCCGCGCCCGCCGCAAGCGCCCGGACTGACGGGCACACGCAAGGCCAAGGTCAAGCCCGGACCCTTGCCACCACCACCGGCAAAGCCTGCCTTGCCCGTAGATCTCGCAGCGGACGAGGCTGCAAAATCGTTGGCCCGACCCGGTGGCACCTTCGGCACGCGCACCGCCAAACCTGCGAAATCACGGGCCGTTTTGTTCCTGTCGCTGGTTGCCTTTCTGTTGCTGTGTCTGGCTTTGGTGGCCGCTTGGTCGTCTTACTATCTGGCCAACCGCGCGTCTGACCCGGCCACAACCGCCGTCGCTGCTGCCGATTCGGGCGCCGATCCGGCCACCGACACCGCCCTGCCCGGCGTCGAGGATGAGATGCTGGCAGATGGCGAGGCCGATCTGATCGGTCTTGAGGCCACTCCCGAAACGGCGCCCGATACCGCCTTTGCCGATGATACCCCCAGCGCGCAGCCGCTGCCTGATACCCAAGACGAGGTGTTTCTTTCCACCTCTGACAGCCCGCCGCCTGCACTGGACGCGCTATCGCTGCCGCCGCCGGAAACCAGCGGCGACGCGTTACCCGCGCCGCAAATGCCGCCGCCCCCCTTTGGAACGGTCTACGCCTTTGACGAAAACGGTCTGCTGATACCAACGCCCGAAGGGATCCTAAGCCCCGAGGGCGTTTTGCTTATTGCGGGCAAGCCTCCGGTCGTGCCGCCAGCCCGCAGCGCAGCGGCAACCGCCGCCGCCGCTGCCGCAATTGCCGAAGCCACCCCAACGGTTGAGGCCCTCCCAACGGTTGAGGCGCTGGCCGTCGGCGACACCGCCCCTGCTCCCGATCAACCCGCAGATCCAGGCGCAGAACCCACGACCCAACCCGCCGTTCAGCCCAACCCCGATCTGGCTGATCGCCGCCCAAAGCCGCGTCCCGAAGGCCTGACCCCGAACCCCGATGACGCCGCTTTGGCGGTAGAGCCGGGCACCGAAGTCACCAGCCTGCGCCCGCGCGCGCGCCCCGAAATCGTGCTTGCCGCCAGTGATCGCGCCCGTCAGGAAACTGAAACTGCCTCTCTGGCCGCTGTGGCCGCAAGCGCCACGCCCACCGCCCCTTCCCCCGAAGAAGTCGAGGCGCAATTGGCCGCCGCCGCCGCGGCAGAGGCCGCAAACCCTTCGGTCGTCGCCATTTCCCGCCGCCCCGCCGCCCGGCCAAAAGATTTCAACCGCGCGGTCGAAGCCGCCGTCGCCGCCGCTATCCGCGCGCCGACCCCGCAACCAGAGCCCGAGCCCGAACCAGCGCCGAAAAAAGCCGCTAAAACCCCCGCCCCGGATGTGAAACCCGATGAGCAATCGGAGATAGATGAGCCCGAAGTCGCCGCCGGTGCCGTCCCCAAAGTGCCGACCAAAGCCAGCGTCGCCAAACAAGCCACCTATGTGAACGCAATAAACCTGTCGAAAACCAACCTGATCGGCGTGTATGGCACGCCGTCAAACCGCTACGCGCTGATCCGGCAATCGAACGGCAAGTATAAAAAGGTCAAGGTTGGCGACAAGATCGATGGCGGCAGGGTAGAAGCGATTACCGACAAAGAGGTGCGCTATAAAAAAGGCGGCCGCCTGATTTCCTTGGTAATGCCAAAGGGTTAAGCCCCGTCCAGCACTCCGCGCGCCACCTGATCGGCCTCAATTGATTCAAACAAAGCCTTGAAATTTCCCTCGCCAAAGCCGTCATCGCCCTTGCGCTGGATGAACTCAAAAAAGATCGGGCCGATCACGGTTTTGGAAAAGATCTGCAACAGGATCCGCGTCTCGCCACCCTCCACCACCCCTTCGCCATCGATCAGAATGCCGTGCTGCATCAGCCGGTCTTTAGGCTCCTGATGCCCCTGAACGCGGGCATAGGATTGGTCGTAATAGGCCTCAGACGGGGCGGGCATGAACCGTATGCCCCGCGCCGCAATCGCGTCCACCGATCCATAAAGATCATCGCTGCCCACCGCGATGTGCTGGATTCCCTCGCCATTATAGCGCTTGAGATATTCCACAATCTGCCCCGTCTCGCCCCGGTCTTCGTTGATCGGAATGCGGATCCGCCCGCAAGGCGAGGTCAGCGCCCGGCTGAACAGGCCCGAAAACTTGCCTTCGATATCGAAAAACCGGATCTGGCGAAAATTGAACAGCCGCTCATAGAAATCGAACCATTTGTCCATATTTCCGCGATGCACATTGTGCGTCAGATGATCCAGATAGCGAAAGCCCAAGCCCTCAGGCTTGGCCACAGCCAGCCACTCAAACCCCTCGCCCCAAGGGTCCGCCCCGCCTCCATAAGCGTCGGTGAAATAGATCAAACTGCCGCCAATCCCGACAATTGCGGGCCAATCGAAACTCTTGTCCGCGCCGGTATAGACCACCGCCCCCTGCGCGACCGCATGGGCAAGGGCGCGTCCCGCATCGGCCACCCGCCACCCCATCGACGGCGCGCAAGGCCCGTGTTCATCGACAAACCGCCGCGCATGGCTGCCCGGTTCCTCATTCAATACATAAGTAATATCGCCTTGCTGCCACAATTCCACAGCGCGGGCCCGATGGCGCGCCACCAAGACAAAGCCGATCCGACCGAACAACATGCGCAGCTTTTCCGGTTCTGGATGGGAAAACTCGACAAACTCAAACCCATCGGTTCCGGCCGGATTGGCGGCACAGATCACGGCTTTCGGGGCGTCATGCGGAAAAGGGCCCAAGGCAAACTCCATATCAAAATCTCTCCCAACCTAACGCAAGACTTGCGCGAAAAGTGCGCACCTTGCATGCTCACGCCATAATATAACGCGAATTTTTCGCATAAGAATTGTGATTCATGCCACAGAATGACACCCAAGCGCCGCAAGACGCCACCGATTCCCGCCTGCTGGCCCTCCTCCAGCGTGACGCCACGCTGACGGCCCAAGACATCGGCGCCGCCTTGAACCTGTCGCCCAGCCAAGCCGCCCGCCGCCGCCAACGGCTAGAGCAAACCGGCATCATCACCGGCTACCGCGCCACCGTCGCCCCCGACCGCATCGGTCTGGGGGTTGAGGCGTTTATCCAGATCGTCATGGCCGCCCACTCCGAAGCCAACGCCCGCGATTTCCGCCGCCTGACCGACACACGGCCAGAGATCACCGCCGCCTGGACCCTGACCGGAGAGGCCGATTACCTTCTGCGCGTCTGGTGCCGCGACCTGACAGCCCTGAACACCCTGATCCAGCACTCCCTCTTGCCGCATCCCGCCGTGGCCCGGGTGCAAAGCCAGATCGTGCTGGACCGCGTGAAACCCGACGCCCCGTTGCCGCTGGATGGGGCATAGTCCCCGAAACCCGCCCAAGACACTGGCAGATTGCAGTATGTGTCAAGGAAGTGAGGGCGAAATCCGCCCTTGCCCATAGCGCCCGCGCCCCGCAGGCCGTAGAAATGCCCGAACCGCAAAGGATATCCCCGCCCCCGATGGAAAGCTTTCTGTTTCAGGCCAGCCTCTATCTTGGCGCCGCCATCGTGCTGGTGCCCTTGGCGGTGCGCTTGGGGCTTGGCTCGGTTTTGGGCTATCTGGCCGCTGGCATCCTTCTGGGCCCGGTCTTTGGCCTTGCGGGCGCCGAGACGCAGGAACTCCAGCATATCGCCGAATTCGGCGTGGTCATGATGCTTTTCCTGATCGGGCTGGAGCTGGAGCCCCGCGTGCTATGGGATATGCGCCACAAGCTGTTGGGTCTTGGCGGCGCACAAGTGGCGGGCACGGCGGTGGCGATCTCGCTGATCGCTTGGCTGGCGGGGCAAGATTGGCGCACGGCCATCACCATTGGCATGCTTCTGTCGCTATCGTCAACCGCTATCGTCTTGCAAACATTGAACGAAAAGGGACTGATGCGCAGCCCCGGTGGCCGCGCCAGCTTTTCGGTCCTGCTGACCCAAGACATGGCGGTAATCCCGATGCTGGCGGTTATCCCGCTGCTGGCTCTTCCCTCTATAGCGGGCGGCCCAATGGCCGATACCTTCGGCATAACCAATACAGAAAAGGTGGCCGAACACGCCACCTCGGCGGCAGAGCCGTTCCTGACCTTCTTGCAATCCCTACCAGCATGGGGCGCCACAACCGCTACCTTGGCCATTGTGGTGGGCATCGTGCTGGCCGGCCATTTCCTGACTCGCCCGGTGTTCCGTTTCATCCACGCAGCACACCTGCCCGAGATGTCTACCTTCGTCTCCTTGCTCATGGTGCTGGGCATCGCCTTCCTGATGATGGCCGTAGGCCTCTCTCCCGCCCTTGGCACCTTCCTTGCAGGCGTCGTTCTGGCCAACTCAGAATTCCGCCACCAGATAGAGGCGGATATAAAACCCTTTAAGGGCCTCCTGCTGGGCCTGTTTTTCATGACCGTCGGCATTGGCATCAACTTTGATGTCTTCGCCCGCGCGCCTGCCACCATCATCGGGCTGACGCTGGCGGTGATTTTGGTCAAGGCGGGCATCTTGTTTGCCATCGCCGTCGCCGCCCGGCTGCGTGGCAAGGATCGGTTTTTGTTTACCCTTGGGCTGGCGCAGGCGGGCGAGTTCGGCTTTTTGCTGATCTCTTTCGCCCGTTCCGAAGGCGCGCTGCCAGTGGCGGCCTCGCAAAAGGCGCTTTTAGTGATCAGCCTGTCGATGCTGCTGACGCCGCTGCTGTTCTTTATCTATGAACGCCTGTCCAAGCACTTGACCCATACGCCCAGCGCCCATCAACCCGATAAAATTGATGAAAAAGGCCGCGTGATCATCGCGGGCGTTGGTCGTTTCGGCCAAACCGTGAACCGCCTTTTGCGCTCTTCCGGCGTATCGAACGTGGTTCTCGACAGCGATATGGCGATGATCGAAACCCTGCGCCGCTTTGGCATCAAAGGCTTTTTCGGTGATCCCTCGCGCCCTGAACTGCTAGAGGCCGCTGGCCTCTCCACCGCGGAAATCCTTGTCGTCGCCGTGGATGACCGCGACAATGCGCTGAAAATCGTCCGCCACGCCCGCCGTGTCCGCCCCGATCTCCACATCATCGCCCGCGCCCGCGACCGGGTGCATGTGTATGAGTTGTATCAGGCCGGCGCCAATGACATCGTGCGCGAAACCTTTGACAGCTCTGTCCGTGCAGGCCGCTATGTGCTGGAAAACGTAGGATTTTCAGAGTATGAGGCCGCTCAACTATCGCGTGCTTTCTGGCGCATTGACCGCGCCGCGATGCGCGACCTTGCCGAGGTTTGGGTGCCCGGCCAACCCCTGCACGACAACCCCGCCTATATTGACCGCGCGCGCGAGTTGGAAAAGGAACTGGAACTGGCGCTGATCGAAGAGCTGGACCAAGCCCGCCCCCGCCCCACCGCCGCCAAGTAACCGCGCCCTCTGGCCTTTGCCGCCCGCTTTCGCTATCCCGCCTTATCAGCCCAGAACAGACCGCAGGCCCCCATGACCGATCAGCCCGTCCGCACAGATTATTCCGATGCCATTTCCTCGATCGAAGAGATCATCGACGACGCCCGCAATGGCCGCATGTTCATCCTCGTCGATCATGAAGATCGCGAGAATGAGGGCGATCTGGTGATTCCCGCGCAGATGTGTACGCCGCAGGCGGTCAACTTCATGGCCACTCATGGGCGCGGGTTGATCTGTCTGGCCCTGCCTGCCGCAAGGATCGAAGCCCTTGGCCTGCCCTTGATGAGCCCAAAGAATTCCTCCCGGCATGAGACCGCCTTTACCCTTTCTATCGAGGCCCGCGAAGGTGTGACCACCGGCATCTCCGCCGCCGACCGCGCCCGCACCGTTTCTGTCGCCATCGATCCCACGCGCGGGGCTGCCGATATCGCCACCCCCGGCCACGTCTTTCCGCTGCGCGCCCGCGATGGTGGCGTCTTGGTTCGCGCGGGCCATACCGAAGCCGCCGTCGATGTCAGCCGCCTCGCTGGCCTCAACGCCTCCGGCGTGATCTGCGAGATTATGAACGATGACGGCACGATGGCCCGCCTGCCCGATCTGGTCAGCTTTGCCCAAAAGCACGCGCTGAAGATCGGCACGATCAGCGATCTGATCGCCTATCGCCGCCGCCACGACAATCTGATCAACGAAAAAGATGTGCGCCCGATCACCTCGGTTCATGGCGGCGACTGGCTGATGCGGATCTATTCCGATGACACCCAAGGTGCGGATCACATCGTGCTGACCAAGGGCGATCTGACCGGACCAGAGCCGGTTTTAGTGCGCGTCCACGCCCTCAACCCGCTGGAAGACGTGCTGGGCATCAGCGATACGGGCGCAGGTACGGGCGAACTCCCCGCCGCCATGCGCCTGATCGCGACTGAGGGCCGGGGCGCCGTCGTCCTTCTGCGCGACACCAATATGAAGATGGTCGAGCCCGGTGAGCATTCTCCGCAAACCCTGCGCCAATACGGCCTTGGTGCGCAGATCCTCTCGGCGCTTGGCCTTAGCCAGATCACCCTCGTCACCAATTCCAAAGCCCCCAAGGTCGTCGGCCTTGATGCCTATGGCTTGACCATCACGGGCACCCGCCCCATCACGGAATAGACCCATGGCCGCCTCTGAGCCCCACAGCACCCTGCCCCTGCCCCTGCCGGCATTCAACAAGCCGGTCAAACTTCTGATCGTTGTCGCCCCCTATTACCGCGACGTGGCCGATCACCTGATCGCAGGCGCCCGCGCCACTGCGGCGCAAGCCGGCGCCGAGGTTGATCTCGTCGAAGTCCCCGGGGCCTTGGAAATCCCCACCGCCATCGCCATGGCCGAACGTCTGGCCAAATATGACGGCTACGTCGCCCTTGGCTGCATCATCCGGGGCGAGACGACGCATTACGACACCGTTTGCAATGACAGTTCCCGCGCCCTCAGCCTTCTGGGCCTGCAAGGCGCCTGCATCGGCAACGGCATCCTGACGGTCGAGAATAAACCCCAAGCCGACGTCCGCGCCAACCCGGCCGAGATGAACAAAGGCGGTGGTGCCGCCGCCGCCGCCCTGCACCTGATCGCCCTTGGCCGCCAATGGGCCGGGGCCTCCAAAAACATCGGGTTCCGCGCATGACCGCTCCTGACAAACGCCAGATGAAATCGGCCTCGCGCCTCTACGCGGTGCAAGCGCTGTTCCAGATGGAAACCTCTGGCCAGACCGTCCCCGCCGTCTGTGCCGAGTTTGAATCCCACCGCTTTGGCGCCACCTATGACGAGGGCGAATTTGCCGAAGGCAACGCCACCCATTTCCGCGCCGTCGTCGAAAAAGCCGTTGATTGGCAGGCCCAGATCGATCAGTTGACCGACCGCGCCTTGGTCGCCAAATGGCCCATCGACCGCATCGACCCCGTCCTGCGCGCCCTTTTCCGCGCCGCAGGCGCCGAGATCACCCAGATGGACACCCCCCCCAAAGTCGCCATCACCGAATATGTTGACGTGGCAAAGGCCTTCTTCCCCGAGGGCAAAGAGCCTAAATTCGTCAACGCCGTGCTGGATCATATGGCACATGAGGCCAAGCCCGGCGGGTTCTGATGCGTCACAGGGGATGACAGACTTCGAAATAGGACACTCCCCGCATGCCCCGCTCCCTCATACTCGCCCTACCCCTCGCTATTTTCTGTGCCGCATCCCCGGCCCTGACTGAGACCAGCCGGTCTGATACCCTCAAAGGCGAATGGCACCTGATCGGCGCGCAAGGCCTGCGCGCGCCTGCGCCGCTTTCCCTTTCTTTCGACACCGGCGGCCACAAATTCGCAGGTAAAGCCCCCTGTAACCACTTCTTCGGATCCACCACAGGCGACCTGCCAACCTTGATCCTGTCCAAGATCGGCGCCACCCGCATGGCCTGCCCCGATCTTCAGACCGAGACGTCCTATCTCACCGCCCTAAGCGCCGTCACAACAGCCGAAATCAAAAACGACCGGCTCATTCTTTCCGGCCCGGATGGGGTGCTTTTGGAACTGGGCCGCAGCCTCACTGATGCCGCAGGCCAGCCCACACCCTGCCGCAGCTGCCTCGACTGACAAAGCGGCCAAGCTTTTGCTCCCCGGATGCGTCTCAAAAGGGTAACCCCAACCAAAGGCGCTTCCCGATGCTCAAAGCCTTCACCCTCGCCCTGCCGCTTGCCCTGCTGTCCTGCATCCCGCCAGCGCTGTCGCAAGACGCGGCCCAGACCGGCGACTGGCAGATGATTGCTCTTGATGGTGCCCCTTGGGGCAACCGCGTCCGGCTGACTCTGCAACCCGATGGCTCGCTGACGATTTCGACCGGCTGCCATGGCTATTGGGGGCCTTCACTGGCCGGCCTGCGCCGCCTCAACATCCTGATGGATAAAGAATATAGCTGCCCTCGCCCAGATAACGATGTCGATTTCCTCCCCCTCATCACCGCGCAAACCACCCTGGCCTTGCAAGGCGATTACCTGATCCTGACCGGCCCTGATGGCCGAACCGCCACGTTCCAACACCCCGCCCGCCAATAATCAACAAAATCTCTGCACCAACGGGGCTGGACGCGGCTGGCCCCGCCCCCCATATGCGGCCTAGCCCTTTGAAAGCCCGCCTCATGCTTAGCCGTGCCGCCGTTGCCGCCTTCCTCAACCGCCCCGTGATCACCCGCTTTCTGATCGCGGTGATCTTGATCAACGGCATCACCCTGGGGATGGAAACCTCCACCACCTTGATGGCCCGCATCGGCCCCCTATTGATCGCCATCGATACACTTTGCCTGACGATCTTCGTGGTCGAGCTGGTGGCAAAACTCTACGCCCTCGGCCTGCGCTTTTTCCGCTCACCCTGGAACGTGTTCGATTTTGTCATAGTCGGTATCTCGTTGATCCCGGCAGGCACGGGCTTTTCGGTCCTGCGGGCGCTGCGCATCCTGCGGGTGCTGCGTGTGGTCTCTGTCACCCCCTCCTTGCGCCGCGTGGTGGACGGTCTGGGCCGCGCCCTTCCCGGCATGGCCTCGGTCTTCGTGTTGATATCGCTGATTTATTACATCGCCGCCGTTATGGCGACGAAACTCTTCGGTGCGGGCTTTCCCGATTGGTTCGGCACCCTCGGCGCCTCAGCCTATTCCCTTTTTCAAATCATGACGCTGGAAAGCTGGTCCATGGGCATCGTCCGCCCGGTGATGGAGGTGTATCCCTATGCCTGGGCCTTCTTCCTGCCCTTCATCTTGATGACCACCTTCGCGGTGATGAACCTGATCGTCGGCCTAATCGTCAATTCGATGCAAGAAGCCGCCTCCGAAGAAACCCGCGAAGAAGCCCACGCGTTTGAGGCCGCCGTGATGGCCCGCCTCGACCAGATCGAGGCAAAACTCGACAAGAAACCCTAACCCGCCAATTGCCCTTTTAAAAATGCTCTCCCCGAAGGGCGGGGAGCTTGAGGGGCAGCGCCCCTCATCAGCCAACGCCAGCCAAGCCACGCAGCTTCACAGCAGAAAATAACAACGCGGCGCCAGCCGCTCCGCTTAGCGGTTCGCGTCAAACAATGACGCTGCCCGGTCAAAAAACCGCGCCCGCACCGCCGGGCCCTCCATCATGATCTCATGCTCGGCCCCCGGATACAGATCCAACTGTCCCGCCCCCCAACCCGCCATCCGCAGATGCACCGGTTTCGGGTCGACCACCCGCTCCAACGTGCCCAAGGCGCAAATCGTCGGCAAAGCAGGCGCGGGCAATTGCGCCAGCGCCGCGCAATCATCCATAGCCGTGCGCAGCCAGCGCAACGATGGCCCGCCCAGCCCCAACCCCGGCTGCACCAAAAGCTGGCCGCGCATATAGCCCCACATCTCGCGGTCGGTCGTCAGCACATTGCCGTCAAACCCCTCCCGCGTCAGATAGCTGTCCGCCCCGGTGCCCGGCGTCAGCCGCACCGCCTGCCCCACAAAGCCCGCCAGCGTTGTCACCACCTCGGCCAAAGGCCGCTGCCAGCCATTCATCAAAATGCCCCACATCGGCGCCGAAAACACCGCCGCGCGAAACCCCAAGTTCCGGTACAGCGCGCGCAACCCAATGCTGCCGCCCATCGAATGGCCCATCAGCATAAAGGGCGCCGGCAACCCCTCGGCCCGCGCAAACGCTAAAACCGCATCCAGATCGCGCTGATAATCCTCATACGCCCCCACATGCCCCAGCATCGGGTCCGGCGTCAGCCGATCCGCCAACCCCTGCCCGCGCCAATCCAGCGCCACAGTCGACCAGCCCCGCGCCCGCAGATCCCCCGCCACCCGGCCATATTTCTCAACATATTCCGTCCGCCCCGGCAGCAAAATCACCGTGCCCTTGGCCCCGCCTGCCCAAACGGCAGCCCGCAAACGCACCCCATCATCGGCGTGCAACCAAACCGCACGCCACCCCACAGGGCCATCCGCCAGATCGGCAAAAAAGGGCGCGTCTTCGGCCACTTACAGAACCGAGGCCAGCTTCATCGCCTGCCCCATGCTGCCATCCACCGACAGCTTGCCCGTCATGAAGGCCGTCGTCGGGTTCATCTCGCCATCCAAAATCGCCTTGAACACCTCAACCGATGCGGTCAGCGTCACATCCGCCTCTTCGTCGCCCGCCCGCACGCCATTCGCGTCCAGCATGATCGCCCCCTCGCCCTCAACCACAAACTTCGCCACCCCGTCAAAGCCACCCACCAGCTTGGCCGACAGTTTTTCCACAGCCGTATCAATCACCGCACTCATTCGTAAGTCTCCCTTTCGTTACCTTCAGGCCTCTGGCATTTCACAACCAATCAGCTACCATCCAAGAGATGAAGCGCCACATATCCTTTCACAACCGTATCCTTGCGGCAATCTTGCACATCTTTCTGGGGCTTGCCCTAATGGCCCCCCCCGTCTGGGCGCAAGATACCGCCCAGATGGAGGATCTGTTTACACGCTTGGCTCAAACCGAAGACGCCGCCGAAGCCGGACGGATCGAGGCTGAGATTCGCATCCAATGGGCCAAATCCGGCTCTCCGGCGATGAACCTGCTGCTGAAACGCGGCGATGATGCCATGGCGATGGGCAACTACCCCGCAGCGGTCGAACATTTCTCTGCCCTCGTCGATCACGACCCCGACTTTATCGAAGGCTGGAACGCCCGCGCCTCGGCCTATTATGCCACCGGGGAAATCGGCCCCGCGTTGGCCGATCTGGCCCATGTGCTGGAACTGGACCCGCGCAATTTCGACGCTATCGCCGGTCTAGCGGGCCTGTTGGAAGAAACCGGGCAGGAAGAACAAGCGCTGGAAGTCTACCGCGCCGCCCATGCCATCCACCCGCATCTGGCCAGCGTGAATGACGGCATCGCCCGGCTGGAAAAATCCCTTGAGGGACAGGAAAGCTGACCTTGATGGACGCGCGCCCAAGGGTGACGGCGGTCCTTGGGCCGACGAATACCGGCAAGACACATCACGCCATCGAACGCATGCTGACCCACCGCACCGGCGTCATGGGCCTGCCTTTGCGCCTGCTGGCGCGAGAGGTCTATGACCGTGTGGTGGCTCAGATTGGCCCGTCGCGCGTGGCGCTGGTCACGGGCGAAGAGCGGATCGTGCCAGAGCGCACCCAGTATTGGATCTGCACGACCGAAGCGATGCCCTTGGAAATTGGCGCTGATTTCGTCTGCGTTGATGAGATCCAACTCTGCGCCGACCCCGATCGTGGCCATGTCTTCACCCACCGCCTGCTGCACGCGCGCGGGCTGTTGGAGACCCTGTTTCTGGGGTCCGAGACTATGCGCGGCGCCATCGCCGGGCTGGTCCAGCAGCACTCTTACGTCAAGCGCGACCGCTTCTCGACTCTGACCGGCTCCGGCTACAAAAAGATCAGCCGCATGCCCGCCCGCTCTGCCATCGTCGGTTTCAGTATTGAAAACGTCTACGCCATCGCCGAACTGATCCGCCGCCAAAAAGGCGGCTGCGCGGTTGTCATGGGGGCGCTAAGCCCCCGCACCCGCAACGCGCAGGTTGATCTTTATCAGAACGGCGATGTCGATTACCTTGTTGCCACCGATGCCATTGGCATGGGCCTCAACCTCGATATCAAACACGTCGCCTTCGCCTCCACCTCGAAATTCGACGGCCGCCGGATGCGCCCGCTGACCCCGCAAGAAATCGGCCAGATCGCTGGCCGCGCCGGTCGCCACGTTGAAGACGGCAGTTTTGGCGTCACCGGCGAAGCCCGCCCGTTTGACCCCGAACTGGTCGAGGCGATAGAATCCCACCGCTTTGCCCCGGTCAAAAAGCTGATGTGGCGCAATGCAGCCCTTGATTTCGGCACCGCCGACCGCCTGATCCGCAGCCTTGAATCCCCCACCTCAGACGATTGGCTATCCCGCGCCCGCGACGCCGCCGACGTGCTGGCGCTAAAAGCCCTCACCGCAATGCCAGAGATAACCGACCGCCTCACCAACCCCAAACGCGTGTCCCTACTATGGGATGTCTGCCGCATCCCCGATTTCCGCAACACATCCGACACCGAACATGCAGCCCTTCTGGCCCGCATTTTCGATCACCTTTGCGGGCGCGGCATAGGCGGCGGCCGTATCCCCACCGATTGGCTGGCCAAGGCCATCACCCATATCGACAAACCCACCGGTGACATCGACACATTGTCGCGCAGATTGGCGCATATCCGCACTTGGACCTACGTAACCCAGCGCAAGAATTGGGTAGATGACGAATCCCATTGGCGAGGCGAAGCCCGCGCTGTAGAAGACCGCCTGTCAGATGCCTTGCACATGGCCCTGACGCAACGATTTGTCGACCGGCGCACAAGCGTTTTGCTGCGCCGGTTGAAGCAGAAGGAAGATCTCGTGGCCGAGGTAAACGACAAGGGCGAAGTAACAGTCGAGGGTCAGTTTGTTGGCCGTCTGACAGGGTTCCGGTTCCATCAGGATGCCACAGGCTCCGTGGATGAGGCGAAAACGCTGCAAACCGCAGCGATGGCCGCCTTGAAGCCCGAATTCCATCTGCGCGCAGACCGCTTTTACAACGCGCCCGACACGGAAATGGATTTCACCGAACAAGGTGGGTTGATGTGGGGCAGCAATGCCGTCGGCAAGCTGGTCAAAGGCGCTGACGTGCTGAAACCGGGCGTCGAGGCGTTCGTGGACGAAGAAGCGGGCGATGAGGTGATCGAGAAGGTCCGCCGCCGCCTGCAGCATTTCATCGACCGCAAAGTTGCCGCCCTTTATGAGCCGCTGTCGGCCATGGCGCGGGATGAGGCTTTGACCGGCCTTGCCCGGGGCTTTGCCTTCCGCATGACCGAAGCCTTGGGCGTGCAGCCACGCGACGGCGTGGCGACCGAAGTAAAAGAACTGGATCAGGACTCGCGCGGGGCCCTGCGCAAGCATGGCATCCGGTTTGGTCAGTATACTATCTTCCTGCCAGCCTTGCTGAAGCCTGCCCCAACGCGGCTGCGTCTGGTGTTGTGGTCGCTTTTCAATGGCTTGTCGGAATTCCCCGAAAGCCCGCCGCCCGGTCTGGTCACCATCCCCAACATCGCCGACGTGCCACCACAGCACTACACCCTGTCGGGCTATCACCCCGCTGGCACCCGCGCGATCCGCATTGATATGCTGGAACGTCTTGCCGATATCCTGCGCCAGAAAGACAGCCGCGCGGGGTTTGAGGCCACGCCAGATATGCTGTCGATCACCGGCATGACGCTGGATCAATTCTCGGATCTGATGGGCGGCCTTGGCTACAAAGGTGAAAAGGCCGAGCGGGTAAAGGTGAAGGCCGAGCCTGCGCCAACCGCCCCCGTCATCGACGAGGCGCTACAAGCAGCCATCGCCGCAGGTCAGCCGATCCCGGAAGAAATCTCGATTCTGGCACCCCCACCTCCGCCCCCCGCCCCCGAGGTCGAAGGCGAAGAATCAGCGCCAGAGATGGAATTTTTCTACACCTTCACCTGGGCCCCAAAGCCCCGCTTTCAACGCCCCGAGCGGGGGCCAAAGCCTGAAGGCCAACCGCGCGGCGAACGCCCTGCAGGCGACCGCCCGAAGGGCGACCGTCCCAAAGGGGATCGCCCAAGGGGCGACCGCAAGGGCGCCGAAGGCGGCAAGCCAAAGGGCAAATTTGCGGGCAAGCGCGACGACCGTGCAGCCGACACTGCGGGCGCCAAAACCTACGAATCACGCCCCCCCCGCGCCGAAAAGCCCATCGATCCAGACAACCCCTTCGCCGCCTTGATGGCGTTGAAGGGCAAGGTTTAACCGCTTGCCCGGCCCCGGCGGCAAACCTGATCCAAAACCGCGCCTGCGCATCGACCGATGGTTGTGGCAGGCGCGGTTCTTCAAATCCCGCCCCGCCGCGGCCGAGGCGGTGCAGGATGGCTATATCCGCATCAATGGCACCCCCATCCACAAACCGGGCCGCGATGTCTCGCCCGGCGATACGCTGACCTTTCCGCAAAATGGCCGCATCCGGCTGATCCGCGTCACCGCCCTTGGCCTGCGACGGGGTCCGGGGGCCGAGGCGCAGAGCCTTTATCTTGACCTTGATCCCAGCCCCACGTCACCAGACCCGCTTGAATGATCCGTCCAGCTGGCTTATCCAACGGGCGAACCTTCCGATCTGCCGGGGCATACCCATGACCTATATCGTCATCGACAACTGCATCGCCTGCAAATACACCGACTGCGTCGAAGTCTGCCCGGTGGATTGCTTTTACGAAGGCGAGAACATGCTGGTCATCCACCCCGATGAATGCATCGATTGCGGCGTCTGCGAACCTGAATGCCCCGCCGACGCAATCCGCCCCGATACAGAGCCAGACATGGACGTCTGGGTGGAGTTCAACCGAAAATACGCCGTGCAGTGGCCGGTGATCACTCAAAAGAAAGACCCGATGCCCGATTACGAGGCGCGCGATGGCGAAAAAGACAAGCTGGGCAAGTATTTCTCCGAGACTCCGGGCAAGGGCGACTGACCTTTCTCCGCCAGGGCTGAGTTGGTCACGAATCGCTTACAGCGCGCCCCTGATTCGTGAGATCCGCAGAATTCCCTTATAAATAAGCGCGTCGCTGCATCTGCAGCCATTTTCGCCGCAGTTGGAATCAGGCGTATTTTGTGTTATGGCCCTTTCATAAAATAAATGAACGCCTAACGCCTGCCTCAGCGCTGCTCGCATGGGGTTGGTAACTTTCGTGACGATCCAACCGCTCAGCCGAAGGCCACGTCTTCGGTAGGGTGGAAACTGTCGTGAATTTGGCCCGATCAAGGATGAGATTGAATGACCAAGTCGAAGAAGCCTGACTTCCGCCCGAATGAGTTTGTTGTCTATCCTTCGCATGGGGTTGGCAAGATCCTCTCGATCGAAGAGCAGGAAATTGCTGGGTTCAGCTTGGAGCTTTTCGTCATCCAGTTCGAAAAAGACAAAATGACGCTGCGGGTGCCCACCGATAAGGCCACAGAGATCGGCATGCGCGCCCTGTCGCCACCGGATGTGGTCTCCAAAGCTTTGGACACGCTGAAGGGCAAGGCCAAGGTCAAGCGCGCCATGTGGTCGCGCCGCGCCCAGGAATATGAGCAGAAGATCAACTCCGGCGATCTGATGGCGATTGCCGAGGTCGTGCGCGACCTGCACCGCACCGATGACCAGCGCGAGCAAAGCTATTCCGAGCGTCAGCTGTATGAAGCGGCACTGGAGCGTCTGACCCGCGAAGTCGCCGCTGTGGCCGGTCTGGAAACCCCGGCCGCGCAGAAAAAGGTTGATGACGTTCTGGTCACCCGCGCCGCCTGATCCGGCAGCCCGATAGATAAAAACGGCGGCCCAAGTGGCCGCCGTTTTGCATTCACAAAGCCCCGCTCAATCCCACGCGCGCAGGCGCGCGACATAGCGCGCCATCGTATCCACTTCCAGATTGACCAAATCGCCCAAAGCCACCTCGCCCCAGGTTGTCACCGTTCGTGTATGCGGGATGAAATTCACCCCGAAATCACAGCCATCAACCTCATTTGAGGTCAACGATGTGCCATTCAGCGTCACCGACCCCTTCGATGCGATAAACTTCGCCAACCCCTCCGGCGCGCGAAACGTCACCCTAAGGCTATCGCCCTCGGGCCGCAGACCCACCACCTCGGCCACGCCATCGACATGGCCCGACACGATATGCCCGCCCAACTCATCGCCCAGCTTCAAAGCCCGCTCAAGGTTCACCCGCTTGCCCACAGCCCACCCTTGCAGGTTGGTCTTAGACACCGACTCTGCCGAAATCTGCACGTCAAACCAACCCTCTGGCGAAAGTCCCTTATCCACCACCGTCAGACACACGCCTTCGCAGGCGATGCTGGCGCCAATATCAATCCCCGCCACGTCATAGCCGGTGCCAATCCGCGCCCGCAGATCCCCCTCTTGCCGCAAGGCCAACACCCGCCCCACATCCGTCACGATCCCTGTGAACATCCGCTCTCTCCCCGGTTTACCCCCATTGACCTAGCCCTGGCATTGGCCCCGTGCAAGCCCGATCCCTGCCCCAAAAATGCCGCCCTTGCCTGCCAAGGTTAACATCGGATCAAGGTTCCCCCTTCACTCTGGCGCGGATCAGGGCATAAAGCGGGCAAGGGTGGCGGTGAACATGCGGCTTTCGGGTCAGGGCAAAACTTTCCTCTTTCTACAGGGCCCGCACGGCCCCTGGTTCCAGAAACTTGCCCAAATGCTGCGCAAATCCGGCGCCACCTGCTGGCGCGTCGGCTTCAACCGGGGTGACCGGGCGTTCTGGTCGGACTCTGCCTCCTTCCTGCCGTTTCGCGGCCAGCAAGAAGACTGGCCCGCCACGCTGGACGAAACTCTGACCGACAGAAACATCACCGACATCGTCCTTTACGGCGATACCCGCCCGATCCACGCCCATGCCATCACCCTTGCGAAAACCCGCGGCCTGACCGTGCATGTGTTCGAGGAAGGCTACCTGCGCCCTTATTGGGTTACCTATGAACGCGGCGGCGCCAATGGCCATTCGCGCCTGATGGATCAATCGGTCGAGGATATGCGCCGCGCGCTGGAAAAGACCGATATGGACATGCCCGACGCCCCCGCCCGCTGGGGTGATATGCGCCAGCATGTGTTCTGGGGCGCACTTTACCATTGGTTCGTCCTCACCGGCTTTTGGGATTTCCACAATTTCCGTCCCCACCGCGCGCTGACCGTGCGGCAGGAATTCCTGCTTTATGTCCGGCGCCTCGCCCTGATGCCTTTTCACGCGCTGGAACGCCGGGTTGCGACCTTCCGCATCCGCCACGGTGGCTTTCCCTATCATCTGGTGATCTTGCAGCTGGAACATGACGCCAGCTTTCGCGACCATTCGCCCTTCTCTACCATGACCGAATTCCTGACGCTGGTGGTTGAGGGCTTTGCCAAAGGGGCCGCCCCGCACCACCATCTGGTCTTCAAAGCCCACCCGCTGGAAGATGGCCGCGTCGCGATGAAACGCGAAATCTTCCGCCTCGCCCTCGCGCATGGCGTGGCGGACCGCGTGCATTTCGTGCGCGGCGGCAAACTGGCGGCGCTTTTGAACCACGCCCGCAGCGCCGTTACCGTCAATTCCACCGCCGGTCAGCAGGTGCTTTGGCGCTCTTTGCCGCTTAAAGCCCTTGGCCGCGCGGTATATTCCAAACCTGAATTTGTCTCCTCCCAACCGGTCGAGCAGTTTTTTGCCCAACCAACCCGTCCCGATACCCGCGCCTACCGCGATTACCGCCACTACCTCTTGGAGACGTCCCAAGTGCCCGGCGGCTTCTACTCCTCGCGTGGGCGGCGCGAATTGCTACGACAGGTGGTAGACATGATGCTAACCGCGCAGGATCCGTATGACGCCCTCAAATCCGGAAACGCGGCACCACGGCAACAGTTGCGCGTCGTGAACTAACCAAAGCAAAAACGCGTGCTTTCTATTTCACAATCGATTCCCTATGGTTACGACAAAACTTGAGGCAAATCCGAAAAGGAGCCCGAGCAGTGACGACCAAATTTACACGCAGGACCGCGGTCCTGGGCGCACTTGCGTGCCTACCCTTTGCTTCCGCTTGCGGATTGCCAAGGCCCGGCCCCAATAAGCGCGAAATCTTCGCAGGTTCCGTGCTGAAAGGCGGCGATGCCTTTATCGTCACCGTGAATGCGCGCGTCACCCGGGCGACCTCGGTCTTGCCGTCTTTCGGCTTCTCCTCGGCGTTCCAGAATGCCGGGGTTATCGGCTCCGACACGCTGGCGGCTGGCGATACGCTGGGCATCACCATCTTTGAGAACGTCAAGGATGATCCGCTGTTGGGCAATACCGGCCAACGCGTGTCTGCCCTGACCGAAGTTCAGGTGGATGGTCAAGGCAACATCTTCATCCCCTATGCGGGCAAGATCAAAGCCGCCGGGCAAACCCCCGAAGGCCTGCGTCAGGCCATCACCCGCAAACTGGATGCGCAAACCCCAGACCCGCAGGTCATGGTGACACGTCTGGCTGGGGATGGCTCTTCCATCACCATCTCCGGCGCCGTTGCAGGCTCGGGCACCTTCCCGATCGAAGGGCCAACCCGCACGCTCTCGTCGATGCTGGCCAAGGCTGGCGGCGTCTCCATCCCCCCCGCTGTGGCCATTGTTCGCGTGACCCGTGGGCGACAGACTGGCAAGGTCTGGCTGAAAGACCTCTGGGCCAACCCGGCACTGGATATTGCTCTGCGCCCCGGCGATCAGATCATCATCGAACAAGACGAACGAAAGTTCACCGCCCTTGGCGCCACCGGCGGTCAGGCCCTTGTGCCGTTCGAATCTGAAACCCTGTCAGCGATCGAGGCAATTGCCACAGTTGGCGGTTTGCAAACCGCTGCGGCCGATCCAACCGGTGTCTTCATCTTCCGCAATGAACCCGATGCAATCGCCAATATCGTCCTTGGCCGCAACGATCTGCGAGGCGATCAGCGCATGGTCTATGTGCTGGATCTGACCCAACCCAACGGCATGTTCGAGGCCCGCGATTTTCTGGTCCGCGATGGCGACACCCTTTATGTCACCGAAGCGCCCTATGTGCAGTGGAACAAGACCCTTACCGCCCTTACCGGGGCAACGGGTGCGGCTGCGAACCTTGGCTCCACCGCCACGTCCGTTGGCGGCGGCTAAGGGCTTCCCTTGGCCATCGAACGCGATCCAACACCTGAAGCCGCCGTGGTCATACCCCGGCGGCTTTTCCATCAGAACCTCAGTTTTCTGCGCAACAAGCGGCTCAAGCGCATCCTTGTCCTGATGGGCCATGAGCTGCGCTTTGGCCTGCCCAAAGCAGGGGACGGCGTTGTCTTCTGGGGTGCCAGCCCGACCGCGCCTCGCGGTCTCCGTGCCGCCGCCCGCCATAACAGCCCCCTGATCCGACTAGAAGACGCGTTCCTGCGCTCGCTGCGCCCCGGTAGGATGGGCGATGCGCCCATCGGCCTTCTGATAGACCCGCGCGGCGTGCATTTTGACCCCACCCGCCCCTCGGTCCTTGAGCATATCCTCACAACCGATCCATTAGACAATTCGAACCTTCTGGCCCGCGCCAAGACCGGAATTAACCGGATCAAGCATCTCCACTTGTCTAAATACAACATCCACCTCCCCGACCTGCCGCCCCCCGCCCCCGGCTATGTACTGGTCATCGACCAGACCGCTGGCGATGCTTCCCTCACCGCCAGCCATGCCACCCAAGCCACCTTCGACGACATGCTCGCCGCCGCAGCCGAGGCGCATCCCCGCGCCACTATCCTGATCAAGACCCACCCCGAAACCGCAGCCCGCCTGCGCCCCGGCCATTACGGCCCCCGCCACACCTCAGACCGCATCACCCTGATCACCGATCCGCACAGCCCGTGGCACCTCCTCGATGGCGCCATCGCCGTCTATACCGTCAGCTCTCAGATGGGGTTTGAGGCGATCCTCGCCGGCCACAAACCCCATATCTGGGGCCAGCCTTTTTATGCGGGCTGGGGCCTGACGCATGACCAAACCCCGCCCCCCCGTCGCGCCCGCAGCCTAACCCGCGCCCAACTGTTCGCCGCCGCGATGATCCTTGCGCCCACATGGTATGATCCTTGCCGCGACTGCCTTTGCAGCTTTGAAGACGCCCTTGATCACCTCGAAGCCCAAGCCCGCGCCTACCGCGAAGACCACCAGGGCCACATCGCCCTGCACATGCGCGCGTGGAAGCGCAGCCGCCTGCAAGCCATCTTCGGTCAGCACAAACCCCTGATCTTCATGGATAACCCCACCAAAGCCGCCGCCAAAGCCGCCCAAACCGGCCGCAAACTGATGGTCTGGGCCAGTAAAGCCTCCGCAAACCTCCCCGCCCTGCGCGTCGAAGATGGCTTTTTGCGCTCGCGCGGTCTTGGGGCAGAACTGGTGCCGCCGCTGTCGCTGGTCACCGACGATCTGGGCATCTACTACGACCCCAGAACCCCCTCACGGCTCGAACAGCTTATCCTCGCCCCCCTGCCCCCCGGCGGGCAGGCCCGCGCCGACGCGCTGATCGAAACTCTGCGCACCAATGCCCTCACCAAATACAACCTCGGCGGCACAACCCCAGACCTGCCGCCGGGCAAACGCATCCTCGTGCCCGGTCAGGTCGAAGATGACGCTTCCATCCTCACAGGCGCAGGCGAAATCCGCACCAACGCCGCCCTCCTCCAAGCCGTTTGGGAACAAAACCCGGATGCCGTCATCCTTTACAAACCCCACCCCGATGTCGAAGCAGGCCTGCGCCCCGGCGCCCTTACCCCTGAAATCACAATAAAATTCGCCGATGCCACTCTGCCAAACACCGACATCGCCGCCCTCCTGTCCCAGATAGACGAAGTCTGGACCCTGACCTCCCTAACGGGATTTGAGGCCCTGATCCGCGGCAAAAAGGTCACCACCTTTGGCGCGCCGTTCTACGCCGGATACGGGTTGACCACAGACCTAGGCCCTATCCCCCGCCGCCGTCAGCGTCGCGACGATGGCAGCCTGCACCCCCGCCCCAGCCTGGCCCATCTGGTCCATGCCACGCTGATCGCCTATCCGCGCTATTATGATCCGAAATCTAAACGCCCCTGCCCGCCCGAAGTGGCGCTGGAACGGCTGGCCACAGGCGATATCCCGCACCCCGGCCGCCTCAATCGTTTGATATCAAAGCTGCAAGGCCGCTTGGCGGGCTATGCCCACCTCTGGCGCTAAGCGGTCACAGGGCGCGGCGCCAGCCACCAAAACCGCAGCAAAAGGCTGATCGCCGCCGCCACCAGCCCGACCACAAGGCCCAGCCACAGCCCCACCCCGCCATACCCCAGCGGAAAGGCCAAAGTATAACCAGCCGGAATGCCAATCACCCAATAACTGGCCACCGCTAGCCACATCGGCACCTTGGTATCTTGCAGCCCGCGCAGCAGGCCCAGTGCGATCACCTGCATCGCATCGGCCAGCTGAAACAGCGCCGCCAGCCCCATCAGCACCGTGCCAAAGATCAAAATCGCCGCACTCGACGGGTTCGCCTCATCCAAAAACAGGCTGATGATCGGGCCGGGCACCAGCACAAACACCGCCGTCACCACCAGCGCCGCGGCAAAAGACAGCACCAAAGCCACCCATGACGCCGCCCGCAGCGCCACCGCGTCCCCCGTCGCATGAAACCCCGCCACCCGGATCGTTGCCGCACTCGACAGACCCACATGCAGCATAAAGGCCACCGCCGTCGCCTCCAACGCAATCCCATGCGCGGCCAGTTCCATCGTGCCCACCCAGCCCATCATGATGGCGCTGGCATGAAACAAGCCACCTTCAGCGATCCCGGTCAGCCCAATGGGCAACCCCAGCCGGAACACCTGCCGCATCGCCACCAGATCATTGCGCCAAAACCGCTGAAACAGCCGATACGCCCGCAACCCCGGCCGCAGCGCAGCATAGGGCGCCAGAATGGCCAAAGACATCACCTGCACCAGCACCGTCGCCACCGCAGCGCCCTGCGCGCCCATCTCGGGAAAGCCCCAGTTTCCGAAAATCAGCGCCCAGTTCACCACGATATTCAGCAGCACCGCCGCAATCGTCACCCACAGCACCACCTGCGTGCGCCCCAGCGCCGACAGCCAGCTTTGCAGCACCGTCACACACAGCGCGGGTACCATACCCATACCCGCAATCCACAGATACTGGCTGGCGATATCGGCCACCTCAGGGTCTTGGTGCAGCGCCAACAAGATCGGCTCTGACCACCAAAAGACCGGATAAATCAGCACCCCAAAGGCAATCGACAGCCACAGTCCCATCCGGGCCACGCGGCGCACCTGCACCTCATCGCCATTGGCGCGGGCTTGCGCCGCCATCGGCATCACCGCCTTGGCAAACCCCGTTCCCAGCACATACAGAATGAAAAACGAAGATGATCCCAAGACCACAGCCGCCAGCGCCACCACGCCATACCAGCCCATCATGATCGTATCGACCACATGCAACGCCATCTGCGCCAGGCTAGAGCCGATCAGCGGCAGCCCAAGCACCAAAGTCTGGCGCGCATGGGTGGAAAAGGTCATCGGTTCGCTCATGGCTCTGGATAGGCCGGGGCGCGGGGAAAGGACAAGCCGGGAAATGCGCCGCAATGCAGCGCCTAAGCTCCAAGCCCCTGCGCCAGCAACGCCAGTGCCACCGCCGCGATCAGACCACCGATCAGGATCTCGATTACCGGCAAGGCGCGGGCAAAACTGCCGCCCGCCAAGCCAAAGCCCGCAAAGGCCCCCTCACGCGCCCAAACCGCCAGCGCGGCTGCCGCCATGGTCACCACGGCCACGCCCAACCCCATCGCAAAGGCCGCCGAAACCCCGGCCGCGCCAATTCCGATCTGCCAGGTCAGGATCAGCAAAAACAACGCCCCCGAACAGGGCCGCATCGCAATGCCCGCAACCAGCAGAACGGTATCGCGCCACCCGCTCAGCGCCTCAACCTGCGTCACCGATGGGGCATGGGCATGGCCGCAGCCGCAAGCCTCTTCCTCGGCATGGTCATGGTGATGGTCATGGTGATGATGATCGGCCCGCAAACTGCGCCAGCCACGCCAGACCAGCCACAGCCCCAACCCCGCAATCAGCACATTGCCCAAGGCAGGCACCGCCCCCTCGGCCAGCCCCGTCGCCGCATCGCGCGACAGGCCAAGCGCCGCGACACCCAGATAGACCAAGGCCACCGCTACCGCCGCCTGCGCCAATGAGGCCACCAGCGCCAAAGCCGACAGCTTGGCCAAAGTCACCCGCCGCGCCACGCCATACGCCCCGATCAGCGCCTTGCCATGCCCTGGCCCCACCGCGTGCAAAACCCCGTACGTGAAAGCCACGCCCAACAGCCCTGCCAGCGCCGCAGGCTGCCCCCCGCGCAACGCCCGCACCGCCCCCGCCAGCTGATCCTGCGCCGCCCGCTGCGCCTCGGCCACCAGCGCCAGCAGGCCCGCAAACCCGCCCGTCAACCACAGCCCGGCCAGCACAACAGCCACCGGCACCCCCGCCATGATCACACCGCGGCTTAAGGTTCTGGACATATGACACGCACCTCTTCGGCATATGTTTTACCAATCGCCGGAAAATCCGCCTCAAGGCTTTCATCGGCAGAATATTCTGCCAAAGCCGCCTTCAGCACCTCATCCGCCGCCTCAATATCCGGCCCCCAAGCCTCGATCGAGCAGCGTCCGCTGCCGCCCGTCAGAACCGGATCGCCGACAATGGCATAAGCCGTATAAAACCCCGGATCATAGACCTGCACGATCAACGGCACCGCGCCAATCTCAACCGGCGCTGCAAAAGCCCGCAGATGGCTAGAGGTGATCTTGCCCCCCGCATAACTGGCCCCGCCGTCTTGCGGTGGGCCCAGAACCAGCTCGTCCTCGGCCATAAGCGCGTAGGTATCGCCCGCAAACCCGGCAATCCATTCCATGTCAAAGCCCGCCAAAGCGGCAGCCTCATCTGCGGTCAGCGCGCCATCCCAATCACCGTCCAACCCCCGGTCTGCAATGATCGACAGAGAATACAGATCGTCATAGGTCCAACCGATCCTGACCGCGATGGCGCGGTCCTGATCATCCAAAACCACCTCAAGCGTGGCATCAATGAAGATATGCGGATGCGCAAACGCAGGCCCCGCCTGCGCCACACCCATCGCCACCAATAGTGCCCATCCTGACCGCATGGCTGGCACCCTAAAGCCGCCGCCCGGCACAGCCAAGCCCCCGCAAAGCCCGATGCGCGCGACCCCGCTCAGGCCACCGCGCCAGAAGCCCCCAGAACCTGCGACGCATGCCCCACGATCAACGGATCGGGCTGTCCCACCACCTCCAGATCCTTGCCCGGATAGTCCACCGACGAAAGGAAATGCTTCATGCAATTCAACCGCGCCCGCTTTTTATCGTTCGACTTCACCACAACCCAAGGCGCATCCGCCGTATGGGTATGGAAAAACATCGCCTCCTTGGCCTCGGTATACTCATCCCACTTGTCCAAAGATGCCTTGTCGATCGGCGACAGCTTCCACATCTTCAAGGGATCCGTCTCGCGCGCATCAAACCGCCGCCGCTGCTCTTCTTGCGTCACCGAGAATCAGTATTTGAACAACCGCACGCCCGAGCGGACCAACATCTGCTCAAAATCCGGGGCCTGCCGCATGAACTCCAGATATTCCGCCGGCGTGCAAAACCCCATCGCCCGCTCTACCCCCGCCCGGTTATACCAACTGCGATCATAGAAAACCATTTCCCCCGCCGTCGGCAGATGCGCGATATAGCGTTGGAAATACCATTGCCCCCGCTCCACATCCGACGGTTTGGACAGTGCGCAGGTCCGCGCATACCGGGGGTTCAAATGCTCCATGAACCGCTTGATCGTGCCGCCCTTGCCCGCCGCATCCCGGCCTTCCATCAGAATGACGAACTTCTGCCCAGTCTCTTGCGCCCAGATCTGCACCTTCAGCAATTCGGCCTGCAACTTGGCCTTTTCGGCCTCATAGGCCGCCCGCGCCACCTTTCGCGGATAGGGAAAGCGGCCATATTCAAACACATCGCGGATCAGGGCCTCAGGGGCGGCTTTGGGCGCTTTGGTCTTGTGCACAGCACCCTTGGCCGCAGGCTTGGCAGCCGTTTCCCCCCCCCTTTACCAACGCCTGATCAGCCATGCGGACTCTCCCTATGAATTCGGTCAAATCCTACATCACTTAGGGGGTATTTTCCTTGATCCCAGTCAAATCCGGCATCCTCTTTGCAAACGCCCCCGCCAAAGAATAACGGGGCGGAGACCTCCCAAGGGCCGCCGCCCCGCAGAGGGGGAAAAAGGATTTATGGTATAGATCGGTGCCGCAAATACGCCGCGACTACCAGAAGCCTAGACCGCACCACCCGGCCCGCGCATACCCCATCTGCGGTAGGCAGCCCAAAAAACCTTAACCAATTGCAAAGATTTCGCGCCCGCCCTAAACCGCCGCCAGCCGGGTAGCGGCCATCGTCTCAATCTGTTCCAACACCAGCGGCCATTCGGCAAAGAACAGCAACTGGCCTGTGTCTGGCAAAAACCACACCTCCAGATGCGGATAATCGCCCATCAACTCATGGATCGTCAGCATCGGCGTTTGTGGATCCTGATCAGCCTGCAACAACAGCACCGGCACCGTGCAGCCCCGCACCACCGCCGACCAATCGCGCTCAGAGCCGATACATTCGCGAGTAAAGGCCTCATGCGCGCTCCACTTTCGGGTCAGGCAAACGTCAGATCCGGTCAGAACGGCCTCGCAGACATCAGGGCGGGCAAAGGTCGCAACATCAGCGGGGCTGCCGCCGTTGACCTGTTTGAAAAAGCTGTCTTTGCCCAGCCGCCGGGCGAGGGAAAACCCCGCCTGCACCAAGAACGGCAAGACACGCGGCGCATAGCGGGCATTGGCAAGGATAAAGCGCTGCCACTTGTCCATCCGCTCATACTGTTGGGCACTGCGCAGCGGCAGTTGGCAGGCGCAGCCCACAATGCCCACCACAAGATCGGGCCGCAGATTGGCCAAATTCATAGCAAAGCGCAGATCGGCCCCCAAGGGCAGCGCAATGGCACCCTTTACCCCCAGATGATCCAGCACAGCCGCATAATCCTGCGTCACGCCCTCCAGATGATCTACGCCCTTGGCGTGCAACGTGCTGCGACCATAGCCTGCCCGCACCGGCACAATCACCCGCAGCTTGCGCAAAGTAGCATGACGCTCCGCCGCCGCCATCCAGCGGATCAGCCCGTAATCCAGATGCATATAAAGAACCGGTTGGCCCTTGGGGTGGCCAAACTCAATCCACGTCAGCACCCGCCCGTCTGACAGTTTCAGGCTCTGCTCGATCACGGGCTGCAAAGTGCCGCCCTCCGGCAAAGCCGCAGCCGTGGCATCGATGGGAATCAACGCCACATCCATCAGGCCCAGAACCACCCGAACCAGCTCACTTTGGCTATGGGTTTCGGTCTTTGACAGGATGCTGCGCAGTTGCGTGCGCACCGTATCCACGCTGCGCCCGCGCGCTTCGGCGATGTCTTTGACCGGCAGGCCCAGCGTGATGCCGCGCACAATCTCCACCTCGGCCCCGGTCAGGCCAAAGGCCTCTTGCACCGTGGTCTCGAACCCCTCGGGCCAAACCAGCTCGGTCGATAACACAAGCGCCAGCGGCTGCGCCGCGTCGCTTTCCACCGCACTGACCCGCACAATCACCGGGCTGCCGGTAATGGCCGAGCGCATCCGCAGCGTCACCACCTTTTCGGCCCGCCCCGCCGCCACCTTGCGGATCACCCCCGCCAGCAGCCCCCGGTCCTCTTCCTCAAACGGCAAATCAGCAAAGGCCCCGCCCGCCGTGATGCCAAAAGCCACCCCCGCAGCCCGGTTACACTCCGCAATCCGTGCCCCACCATCGGCCAAAAACGCCGCCGATCGCGGGATATCCTCCAACACAGACCGCCTGCCATCCACCGTCGTCGCATCATAGCGGTCTAAAAACACCGTCGCCCGGCGCAGATGTGCCTCGATCTCCGGGTCTTCCAGCGGAATGGCCCGCTCCACCGGCCCGACGCGCAACGGCGCCACGCTGCCCTCCCAGACCTCCAACAGATCCTCGAGCCGGATCGGATCCAACGCCACATCGTAAAGCCGGTCCACAATCTCGGCCTTATGGTCGCGGTCTGCCAGTGTGGCGGTGGTCGGGGTGGTGGGATGCTCTGTCATACGCAGTTTTCTGGCGCAAAAGTACTTTTGCGGCAAGACCTTTGGCGCTTTTGGGCTGGACCTTGCTTCGTCCCTGCGCAACTCCTGTGGGCGCGGCAGCCGTGCAGGAGGACCGACCCCATGCTTACCCTTTACGGTGTCTACCGCTCGCGCGCGTCCCGGCCCCTGTGGCTTTTAGGCGAAACCGGCACGCCCTTTCGGCATGTGCCGGTCATTCAGGGCTACCGTCTGGCCGACCCGCAGGCGCCGGATGCCGCCCTGAATACGCAATCAGCGGGCTATCTCGCGGTCAACCCAATGGGCCAGATCCCCGCACTGACCGATGGCGACCTTCTGTTGACCGAGTCGATGGCGATCACGCTGCATATCGCACGCGTCACAAGCGGCCCGCTGGCGCCGGCAACCCCGGAAGAGCTGGCGCAGGCCGAAAACTGGGCGTTCTTTGCCACAACCTCTATCGAGCGGCCCGCTGTTGAGATCACCTATGCTTATATGGACGGCGTGGCCGACCAGCCCGAAGGCCAAGCCATCATCGCAGCCGCCTCCGAACAGCTGCGCCGCCCGCTGGCCCGGCTGGAAAATCTTTTCTCCAGCACCGATTACCTGACGGGGGACCGCTTTACCGTGGCCGACATCACCGTCGCCGAATGTGTCCGCTACACTCAGGCGCACCCCGCCCTTCTGGCCAAATTCCCCGCCGTGACCGGCTGGATGAACCGCTGCCAGTCCCGCCCGGCCTTTAAGGCAATGTGGGCCGCCCGCATGGCCGAACCCGCCTGACACACAGTCGGGAATTGGCACAACCCCACATCTTGCGCCCGCCCCCCCTTGGGTGATCTAATGGCTGCGCCCCATGATAAGAGCAGCACAATGGCAAACGACCTTCTTTCCGGCACCGAAAAGACCTATGACGCCTCCTCGATCGAGGTTTTGGAGGGGATGGAGGCCGTCCGCAAACGCCCCGGCATGTATATCGGCGGCACGGATGAGCGCGCGCTGCACCACATGGTGGCCGAGATTCTTGATAACGCCATGGATGAGGCGGTGGCAGGCCATGCCAACAGGATCGAGGTTCACATCCACACCGACGGCTCCGTCACCGTCGTCGACAACGGTCGCGGCATCCCCGTCGATCCGCACCCCAAATTCCCCGGCAAATCCGCGCTGGAGGTCATCCTCTGCACCCTCCACGCAGGCGGCAAATTCTCATCCGACAGCTACTCCACCTCCGGCGGCCTGAACGGCGTCGGCTCCTCCGTCGTCAACGCGCTCTCGGACCACGTCCGCGTCGAAGTCGCCCGCAACAAAGAACTCTACGTCCAGGAATTCTCGCGCGGCCAACCCCGCGGCCCGATCCAAAAGGTCGGCCCCGCCCCGAACCGCCGCGGCACCTCCTTCACCTTCCACCCCGACGCCGACATCTTCGGCCACCAAACCCTCAACCCCTCGCGCCTCTACAAGATGGTCCGCTCAAAGGCCTACCTCTTCTCCGGCGTGGAAATCCGCTGGAAATCCGCCATCCCCGATGGCGACACGCCGATGGAGGCCACCTTCCACTACCCCGGCGGCCTGGCGCAATTCCTCACGGACACGCTCGATAAAACCACCACCTACGCCGACAAACCCTTTGCCGGCAAAGTCTCGTTTGTTGAGAAATACAACATCCCCGGCTCCGTCGAATGGGCCATCAACTGGACGCCGATGCGCGACGGCTTCCTGCAATCCTATTGCAACACCGTCCCCACCCCCGAAGGCGGCACGCATGAGACCGGCTTCTGGTCCGCCATCCTCAAAGGCATCAAAGCTTACGGCGAGCGTGTAAAAAACCGCAAAGCCGACCAGATCACCCGCGACGACATGCTGACCGGCGGCTGCGCCCTGATCTCGGTCTTCATTCGCGAGCCCTCCTTTGTCGGCCAGACCAAAGACCGCCTCTCCACCGAAGAAGCCGCCAAATGGGTCGAAAACGCCGTCCGCGACCATTTCGACACCTGGCTGGCCGCTGACCCTAAATCCGCAGGCGCCATCCTCGATTTCCTCGTCCTGCGCGCTGAAGAACGCCTGAAACGCCGCGCCGAAAAGGAAACCCAGCGCAAGACCGCCACCAAAAAACTCCGCCTGCCCGGCAAACTGGTCGATTGCACCGCCACCGACCGCAGCGGCACCGAAATCTTTATCGTCGAAGGCGACTCGGCTGGCGGCTCCGCCAAAGGCGCGCGCTCCCGCGAAACCCAAGCCCTCCTGCCGCTCAAGGGCAAAATCCTCAACGTCCTCGGCGCGGCTTCGAACAAACTCAACGACAACTCGGAAATCCGCGACATCTGCGAAGCCCTAGGCGTCCAGATGGGCACCCGCTTTCGCGTCGATGACCTGCGCTATGACAAGATCATCATCATGACCGACGCCGACGTTGACGGCGCCCATATCGCCGCCCTGCTGATGACCTTTTTCTTCACCCAGATGCGCCCGCTGATTGACAAAGGCCACCTCTACCTCGCCTGCCCCCCCCTCTACCGCCTGACCCAAGGCGCAAAGCGGATGTATGTGTCTGACGACGCCGAGAAAGAACTCTGGCTGGAAAAAGGCCTTGGCGGCAAAGGCAAGATCGACCTCCAGCGGTTCAAGGGGCTAGGGGAGATGGACGCCAAAGACCTCAAGGACACCACCATGAACCCCGCCACCCGCAAACTGATCAGGGTGACGATTGACGAGGAAGAACCGGGCGATACCTCTGATTTGGTAGAGCGGTTGATGGGGAAGAAGCCGGAATTGCGGTTTCAGTATATTCAGGAAAACGCGCGGTTTGTGGAGGAGTTGGATGTTTGAGTAAGAGGAGAGTAGGGTCTTGGTTAATAATGCTAGCAGCAAGAATTGCTGCGCGGCACAAGGTTCCGGAAAGATACTCTCTTTCCCATGACAACGAAAATTACGCAAATTTTTCTTACTTTGTCATTCTGGATGAAAAAGATGAGAAATTCAGCTTTCTCAATATGGCTCCACCAGTAAATGGAAAATACGAGGGCCTTGCATGGTTCGGAGATAGCCGCTCTGGTCTACCAGCTGGCCTGTCCATAGAAAGTTTGCGCGAGCCGAAAATAAGTGTTGAAAGGGTATATAAGGCAGTAAGCGTTCGTTACAAAAGCCCGATCTCCTTCATTTTGGGCGAAGCTCCTTCAGCTACATATCTGGAAAAATCTGCTTGAGAAATGGAGGCAACGGAAGTTCAAGAGATCAATCCAACTTGTTGTAGATAGGATGGATGTTTTAGGGAAAGTCGTTTCTTGGCGTCGAGAGTTAGTAAGGACTGGAAAAGCACGTTCCTTTGATAACCCTTTCTCGCACATTGATCTGCTGGGACACTTCTATTCAAATCGCATTTGGCTACTAGAAAATCATGAGCACTATCTAAAGGAGCTAGAATTTCTACTTGATTCACTGGTAGCAAGTGGGGATTTACGTCGATTGGACCATCATTACGTTTTGGATGGCAAATCTCTGAAAACCTTGTCATTGGTCGAGGAAGAGCGCAGACGTTACTCATCTGATCAAAAGCACAACACAAGCATCCGATTATTAACATGGATTCTTGCTTTGGCTGCAACCATTCAGTTGTTGGCAAACGTTCTACCCAAAGATCCATAATCATTTCATTTTCTCTGTCCTAGAATCTCAAGGGGGTGCCCCCACCGCCCCCAAAGGAGCGATACACCCCCCGGCCCTCGGCAGTGGCCTCGGGCGTTGGGGGCTGAAAAGGGTCCACTGGACCTTTTTCGCGGCGCAGGGCGCCGCCGCCCCTCACCCTCTTGCCTTCCTCGCCGCGCTCCCCCATCTTCAAATCTCAGGCTCCGACCTCCGCGATCAGCCGCGCGGAACCGCCCCTGATGCCTGCCGGACCGGCCCTTGACCACAGGGCAAACCCGGCGGCAGCGCGCGTGGGTGGCGTGTGCCACCTCTGACCCTCAGGCCAAAAGGAAACCGGATATGTCCAAAGAGAAAAACAAGGGCGGCAAAGAAGCCAAAAAGCCCAAGAAAGAAGTGCCAAAAATCCTCGCCACCGCGAATTCCAACGCAGGCAAAGACGGCACCGTGATCGCCGGTAAAAAGATCAAGTAATCACCACGCGCGGGATGCCCCAACGGGCGTCCCCCACCTCCCCACAAAAAGGTGCGCCATAAATGCGCACCCTACCCCGTCCTCGGGGGAAATGACCTTCAAAGGTTAACAAACCCCTTAAACCACACCCCTAACCCCTTTGAATCCTTTGCGTGGGGCGTGCGTCCCGACTCGGGACACTACTTGCCCTGCAAACTCTCCACATACTCCGCCAACCGCACCAACCGCAGCGGCGTCGGGCTCTCAATCCCATCCCCCGAGTCATAAGGCACCATCTGGGACTCCAGCAGCGGCCCAAAGTTCGGCATCACCACCGCCCCCTCCTTGCCCCCAGTATACCCCCAAACCTTCGCCATCACCCGCAGCTTGGGAAACTCCCCCCCGTTCCTCCGCGCCAGCCGAGTCAAATCCGCAGGCCGATGCGCCAACTCCGCCGCCATCGACCCATCCCCCTTGCCCCCCACCCCATGGCAACTGGAACAAAAGGCCGCAAAGTCCTCCGCCCCCGTCGGCGGCTGCTCTTCGGGCATGCAGGCGCCAAGGCCAAATGCAGCAACAAGGATCAAGGGAAAGCGCATAGCAGGCTCCTTATATGAAAGCGTCAGTAAACAGCGAGGACCACGCCCCCGCAATGATGCGGATCAAACCACCCGGCCAGCCTCCAGCCGCACGATCCGGTCCATCCGCCCCGCCAGCTCCATGTTGTGGGTCGCGATCAGCGCCGCCATCCCGGTGCCCCGCACCAATTCCATCAGCGCGCCAAAGACCTGATCGGACGTCGCCGGGTCCAGGTTCCCCGTCGGCTCATCGGCCAACAACAACCGCGGCGCGTTGGCCAAAGCGCGGCAGAACGCCACCCGCTGCTGCTCTCCGCCCGACATCGCCGCAGGGCGGTGCCCAGCCCGGGGCGCCACGCCCACCCGGGTCAAAAGATCCATCGCGCGCGCTTCGGCCACCGCTTGCGCCACACCATTGGCCAGCTGCGGGATCACCACGTTTTCCAGCGCGGTAAACTCGGGCAGCAAATGGTGGAACTGATAGATGAACCCCACCTGATCCCGCCGCAAATCGGTGCGCACGCGGTCTGACAACCCGCCCATGTCGCGCCCGCCCAAAACCACGCGGCCCGCATCCGGGGTATCCAGCAGGCCCGCGATATGCAGCAGCGTGGATTTGCCCGCACCCGAAGGGGCCACCAGCGCCACCACCTCTCCCGCCGCCACCGAAAGCGTCGCGCCGCGCAGCACCTGCACGGCAGAAGGCTTGCCGGGGTTGTAGCCCTTTTCAAGGCCGTCGAGGATCAAAGCCTCATTCATAGCGCAAAGCCTCCACCGGGCTCATCCTTGCCGCACGTCGGGCCGGAAAGATCGTGACACCAAAGGACAAAAACAAGGCCAAACCCGCCGCCGTTACCAAAGTGCTGACGCTCAACTTAGCGCTGAGGTGATAGATCGGCCGCACGGTCGGGTCCCACAACCCACCGCCCGCAACCAGATTTATAAAGTCGAAAATCGGTGTGAAATAATAGGAAAACAGACTGCCCAGCGCCAATCCCGCCACCGTTCCCACCAGCCCGGTCAGCGCCCCGCACAGGAAAAATATCCGCAAGACAGAGCCTTCGGTCAGCCCCATCGTGCGCAAAATCCCGATGTCGCGGCCCTTGTTCTTCACCAGCATCACCAGACCCGAGATGATGTTCAATGAGGCGATCAGCACCAGAATAGACATCAAAATCAGCATCATATTGTCTTCGACTGTCAGCGCCCGCAGGATGTTGCCGCCGCTTTGCTGCCATGTCCAGACCAAGCCGCCAGCACCTGCGGCAGCCAACAACGGCTCGGTGTAGCTGTCAACCAGTGCGGGCTCTGCCACGATCACTTCAAACTCATCCGCCACCCCTTCGGCATTGAAATACTCCTGCGCCTCAGCCATCGGCATATAGGCGCGGGTGCGGTCAATCTCGGGGCTGCCGGAGGTAAAGATATAGACCACCTCAAACGCTTTGGTCCGCAACCCGGTGCCCATCGCCGTCTTGGCCCCATCGGGCGAGATCAGACGCACCCGGTCCCCGACCAGCACCCCCAATTCGCGCGCGACGCCAGAGCCAAGTGCCACCCCTTCGGACAGGCGCATCGGGTCGCCTTCATCATCATCACCCGTGGTCATTGCGGGAATGGCGCGGATATCGTCCACCGGCATGCCATAAACCTGAATGCCCGAACTGCCGTTGATGGCCTGCATGAAGGCTTGGCCCTTGACCACCGGGGCCACGCGCACTACGCCCGGCACCTCGGCCAGCCGATCGGTCACTTCGATATAATCGGGAAAGCCGCGCAGCTTGCGGCCAGTCTCATCCACGCGCCAGTTATAGACGGTGACATGGCCATTCGCGCCCAGAAGGGTGGTGATGAATTCCTCGCGAAAGCCCGCGCGCACGGACATCACCGCGACCAAGGCAAAAACCGACAAAGTGATGCCGATTACGCTGATCCATGTCATCACACTGACGCCGCCTTCGGCACGGCGGGCGCGCAAATAGCGCCAGGCGATCATCCATTCAAACGCCGAAAATGGTGCGGTTTTGCCTGCCATTAGTCTTTGCCCTTGCCGCGCGGCCTACCCGGCCAGATTGCGGGTCTTGGCGGCGATTTTCTTTGCGCCAAAGATGGGTGTTTTGCGCTGGAAGGTCAAGGAAGCGGGCCAAGACTTCTCCCGGTGACAAAGGTGCACAGGCTACAGGTGGCAAACCATCCGAGAGTTGCGCCTTCGGCCGCGGTGTCGGCGGCCAAAGGGGCCTGTTGTTACGGGTGGGCAGCGTAGATTTCCGCAACGCGGGCCACGGCGGCTTCGGGCGTCATCTCGACCGATTCACCACTGCGGCGCGAGGTCAGCTCGACCACGCCATTGGCCAAACCGCGCGGGCCGACGGTGATCCGCCAGGGCAGGCCGATCAGGTCCATCGTGGCGAATTTCGCGCCTGCGCGTTCGTCGCGGTCATCATAAAGCGGCTCTAACCCCTTGGCGAGCAGGGCTTTTTCCAAAGCCTCGCAAGCGCCATCTGCGGCGGCGTCACCTTGTTTCAGGTTGACGATACCGACGGGGAAAGGGGTGACGCCTTCGGGCCAGATGATGCCCTTGTCATCATGGCTGGCCTCGATGATAGCACCCATCAGGCGGGACACGCCAATGCCGTGGCTGCCCATTTCCACCGGCACTTTTGTGCCTTCGGCGGTGACGACGGTGGCGCCCATGCTTTCGGAATATTTGGTGCCAAAATAGAAGATCTGGCCCACTTCGATGCCGCGCGCCACTTGGCGACGGTCTTCGGGGATGGCGTTGAACAGGGCTTCATCATGCGTCTCATCGGTGCGGGCATAGAGGGTGGTGAACTCTTTGCAGACGGCGGCAACTTGATCGCGGTTGTCATAGTCAACGTCACGGCTGCCAAGGCGCAGGTCGGTGACGGCGGAATCAAAGAACACCTCAGATTCGCCGGTTGCAGCGAGGACAAGGAATTCATGCGTGTCATCGCCACCGATGGGGCCGGAATCAGCGCGCATCGGGATGGCGGTCAGGCCCATCCGCTCATAGGTCCGCAGATAGCTAACCATATGGCGGTTATAGGCGTGCAGGGCGGCGTCGCGGTCGACGTCAAAGTTGTAGCCGTCTTTCATCAGGAACTCGCGGCCCCGCATGACGCCGAAGCGGGGGCGCATCTCGTCGCGGAACTTCCACTGGATGTGATACAGCGTCATCGGCAAATCTTTGTAGCTGCCAACATGGGCGCGGAAGATGTCGGTGATCATCTCTTCGTTGGTAGGTCCGAACAGCATCTCGCGGTCCTGCCGGTCTTTTATCCGCAGCATCTCTTGGCCGTAATCGTCATAGCGGCCGGATTCGCGCCAGAGATCAGCGGGTTGGATGGTGGGCATCAGCATCGGGATGTGCCCGGCGCGGATCTGCTCTTCATGCACGATCTGCTCGATCCGTTTCAGGACGCGGTAGCCAAGCGGCAGCCAGGAATAGATCCCGGCGGCCTGCTGCTTGATCATGCCTGCCCGCAACATATAGCGGTGCGAGACGATCTGCGCCTCGGCAGGGTTTTCCTTGAGAACGGGCAGGAAGTATCGCGACAAACGCATGGCGGGCCTCTTGGCAAAGGGGTTTTGTCGTTCCTATCGGGAAGCCGGGGGGCAGGCAAGCGGGGCGCGCAAAGCCCGTGCCTCTTCACGCCAGATCACCAAAGCGTCAGGGTGCGTAACATTTGCGATCTGATTGCGAAGGGCGCGCGTAGACCCTGCACACCTCGCTTCAAAGGGGTGCAGTTCTGATAACAGGGGATACGCATGAAATTCACTCATAGCCTTGCCGCCGCAGCCTTGTCCTTGGCCGCCGCAACCGGTGCCGTTCAGGCCAAAACCATTGTCGAGATCGCCAGCGAGGACGCGCGGTTCTCGACCCTTGTCGCCGCCGTCGGTGCCGCCGGTCTGGCCGATGCGCTGTCCGGTCCGGGGCCGTTCACGGTGTTCGCGCCCACCAATGATGCCTTTGCGGCGCTGCCCGCAGGCACCGTTGAGAACCTGCTGAAGCCCGAGAATAAGCAGGCGCTGACGGATGTGCTTTTGTATCACGTCGATGACCGCAAGCTGACGGCAGCGGGGATTCCGGCAGGCTCGAACTATTTCAAGCCGCTGCTGACCAGCCAGCGGATCTGCATCACCAATTCCGGCACGGCGGTGACGATTGCAGACGGCTCGGGTGATGTGGCGACGGTGATCATTGCCGATATCATGGCCGACAATGGCGTGATCCATGTGATCGACAAAGTCTTGCTGCCCGGCACGCGCCCGGCCTGCCACTAAAGCAGTTTGGCCCGGCGATCAGCCGGGCCGCATCTCTGGCAAGGCCGCACCCAGCAGGTCTTCGACGAAGAAGGCCGCAAACTGAGCCCGGCCAGAAACGCCGGCCTTGGCATAAATCCGCGTCAGTTGCGCGCGGACAGTGCCGGGGGCGGCGCCGCGCAAATCGGAAATCTCAGCCACATCAAGGCCTTTGAGGGCCAACATGCCGACGTCCCGCTCTGCCGGGGTCAGGCCCCAATCGTAGAATTGATCGGCAATGACTTGCGATAACGCGCCAGAGGCGGCGGCAAGAGCAGTTTCCTGCGCCCGCATGACAGCGAGGGTTTCGTTCAGGGCCCGGGCGCCAAGAAAAACGCCAACGGCAAGAGCGGCGGTCACGAGTGCCTCAAATATGAAATGAGTTGAACCGGGATTTTCACGCAAATCGCCCACTACATCGCCAACAAAGAACACCACCGCCACCACCTGCACCAAGAGAAAGATCGACAGGGCGATGGTGCGGCGGCGGCGAGAGGGGTCTGTTTCGGTCATTTGCGGACCTTGGATTTGGCGGCACCCAGCAGCATCGGCTTGACCAGATTGCGCCGCATGGCGCGGCTTTCCAAGACAACGCCCGCGATATGCAAAGCGACAAGAAACAAGATCAGATTGCCAGCCACTTCATGCACCTCCTTGGCGGTTTTCTTCCATGGGCCGGGTTTGTGGCTGTCTTCATCGTCGCTTTCCTTCACCAGCACAGACCAATCCCCTAGCGCCACGGCGGCGCGCTGATCGTCGATCTGCATGGGGGTGGCGCCCCCGGTCATCACCAGCCCGGTCATCATCAGCGCAGCCAAGGTGGCCCAAAGCGCGTAAGCCATCAAAGCCCCGGCGGGGTTATGCGAAGGGTAATCACGCGGGCGGCCTGCGACAAGGGTGGCAAGGTGCGAAATCGCGGCGCGGGGGTTGGGGGGAAAGGCGGAAAACCGCGCTTCGGCCGGGCCAATCAGACCCCACAAAAGGCGCAGGACCAGGATCGCCATGCCGATCCAGCCGACCCAGACATGTATCTGGCCGCCCCCTTCGGTCAAAAGCGCGTTCATCAGCACGATCACCGCAATCGACCAATGGGTCAGGCGCACGACGGGATCCCACAGAGAGACAGGTTTGACTGAAGGGGGCGTTGTCATGATCAGTCACCCATCTTTACTTCGGTGACGGCACCGGTTTTGGGGTCGATATAGATCTCGGCAAGGTTGCCGGTGGCGGCATCGGTGCATTTGGCTTCAATCTGGCCATCTTCGACATCGAACTTGGGTTCTGTGCAACCGGCAGCGGTCAGCGCTGTGGTGGCCTCATCAGGATTGACGCCGACCATGTCGCCAACGGCTGGAAGGGCCATTGCGGCAAAGGGCATCGTTGTCAGGGCAAGGGCAAGAAGAAGGCGGGTTTTCATCGGGTTATCCTTTGGGGTTTCGGCTTGGCTGGCGAAATGCCGGCGGCGTTTGACCGATGTGCCAGCCCAGCCCCGCACCGGCCATTGGCGCAGCGCGTATACGCCGGGGCGTAAGCAGATGCTGACGGCGGGTTTTCGCCAAAAGGCGCTGGGTCTTGCAAGGCGGCAAGCGCTCTGCCATCTGAGGGGAAACAGGAGACATACATGGCACTTCCGGGGCGCGATCAAGTGAAAATCTGGAGCATTACGACCCTGGTCTTTCTGGCCTTGCTTTGGTTTCTGGGCGATGTCTTGCTGCCGTTTCTGGTGGGCGGCGCGCTGGCCTATTTTCTGGATCCGGTGGCCGACAGGTTGGAACGGATGGGGCTAAGCCGCACCGCCGCTACCTCGGTGATCACCATTGTGGCCTTGCTGATGGTGACGCTGCTAGTGCTGGCGATCATCCCGACTTTGGTGAACCAATTGACCGCGCTGGTGAATGCTGCACCAGAAATTGCCAAGCGTTTGCAAGGCTTTCTGGTTGAAAAGTTCCCCGATCTGGCAGATCACACATCGACCATGCGCCAGACTTTGGCGCAAGTGGCGGCGACGATCCAGTCAAAGGGGGCAGATCTGGCCAACACGTTGGTGTCATCGCTGTTGGGAGTGATCTCGGCGGTGGTGTTCATCGTGGTGGTGCCGGTGGTGGCGTTCTATCTGTTGCTGGATTGGGACAATATGGTGGCGCGGGTCGACCATTTGTTGCCGCGCGATCATGCCCCCGCGATCCGCCAACTGGCGACCGAGGTGGACCGGGTTCTGGCAGGATTCGTGCGCGGGCAGATCAGCGTTTGCGTGCTGCTAGGCACGTTCTATTCGGTGGCTTTGATGATGGCGGGGCTGCAATTTGGCCTGATTGTAGGGGCGATTGCGGGCACCATCACGTTTATTCCCTATGTCGGCTCGCTGGTGGGCGGGGCTTTGGCGATTGGTTTGGCCCTGTTTCAGTTCTGGGGTGATTGGGTGTCTATCGGCGTGATCGCGGCGATTTTCGCCATCGGTCAGTTCATTGAGGGCAATGTTTTGACGCCGAAACTGGTGGGCAAATCGGTGGGGCTGCATCCGGTGTGGCTGCTGTTGGCGCTATCGGCCTTTGGCACGGTGTTTGGCTTTGTGGGGATGTTGGTGGCAGTGCCGGTTGCAGCCTCGATGGGGGTTTTGACGCGGTTCGGGTTGGCGCAGTATCAGGCGAGCCTGTTGTATAAGGGGCTGGATGGCGGGTCGCAGGGGCGCAATACCCTGACGCAAGCCAAAAAGCCGCGCCGCAAAGCCGGTGAGGACGGGGACGCTGCGTGAGCCGTCAACTGGCCTTTGCGTTGCCCACATCCGAGACGATGACACGGGCGGCTTTCTTTGTTTCCCCCGTCAATGCGCTGGCACTGGCCGCGCTGGAGGGATGGCAGGACTGGCCCTTGGGCAAGATGCTGTTGGTGGGGCCTGCGGGCGCGGGAAAGACGCATCTGGCGCATATTTGGGCGGCGGAAACCGGGGCTGCGCTTGTGCAGGCCGCCACTTTGGTCCTGGCGGATTTGCCCGGTCTAGCGGCGACAGGCCGGGTTATGGTGGAGGATGCCCAAGCCGTGGCGGGCGACCCAAAGGCCGAAGCGGCGCTGTTTCATTTGCACAATCTGATGGCCGGGGGCGCGCTGCTGATAACGGCGGCCAGCCCGCCGCGCGATTGGGGGTTGGGCTTGGCTGATCTCTTGTCGCGGATGCAGGCCCTGCCGCTGACCCGGCTTGAGGCCCCCGATGACGCCCTTTTGTCGGCCGTGCTGGTCAAGATGTTCGCCGATCGTCAGTTGGCGGTGGCACCGAACCTGATTGCCTATCTGGTTACCCGGATGCCCCGGTCGATCGAGGCCGCACGCGCTTTGGTGGCGGAATTGGACGGGCGCGCGCTGGCATTGGGGCGGCCCGTCACCCGCGCTTTGGCGGCCGAGGTGCTGGACAGCGCCGAGGGGGAGTGAAAGACTGTCATCGAACGTTCATGAAAGCGGGTTAAAGCGCATCCGATGACCCAAGCCGATTTCCTGAAATCCCCCTTTCCTGCCCCGGTTGATCTGCCGGGCGCTGCGGTCGGTGACCCGCGCCGCTTCATCAACCGCGAGCTAAGCTGGCTGGCCTTTAACTGGCGCGTGCTGGAAGAGGCGGCCAATCCGGCGGTGCCGTTGTTGGAGCGGCTGCGGTTTCTGTCCATCTCGGCCACCAACCTCGATGAGTTTTTTACCGTGCGGGTGGCGGGGTTGCGCGCGTTGCAGCGGGCGGGAAATGCGCGCTTGTCCGAGGATGGGCGGACGCCTGCGGAACAATTGGCGCTGATTCACACCGATGCGCGGGCCTTGATGCAGACGCAGCAGGCGTCGCTGAACCGACTGAAGAAAGAGATGGATGCGGCGGGCATCGTGATCGTGGCAAGGTCAAAGCTGACCGTGCGCGATCTGAAGCATCTGGAAGAGTATTTCATCGCCAACGTTTTCCCGGTGCTGTCGCCCTTGGCGATTGATCCGGCACACCCCTTTCCCTTCATTCCCAACACCGGGTTTTCGCTGGCGTTGGAGTTGGAACGGGTGCGTGATCATCGGTCCTTGAAGGCTTTGCTGCCCATTCCCCAGCAGATTGCGCGCTTTGTGCGGCTGCCGGGCAAAGACGGCGAGGCGCGGTTCTTGCCCTTGGAAGAACTGCTTTTGCTGCATCTGAACATGCTGTTCCCCGGCTATACTGATCGCGGGCATTGCCTGTTTCGCGTCCTGCGCGACAGCGATCTGGAGGTGGAGGAAGAGGCCGAAGATCTGGTCCGCGAGTTTGAGGTGGCTTTGAAACGCCGCCGTCGGGGCGAGGTGATCCGCCTGACCATGAGCGGCGCCGCGCCGGATGATTTGCGCGCGTTGATCATGGAGGAATTGCACGTTACCGCAGGTGAGGTGATCGAGGTCAAGGGCATGCTGGGCGTGGCCGACCTTAAGGAGTTGGTGCTGAGCAGCCGTCCCGATCTTTTGTGGCCAGTGTTTACCCCGCGCGTGCCGGAGCGGGTGCAGGACCATGAGGGCGATCTGTTCGCCGCGATCCGCCAAAAAGACATGCTGCTGCATCACCCTTACGAGACCTTTGATATGGTCATCAGGTTTCTGGAACAGGCGGCGCGCGATCCGAACGTGCTGGCGATCAAGCAAACCTTGTATCGCACGTCTTGGGATAGCCCCATCGTCGGCGCGCTGTGCGAGGCGGCAGAGGCGGGCAAATCGGTAACGGCCCTGGTCGAGTTGAAAGCGCGGTTTGATGAGGCGGCAAATATCCGTCAATCGAGGCGGTTGGAACGCGCCGGGGCGCATGTGGTTTACGGGTTCATACACCTGAAAACACATGCGAAAATCAGCACCGTAGTGCGGCGAGAGGGCGACCATCTGGTCACCTATACTCATTACGGCACTGGCAATTATCACCCCATCACGGCGCGGATTTACACCGATCTGTCGTTCTTTACCTGCGACGCGGCTTTGGGGCGCGATGCGACCAAAGTGTTCAACTATCTGTCGGGCTATGTGCAGCCCGAGGGGTTGGAAAATCTGGCGATCTCTCCGACGACGTTGAAACCGCGCCTGTTGGAGTTGATTGCGCGGGAGGCGGAATTTGCCAAGGCCGGCAAGCCTGCGGAAATCTGGGCCAAGGTCAATTCGATGATCGAGCCTGAGGTGATTGACGCGCTTTATGCGGCCTCATCTGCTGGGGTGAAGATCAGCCTCGTGGTGCGCGGCATTTGCGGGGTGCGACCGGGGGTAAAGGGGCTGTCCGAGAATATCCGGGTGAAATCCATTGTGGGTCGGTTTTTGGAACACAGCCGGATTGTGTGTTTTGGCAATGGCGCGGGGCTGCCATCGAAAAAGGCGCGGGTGTTTTTCTCATCCGCCGATTGGATGGGGCGGAACCTGACGCGGCGGGTGGAAACCTTGGTCGAGGCGCATAACCCGACGGTGAAAAGCCAGATCATGGGGCAGATCATGGCGGCGAACTTTGCCGATGAGTCGCAAAGCTGGGTCTTGGCGGCAGATGGCACTTACCAGCGCGATTTGCCTGAACGGGCGAAGCCGTTGTTTAATTGCCACCGGTTTTTCATGGAAAACCCCTCACTTTCCGGGCGCGGCACGGCTGGGGCAAAGGATGTGCCGCGGTTGGCGATTGCGCCGGATGACCCTTCGGTCGGGACAGAGTGACGCGCAAACGCCTGCCAAAGGTTGACCCCCGGTGATCCGGGCGGCAAGGTCCGGTCAAATTTCTACGGGGGAGTCCATGATGGACGCCGACACTGTCACGCCTGCCCATGACGATGATGACGAGGGTGATTGGGGGCCCTTTGGCCGCCCCTTGTTCAACGACCCGTCCGCCCGCGCGCTTAGCCGGGTGGGGGTGGTTGATGTGGGCTCAAACTCTGTCCGGATGGTGGTGTTTGATGGCGCGGCGCGCAGCCCGGCCTATTTCTACAACGAAAAGATCATGTGCGGGCTGGGCAAGGGTCTGGCGCAGACCGGGGCGCTAAGTGTTGAGGGCAAGGCGCGGGCGCTGGCGGCCTTGCGCCGGTTTGCCTTGCTGGCTACGGGAATGGGGATTGAACCGTTGATCGTGGTGGCCACGGCAGCCGTGCGCGAGGCCAGCGATGGCCCGGCCTTTCAGGCTGAGGTCGAGGCGCTGACCGGGTTAAAACTGCATGTGGTCGACGGGCCGGAAGAGGCGCGGTTATCGGCGCAGGGCGTGTTGTTGGGCTGGCCCGGCGCCAAGGGTGTGGTCTGCGACATCGGCGGCAACTCGATGGAACTGGCCAAGATTGGCGGCGGCAAGGTGGGCAAGCGGGTCTCGACCCCGCTGGGGCCGTTTCGGTTGCAGCAGGTCTCTGATGATGCCCGCAAACGCAAGGCGCATATCGAGGCCATTTTGGAGCAGGCGGCGGCGACCATCCGATCTAGCGGAGAGCGGATCTATCTGGTGGGCGGCAGCTGGCGGGTGATTGCCCGGCTGGATATGGAGCGGCGGGGCTATCCGCTGACGGTTCTGCACGAATATCGCATGACGCCCCAAGGCGTGTTGGACACGCTGGATTGGCTGGCGACGGCCGATCTGGCCGTGTTGCGCGGGCGCACCGGCACCTCGGCCGAGCGGATGGAGCTGGTGCCTTTGGCCTGCGAAGTCTTGCGCGAAATCATCCGGGTGCTGAAACCATCCGAGATTGATGTGTCGGCCTACGGCATCCGCGAGGGGCTTTTGTATGAGCAGATGCCAGACCGGCTGCGCGCCCGCGATCCCTTGATCGAGGCCGCGCGAATGACGGAGTTGACCCAAGCCCGCATCCCCGGCTTTGGCAAAAAGCTATTCAGCTTTTTGGAGCCCTTGTTCAAAGGCGCCAGTGTTGAGCGGCTGCGGCTGGTGCGGGCGGCATGTCTTTTGCACGACACCACTTGGCGCGCGCATCCTGACTATCGGGCCGAGGCGTGTTTTGACAATGCCACCCGCGCCAATCTGGGCGGGCTTGATCATCCGGGTCGGGTTTTTTTGGGGCTGGCCCTGTTGCACCGCTATAAAAACAACCGCACCGGCAGCAGGTTGGAGCCGATGTTTCGCCTGCTGAGCGATGATGAAATCCAGCAGGCCGAGGTTTTGGGCAAGGCGATGCGCTTTGGCGCGATGTTCGCGGCGGGCGATCCGGCGCAGGCGGGGGCGTTGCGCTGGCACCCCAAGCGGCGCTTGTTGACGCTGGATCTGACGGTTGAGGGCGACGCGCTGTTTGGCGAAGTGGCGCGGGCGCGGTTCACCTCGCTGGCGCAGGCTTTGAAGGCGGAGACCAAGGTGGTGCCTGCGACTAAGGAGGCGGTATGATGCTGCGGTTTGACCATCTGGCGGTGTCGGCGCTGACGCTTCAGGGCGGTGTAGAGGCAGTGGAAACCACCCTAGGCGTTACCATGGCGGGCGGCGGGCAGCATCCGTTGATGGCGACGCATAACCGGCTGTTGGGCTTGGGCGATCTTTATCTTGAGGTGATTGCCGCTGATCCCGGCGCGCCCCGCCCGGTCTGGCCGCGCTGGTTCGATCTGGATCATTTTGCAGGCGCGCCCCGGCTGACCAATTGGATTGCGGGCTGCGATGATCTGGACGCGGCACTGGCGGCTGCGCCCGACGGTGTGGGCGTTCCAGTGGATTTGCAGCGCGGCGCGTATCGCTGGCGGATGGCGGTGCCGGGGGATGGGTGCCTGCCCTATGACGGCTGTTTTCCGGCGCTGATCCAGTGGCAGGGCTCCTTGCATCCGGCGCAAGCCCTGCCCGATGCAGGCGTGCGGCTGGCGCTGCTAGAGGTGGCACATCCGCAGGCGGCCGCTTTGCGCGTGGCACTCGCGGGGCGGTTCACAGACCCGCGCGTGGTGATAGTGGACGGCCCGGCCAAGGCAATGCGGGCCAGCTTTGACACCCCGAACGGGCGGCGTGTGCTGGAATGATCCGCGCGGCGCAGCCCGGTGATGCCCCTGCCCTTGTGGCCCTGCTGAACCACTGGATCCAAAAGACCGCCGTGACCTTCAACCCGCTGCCAAAGACCGAAGCAGATCTGCTAGAGATGATAGCGGCAAAGGCCACCGCCGGGCACGGGTTCTTTGTGGCGGTCGAAGACGGCGTCTTGCTTGGCCAAGCAAGCTACGGCCAATTTCGCGGCGGCTTGGGCTATGCCACCTGCATGGAGCATTCGATTTCCTTGCAGCCGGGGGTGTCTGGCAAGGGCATAGGCCGCGCCTTGATGGCGACGGTCGAAGATCACGCCCGCGCCGCCGGGGCGCATCAGATGATTGCGGGGGTGACGGGCGAAAACGCCGAGGGCCAGGCGTTTCATGCCCGGCTCGGCTACCAGCTGATTGCCACGGTGCCGCAGGCGGGCTTTAAATTCGGCCGCTTTATCGACTTGTGTTTGATGCAGAAATTCCTCTGACATCGCCGCCGGGTCAGGGTAAACTACCCCCATGTCACTCTGGACCCGCATATCTGAGGCACTGTCTGCCCTTGCCAATGGCGAAGGGCTGTCGGTGGTATTTGACCGCTTACGCGGCGACCCGAGCCCCGAAAACTCGGTCGGGTTTACCATTGCGGTCATTGCTTTGGGCGCCAAGATGGCAAAGGCCGACGGGCAAGTGACGCGCGATGAGGTAACGGCGTTTCGCCGCATCTTCACCCTGCCCACCGAAGAAGAACCCCATGCCGCCCGCGTCTTTAATCTGGCGCGGCAGGATGTGGCGGGCTTTGACGCCTATGCCCGCAAGATCGCGCGTCTGTTCAACCCCGAAGGCCGCCCAATCTGCGCCGATGACCATTCGGTTTTGGTGGATATCCTTGAGGCCTTGTTCCAGATCGCCCTTGCCGATGGCACCTATCATCCCGGCGAAGACGCGTTTCTGGCCCATGTGGCGCAGGAATTCGGGCTGGATCAGCGTTGCTTTCAGATCGTGCGCGCCCGGTTGGTCGAAGGCGCGCCACGTGATCCTTACGATGTGCTTGGGCTGGCCCCGGGGGTATCGGTGGCCGAGGCCCGCAAGGCCTGGAAAGCACTGGTGCGCGACACCCATCCCGATGTGATGCAAGCGCGCGGCGTGCCGCCCGAAGCGATGGCCCTGGCCGAACGGCGGTTGATCATGATCAACGAGGCGTGGAAAGCGATCTCTGCCAAAGAGGCCGCGTAATGGCAGGGCGGCTGCGGCTGGCCACTTATAACGTCGAATGGTTCAACGGGCTCTTTGATGACCACGGGCATCTATTGGAGGACGGCGAGCGGTCAGCCCGCTATGGCGTGACGCGGGCCGAACAGCTGGGCGCTTTAGGGATCGTCTTTACAGCATTGGATGCCGATGGGGTGATGATCATCGAAGCCCCCGATACCAATGGCAAACGCTCAACCGTGACGGCGTTGGAGCGGTTTGCCGCGCATTACGGGCTGCGGGCGCGCAAAGTGATTCATGGCTTTGCGTCAGAGACGGAACAGGAAATCGCGTTTCTCTATGACCCCGATGTGCTGACCCCAAAGCACGACCCGAAGGGTGCGCTTTCCGGCAAGCGCGGCAGCCGCAAGGCCCCGCGCTTTGATGGCACCTTTCGCTATGATCTGGATACGGATGCCGCGTCCGAAGTGATCCGCTTCTCCAAACCGCCGTTGGAATTGGCGGTGAAAGCGGCCGGTTACAGCCTGCGACTGATCGGGGTGCAAGCCAAATCCAAGGCGCCGCATGGGGCCCATGGCCAGGCGGCGGTGATCCGTGCCTCGATCGAGAACCGCCGCAAGCAATTGGCGCAATGTATCTGGATCCGCGAACGGGTGGACGAACATCTGGCGCGCGGCGAGGATCTGATCGTGATGGGCGATTTCAACGATGGCCCCGGCTTAGATGAATTTGAAAAGCTGTTTGGCCGCTCGGGCGTCGAGATTGTGCTGGGCATTGCCGGGCCAGAGGCGCAGCATCTGCGCGATCCGCATGCCGAGATGGCGCTGATGGCCCGTGTCGGGTTGGCCCCTACCACCGCCCGGTTCTATATCGCGCCGAAAAAGCGGTATTTCGAGGCGCTGCTGGATTTCATCATGGTCTCGCCCGGCATGGCGGCGCGGGGGGCAGATTGGCGGATCTGGCACCCGTTCAACGACCCCGCCGTGATGGCCGTGCCAGATTTGCGAGAGGCGCTGTTGCAGGCCTCAGACCATTTTCCGGTGACACTGGATTTGCCCTTGCCCGCCAGTGCCGGGCGATCGTGATTTGCGTCGGGCGGGTCCGGCCTACATAGTGAGACCAGCCCGAACCTTCAGAAAGGCCACGACATGTCCCATTTCCTGCGCCGCATCAGCCCGGTTCTGGCCCTGACCGTGCTTTTGCCCCTTACGACCCCAACTTTGGCCGAAGAGCCGAAAACCGAAGGCTTTTCTCTGATGGAAGAAGGCGCAAAGCTCTTGCTGCGCGGGATGATGGCCGAGATGGAGCCCGCGCTGGACGGAATGGGCCAAGCCCTGGAAGACGCCGCCCCGATGCTGGAGGAGCTGGGCCCGCAGCTTGCCGAATTGCTGAGTGTTATGGGGGATTTGCGCAACTATCAGGCCCCCGAAGTGCTTGAGAATGGCGATATTCTGATCCGCCGCAAAACGCCCCTGCCCGATGCGGCCAAGCCAGATCCTATCCCAAAGGGCGAGATCGACTTGTAAGCTGGCAGCCCTTGCGCAACGCATGGACGCTCCGCGGGGAGTATTTCCAAAAGGGCAATTGGCAGGGTGCCGTCCCATTTGATTTGCCCTCTTGGAAATACTCCGCAGGGGGTCCGGGGGCGGCGCACGCCCCCGGCCTTTGCCAAGATCACTTCCGGCGGGTCTTGCGGATCAGATCAAGGATGTCTTTTGCCGCTGCCGGAATATTGGTGCCGGGGCCAAAAATCGCTTTAACCCCGGCTTTCTTCAGGAACTCGTAATCCTGCTGCGGGATCACCCCGCCACAGATTACCAAAATATCCCCAGCATCAGCGGCTTCAAGAGCCTCAACCAGCTTCGGCGCAAGCGTCTTATGACCAGCAGCCTGGCTAGAGATGCCGATGACATGCACGTCATTGTCGATGGCATCCTGTGCCGCCTCTTCCGGCGTCTGGAACAACGGCCCCACATCAACGTCAAAGCCGATATCGGCGAAAGCGGTGGCGATCACCTTGGCGCCCCGATCATGACCGTCCTGACCCATTTTCACCACCAGCATGCGCGGACGGCGGCCTTCCTCAGCCGCAAAAGCCTCCACATCTTTCTGGATCGCCTCAAAGCCCGCGTCGCCCTCATAGGCCGCGCCATAAACCCCGGCCAGCGTTTTGACTTCCGCGCGGTGGCGGCCAAATGTGCCTTCCATAGCCAATGAAATCTCCCCAACGGTGGCGCGCGCACGGGCGCATTCTATGGCGGCATCCAACAGGTTGCCGCCCTCAACACATCGGCGGCCCAGTTCCAGAAGCGCCGCATCGCAAGCAGATTGATCGCGGCTGGCGCGAATCTGGGTCAACCGGGCGATCTGATTGTCACGGACCATGACATTGTCGATGTCCAGAATATCGATCGGATCTTCTTTGTCCTTGCGGTATTTGTTAACCCCCACAACAACTTCTTGGCCCCGGTCAATCATGGCCTGACGGCGGGCGGCAGATTCCTCGATCCGCAGTTTCGGCATGCCGGTGGCAACGGCCTTGGTCATGCCGCCCATGTCTTCGACCTCTTCGATCAGCTTCCACGCCTCTTCCGCCAGCTGATGGGTCAGGCTTTCAACATAGTAAGACCCCGCCAGCGGATCGACGACATGGGTGATCCCGGTCTCTTCTTGCAAGATCAGCTGGGTGTTGCGCGCGATGCGGGCGGCGAATTCCGTAGGCAAAGCAATGGCTTCGTCCAACGCATTGGTGTGCAGCGATTGGGTGCCGCCCAAGACCGCCGACATCGCCTCATACGCCGTGCGGATAACGTTGTTGTAAGGATCAGCCTCTTGCAGGGACACACCAGAGGTCTGGCAATGCGTGCGCAGCATTGACGAGGTGGGATTTTTGGGCTGAAATTCAGTCATGATGCGGTGCCAGAGCAGACGGGCGGCGCGGAGTTTGGCGGCCTCCATAAAGAAATTCATGCCGATCGCGAAGAAGAACGACAGCCGGGGGGCGAATTCATCCACGTTCATCCCGCGCGCGATGGCGGTACGTACGTATTCGCGGCCATCGGCCAAGGTATAGGCCAATTCCTGCACCAGGTTCGCGCCCGCCTCTTGCATATGATAGCCCGAGATCGAGATGGAGTTGAATTTCGGCATCTCGGCCGCCGTATATTCAATGATATCCGCAATGATCCGCATCGAGGGTTCGGGCGGATAGACGTAAGTATTCCGCACCATGAACTCTTTCAGAATGTCGTTCTGAATGGTCCCTGACAGCGCCGCGCGCGACACCCCCTGCTCTTCGCCCGTGACGATGAAACTGGCCAAGATCGGGATCACCGCGCCATTCATCGTCATGGAAACGCTGACTTTATCCAACGGGATGCCATCAAACAGGATCTTCATATCCTCAACCGAGTCAATCGCCACCCCCGCTTTGCCCACATCGCCGACAACGCGCGGATGATCGGAATCATACCCCCGGTGTGTCGCCAGATCGAAGGCGACCGACACCCCCTGCTGCCCGGCGGCAAGGGCCTTGCGGTAAAAGGCGTTCGACTCTTCAGCCGTGGAAAACCCGGCATATTGGCGGATCGTCCAAGGCCGCCCCGCATACATCGTGGCGCGCACTCCGCGAGTATAGGGCGCAAGGCCCGGCAATTCGCCCATCTGCGGCAGGCCTGCCACGTCGGCGGCGGTATACAACGGCTTGACGGTAATCCCCTCCAGCGTCTGCCAATTCAGGCTGTCGGGGCTGGCCCCTTTCAGGTCTTTTGTGGCCAAAGCCTTCCAGTCGGTCAGATCGGTCATCTTTCTCTCCGTTTCAGGCGCAAAACTTAGCTCGCGCCGCTTGGGCTTTCCCGCGCCCTGCCCTATATCTTGGGCATGAAGCACTTGAACCGCCGTCATTTCCTGTTCCTCGCGGCACTGGCGCCGCTGTCTGCCGGGGCCGAAGACGCCCCGGTTTACGCTCCGGTCCCGGCCGCCGAAGTGGTGGAGGCCGATCTTTTGTTCCTTCTCCGCCCGGTCATCATTTTCGCCGACAGCCCGAACGATCCTGCCTTTGTCCGGCAGATGGAGATGTTGCCGCGCTATTACGACGAGATGGCGCGGCGCGATGTGATCCTTGTGGTCGATACCGATCCGGCAAACCCATCGGCTTTGCGCAAACGGCTGCGGCCACGCGGGTTTTCCTTGGTTTTGATGGACAAAGACTGGAACACCTCGATCCGCAAACCCCTGCCCTGGGATGGGCGCGAGATACTGAACGCCATCGACAAGATGCCGATCGCGCGCTCTGACGCCAAGGAAAAGAACCCCTCGGGGCGGAACTGAGCGCCGGTCATGCAAGGCTCCTGACGCCACGCAGGGCCAGCCCGAACCAAAGACGGGGTTTGGCCCGGCGCGCCATCATTCAAATTCCATGATCACTTCATCAACCTTCAGGCTGGCGCCGGGTGCGGCTTTGATGGCTTTGACCACGCCACGCCGCTCAGCCCGCAGGGTGTTTTCCATCTTCATCGCCTCGACCGTGGCAAGGGATTGGCCTTCCTGCACCTCTTCGCCCACCTCGACGCTGATTTTCACTACCAGACCCGGCATCGGGCACAGCAGGAATTTCGACGTATCGGGCGGCAGCTTTTCCAGCATCAAACCAGCCAGCGCTTTTTGGCGCGGCGATTGCACATGCACTTTCAGATCGGCCCCGCGCAGACGCATCCGGAACCCCATCGGGATCTTGGCCACCTTGATCGCCAGATCCGCCCCGCCCACAACCAGCCGCACCAAGGGTTGCCCCGGGGTCCAACTGGATTCCACCCGCAATTCACTGCCATCGGCAAAAATGGCGGTGGATCCGCTATGATCGGCGCGGATTTTCACCGCAAAGGCAGTGCCTTGCAGGGTCACAACCCAATCATCGCCAACCCGGCGTTCGTGATTGTCCATGGTGCCGGAAATCCGCGTGCGGCGGATTTCGGCCACGCGATTCATCGCGGCGGCGGCAGCGGCGACCTGTTTCAACAGGGCTTCTTCCAGCGTCGCCCCCTGGAAGCCTTCGGGGTATTCCTCGGCGATGAACGCCGTGGTGATATCGCCGGAGATAAAGCGCGGATGGTCCATCACAGCGCCAACAAAGGGCAGGTTGTGGCCGATGCCCTCCACCTCGAACGTGTCCAAAGCGATGCGCATTTCATTAATCGCCTCGGCCCGGGTCGGGGCCCAAGTGCAAAGCTTGGCGATCATCGGATCGTAGAACATCGAAATTTCGCCACCCTCAAAAACGCCGGTATCATTGCGCACGATGCCGCCGCGGGGCGTGGGGCCTTCGACCGGCGGGCGATAGCGGGTCAAACGACCGATGGAGGGCAGGAAGTTGCGATACGGATCTTCGGCATACAGCCGCGATTCCATCGCCCAGCCGTTGATTTTAAGGTCTTCTTGCTTGAACGGAAGCGGCTCGCCATTCGCCACGCGGATCATCTGTTCCACCAGATCAACGCCGGTGATCAGTTCGGTCACGGGATGTTCCACCTGCAAACGGGTGTTCATTTCCAGAAAGTAAAAGTTGCGGTTGCCATCAACGATGAACTCCACCGTGCCCGCCGAGGTATAGCCAACGGCACGCGCCAAGGCGCAGGCCTGTTCGCCCATGGCTTTGCGGGTCGCCTCATCCAGAAACGGGCTAGGCGCCTCTTCGATCACCTTTTGATTGCGGCGCTGGATGCTGCATTCCCGCTCATGCAGATAGACGCAATTGCCGTGCTGGTCGGCCAGCACCTGAATTTCGATGTGGCGGGGCTGGGTGACGAATTTCTCAATAAAGATGCGGTCATCGCCAAAGCTGGCGGCGGCTTCGTTCTTTGACGACTCGAAGCCATCTTTAACTTCGGACTCGCTCCACGCGATGCGCATGCCCTTGCCGCCGCCGCCAGCCGAGGCTTTGATCATCACCGGATACCCGATTTCACCGCTGATTTTTACCGCCTCATCCGCGTCGGCGATAATGCCCATATAGCCGGGCACCGTGGAAACCCCGGCCTCTTGCGCGATCTTTTTGCTGGTGATCTTGTCGCCCATCGATTCAATCGCGGGGCTGGGGGGGCCCACAAAAACCACGCCTTCCTTTTCCAAGGCGGCGGCGAACTTCATGTTTTCACTAAGAAAACCGTAACCGGGATGCACCGCCTCGGCGCCGGATTTGCGGACGGCCTCCATGATCTTGTCGATCACGATATAGCTTTGCGCAGCCGGAGAAGCGCCGATGTGAATGGCCTCATCCGCCATTTTCACATGCAGGGCGTTGCGGTCGGCGTCGGAATAGACGGCGACGGTCTTGATGCCCATTTTCCGGGCCGATTTGATGACGCGGCAGGCAATCTCGCCCCGGTTGGCGATCAGGATTTTCTTGAACATATGTCCCCCTTCGATTGCCCGCAGGCACTGGCAAAATGCAAAACGGGGCCGCGCGGGCGATATGCCCGGGCGACCCCGTCCGTTGTGTGACTATGCCCGGTTAGGGCGAAAGGATCAGTAGCGAGCCCGTTAGTAGCGCGATTGGCAGGGCGGCAGGCCGACTTCGATGCCACAAGTGGCCGCCCCGGCAAGGCCACCCAAAGCCGCACCTGCGACCATGTTTTCGTCCAACGCATCAGCGATGGCGGCGCCTGCAACAGCGCCAGCGATGCCGCGCGATGTTGGATCTTGCATGCAGCCCGCAAGCGGCATGGAAAGAAGGGCGATAAGGAAAAGGGATTTACGCATGGTTTTCTGCCTCTGGTTTGGTTTTTTATTACCTGAGACTTTACCGCAAAACGCCCGGATTCAAAGGGGAAAAACGCATGTGCAGCCGCATCGGCAGGCCTTGGCCGAGCGGGCCGGGACCGAACCAAGCGCCGAGGCGCCGCAAAGGGGCTGCGCGCGGCGATGATCATTCGTCGTCCTCGTCCCAATCATAGACCTGAGCCTGACCACCCACACCGAAGACGGCCGGAAAGGCGGCTTCGGCGCGCGGCAGATCTATCTTGAGAAGGGCGTCATACGAGGCCGGATCAAAGGGGTCTTCGGCAGCAATCACCTCACGGCCAAACAGCCAGGACAGGCGGCCCGCGTCCAGATTGCCGCGTTCAAACGGCTCTTCCCCGAAATTCTGCCAAAGCGCCGCCATGAAGCCTTGATCGGCCTGCTTGTCGGTATGTTTGCGGTCTTTGAACCGCTCTCGCTTTATGATCTTGGCCGGGCCAACCTTTTGGTTGGCACGGCGGATGGTGAATTGGAAATCTGTGCCGGGAAGGCGGCCGGGAAACCCGCGATGTTTCAGCATGGGACACCCCCTGCAATGGTGGATGTCAAAAGATGCGAACTGGCGGGGATTGAGGCCGCGACAAGCGGCAGGGCCAAAACTGCGGCCGTGGATGCAGGGCCGAGGGCAACTGCCCTGCGGCCCTGCTCCGTGTTCTTACTTGTACTTGCCGGTGTAGGTCGGCTCGACGGTAACCGAAGGCTCGTCGACATAGACAACTTCCTGTTCAGCTTTTTTCGCGCAAGCGGCGACGAAACCAACCAGGGCCAGGGCCAAAACGATACGCATGCTCTTTTGCATCCTCTACTCCAATTTTCTTGGGGGGCTGAGGCGGGCAGACTGCCAACCTTCCCCCATTCTGAGGTTAAGACCGCTTGGGTTCGGCCTTGGAGCAGCATAACCGAGATTTTTGCGGAAAGACACGCCGCCCGATCCAAGTTGTCTGCCTGTGACTCGGAAACCTCAATCGCCCCGGGTTGGTCGCCAGATGGCCCCATATCTTGTGGTTTCATCAAAACATCTCCCAGATACAGGTCTCGTTTTTCACGCCATACGCCTCAAAGAATTGCACCGCATCAGGCGCGCTCTCCCCAAAAGGCACGGCACGATCGGCGAATACGATGATGATCTGCTGGGGTTCAGGGGTGATATCGGCCAGACGCGGCACGGCAAAGCTGCTGCACAGGGCCAGCATATCGGCGCTGGGATCATCGGCAGAGGTGAGGCCCGACACGACAAAACGAAACCGGGCCGTTGCCCCCTTTGGCCCCGGCACATCGGTGATCAGGTCCAAAACTGCGACCTCGCGGCCTGAGGGCACGGTGACGGCATCGCCCAAGGGCGGCTCGTCGTTGCACCCGGCCAGCGCCAGAAAAAGGCTGGCGGCAAGGACGGGTAGGGCAAGAATGCGGCGGGTCATTGTAAGATCACAGCGGAATGTTATCATGCTTTTTCCACGGGTTGACCTGCTTTTTGCCACGCAGGGCGGCAAAGGCACGAGCGACCCGGCGGCGGGTGGATTGGGGCATGATCACCTCGTCGATAAAGCCCTTTTCGGCGGCGACAAAGGGGTTGGCAAAGCGGTCTTCGTAATCCTTCGCACGTTGCGCGATCTTGTCCGGGTCGCCAAGTTCACTGCGATAAAGGATCTCTGTTGCCCCTTTGGCGCCCATCACGGCCACTTCGGCGGTGGGCCAGGCATAGTTGAAATCGCCCCGCAGATGCTTGGACGACATCACGACATAGGCCCCGCCATAGGTCTTGCGGGTCAGCACGGTCACCTTGGGCACGGTCGCCTCACCATAGGCAAACAGCAGTTTGGCGCCGTGTTTGATCACGCCGCCATATTCCTGACCGGTGCCGGGAAGAAAGCCGGGCACGTCAACAAGGGTCAAAATCGGGATCTCGAACGCATCGCAAAAGCGCACAAAGCGCGCAGCTTTGCGACTGGCGTCGATGTCCAGGCAGCCCGCCAGAACCATCGGCTGATTGGCAACCACGCCAACCGTTTGCCCCTCAAGCCGGATGAAACCTGTGATGATATTGGCCGCAAAGGCTGCTTGGATTTCAAAGAAATCGCCCTCATCCGCCAGTTTGGTGATCAACTCTTTCATGTCATAGGGCTGGTTCGGATTGTCGGGAACCAGCGTGTCCAGACTGGGCTCTACCCGGGCCGGGCTGTCAAAGAACGGACGCACCGGGGCCTTTTCGCGGTTGTTCAGCGGCAGGAAATCAATCAAGCGGCGGGTTTCTGCGATCAACTCGACATCATTCTCATAAGCGCCATCGGCGACCGAGGATTTGCGGGTATGGGTGCCCGCGCCGCCCAGCTCTTCCGCCGTAACCTGTTCATTGGTAACGGTTTTCACCACATCCGGGCCAGTCACGAACATATAAGACGTGTCTTTGACCATAAAGATGAAATCAGTCATCGCAGGCGAATAAACCGCGCCCCCTGCGCAAGGCCCCATGATCAGGCTGATCTGCGGCACCACCCCCGAGGCCATGATATTGCGCTGAAAAATCTCGCCATAGGCGGCCAGAGACGACACACCTTCTTGAATCCGCGCACCACCGGAATCGTTCATCCCGATCACCGGCGCGCCGTTTTGAATGGCCAGATCCATGATCTTGCAGATCTTGCGGCCATGGGTTTCCGAAACCGAGCCACCCATAACGGTAAAATCCTGCGCAAAGACATAGACCATGCGGCCGTTCACCGTGCCCCAACCGGTCACGACGCCATCGCCCGCGGGGCGATCCGACTCCATCCCGAAATCGGTGCAGCGATGGCGCACGAACATGTCGAATTCTTCGAACGAGCCTTCGTCCAAGAGCAGTTCGATCCGCTCGCGCGCCGTCAGTTTGCCCTTGGCGTGCTGGGCCGCAACCCGGCGCTCACCGCCGCCTTGACGCGCATCGGCGCGCCGTGCGTCCAGCTCTGTCAGGATATCTTTCATGCGCGTTCTCCCCCCTCAAGGAATCCGGTCAGGATTTTGCGGGACCATAACGGCCAGCGCGGCGATCTAAAAGCAGAATCCCGGATATTTGCATAATCTTGACAGAGAGCTATTTGCGAATTGCAAATTAGCGAAGCCACCACCCCACACCCCGCCCTTTGCCATAGACTCCGCCCCGAACCGGGCGTAGCGAAGGGGCATGAGAACCGCCCGCTTTCTTGATCGCACAACCCCGCCCGTTCTGGCCACGCTGGTTCTGGTGGCGGGGCTGTCGGCCCTGACAATGAACATCTTTTTGCCATCCCTGCCCGCAATGGCCAAGTGGTTTGGCGTGCCCTACGGGCTGATGCAGCAATCCGTGCCGCTCTATCTGGCGCTGTCGGCCGGGTTGCAGGTGGTGATCGGCCCGCTGTCAGACCGCTATGGCCGCCGCAAGGTGCTGCTGTGGTCGCTGGGCCTGTTCTTGATTGCCACAGTGGGCACGCTGGCCGCCCCCGATGCCACGACATTCCTGATTTGCCGGATGGCGCAGGCGGTGATCGCCTCTGGCATGGTGCTAAGCCGGGCGATTGTGCGCGATATCACCACCGATGCACAGGCCGCGTCGATGATCGGCTATGTCACCATGGGGATGAGTTTGGTGCCGATGATTGGCCCGGTGATTGGCGGCTGGCTGGATGATACCTTCGGCTGGCAGGCGAATTTCGCGCTGCTGTTGATATTGGGCGTGGCCGTCATGGCGTTGGTCTGGGCCGATCTGGGCGAGACGGCGGTTTTGCGGGGTGGCCCGGTGCTGGCGCAGATGAAGGAATATCCGCGCCTGCTGACCTCGCCCCGGTTCTGGGGCTATGCGATGGCGGCGGCGTTCTCTTCGGGGTGCTTTTTTGCTTATCTGGGCGGTGCGCCCTTTGTGGGAACAGAGGTGTATGCGTTGTCCTCGACCCAGGTGGGCGCGCTGTTTGCCCTGACGGCGGTGGGCTATGCGGCGGGAAACTATCTGGCCGGGCGCTATTCAGTGCGGTTGGGCATGAACCGCATGGTGCTGACCGGCTGTCTGGTGACGACCTTTGGGCTGTCACTGTTGGCGGTGCTGACTTGGGCCGGGTGGTCGGGGCCGGTGGTGTTCTTTGGCCTGACGGTCTTCATGGGTCTGGGCAACGGGATTGCGTTGCCCAATGCCAATGCCGGAATATTGTCGGTGCGGCCGGGGCTTGCGGGCGCGGCCTCTGGCCTTGGCGGGGCACTGATAATTGGTGGCGGGGCGGCGCTGGCGTCGCTGGCGGGGCGGCTGTTGGTGCCGGGATCAACCGAGATGCCGTTGGTTTTGCTCATGCTGGGGTCATCTGTCGCCTCGGTCGTGGCGATTTTGCTGGTGATCAGGCGGGCGCGCCGGATCGGTATTGCGGCTTGACGCAGGCTTTGCAAAGCCGATAACGGTTTTGCAAAGAGGAGGCCGCGATGCCCGCCCAAAAGCTGTATGCCGGCGTCAAGCTGCGCGAAATCCGCGGGCGGCTAAGCCTGACGCAAAAGGCTTTTGCCGAAAAGCTGGGCGTGTCCCTGCCCTATCTGAACCAGATGGAGAACAACCACCGACCCATCAGCGCGGCTGTGGTCTTGGGTCTGGCGCAGGAGTTCGGGCTGGATGTCACCGAACTGACCGTGGGCGAAAGCGAGCGGTTGGTAAGCGATATGCGCGAGGCGCTGGCCGATCCAGTTTTCACCTCTGCCACCCCGCCCGTGGCCGATTTGCGGTTGGCGGCATCGAACGCGCCAGCGCTGGCGCGGGCCTTTCTGGACCTGCACCGCGCGTACCGCCAAAGCCATGAGCGGCTGGCTTCGCTGGATGAGGCTTTGGGGCGTGAAGACGCGGGCCTGAGGCCCAGCCCTTGGGAAGAGGTGCGTGACTTTTTTCACTATTGCGACAATTACATAGATGCGGTGGACCGCGCAGCGGAACATTTCGCAATGCCCGCAGGGGCGCGAAAAGACGTGGCAATTCTGGCGGAAGAGGCCCTGCACAAGCGGGGCATCAGCCTGCACTTTTCCGACAATCCGGCGATGCGGTTTTACAACCCGGCAACGCGGCGGCTGGAAATCAGCGCCCGCTCAAACACCCCCACACGGCGGTTCCAATTGCTGCACCAATTGGCGCTGATCACCCAAAATGACCTTTTGGAAGCAACGCTGGATCTGGCCCGATTTTCCACCCCCGAAGCCCGCGATATCGCCAAGATCGGGCTGGCGAATTACTTTGCCGGGGCCGCCCTCTTGCCCTACCGCGCCTTTCAGGCCGCCGCAAAAGACACCCGGCATGATCTGGAGCGGCTGGCCGATGCCTTTGGCGCCTCGGTCGAGCAGGTGGCGCATCGGCTATCTACGCTGCAACGCCCTGGCGCAAAGGGGATTCCGTTTTTCTTTGTGCGCGTCGATCAGGCTGGCACCATCACCAAACGCCACTCGGCCACGCGGCTGCAATTTGCCCGCTTTGGCGGCGCTTGCCCGCTGTGGAACGTGCATGCTGCCTTTGAAACGCCGGGCAAGTTCCTGCGGCAATTGGCCGAAACGCCCGATGGGGTACGGTATCTGTGCCTGGCGCGCGATGTCTCAAAACCTGCGGGCGCTTGGCTGGCCCCGGTGCGGCGCTATGCCATCGGCTTGGGGTGTGAGGTGCAGCACGCCGCCGATCTGGTCTATGCCGACGGGTTGGACCTGAAGGGCCGGTTTGAACCCATCGGGATCAGCTGCCGCATCTGCGAGCGGCGAGACTGCCATCAAAGGTCTGTCCCGCCGCTGGAGCGTCGGCTGAAGGTCGACCCCGACAGGCGCGGCCTTCTGCCTTATGATATCGCAGATTAAGCGCGGAGCATCCGCGCGATCTCATCCTTGATGTGCGACCGCTGGCGGCGTAATGCCTCTTCCTCAGCATCCGACATCGCATCAATCCGGGTTTCGGCGCGGTGCACCTTGTCGTTCACATCGTCATAATCGACCAAAAGCTTTGCAAAATGCGCGTTCGACAGTTTCAGCGCGTGCAGTTTTTCCTGATCGTTGGGGAATTCTTCTTGCAGGGTGTGGGGTGTGTTCGACATGGGTTTTCTCCTTGATTTACCAAGGTATTTTAACGCAGATTCCCCCCGCTGCCTTTGACAAGGATCAACTTTACCGTTGCGCCGTCCGCCAATTCGGGTTCATCCACGGCTCATTGTTCAGGGCAGGCAAAGGCGTGCGACCCAGAATGTGATCGGCGGCCTTTTCGCCCGTCATGATCGACGGCCCGTTCAGATTGCCATTGGTGATCTGCGGAAAGATCGAGCTGTCAGCAACCCGCAGCCCCTCCACCCCGATCACCCGACATTCAGGGTCCACCACGGCCATCGGATCAGAGGCCCGGCCCATTTTGCACGTCCCGCAGGGGTGATAGGCGCTTTCAGCATGGTCGCGGATAAAGCTGTCAATCTCGGCATCCGATTGCAGATCAATGCCGGGTTGAATTTCAGATTTCACAAAAGGCACCATCGCGTTTTGTGCAAAAATCTCACGCGTCAGGCGGATGCAGCTGCGGAAATCCTCCCAGTCCTTTTCGGTCGACATATAGTTGAACCGGATAACCGGCGCGTCTTCCGGCCGGTTTGAACGCAAAGTGATCGCCCCGCGCGAGGGCGAGCGCATCGGCCCGACATGGGCCTGAAACCCATGCCCCGCCGCCGCCGCCTTGCCGTCATAGCGCACGGCGATGGGCAGGAAATGATACTGAATATCGGGGTACTCAACGCCCGCACGCGAGCGGATAAAGGCGCAGGATTCAAACTGGTTCGACGCGCCAAGGCCCTTTCCGGTCAGCATCCACTGCGCACCAACCCAAGCCTTGCCAAATATATTCCAGTATTTATACAAGGTTACCGGCTGAGCTGCGGCGAATTGCATATAGATCTCAAGATGGTCCTGCAAATTCGCGCCAACCCCGGGGCGGTCGGCCAAGACCTCTATCCCGTGTTCAGCCAGATGGGCTGCGGGGCCAATGCCCGACAGCATCAACAGCTTGGGCGAGTTGATCGACGAGGCCGCAATGATCACCTCGCGCCCCGCGCGGATGATCTGACGACCGGCGACGGTATCCACCTCAACCCCCACGGCGCGATGATTCTCCATCACGATCCGGCGGGCGAAACCGCGGGTTATATGCACGTTTCCCGTGGCTTGCGCCGGTTTCAGATAGGCATTGGCGGCAGACCAGCGGCGGCCCTTCCAGATCGTCGCCTCCATCGGGCCAAAGCCCTCTTGCTGCTCACCATTATAATCGGCGGTAACCGGATAACCGGCCTGCCGGCCCGACTCGATAAAGGCATCGAATAACGGGTTCGACCGGGGCCCGCGTGAGATGTGCAACGGCCCGTCAGAGCCGCGCCATTCCGGGCCTTGGCCGCCGTGGCTGTTCTCCATCCGTTTGAAATAGGGCAGCACATCGGCGTAGCGCCAACCATCGGCCCCCATCTCGGCCCATGTATCGTAGTCGCGGGCATGGCCGCGCACATAGACCATCCCGTTGATCGAGGACGACCCGCCAATCACCTTGCCGCGCGGGGTGGCCAGACGGCGGTTGCCCAAATGGGCCTCCGGCTCCGACGCAAAGCCCCAGTCGTAAATGCCCATATTCATCGGATAAGACAGCGCACCGGGCATCTGGATAAATGGCCCTGCATCAGAGCCGCCATGTTCAATCACGATCACGCGCCGCCCCGCTTCGGCCAAACGGTAGGCAATGGCGCATCCGGCAGAGCCTGCGCCCACGATCACATAATCAGCATTCATTCCAGATATTCCCAAGCATATTCAATGTATTGATGGTGGCCCTTAGCGCGCCGCCAGTTCCGCATCCAGATAGGTCAGCGCCATAGAAACCGCCGCCGCCCCATCCGGCGCCCCGGTTTTCAGCACTTCGCGCAGGTAAAGCCCATCAATCAGCGCGCCCAAGCCCGCCCCGATCCGGGGGGCGTCCTCCCCCGCCAAGGACCGCAAGGCGATGATAAGGTTTGACCGCAACCGCCCTTGATAAATCGCCAAAAGCCGCTTGGCCTCCGGTGCTGTCTGGGCCAGAACCCAAAAGTTCAGCCAAGCCCCCACCGCCTCACGCCGGAAATTCCCGGGGCTGAAACTGGCGCTGAGGATGGCGCGAATCCGGCCATCATCGCCTTTGGCCGCCGCCAAAGCGCCGCGCACTTCGGCCCCATACAGCGTCAAGATGTGGCGCATGGCGGCCAGAAACATATCTTCCTTCGAGCCAAAGTAGTGATGCGCCAGCGCGGACGACATGCCCGCCCGCTTCGCAATCTGGCTGACCGTAACGTCAAGAGAGCCCACGCGGCCAATCTCAACAATCGTCGCTTTCACCAACGCGTCCTTGCGGATAGGCTCCATCCCAAGCTTCGGCATTCCCGGATTCCATAAATGACTTGCATTCTGGGTGAAGCATGAAGTTTATTGACTCGTCAATCAACAAAAACTGCCACAAAAAAACACGGGGAACTTTCATGACCATCCGCACAACCCTTCTGACCACCGCCGTCACCTTTGCCCTGGCCGGATCGGCCTTTGCCGAGGGCTGCGACAAGATCATCTTCTCGGACGTCGGCTGGACCGACATCACCGCCACCACCGCCGCGACAACGCTGGTGCTTGATGCCTTGGGCTATGAGACCGAGATCAAAGTGCTGGCCGTGCCAGTCACCTACACCGGCCTCGCCGAGGGCGACATCGACGTTTTCCTGGGCAATTGGATGCCAACGATGGAGGCAGATATCGCGCCCTACCGCGATGCAGGCACTGTTGACACCGTGCGCACCAACCTTGAGGGCGCAAAGTATACGCTGGCCACCAATGCCGCCGGTGCCGCCCTTGGGATCAGCGATTTTTCGAACATCAAAGACCACAAGGACGCACTTGAGGGCAGCATTTATGGCATCGAGCCGGGCAATGACGGCAACCGCCTGATTGGTGACATGATCGCCAGCGGGCCCTTCGGGCTGGAGGGCTTCACCATGGTGGAATCGTCCGAGCAAGGCATGCTGGCCGAAGTGGCCAACAAGGACTCTGACAACAAGCCGATCGTGTTTCTGGGGTGGGAGCCGCACCCGATGAACGCCAATTTCAAGATGACCTATCTGACCGGCGGCGATGATGTCTTTGGCCCCAATTTCGGCGGCGCAGTCGTGGCCACCAACACCCGCGCGGGCTATGTTTCGGACTGCTCTAATACCGGCAAGCTGTTGCAGAATTTGGTCTTTTCCTTGCCGATGGAGAATGAGATCATGGCCGCAATCCTGAACGATGGCGCTGATCCGCGTGACGCCGCAAAGACTTGGCTCGCCGCCAATCCGGCCGCATGGGAGCTGTGGCTGGACGGGGTGACCGCCAAGGATGGCAGCGACGCCAAAGCCGCCGTGATGGCCGCTTTGCAGTAATCTGACCTTAGGCCCCGGGTGACCCCCGGGGCCTTTTCCATCGCGGCAAGGGGGGCAGATGGACTGGCTGACAGCAAACGAATTGCCAGTGGGCAAGACGGCAAAGATCGTCTTCGACTGGCTGAAATTGAACTTCAAGGATGATTTCCGGTCCTTCGGCAACGCAGTCAAAGGCGGGATCGAAGCACTGAGCGATCTGATGCAGATGATCCCCCCTTTGGGGTTGGTCGCGCTGTTCGTGGCGCTGACCTTTGCCATTCAGCGGCGCTGGCAGCCCTGCGTTGTGGTGGCGCTTTGCTATCTCTTCATCATCAACCAAGGCTATTGGCCGAAAACGACCGAGACGCTGGCGCTGGTCGCCTTTGTCTGCGCGATCTGCATGGCAATCGGGGTGCCAATTGGCGTGATGGCTGCGCACCGGCCCCGGCTTTACGGCGTGATGCAGCCGGTGCTGGATTTGATGCAGACCCTGCCAGCCCCGGTCTATCTTATTCCATTCGTTATCCTTTTCGGCATTGGCGTGGTGCCAGCGCTGTTTGCCTCGATCATCTTCGTCGTGCCCACCTCGATCCGGCTGACGCATCTGGGCGTGTCCTCCACACCCACCGCACTGCTAGAGGCCGCAACCGCCTTTGGCGCCCGGCCCCGGCAGGTTCTGTGGAAAGTGGAACTGCCTTGGGCCTTCCCGCAGATCATGGCCGGGCTGAACCAGACGATCATGCTGTCGCTGTCGATGGTGGTGATTTCGGCCTGGGTCGGGGCCGCGGGCCTTGGCGTGCCGGTGGTAGAGGCGCTGAACCGCGTACGCCCCGATCTGGGGTTTGAGGCAGGATCCGTGATCGTCGCTCTTGCCATCGCGTTGGACCGGATGCTGAGGGTATCAAAATGAACGCAGCCGTAGAATTCGACAAAGTCTCGATCGTGTTTGGCGATCACCCGGAACGGGCCTTGACCCTGATGGATCAAGGGCTTAGCCGGTCAGAGATTCAGACCCAGACCGGGCAGATCCTTGGGGTGCATGATTGCAGCCTGACGGTGGCGCAGGGCGAAATCTTGGTGCTGATGGGCTTGTCCGGCTCTGGCAAATCCACGCTATTACGGGGGGTGAACGCGCTGAACCCGGTGGTGCGGGGCGAAGTGCGGGTGCATGACGGGAATGGCATGGTATCGGTGACCAAGGCCGATCCGGCGAGTTTGCGGCGGCTGCGCTCCACCCGGATTGCGATGGTTTTTCAACAGTTTGGCCTGCTGCCTTGGCGCACCGTGCGCGAAAACGTCGGGCTGGGGTTGGAGTTGTCTGGGATGACGGCAACCGACCGTCGCCCGAAAGTTGACGCGCAGTTGGAGCTGGTAAACCTAAGCCAATGGGCCGACCGCAAAGTGGGCGAATTGTCAGGCGGCATGCAACAGCGCGTCGGTCTGGCGCGGGCTTTCGTGACCGATGCGCCTATTTTGCTGATGGATGAGCCGTTTTCGGCGCTGGATCCGCTGATCCGCGCCAAGCTGCAAGATGAGTTGCTGGACCTGCAAGCCAAGCTGAAACGCACCATTATCTTCGTCAGCCATGATCTGGATGAGGCCTTCAAGATCGGCAATCGCATCGCCCTCATGGAAGGCGGTCGGATCGTGCAATGCGGCACAGCGCGCGAGATTATCGCCAATCCAGTCAGCGATTATGTGGCAGAGTTTGTGGCCCACATGAACCCCTTGGGGGTTTTGACGGCGCGCGATGTGATGGTTGCGGGCAAGGCCGAGGGGCAGGAATTTGCCCCCGAAACCCCGGTGAAAGACGTGATGCAGGCGCTGAAAACCGGGGCCAAAGCCGTCAGCGTGGTAGAATCTGGCGCGCATTTGGGTGTGATCCGCGCGGCAGATGTGATGGGAAAACTGCTGAACCCGCGCGGCTAAGACGCCTTTTGGCGTCTTACTCAGGCTTTGCGGCCTTCTTTGGTGCGGCCTTCTTTGCGGCAGGCTTTTTGGCCGCCGCTTTCTTGGCCGCAGGCTTCTTCGCCGCCGGCTTTTTCGCCGCAGTCTTGCGCGCGGGCTTGCCGGATTTTCCCGCCTTCTCTGCGATCAAAACCAAGGCCTCTTCCAGCGTTACCGCCTCTGGCGTGGTCTCTTTGGGCAGGGTCGCGTTGACCTTTTCCCATTTGATATAAGGACCATAGCGGCCGGGCATCACCTGAATCTCGCCACCATCGGGGTGCGCGCCCAGATTGCGCAAGGGCTCTGCCGGGGTGCCGCCACGACCGGGGCGCAACGCTTTCAGCGCCAGCACTTCCATCGCGCGGTTCATGCCGATGGTGAAAACTTCTTCGACATCGGTGATATTGGCATAGATTTTGCCGTGCTTGACGTAAGGCCCAAAGCGGCCAATCGCGGCCTCAACGGCTTCTCCGTCCTCGGGATGCGGGCCGATCAGGCGGGGCAAGGACAACAACGCCAAAGCACGCTCCAGCGTCAGACCATCGGGCGTTGTGCCCTTGGGCAGGCTGGCGCGGCCCGGCTTGGGCTGCTCTTCCGTCGCCTCTCCGCGCTGGACATAGGGTCCGAAACGCCCCGACCGCAGGCTGATCTCCAACCCGTTTTCGTCCTGCCCCAGGATGCGCCCGTCTGAGGCGACCCCTTCGGAATCCCCGGCCAAGGGGCGGGTGTAGCGGCATTCAGGATAGTTGCCACAACCGATGAACGCGCTACCCGAACGGGCGGTTTTCAGGTGCAATCGCCCTACGCCACAGGTGGGGCAGATACGCGGGTCGCTGCCATCGGCGCGGGCAGGGTAAAGGTGGGGGGCCAGAAATTCGTCAATCTTGGTAAGCACTTCGCCAATCCGCAGATCAGCGGTTTCCGCCACAGCGGCGGCAAAATCGCGCCAGAACCGGGCGAGAACTTCCTTGTAATCGCGCTCTCCGGCCGACACGTCATCCAATTCCGCCTCAAGGTCGGCGGTGAAATCATATTCCACATAGCGGCGGAAATAGTTCGACAGGAAGGCCGTGACCAAGCGGCCCTTGTCTTCGGGAAACAGCCGGTTCTTGTCCTTGCGGACATATTCGCGATCAACGATCGTCGTCAGGATCGACGCATAGGTCGACGGGCGGCCAATGCCCAATTCCTCCATCCGCTTGACCAAAGTGGCCTCGGTATAGCGGGGCGGCGGTTGGGTGTGGCTTTGGCTGGCAAGCGTCGCGCCATCCGGGCTAAGAACGGCCGAGGACGTCCGGCGCAAGGCGCTGTCGGCTTCGATCACATCATCATCGCCACCGCGGCTGCGGGCAAATGCGGGCTCTTGCGCGGCCTTGGCCGGGGTAACGGACTCGCCATTGGCGATCTGTGGCAGGCGGCCTTCGTCATCGCCCTCTTCATCGCGGCCTTCGTCGTAAACCTTTAGAAAGCCATCGAAAAGCATGACCTGACCATTGGCGCGAAAGCCCACCTGACCGTCGGGGCTGGTGATATCCACCGCCGTCCGCTCCATCCGGGCCGCTGCCATCTGGCTGGAAATCGTGCGCTTCCAGATCAATTCATACAGCTTGCGCTGATCCTCCTCGACCCGGATTTTTTCCGGCCCCATCGCCATTTCGGTCGGGCGAATACACTCATGCGCCTCTTGCGCATTCTTGGCCTTGTTCTTGTAAAGGCGCGGCGTGTCGGGGACGTAAGCCGCCCCAAATCGGGTGCCGATTTCGGCCCGCGCCTCAGTGATCGCCTCGGGCGCCATGTCGATGCCATCGGTCCGCATATAGGTAATGTGCCCGGCCTCATACAGCCGTTGGGCCGCGTTCATGCACTGCTTGGCGCCCATGCCATATTTGCGGCTGGCTTCTTGTTGCAGGGTCGAGGTCATGAAGGGCGGATAGGGGTTGCGATTGGCGGGTTTGGATTCCACCCCCGCCACGGTGAAGGTTCGAGAACTGACAGCCTGCACCGCCATTTCGGCGGCTGTGACGGTGGCAATGTCGAATTTCTGCAATTTGCCGCCGCCAAGGGTGACCAGACCGGCTTCAAATTCCTGACCGCGCGGGGTGCGGAACACCGCCTTTACGGTCCAGTATTCGCGGGCCTTAAAGGCCTCGATCTCCATCTCGCGCTCAACAATCAGGCGCAGGCACACTGATTGCACCCGGCCCGCTGATTTCGCGCCGGGCAGCTTGCGCCACAAAACGGGCGAGAGGGTAAAGCCCACCAGATAATCCAACGCGCGGCGGGCCAGATAGGCCTCGACCAAGGGCGTGTCGATATCGCGCGGCTCTTTCATCGCCTTGGTCACGGCGTCTTTGGTAATGGCGTTAAAGGTCACGCGGGACACCTTTTTGCCCTTCTTCAGGCTGGGGGCCAAAGCCTCGCGCAGGTGCCAACTAATCGCCTCGCCCTCGCGGTCAGGGTCGGTTGCCAGAATAAGTGTATCGTCGGTTTTCAGCGCATCGATGATGGCCTTGATGTGCTTTTTGCTTTCCGGCGCCACTTCCCAAAGCATGGCGAAATCGGCGTCCGGGTCGACAGAGCCGTTCTTGGCGGGCAGGTCGCGGACATGGCCGTAAGAGGCCAGAACGACAAAGTCGGGACCAAGATATTTGTTGATTGTCTTGGCCTTGGCAGGAGATTCTACAACAACGACAGGCATGGAAATCCCCTTGAGGCGACCGCGGAACGCAAGTGGCTAAATGCGGCGCGCCGGGTGGGATTGTCAACCACGCAAGGAATAAGGCAGCAAAGCAGGCGCAGGACGGCCCGCAATGTCACCCCCTCAGACGCGGCACAGCAGGCCGCCAGGCTGGCGCTGGATCTGGCCATCCAACTCTAGCGTCAAAAGCGCCGAGGCCAGATGGGCCGGTGGCATCGCCAGATCGCGGATCAACTGATCTTCGGCCAAGGGGCTGGGGCCAAGGCGCGCAAGGATGCGGGTATGCAGATCGGCGGCCTCAGCCAAGGGGCGCGATTTGGGCTGCGGGCCGGGCAGCGGCTTTGGCGCAGGCTCTGCATCCACCTGTTGTTTGCGATGCGGCGCAGGCGCGCCCAGCGCCTCCAGCACATCAGCCGCCCCCCGCACCAGCGTCGCCCCATCGCGGAGCAACATGTTGCAGCCAGAAGCGCGGGCATCAAATGGATGGCCCGGGACCGCCATCACATCACGGCCCTGATCGGCGGCATTGCGCGCGGTGATCAGCGACCCTGACCGCGCCGCCGCCTCGACCACCACCACCGCCCGTGACAGGCCCGAGATGATGCGGTTGCGCAGCGGAAAATGCCGGGTTTGCGGCACAGCCCCCATGGGTTGCTCAGACAATCTCAGGCCGCGCAGGCGGATATCTTCGGCCAAGGCGGCGTTTTCCAGCGGATAGATCACATCCACCCCGCCCGCCTGCACCGCAATCGTGCCGGTGTCCAAAGCCGCCTCATGCGCCGCCGCATCAATGCCGCGCGCAAGGCCCGAGACCACGCAAAACCCCGCCTGCCCCAACCCTTCGGCCAGCCGCCGCGCCATCCGCACCCCCAGGGATGACGCATTGCGCGCGCCCACCATCCCCACCATCGGCCGTGCCGCCAGCGACACATCGTCCTGCGCCCACAGCACCGGCGGCGCATCGGGCAAATCCCTCAAAGCCTCTGGATACTGTTTTTCGCAGAAAAACAGTGGCACCGCATCCATCAGACGCGCTGCTGCCATCTCGGCCAAAGCCACCTCAGCCGGGCACACCGAATAACCCTGCACGCCCGCTGCCTGGGCCACCTCGGGCAAAGCCTCGAGTGCCGCACGCGCGCTGCCATGCTCGGCCAACAGCCGGTGAAACGTCACCGCCCCAACCCTGCGAGAGCGAATGAGACGAAGCCAATCAAGGCGCGCGTCCTCCGTCCAGGGTGATGTGGGGTGTGTGGGGTTCGAAAAGAGATCGTCCGCCATGCCCGTCCTCGCCTCATTCACCTCGCAGCATGCCCCACGCAAGGTTAACAAAACCTGAATCAAACCCTTAAAATCAACCAAGCCCCGCTGGCCCGATCCAAGACCCCGATCTGGCGCTATCCCTTTCCTTGCCGAAAGGTCCAAAACTTGCTCAATTAGGACCAGATGTCGGGGGCCACCGCCGCCCGCAAAGGAGGCTTGCCATGAAGAACGCAGATGTAGCCAAACGGCGTGTCGAAGCCATCTCTCGCGGGGTGGGAATGCAGACCCAGATCTATGCCGATCGCGCCCTGAACGCCGAGGTCTGGGATATTGAGGGCAACCGCTATATCGACTTTGCCGCCGGCATCGCCGTGGTGAACACCGGGCATTGCCACCCCAAGGTGATGGCCGCCGTGGCCCATCAGCTGACCAAATTCACCCATACCTGCCATCAGGTCATGCCGTATGAGCCCTATATCCGCCTGGCAGAGCGTCTGAACGCGCTGGTCCCCGGCAATTTCGCCAAAAAGACCATTTTCGTCACCACCGGCGCCGAGGCCTGCGAAAACGCGGTGAAAATCGCCCGGATCGCCACCGGCCGCGATGCGGTCATCGCCTTTGGCGGCGGCTTTCATGGCCGGACCTTCATGGGCATGGCCCTGACGGGCAAGGTTGAACCCTATAAAAAGGGTTTTGGGTCGATGATGCCGGGCGTCTTCCACGTGCCCTTCCCGATGGGCCCACAGGGCATTTCCACCGCTGACGCGATGGCGGGGATTGAAAAGCTGTTCAAGGCCGATCTGGATCCCCAGCGCGTCGCCGCAATCATCTTTGAACCCGTTCAGGGCGAAGGCGGCTTCAACCCCGCGCCGACCGATCTGGTCAAAGCCATCCGCGCGCTCTGCGACAAGCATGGCATCGTGATGATCGCAGATGAGGTGCAAACCGGTTTTGCCCGCACCGGCACCATGTTCGCGATGGAACCGCATGGCGTGGCGGCAGACCTCACCACCATGGCCAAAGGTCTGGCCGGTGGCCTGCCCCTCGCCGCCGTCACCGGCAAGGCCGAGTTGATGGACGCCGCCAACCCCGGCGGATTGGGCGGCACCTATGCCGGCAACCCTTTGGGCATTGCGGCATCAAACGCCGTTCTCGACGTGATCGAAGAGGAAAACCTTTGCGCCCGCGCCAATGAACTGGGCAGCCGTCTGAAGCAAAAGCTGGAAGAAATCCGCGCCACCACGCCAGAGATGATCGACATCCGCGGGCCCGGCTTCATGGTGGCGGCAGAATTCGCCAACCCAACCACCAAAGAGCCTGACGCCGGTTTCACCAACCGCGTCCGGCTAGAGGCGGAAAAGCGCGGCATGATCCTGCTGACCTGCGGCGTCTACGGCAATGTCGTGCGCTTTTTGGCCCCGATCACCATCCCCGATGCCCATTTCTCCGAAGCCTTGGCCATTCTTGAGGCCTCTATCGCTGCCGCCCGCGCGGTCTAAGGCGCCAAACAAACGCTTGCGGGCCGAAATATCCGCAAGCGCTCTTCAAGTGCGCGGCAAAACGTGACTTGCAAAAGGTCTTTGGAAAGCGGCAACCTGCCAATGTTAACCGCTTAAAACATTGGAGACCACGATGAAGTATTTCTTGTCGGCCACTTGCGCCCTCACATTGGTTCTTTCAGCCTGCACCCCTGCCGAGCAAAGCACCGCAGTCGGTGCCCTTGGCGGCGCAGCTGTTGGCGCGGCAATCTCTTCGGGCAGTGACCGCACCAAAGGCGCAATTGCAGGGGCAGCCGTTGGTGCCTTGGCCGGATCTCTGATCGGCAAAAGCAACCAGCCCGGCCAGTGCTATTACAACGATGGCTACGGCAACCGCTACCTCGCAGCCTGCTAAGTCAAAGCGCGCCGCCCGGGCTGCAAGCCACAGGCGGCGCTTGCACTGCGTAAGCTTTGCCCAAGGCCAAAGCCCCGGCTTCAACGCCTGCGCCTTTTGCATTGCGGCGCGCTCGCCCGCCCCCTATCACCGCAACGGAATGGGGGGGCGATGACCGGCATCACGTTGCAGGACGCAAGCTATAGCGTGGCGGGAAAAACCATCCTGTCCGGCCTGTCGCTGCATCTTACCGAAAGCCGCATCGGCATCATCGGCCGCAATGGCAGTGGCAAGACCACGCTTTTGCGGCTGATTGCCGGGCTGATCGCGCCCTCGGCGGGCAGCGTGCGTGTCGAGGGGATTAACCCCTACACAGACCGCAAAGGCACCCTTGCCCGGCTGGGAATCCTGTTCCAGAACCCCGATCATCAGATCCTGTTCCCCACTGTCGAAGAAGAGCTGGCCTTTGGCCTGCGCCAGCAGGGTCAACCCCAAACTGCCGCGCTTGCCGCCGCCCGCGCCGCCCTTGCCACCGCAGGCCGCGCCCATTGGGCAGGCGTTGCCGTCAGCACCCTGTCCGGCGGCCAACGCCATTGGCTGTGCCTGCAAGCGGTCTTGCTGATGCGCCCCGCCACGATCTTGCTGGATGAGCCGTTTGCCGGGCTGGATCTGCCCAGCATTGCCCGGATGACCCGCCATCTAACCGCCCTGCCCCAGCGGTTGATCACAATCACTCACGACCCAGCCTTGGTCGCGGATGCCGACCGGGTGATCTGGCTGGACGCAGGCCGCGTCGCCGCCGATGGCCCGCCCGCGGCCATCCTGCCCGCCTTTACCGCCGAGATGGCAAGGATAGGGGCCGCCGATGCTGACGCTGACCTGCCCGGTTAAAACTCCCCTGCACCACCTGCCCGCCGGGGCCAAGCTGGCAACTTTAGCGGTGTTCACGCTTGTGTTGTTCTGGCTACCCTCCCCCCTTTCCCTTTCCGTGGCACTCGCCGCAGTCATCGCCCTGCACTTGCCGTGGGGCGGGCTTTTCCTAACCCATGCGGCCAGAATGCTGCGCCCCCTATGGCCCTTCGTTCTGGTCGTGGCGGCGTGGCACCTGTGGGTCGGCGATGCCCGCGGCGGGGCCGTGGTGATCTTGCGGATGATCACAGCCGTCGCAGCGGCAAACCTTGTCACCATGACCACCCGCCTGTCCGATATGCTGACGGTGATCGAGCGACTTGCCCAGCCGCTGGCCCGCCTGATCCCGCCGCGCAGACTGGCCATGGCCTTCGCCCTCGTCATCCGCTTCATCCCACAACTCTCTGATCGCTTGTCACAAATCGCCGAAGCCTTCCGCGCCCGCGCGCATCGCCGCCCCGGCTGGCGGGTGCTGGTGCCTGCCACCCTTGCCGCCCTGGATGATGCCGACCATGCAGCCGAGGCCTTGCGCTCAAGGGGCGGAACCGACTAAGACTGTGGCAACAACAGGAGCCCCCTTGGAACGCAACCTAACCCATATCGCCCTTTTCGCCGCCTTGATCGCCATCCTTGGCCTTGTGCCACCGATCACCCTTGCCGGGGGCGTGCCGATCACCGCGCAATCGCTGGGTATCATGCTCTGCGGCACGGTTCTGGGCGCCAAACGCGGCGCGCTGGCGGTGCTGTTGTTTCTGGCGCTGGTGGCGGCGGGCTTGCCCTTGCTGACGGGCGGGCGCGGCGGCATTGGAGTTTTCGCCGGGCCATCCGTCGGTTTTCTGATCGGATTTCCCATCGCGGCCTTTGTGGCGGGCTGGATCGTTGAGCGCACAACCCTGCCGCTGGGCCTTGCAGCAGGGGCGGCCTCCATCATCGGCGGCATCGGCGTGCTTTATCTGCTGGGCATTCCCGGCATGGCTTTCGTGCTGGATAAAACGATTGGAGAGGCCAGCCTGATCGCCATCGCCTTCCTGCCCGGCGATCTGGTCAAATGCGTGCTGGCCGGGTTTGTCACCCAATCCATCGCCCGGATGCGCCCCGGATCAATCCTGTCGCGCGCCTAAACGCTAAGGATCAGCGCAGACCCAATTCCCCCGGCTGAGGCAATGGCCGCCAACCCATGCCCCGCGCGCAGATCATGGAACAACCGCACCGCCAGAATAGCGCCCGAGGCCCCAATCGGGTGCCCCCGCGCCAGCGCGCCACCCTTCAGGTTCACGCTTTCCGGGTTCAGCCCCGCGCCGCGAATGCAGGCAATCGCTTGCACGGCATAAGCCTCCATGATCTCGGATTGCGCCAGATCCTTGGCGCTCAACCCTGCCATCACCAAAGCCTTGGCGATGGCCGGAACCGGCGCAAGGCCGGGCTGCATCGGATCCGCGCCCAAAGTGGCGCTGGCGGTGACACGCAAGCCCCGCCCCCGCGCCACATCATTTGCCACGACCAACACAAACGCCGCCGCATCCGCCGCCACGGCGGCATTGGCTGCAGTGATCGGCCCTGAAATCACCGGGGCCCGCGCCGCAAGGGCCGCCGTCATCGGGCGGGTAAAAGTATCGCGCAACAGCCCCGCAACCGGGATAATCTCAGGAAAATCCTGCACAGCCATAGCCTTGGCATGACTTTCCACCGCCCAAAGATCAGCCTCAACCCGCGAAATTCCCTGCATTTCGGCCAGTGCAGCCGCAGCCTGCGCCATGTCAGGATCGCGGTCAGGCCAAGGCGTAAACGGGGCTTGATCATAGAACTCAACCTGCCCCCCTGCCCCACGCCGCGCCCGCATTGGGGCTTGCGAATAACTCTCGGCCCCGCCCGCCAGCACCACCCGCGCCTGCCCGCTGGACACCAGCGCCACCGCCAGCGCAATAGCATCCAATCCGCCCGCGCATTGGCGATCAATGCTCAACCCCGCCACCCGCTCGGGCAGCCCCGCCGCCAAAGCAATCCGCCGCGCCGGATTTCCGCCCGCGCCCAAAGCATTGGCGCAGATCACCTCATCCACATCCCCGGGCGACAGCCCCGCATCGGCCAGCACGGCCTGCACCACAGGGGCCGCCAGATCCTCAATCCGCAGGGCTGCAAAGGCCCCGCCACGCGGCGCCACAGCCGTGCGGCGGGCCGCAATGATCCGCGCGCTCATCCCGCCTCCAATGCGGCAAAGTCAGTCTTGCCCGACGCTGTCACCGGCCAATCGTCGCGCCAGACAATCCAGCGCGGCGCTTTCGTCGGCCCCAAAGCCGCGCGCAAGGCCGCCAAAATCGCCGCCTCTTGCCCCCGGTCCCCCATCACAACAGCCTGCAAAACATGCCCCCGCGCAGCGTCCGGCTGGGCCAGAACCGCCGCCTGAGTGACCCCGGGCAAAGTCAGCATCAAAGCCTCGATCTCTTCGGGAAAGACGTTCTGATCCGCCACCGTCACCATCCGTCCCTTGCGGCCCTGCAAATACAGATAGCCGTCCTGCACCTGCCCCATTTCCCCCACCGAGAGCCAATTGTCGTCCCAACAGGCAGAGCCCACCTCACCCGCGTAGCCCTTGAAAAGATAGGGGCTTTTCACCCAAACCTCCCCCGCCCGAATGTCCATCTCCACCCCCGGATAAGCGCGACCGACCGATCCTTCCGGCGTGTCCTCATCGGCCAAAGTGATAAACGACGTCTCTGCCGCCCCATAAAATTCCCGTAGCGCAGCGCCGGGTGCCAGCCGCCGCAAATCAACCCGTAAAGCGGCATCCAGCTTGGAACCGCCCACCAAAATCAGCCGCAAATTCGGCATTATCCCGCCCAGCCCTCGCAACTGCGCAGGCGTCGCATACAGCACCTGCACCCCCCGCGTCTCCAAAGCCTGTGCCTGCCGATCAGGCCGCATCCCGCCCAACAAATGCACCGTAGCGCCCAGATGCATCCCCTCCAGCGCGCCATAAAGCGCCAGCGATTGCGCCAGCTCGCCCAAGACCGCGACCACCCTTCCCGGCCCAATCCCAAAGGCCCGCCCATTCACCGAAAAAGACGCGGTCCAGCTTGCCTGAGACCGCCAGATCCGGCGCGGTGCGGCAGTGGACCCAGAGGTGAGGGATTCAAACATCGGCACCGCAGCGGCATTAGGCGCAGGCCCCGAGCCGCCAATCCGGAACGCCCCCTCACAGACCAGCGCAGCGGCCAAAGCCCGGCCGGCAGGCTCTGCCGGGATCACCGCCGCACCCGCCTCACCTTGCGCAACCTCAACCCCATCCGGGCCGAAAAGCCGCGCCTCCGGGTGCCAATGAAACCGCGCGCTCACCCCCGTCAGGCGAAACTGCCGCGCAGGGCGCGCACGCCACCGGCAAGGATCGACATATCAATCCCAACGGCGGTAAACGTCGTGCCCCATGCCATGCACTGCCGCGCAAAGCCCTGATCCAGAACCAAAATTCCCGCAGGCTTGCCAGCAGCAACGATCCCCTTGATCGCGCGTTCAATCATCGCCACCACCTCAGGATGCGAAGCATTGCCCGGATACCCCATCGAGGCCGCCAAATCCGCAGGCCCGATAAACAGCGCATCCACCCCGTCCACCGCCGCAATCTCGGCAATCCGCCCCACCGCCTCGGCGGTCTCGATCTGCACGATCAGGCACAGCTCTTCCTCGGCACGGCTCGCATAATCCTGCACCTGCCCATAGCGCGTGGCCCGCGACATGCCAGACACGCCCCGGATGCCGCGCGGCGCATAACGCATGGCAGCAACCATCGCCGCCGCCTCCTCAGCCGTCTGCACATAAGGCACCATCACCGTCTGCGCGCCCATATCCAGAACCCGCTTCATCAAGACCGAATCCTGCCCTGCAATCCGCACAACGGCAGACCCCGGATAGCCCGCCTGCGCCTGCAACATCGCCAGCAAATCCGGGATGTCCGTCAACGAATGTTCGGTATCCAACAGCACCCAGTCAAAGCCCGCCGAGGCCAGAATTTCCACCACCAAAGGCCCGGGGATGGAATTCCAGATGCCCAACTGCTGCTGACCCATGGTTGCCAAGCGTTTGAAATCATTGACAGGCAATTTCATGCAGTTACCAGTTTTGCCATGCGCCGCAGCGCCATCAGATAGCCATCGGTGCCAAAACCCGCGACCACGCCATCCGCGCGGCCCGAGACGAAGGAATGATGCCGAAATTCCTCACGCCGATGGATGTTTGAGATGTGAACCTCCAGCACCGGGCCGTCATAGGCATTCAGCGCGTCCAAAATCGCCACGGACGTATGCGAATAGGCCCCCGGGTTGATAATAATTCCCGCAATACCGCCGCGCGCGGCCTGAATCTCATCCACCAGCGCGCCTTCGTGGTTCGATTGCTTGGCCACTACGCTCAGCCCCAGTTCGGCCCCCAAGGCGGTGCAGGCGGCAACCACATCGGCAAGGGTCTCATGCCCGTAAACCTCAGGCTGGCGTTGGCCCAGAAGGTTCAGATTCGGGCCGTTAAGCAGTAAGATCTGGGTCATCACATTGCGTTCCTTGCGGCGGATGGCTGACCTTAGCCGATCATAGCGCGCGAACAAGAGGCGGCATAAAAAGACGGCCTCTTGCCCGGGGGCAAAGAGGCCGTTCAGGGAGTGGCGGAACCGGCTTAAGCCTTTGAAATCAGGCGACTTTCTGCAAGGCAACTTCTGGCTGGATACCCAGCGCTCGCACGATATCGCGGGTCAGATCGGGGCGGTTGAGTGTATAGAAATGCAGATCCTGCACGCCGCCCTCAATCAGCCTATCACACAGCGAGGTGCATTGGGCCAACGCATACAGCTCTTCGCGACCGTCCTGAATGGCGCGCGTAAACGCCTCATCCAGCTTTTGCGGCACGTCGCTGCCACAGCGGGTGGCGAATTTCTTGGCACCTTCCCAAGAGGTTATCGGCAGAATTCCGGGGATGATCGGCCCGGTGATGCCCGCTGCCACGCAAGCATCGCGAAAGCGAAAGAAGGTGTCGGGATCAAAGAAGAATTGCGTGATGGCAGAGGTTGCGCCCGCATCAAACTTGCGCTTCAGAAACTCGATATCCGCCCCGGTGCTGTCGGGGTGTGGCTCTGGATAAGCCCCCACGCGCAGGGTGAACTTGCCAGTTTTGGCCAAGGCTTCGACCAGCTCTACCGAAGAGGCAAAGCCGTCCGCATGCGGCGTAAACCGCGTCGCGCCCTTGGGCGCATCGCCGCGCAGGGCAACAATCTCGGTCACCCCAGCCGCCGCGTAAGCCTCTGCAATCTCCAGCGTTTCCGCCCGCGTTGCATCCACACAAGTCAGGTGTGCTGCCACCTTCAACCCATAATTCCGATGGATGGTGCTAACGGCCTCATGCGTCAGTTTGCGGGTCGTGCCGCCTGCGCCATAGGTCACAGAGACAAATTCGGGCTGCATCGGCGCCAGCGTCTGCACGGTATCCCACAGCCGAAACGACGCATCCAGCGTCTGGGGGGGGAAGAACTCGAAACTGATGCGGGGCGTGGTCATGTGCAGACTCCTCTTGCTTACCCCCCTTGTGGCAGCATTCGTCATGTGAGACCAATTCATAGTTTTCAGCATCATTATGAGGATGACCGCATGTATGTCGAACTGCGCCACCTGCGGACGATCCGCGCGATCCATCAGGCCGGGGGACTTGGGCGCGCCGCCGATATCCTGAATATGACGCAATCGGCGCTGTCGCATCAGGTGGCGGGCCTAGAGGCGCAGGCGGGAATGGAGCTGTTTGTCCGCCGCTCCAAACCGATGAAGCTTTCGGCCGCAGGACACCGTATGTTGAAGGCAGCAGAGCGAATCCTACCAGAGATAGACGCGATGGAGGAAGAATTCCGCGCGTTGCGATCGGGCAAAACCGGCCGCCTGCACATCGCTTTGGAGTGTCACGCCTGCTTTGATTGGCTCTTTCCGGTGCTGGAACAATTCCGCCACGCCTGGCCCGAGGTTGACGTGGACATCCGTGCCGGTTTCGCGTTTGAGGCCTTTCCCGCCTTGATGCGCGAAGAGGTGGATCTGGTGATCACCTCAGACTCCGGCCCCTTGCCGGATGTCGGCTTCAACGCGCTGTTCGACTATCACCCAACCTTTATCGCCGCCGCCAACAACCCCTTGGCGCAAAAGGCTTTCATCAGCGCCGAGGACTTTCGCGACCAAACGCTGATCACCTATCCCGTGGGCCGCGACAAGCTGGATGTGTTCAGCGAATTCCTGACACCGGCCCGGGTGGAGCCTCGCGCCCAGCGCACGGCGGAACTGACGGCGGTGATCTTGATGCTGGTCGGGTCGGGGCGCGGCGTCGCCGTTCTGCCCGATTGGGTGTTGCGCGGCGTGGCGGGCAGCGGCAATTATATCTCGCGGCCTTTGGGCCCTGAACCGGTCACAAAACGCATGTATGCCGCGACGCGCGAAGATGATGCCGCCAAACCCTTCATGGCGCATTTTCTGAAACTGGCCCGCAGTGAGCCGGTGAAACTGCAACGCGGCGGCTAAGCCCATCATCGCAGGCTGGCCGAATCATCGGCTGTTGCGGCAAGATGCAGCCATGATCTGGAGGAAAGACCTTAGCCCCGGCCCCGTCTTGGCCCTGCGCGCTTTGCAGGGCTGACCTTTTCGGCATCCCCCGAACGGTCCGCCCCGGTTTTTCCCGGCCTAAAGGCCTAAGTCCCGGACCCTTTCCATGACCCTCATCGCCACCCGTGCCCTGTCTTTGACCCTTGGTCAATCGCTGTTTGATGACCTGTCTTTCGCCCTGAACCCCGGCGACAAGCTGGGGCTGGTGGCCGCCAACGGGCGTGGCAAATCCAGCCTGCTGGCCTGTTTGGCAAACACGTTGGAGCCCACAAGCGGAGAGATCACCCGCGCGCGGGCTGACCTGCGCCTTGGTCGCGCAGGATGTGCCCGCCGAATGGCTGGCACTAACCCTGCGCGACGCCGTTGCGGGTGCCGCCGAAGAGGAACCATGGCGCGCCTTGGTCGCGCTGGATGATCTGGCGGTGCCAGAGGCGCTCCGCGACAGGCCCTTGGCCGTGCTTTCCGGCGGCTGGCAGCGCACTGCCCTGCTGGCGCGGGCGGCGGTAACCGAGCCGGATCTGTATCTGCTGGATGAGCCGACAAACCATCTGGATCTGGCCCGCATCGGCAATCTGCAACGCTGGCTGGCGGCCCTGCCGCGCCAGACAGGGGTGATCCTGACCAGCCATGACCGCGCCTTCCTCCAAGCGGCCACCACGCGGACGCTGTTCTTGCGGCCCAAGGACAGCCGGGATTTCGCCCTGCCCTACGCCCCTGCCCAGCTGGCCTTGGACGAGGCGGACGCCGCCGATGCCCGACGCTTCGACAATGATCTGGCAAAGGCCGATCAGCTGCGCCGTCAGGCGGCGAAACTAAAGAATATCGGGATCAATTCCGGCTCTGACCTGCTGGTGCTGAAGACCAAGCAATTGACCGAGAGGGCCAGCAAGATTGAAGCCAGCGCCAAGACCACGCATCGCGAAGGCTCGACTGGAGTGATCCGGCTAGAGTCGACAGGCAGCCATGCCAAAGCGTTGATTTCCATAAACGAAGGCGCGGTTGCAGCCCCCGATGGGCGGCACCTGTTCCGCCTGCCAAAGCTGTGGATCGAACCCGGCGACCGGGTGGTTTTGCTGGGCGAAAACGGTGCGGGCAAGACGCAGATGGTGCGCGCGGTGCTGGCGGCGTGCGGCGGCCATCCGGGCACGATCCGGGCCGCCCCTTCGCTGGTTCTGGGCCATTCCGATCAGATGTTGGCGCAACTGCCGGATCAGGCCACGCCCTTTGATCTTGTCAGTGCGCTCAGCCCCTCAGACGCGGTGACGCGCAGCCAATTGGCGGGCGCGGGCGTGGCTTTGGATTGGCAGGCGCGGCGAGTGGCAGCGCTGTCTGGCGGCCAAAAGGCCCGGCTGGCGATGCTGCTGTTGCGGCTGGCGCGGCCCAGCTTTTACCTGCTGGATGAGCCGACAAACCATCTGGACATTGAGGGCCAAGAGGCACTGGAGGCCGAACTTTGCGCCCAAGGGGCCGCCTGCCTTTTGGTCAGCCATGACCGGGCATTCATACGCGCCGTGGGCACGCGGTTTTGGCAAATCGCCAAGGGGCGGCTGGTTGAGGTGCCCGGGCCAGAGCCGTTCTTTGCCGATCAGGCGGGCAGCTGACACGCAGGTTTTTGTTGACCTTTGCGCGTCTGGGCGGAACCTTGCCAAGGCACGGTTATTTTCGCCGATGAAGGGTTTGATGCGGCCGTTGATTCTGGTGATTTTACTTGCGCTGGGGATTTTCTCTCTGTGGCCCGGGGTGGCACAGGCGCAGATGGTCGATGTGCGGATTTCGCTGTCGGCGCAAGAGATGGAAGTGTATCATCTCTGCGTGCGGCTCTATGTCTGGCCGGTTTCCACCGCGAAAAGCCCCAAGATCACGCCCAAGGGCAGCTGGACGCCACAATTCCTGTCGCGCAACCATAAATCCAGCCTGAAGGCTTATCCCTTTTAGTCCGGTCGGCCTACATGTTGACGCGGCGCAGAACCTCGCGCCTGTGGCTTGAGAGGCGGCCCGGATCAGTCTGAAGCGCTGCGCTGATTTACGGGTGGCGGCTTT